>FSVW01003809.1_pt1 | contig 15814 bp, 9 predicted proteins | sample 1637551 | NCBI WGS metagenome assembly FSVW01 (sample SAMEA3914814, study PRJEB12502) | metagenome | biome: forest; material: soil | place: USA | collected 2011-09-16 | depth 0.1 m | reverse complement strand
GCAATGCACTGCACATGCTGCTGTCGCGCGCCTTACCCGTTGCTTGGCAGCATCGGCGTGCCCTGGGATTTCGGTGCCGGCGCTGCTGAACGAGCGCTGGCTGCTGGATGTTGGCGGCGGTGTGAATCCGACTCTATTCGGCGGCGAGTAGTCGTTTCTCAACGTCGCGAGTACGCCGATTTCTGCTGCTGTCGGCCAGGCGGCGACCACGCGCCCTCGGCGAAAGGAAGCACTGCCGTACCCATGGCGATGGGCCCGAATCGCATCTCGCGCAGGCCCATCGCCTCGACTGAAGAGATCCTCCGGGCAAAGCGCCGGGCTTAACCTCGGTAAGGGGTTCTGCGGCTTGTATGGCTACCTGTGGGCGGACGTGATGGCCGCCGACGCGGCCGAAGCCTTCCTCGAAACCCCCGAGGGCCTGAACGACGGGGCGACCGGCCTGCGCTGGGAAGACGCCCTGCTTCGCTCAGCCTGGACGGTGCAAGCCGACGAAGCCTGGCGGCACTTCCGCGGCCGCGAGGTCGACCCGGCGGCGCTGATGCGCCGCTTCGACCTGCAAGCAGCAGCCTGAAGGGCCCAGCCCCTCACCGGCATGCGCTCCCGGCGAGCGCATGCTGGCCGACTTGATCCCGACCAGGCTGCTCGCAAGCTTCACGACCCGGCTGCCCGCGGATGGCAGGCGGTGGGAGGAGATCCTCGGACCGCACCGCACATCGCCGAGGTCGCGCCCGCAGGCTTCTTCGAGACCGAGTTCTACCTGTCCTTCTATAAAGCCGTGGCGGTGCTCGACGAATTCCACCTCGCCGTCCCGCTGAGCGAAGGCCGCTCGACCCAGGTCTTCATCGAGCCGGAGGCGACCAGCGCGCCGTTCAGCCGCGAGGAAATCGCATCGCTCGACGAGTTGGCGTCGCTGCTGATGAGCCTCGTGAGCCAGCATTGGGCTTGGCGCGACGGCGTCGGCGGCGTGATCCGCAACATCCGGCCCGGCGCGCTGACGGCACGAGACGTCGAGGTGATCGAGATGTCGCTGCGCGGCCATGCGTCCAAGGTGATCGGCGTGAGCTCGGGGAGCGAAACGAGTTCTGTAAATCGTTGCATAAATCGTTTCACAGAAAGATCACGTGTTGTAATATTGAGATGGATATCTAGATGAAAATGTCTAGCGATAATCGTTTCAAAATGATAAACATTGTCGATGTTCTTCGACGAAGCGGCCGGTTGTCCGCAGGGCAACTGGTAGCAGTCCTTGGAGTAAGCCGAGCTACCCTCAGCCGTTCCGTGCGCGCCGCAGGCAAGCAGGTGATCGCTGGCGGGAGCGCACGTCGAACCTCTTACGCTGCTCGCCGAGCTCTCAGAGGCTCGCTGAACGCACTGCCTCTGTACCAAGTTGATGGGTCTGGGACACCACAAGAGGTCGCTCGAATCAGTCTCAAATACCCGGACGGGTGTGCCGTCGAGTTCGTCGATAAGACCGATTGGTTGCTTGTTGACGATATGCGGGACGGTTGGTTCGAGGGCTTGCCCTATCCCTTGCAGGACATGCGCCCGCAAGGCTTCCTTGGCCGCAATTTTGCTCGTCATCACGCAGCTCTTCTGCAGGTTAACGAAGACCCCGCGACTTGGTCTGACGACGATGTTTTGCACGCCCTCTCTCTCTTAGGATCGGATGCACCAGGGGACTTTATCGTCGGTGACACGGCGTGTCGCTCATGGCTTGAGCAATTGCAACTAGCCAGCTCAGGGAAGGCGCCTGATAGCGTGAGTGACCTCGAGCTCGCTGAGGTCTACCCATACATGGCGGGAGAGGCCTTAGCGCAGGGAGTCGCGGGATCGTCTGCAGGCGGGGAGTTTCCGAAGTTCACAGCGCTCCGGCGGCTTGGCGAAGACCTCGTACAACATGTGCTAGTCAAGTTTTCGGGCTCAGATGGTTCGCCCGGCACGCAGCGATGGGCAGACCTCCTTGTTTGCGAGCACATTGCCGGACTGGTGTTGCTAGAGCAATTGGACATTCCCGTCGCATCCTCTCGCCTCTACCGCTTCGGTGGCCGAGCCTTCCTAGAGGTTGATAGATTTGACCGCCATGGTGCGCTGGGAAGGTCGGGCGTCGTGTCATGGTTCACACTCAATGCGACGTTCTTTGGCACTGCTGGAAAGCCTTGGACGGAGGGCGCCCGCAGTTTGGCTGCGAACGGATGGCTGACAGAAGAGGACGTAGCTCGAGTCGAGCGTGTGTGGCACTTCGGCCAATTGATCGGCAACACGGACATGCACGATGGGAACTTGTCCTTCCAGCCAGAGCGTGTGAATGGCGCTGCGGGGCTTCGCATGGCGCCCATTTATGACATGTTGCCGATGACCTATGCACCGGTGCGCGGTGTTGAACTGCCCCCGCGCACGTATTCCCCAAAACTACCGCTGCCAGCCCAAGCCAAGGCCTGGCGCGACGCAGCGGATGCTGCATACAGTTTCTGGAACAGGGCCGCCACCGACGAGCGCATCAGCGAGTCGTTCCGGCAGACATGCTTCGAAAATGCGCAGCACCTCGAAAAAGTCGTGTCTGGTCGTTGAGTCCTTATCGTGTCGAGCATGGCGATGAATTTGTGGAATAAATCATCGCTTGTCGACACATGTGATAACGTCCAACTGCAGTCGGGGTCTACGGTCCGATTCCGGAGATGACTCCGATTCTGCCGTCCAGTTTGGAGTACCCGTCGGTGTACCCGCGACAAAAGACGAATTGGCGAAAAAGAGCGCCGGTGAAATGCGGTAAGAACCTTAGGATTCCGTCCCAGGCCACCAAAATACGTAATGGAATCAACGGGTTGTGCCTCACGGCGCAACCGGTTTTTCGTTGGCTGTCGACGAAGAGTCGACCGAGTCCTTGGAGCGTTCAGCCCACCCTCAACTCAGCCATCAAGGACTTCGCTTCGACGAGGTCGCGGGTCCCGGAATCTTCCTTGAACCGCCTGAGCACCGCGTGCAGGACAGCGCCTGCCTCGGCCTCGCGCTGTGCGGACATCAGCAGTCGGGCCAGTGACGTTGATGCTCGCAGTTCCCACGCCAGCGAGGTCTGAGCATTGGCCAGGCGAAGGGCCCTGCGGAGCAGCGCCTCTGAGTGCGCCTGAAGTGCCTCCTGCGCCCCATGCGTGTCAGGACCGCTCGCCAGCTTCTTGAGCGCAAGCACCCGCAGGACCTCCGGCGCGCACCACACGGCCTCGCCGCTCTGCACGCGTTCCACCTGCATCGCCGTGACGTATCCGCCGTCCAGCGTGCAGAGGTGGTCGAGCAGCGATTGGTCGTGGATCTCGCCGTGCCCGACAGGCGCGGCCTCGGCCCCGGAGAATGGCGCCAGGCGTCGTTGTGCGACAGCGGCGAGCGCGTCGGCCCACAGGCGCCAGTGCCCGATCGAGCATTGGCTGGCGCGCTCCCTCAGCAAAGTAAGCAAGCCGTCGCAGGCCGCAGCGTTGCCATTCCACAGTGCGATCGGCAGCGCGCCCATGGCGACCATCTGGCAATGCGCCAGCGGCGAATCCTCGCGGGCCAAGCGCATGCCCTCGTCGATCACCCGTTGCGCGCGCGTCGGCCAGCCCTGCATCCAGAGTGATCGGGCCAGCACGATTCGCATGGAGACGCGCAGGTCTATCGGCGAGGGGTTGTAGGCCAGCGGAATGCGCAGGCGGGGGCGGTCCAGCACGCGCCTGGCGACCCGCTCCGCCATTGCATGCGCGCCGCCGAAATGCAGCATCTGGGCGCGGATGCGGTCCGCGGTCAGCATGGCGACCCAGTCGTCGCTGCGGCGCGCCAGCCGGTCGATGCGGCCGAACCATTCGTTCATGCCCGCGCTGTCGGCGCGAAAGGCCGCTCCGCCCCAGTGCCCGGCCATGATGCCGATCGCCGAGGCCAGCGTGGCGAACTGCGAGGATGGCGAGGAGGGCAGCGCGGAGGACAGCGCCCCCGGCGCGATCCGATCGCCCTGCGCCAGCGATGCTTCCAAGGCGTCGAGCTGGGCCATTTCCAGTGCGCCTGGGCAATGGCTGACCGTGCTCAGGCAACTGGCGAGCCGTATTTCCAGCAGCGCTTGCGGCCGCGCAAGCTTGCGCAGCAGGCGGCCGGCCGCTTCGAGCCTCGGCTTGAACTCGAACTCGATGCTGAGTTGCCGGGCCAGCTTGAAGGCGCCCAGGGTCAATTCGACCTTGCAGGCAATGTCCGTCCCGGTGCATGGCTCCCGGTCCAGCGTGGCGCGGATGTCGTCGATCCACGGCGCGTATTCTTTCAGCCAGTTGGCCCGCGTCATGACGTCCCAGTCGCGATCGGCCTTCTCCAGCAGGTCGCACAGGAAGCGCACGTGGCGTCGCTCCACCGCGGCGATGTCATCGTCGGCCTGCAGCTTCCCGTGTGCATAGGCGCGCGTCGTATCCAGCAGCCGGTAGCGCTCGCCGCTGCGGCGTTCGGCAGCCGGCTCGTCGATGCGTGCGAGCAGCGATTTGGCCAACAGCTCGAAGACGATGTCGGTCATCTCGTCAGGCGCGAGCGCCTCGTCGGAGACGACTGCACGAGCGGCTTCGAGGCTGAAGCCGCTGCCGAATACGGCCAGCCGGCGCAGCACGCGCTGCTCGACATCGGCCAGCAGGTCATAGCTCCAGTCGAGCGTTTGAGCCAGCGTGCGATGGCGACGTTCCTGCGGCGGCGCGGAATCGTCGCGCCAGCCGAGGCGGTCGCCGATCTGGGTCGCCAGGCCTTCAAGGCCGAGCAGCGAGATGCGCGCGGCCGCCAGCTCGAGCGCCAGCGGAATGCCGTCCAGGTGCCGGCACAGCTCGCCAATGAGCGGCGCCTGGCTCTCCGTGATGTCGAAATCCGGTTGAGCCCGGCGCGCACGCTCGACGAACAGCTGGACGGCCGAGTGCGCCAGCGCTGTGCCGCGCGTCAGCGCGATGCCGGCTGCCGGCAGACTCATCGCCGCCAGGTGGTGCACCCATTCGCCATCCGCGCGCAGCGCTTCCCGGCTCGTCGCCAGGATGCATAGCCCGGGCGACGCAGCACGCATCGACTCGACGGCGGCAGCCATCGCCTCCAGCAAGTGCTCGCAGCCGTCCAGCACGACCAGGCACTGGCGTCGCTCGAGGAAGACCGCCACGCGTGCCAAGCCATCGCCCGGGGCATTGGGCCGTCCCGGGCCGTCCACCATGCTGAACGCCGACAGGAGCGCCGCCGGCACCAGCTCGGCCGTCGCCAGCGGTGCGAGTTCGACGAGGAAGACGCCGTCGCGGTAGGCTGCGCCCAGCTCAGCCGCACAGGCACGGGCGACGGTCGTCTTGCCCATGCCGCCCGGCCCGACCAGGGTGACGAAGCGGTGCTGCGACAGCTTCTGCGCGATTCGCGTCAGCGCGTCGGTCCTGCCGATGATGCGCGCCGGGAAGGCCTGCGCCCGCGTGGCCGGTGCCGGCTGGGCTGCGAGGTCAGCCATGCTTCCTCCGCTGTTGCGGGTCGAGCTCGGCGAGCCCGTCCAGCTCCTTCAGCAGCGCGCTGGCGCTCAGTTGGTCCGCCGTGTCGAAGCCTTCGTCGAAGCGCGCCAGCACGCCGGCCAGCAGGCCACGGGCTTCATCGTCCCTGCCCGAGCCGCGGCCCCGCTGCTTCGCCAGGCGCGCCAGGCTTAGCGTGGCACGCAGTTCCCAGGCCAGCGCGCCTTGCTGGCGGGCCAGTTGCAGCGCCCGCTCGATTGCCGCCTGCGCTTCGTTGACGGCGATCGTGCCAACCGCCAGGCGCGCGCAGGCATTGGCGCGGATGACTTCGGGCGCGTTCCAGCCGACGGCGCCAGTCGCCGCCCGGGTCAGCGCCTCCACGCTGACCAGTTCCTCCGACAAGGTGGCCAGCAGGTCGAGTTCGAGCGCATTGGCCGGCAGCCGCCAGTCCAGTGCGGTGAAATCGTCGTTGAGAGCGCGCGGGGTCCGGCGCAGATCCAGAACGCGGGCGAAGCTGTTCGCGAAGGACTGCCAGTAGGTCAGCGCAGCGGGCCGCGCCTGCTCCAGCAATTGGCCGACCAATTGCCGGGCGAGACCATCGTCGCCGCGCCAGAGCGCGATCGGAATCGCCGCGAGGCCGAGCGCCTGGCAATGGGCGAACGGATGCCGGCAGGCCGCGTTGTCGACGGCTTCCAGGGCATGCTGCAGCGCGCGATCGCCCTGGCCTTCGATCCAGTGGATGCGCGCCCGGATGATGCGCATCGATACTGTGCGCGGCACGTGGCCGATGTGCTGGCGGTCATCGAAGGAGGCCTCGAATCCGGCGACGCTTTCCAGCAGCAGCTTCGCGGCGCGATGCTCGCCCTGGTAGTGCAGGGCCATCAGCAGGAAGCGGTCGCAGACGAGCACGGCAATCTGGGCGCGGTCCCCGGTGGCCAGTGGCCGCAGCCGCTCCACCACCTCGCGCACTTGGGCATAGTGGCCTTGGCCGAACGAGCCCACCAGCATGCTGTGCAGTGCGTTGATGCGGAGATCGATGCTGCCGGTGGCCTCGCTGAGGGCGGAAGTCCGCGCGAAGACGTCGGCCTGCCGGTGGTTCAGCGGCGGTGACTGGCCGCTGAGGTAGCACCAGGCGGTGTTCAGGCGCAGTTCCAGTTCGGCTTGCGGCGGGGCGAGCCGGGCTGCCCGGTCCAGCGCCAGGTCGACGTGGCTGGCAAAGTCCTCGAAAAAGCCGACGGCGAAACGCAGTTCGAGCGTGTCGCTGATCAGCGCCATGCCGACGGCCTCCTCGCCATCCGCAGAGAAGGCCCAGTCGAAGGCGGCGTGCACGTCGTCCATGATCTGCCGGTAGGCGTCCAGGCCCGAGGCCGTGGGCTGCATGCTGCATTGCGCGGCACAGGCGCGGGCCAGGTCGCGGGTGCGCAGCGCATGCCGCCGCGAAATGGCCGCCTGCTCGCCGCTCTCGGCGAGCTTTCTCGCGGCGTACAGCCGGGTCGTGTACAGCAGCCGGTAGCGCGGCATGTCGCTGCCGATGTCGACGCTGACCAGCGATTTCGCGCCGAGGCTGATCAGGTGGTCGACGATGTCCTTCGCGGCCAGGGCCTCGTCGCCGACGACCCGCAGCGCCGACTCAAGCGTGAAGCCGGCGCGGAACACCGCCAGGCGGCGCAGCACAGTGCGCTCCGGCTCCGACAGCAGCTCATGGCTCCAGTCCAGCAGCGCGTGCAGCGTGCGGTGCCGCGGCAGGGACGTGCGCCGGCCGGTCATCAGGATGCGAAACGGGTCGTCCAGGTGCGCCGCCAGACCCTGCAGGCCCAGCGTGTCCACGCGGCTTGCCGCCAGTTCGATGGCCAGCGGAATGCCTTCGAGCCGGCAGCAGATCCGGCGCACGATGGACAAGCTCCGCTCGGTCGGCACGAAGCTGTCGCAATTCGCCATCGCGCGCTCGACGAAGAGCTGCACGGCGGGGTAGGCCAGGGCTGCGGCGCAGCCCAGCACGGCGTCCACGGCAGGCGTCGCCAGCGCTGCGAGCCGGTGCACCCGCTCGCCTTCGGCGCCGAGTGCCTCTCGGCTGGTCGTCAGAATGTCGACGCCGGGCGCGCCGCGCAGCAGGCATTCCGCAAGGGTGGCGGCCTCGTCGATCAGGTGTTCGCAGTTGTCGAGGACGAGCAGCATCCGGCTGCCGCACAGGCCGGCGGCGAGCGCTGTCCACGGGCGAATTTGCGGCAGCGTGAGGCCCAGCGTCGACCCCAGCGCCGCGGGCAACTGCGCCGGCTTGCACAGCGGCGCCAGGTCGAGGAAGCGGATGCCGTCAGCATAGGCTGGCAAGCTCTGCTGCGCGACGGCCAGCGCCACCGTCGTCTTGCCCATGCCGCCCGCCGCGACGATCGACACCAGCCGGTGCTGCGCGAGCTGCCGGATCAGCGCCGTGATGACCTCCGCGCGGCCCAGCGCGCGTGTCAGCCGAGGCGGCAGGCTATGCCCGGGCTCGGGCGCAGCATCAAGCGCTCGTCCCGCCGTCGCCACCGGGCCGGGCGCCGTGGACGTCAGCGCCACGGCTGCAACCGGCAGGACCGGTGCGACAGGTGCTACAGGTGCTACAGGCGCGACAAAGCCATAGCCGCGGCCCGGCACGTTCGTGATGTAGCGCGCGCCGTGCTGCCCGTCGCCCAGCACCCGGCGCAGCGCCGACACATGCACCCGCAGGCTGGTTTCCTCGACCACCGTGCTGGGCCAGACCCGCGCGACCAGTTCGTCTCGCGAGACGATCTCGCCAGCGCGTTCGACCAGCACGCACAGCACCTCGAGCGCCCGGCTGCCCAGCCGCACGGCCTGGCCGTTCTCCAGCAGCAGTTTCTCAGCGCGACGCAGCTCGAAGCGGCCGAAGACCAGCGCGGGTTCCTGGGAGCCTATTTCCATGGGCGGGTGTCGTCGGGGACGTCTCCTGGGAGGTCGAGCCGCACGCTCGTGACGACGATGCGTGAGGCGGTGAACGAGATTTGAAGGAGGCGGTCGGGCGCGATCCGGCCCGCCCTAAATCATGGTTCAGGCGGTCGGGCGGACGCCGTAAATCAGCGTGAATCGTCGTGAATCGCGGCAGCCTCGCCTGCGAGTATTCGCGCGATGCTGCCCTTGTCGCCATTGATGGAACGAAGGCATTTGGCCTGCGGCCAGGGGAGGGGCGGAGACTCCTTCTTTCGAAGGAGGCTGTCAGTCGACGATTGACGTTATGGCTTGGTGCGCAGCAGGCCACGCCGCGCCGCGGTGGCGATCGCCTCGGTGCGGCTCAGCACCTGCAACTTGGCGAAGATGGCCCGCAGGTGCGACTTGACCGTGGTCTCGCCGATGTGCAAGGCCAGGCCGATGTCCCGGTTGCTGCGGCCCGCCGCCAGCAGCTCCAGCACCTCCTGCTCGCGCTGGGTCAATGCCTGCCCGCTGATGCCTGCGGCCAGCCGTGCAACCAGCGCTGGCGGGATGCAGACCTCGCCGGCGTGGACCTTGCGGATCGCGTCGATCAGGTCGTCGCGCGGCGCGTCCTTCAGCAGGTAGCCGCGCGCGCCGGCGCGGATCGCCCGCGTGATGTCTGCGTCGGTGTCGAACGTGGTCAGCACCAGCACGCGGGCCGAGGCGTCGATCGCGCGGATGTCCCCGATCGCTTCGATGCCGTCGACCTCGGGCATGCGGATGTCGAGCAGCGTGACATCGGGACGATGCTCGCGCCACAGCTCGATGGCGATGCGGCCGTTCGCCGCTTCTGCCGCGACTTCCATGTCTGGCTGCCGGCCGATGATCGCTACCAGGCCCTCGCGGACCGTCACGTGGTCGTCGCCGATCAACACCTTGATCTTGTTCATTGCGACTCCGCCGGAAAGGGCAGCGCAATGCGCATCGCCACGCCCTCGCCAGGCCGGGCGAGCAGGTTGAACGAGCCGCCCATGAGCTCGACTCTCTCGCCAATGCCCTGCAGGCCGAAGCCCTCATGGCGAAGCTTGCGGTCGAAGCCGCGGCCGTTGTCGGCAATGCGAAGGGCGAAGAGTTCGGGCTCGAACATGGCGTGGACTTCGAGTCGGCTCGCGCTGGCGTGCCGCAAGGCGTTGGTCGCCGCTTCCTGGACGATACGCAGCAGATTTTCGTCCCATCCCGGTGGCAGCAGGCGCGGTTCGCCGCGCAGACAGAAGTCGGTCGCCAGCCCGGTGCCTGCCGTCATCTTGGCGAGCAGGGCCTCCAGCGCCTCGCCGAGTTCCTTGTCCTCCAGCTCGCGCGGGCGCAGCGCCCGTACCGAGCGGCGCGCCTCGCTGAGGCTCTCCCGCGCGAGGCGCTGGGCGCGGTCGACGTGCACTTGCGCCTCGGCGGCCATGCCCTTCGACGTCGCGTCCGAGGCCGCCTCGAGCTGGATGATCACGCCGGTGAAGCCTTGAGCGAGCGTGTCGTGGATGTCCCGCGCCAAGCGGTTGCGCTCCTCGGTGACGGCCGCGGCGCGCGCTTGCACGGACAGCTGGTTGAGCCGCAGCGCCAGCATCGTCTGATTGGCCAGCGCCTTCGCCAGTTCGATCTCGGCCGGCTGGAATTCGCGCCGCCGCGCGAAGCGGATGCTGACGGTGCCGTAGAGTCGGCCACCGATCATCATCGGCAGCATCAGCACGGTGACCACGCCCAGCGCCAGCAGGCGCTTTCGCCAGGCGACGTGGTCGTTCAGGTCCTTGTGGATGTCCTCCATGATCGATGGCTCGGCCGAAGTCATCGTCGCCGCATCGGGCCAGAACTCATGCATCGAGACCCGCTGCTGCACGCCGGCCAGCACCGGGTCGCCGTTCAGCACGATGCGGCCGTCCTCGAGCGAGCATTCGTAGGCGTACAGACCGGTGTCTTCCTCGCGCCGCCAGACGCTGCAGCTCTGCGCGCCGAGATGGGCCGCCATCGTGCGCAGTACGTGTTCGGCCAGTCGCTCCGGGGAGGGCTCCGCGGCCAGCGCGTCCAGCGTGCGCGACAAGGCGTTGACCTGGCCCATGGCCAGTTGCCGCGAGGCGCCCAGCGCCTCCTCGGCCTGCTTGCGCTCGCTGATGTCCATCACCACGCCGAGCATGCGCGATGCGCTGCCGACCACCGTGCGGAACACGCAGCCGCGAGCCGCGAGCCAGTGCAGGCTGCCGTCGCGCCAGATGACCCGGAATTCGACCGCCCATTCCTTGCCCAGCGCAATCGCCTCGCGCATGCCGGACTCGACGCCGGCCCGGTCATCCCGGTGCACGTGGGCGAGGAACTGCGCAGCGCCCCATTCGGCCTCGGGGATGGGGGTCTCGTAGCCGAAACATAGATCGTGGCGCAGCGACCGTCGCGAGGTGTCGTGGATCAGGTCGAGGTCCCAGTCGCCGATCTGGCCGGAGTCGAGCGAGAAGCGCAGCGCTTCCCGCGTCTGCACGTCCTGCGCCTGGCGTGCCGAGGCTTCGAAGGCCATCGCGTTGGCGAGCGCCACGGCGGCGAGGGCCGCGAAATGCTGGAGATCGGCACGCTGGCCGGCCGTGATCTCGTCGCGGTCCAGCAGCACCAGCGCGAATGGCGCCGTTTCGTCGCCGGACAGGCAGACGGCCGTCGATGCGATCCGTTCGCGGTCGAGCGTGCCGGCTGGCAGCCCCGCCATCGCTTCGAACGCGGCGTCGGGCCGTGCATCCGCCGCCGTGTAGCAGGCGAAGCCGACTGGCGGGTCCATGCGGACGATGGACAGCGCGGCGCCGCACTGCGACAAGGCGCGTTCCACAGCAGCGACGACTTCGTCGACGCTTCGGGCGCGGATGACAGCAAGGAGTTCGCGGCTGAGAGGGCTGGTGTTCATGGAGTTGTCGGCGGCCTGAAGTGCGGCTGGGGGTTGCCAGGCCGGATTGTGTCGCGCTCTGTCGAACGCGCATGCGCTGCTGTATACACTGCCCGTCTTCGATCCACCCCGCGACGCTGGAGGCTGCATGGCTGCATGGACAGACGCTCTCCCGCCGGATAAATCCGGGCAGCCGCCCGAGCGGGTCGTCAGCTTCGGACCCTTCCAGCTGGCACCCTTCCAGAAGCTGCTGCTGGAGGAAGGCCGGCCGGTGCACCTCGGCAGCAGGGCGCTGGACATCCTGATCGCGCTGGTCGCGCGCGCCGGCGAGATCGTCAGCCGGGACGAACTGGTGGCCTTCGTCTGGCCGCGCGCCATCGTCGAGGAAAGCAGCCTGCGCGTGCACATCACGGCCTTGCGCAAGGTGCTCGGCGATGGGCAGGCCGGTGCCCGCTACATCGTCAACCAGCCGGGTCGCGGTTACTGCTTCATCGCACCCATCGCCGTCGCGAACCGGCCGCTTCCGGCCGGCCTGCCGCCACCGCCGCCCGTCGAACACAGCCCGGCGCTGCCGCCGCGGCTGGTGCGCATGCTCGGCCGCAAGGATGCCGTGGCCGCGCTCGGCGCGCGGCTGCGGGCGCGGCGCTTCGTCACGCTGGTCGGGCCGGGCGGCATCGGCAAGACGACCGTTGCGCTGGCAGCGGCCGACGTGCATGGCGGCGGCTACGAGCATGGCGCGCATTTCATCGACTTGTCGCGGGTCGCCGATCCACAGCTGCTGGCCTCTAGCGTCGCCGCGGGCCTGGGGCTCGGCGCCGCGCCGGGCGATGCGCTGGCCCGGGTGATCGACTTCCTGGCCGGCCGGCAACTGTTGCTGGTGCTCGACAACTGCGAGCACCTGGTTGACGCCGCCGCGCTGCTGGCCGAGACGCTGCTGCGCGCGGCGCCCGGCCTGCATTTGCTCGCCACCAGCCGCGAAGCCTTGCGCGCCGAGGGCGAATGGCTGCAGCGCCTGCCCGCGCTGATGGTGCCGCCGGTTGACGACGAGCAGCTGGGCTCCGACGAGGCGCTGAGCTATTCGGCGATCGAGCTGTTCGTCGAGCGAGCCACCGCCAGCGTGGACAGCTTCCAGCTGCGCGACCGCGACGTGCCGCTGGTCGCTAGCCTGTGCCGGCGGCTGGACGGCAACCCGCTAGCCATTGAGCTGGCTGCGGCGCGCATCGACCTCTTCGGCCTGCGCGGCCTGTCCGAGCAGCTCGACGCCCATGTGCTGCAACTGAAGCTGGAGCGCCGCGGCGGCGCGAGCCGGCATGAGACCTTGGGCGCGATGCTGGAGTGGAGCTACCGGCTGCTGACCCCGGTGCAGCGGCGCATGCTCAGCATCCTCTCGGTCTTCCCCGGCCGCTTCCCGCTGGCGGCCGCCGCGAGCTTGATCCTTACCACTGCCGGAGGCGAGCCTGCCAGCGAGGAGGCCGTGCTCGACGTGATGGTGGACCTGGCCGCCAAGTCACTGCTCGTCAGCGATGTCAGCGGCGAGAGCGTCTTCTTCCGCCTGCTCGAATTGCCGCGCACCTATACCCTCACCCAGCTGAAGGCCAGTGGGCAACTGGCCCAGGTGGCGCGGGCGCATGCCGAGTACGTACTGGCCTTCATCGACCGTGCGGCCGAGGTCTGGCCGACGGTCAGCAATCGCGAGTGGCGCGCCACCTACGGCTGGATCGTCGACGACACGCGCGCCGCGCTGGCCTGGGCCTTCTCGGACGTCGGCGACGTGCTGATCGGCAGCTCGCTGGCGGTCAGCGTCTGGCCGCTGATCGGCGAGGTCAGCCCCTTCGACGAGCCTGCCGCCATCGAGCGCGCGCTGGCTGCGGTGGCGAGCCTGCCGCAGCGCGAACCGGCGCTGGAGATGCGCCTGAACATCGCGCTGGCGATGAAGCTGCAGATCCAGCAGGGCAACATCGAGGCGGCGGAACCGTTCAACACACGTGCGCTGGAACTGGCCAAGTCCTGCGACAACCCCGGCCTCGAAGCGGAGGCCCTGATGATCATGGTGGCCGGTGCGCTGGCGGCCGGCGACTACCGGCGGGCTGCCGCTCACCATGCCGAGCTGGAGCTGGCGGCGCGGCGCTCGAAGACGGCCCTGCACGAGCTGGTCGCCAACCGAATGGGATCGCAGGTGCGGCACTTCTTCGGCGATCACCTCGAAGGCGAGCGCCTGGCGGAGTTGGTGCTGAGCCAGGCGGCGCTGAAGGGGCCGATGAAGACGGTCGGTGGCGCGGTCGACCACCGCGTCTCGATGCGCATCATCCGCAGCCGCGTGCTCTGGCTGCAGGGCTTCGCCGAGCAGGCCGAAGAGGTGGTCGGCGAAGCGCTGGACCTGGCCTGGGCAGACGACTCGCTGGCGCTGTGCCAGGCGCTGTCGCTAGCCGGCTGCCCGGTGGCGCTGTGGTGTGGCAACACGGCGCTCGCCCGGGAAAGGATCGCCAGCTTCCGCAAGATCACCACCCGGCACCTCACCGGCGGCGTGTGGTTGCCGACATCAGCCACCATTCCCTGGTGGGACTTGCCGCTGGCGATGGGCGGCGAGGACAGCGGCGGCTCGTCGACCAAGCTGCTGCACCTGGACCATCTGGTGACGGTGCAGCCGGGCGAGCTCAGCGCCGTGGCCGTGGCGCGCGCACTCGATGGCGGTGCCGGCTGGTGCGCACCCGAGTTGCTCAGGGTGCATGGCGAGCAGTTGCTGGCGGGTGGATCGCCGGCGGCCGTCGATCAGGCCCGGACGGCTTTCGAGCAGTCGCTGGTGATCGCCGGCGATCAGGGCGCTCTCGCCTGGTCGCTGCGCAGCGCCACCAGCCTGGCGCGGCTACTGCAGCGCGAGGAGCGCTTCGGCCAGGCGCGTGCACTGCTAGAACCCATCCACGCGCGCTTCAGCGAAGGCTTCGAGACGGCCGACCTGAAGACTGCCGCGGCCCTGCTGCACTATCTGGCCAGTCAGCGCGGCTGACGCGCTCCCACGCGGAGCCTTACGCGTTCACGCAGGTCGAGCCCCGCCACGAGCAGGAAGCCGCCGACGAGGCCAAGGTGCTCGTAGAAGCCGTTCTCGGCCATGAAGCGTTCCATGCCGTTCAGCTCCCAGTAGCGGTTGGCCATGAAGTTGGCGGCCAGGGTGAAGGCCGCCAGTGCGGCCGCACCGAGCCAGCGCCACCAGCCGCTGATGACGAGCACGGAGGCGCCGAGTTCCAGCGTCAGCACCAGCGCGGCGATCAGGCCGGCGGGCGTCAGGCCGAAGTGCCGCATCTCGGCCTGGGCCGCGCTGAAGTCTCCCAGCTTGGCGAAGCCGCCTTGCAGGTAGGCCGCGCAGAGCAGCAGCAGGCCCGCGCGCTGCAGCCAATCGCCACGCCGGGCGAGCGGTGGGTTCAGTGAAATCGTTTGCATCTCTTTTCCTTTCAGACTGCCCAGCAGGAGCAGCCGAGCGCGCCCCAGAAGCCCTGCAGGTCGGACGCCGGCGCCTGGCTGGACCAGGCCTTCGCATGACTGTGCGCATGGACGCCGCAGGCGGTGCTGCACGCGCAGGCCGCGGCATTCATCCGGGCCTGCAGCGGCGCGCCTTCTGCCGTGTCACCCCAGGCGCCGTAACCGCCGAAGCGGCGCACCGGCGACCAGTCGGGCATCGGCAAGGGCGGCACCGATTCGTCATGCGACGAGAACTCGCCGGCGCCCCAGACGACCTTGCCGCCGACGACGGTGAGCATCGACGTGATGTCTGCGATCTCCGACTCGGCGCAGGCGAAGAAGTCTTTGTCGGGCACGACAAGGTCGGCCAGTTGGCCCGCTTCGATGCGGCCCTTCGTGCCCTCTTCGTTGGAGAACCAGGTCACGTGCTCGGTCCACATCCGTAGCGCGGTGTCTCGGTCCAGGCAGTTGCGCTGCGGATAGAGCTGCAGGCCGCCGACCGTCTTGCCGGTGACCAGCCAGGCGAGCGACACCCAGGGGTTGTAGGAAGCCACGCGCGTCGCATCGGTGCCGGCCGAGACCTTCATGCCCTTGCTCAACATCTTCGCCACCGGCGGCGTCGCCTCGGCCGCGCCGTGGCCGTAGCGCTCGACGAAATACTCGCCCTGATAGGCCATCCGGTGCTGCACGGCCACGCCCCCGCCGAGCGCTGCGACGCGGTCCATCGACCTTTCCGAGATCGTCTCGCAATGGTCGAAGAACCAGTTCAGGCCTTCGAGCGGCACGTCCTGGTTGACGCGCTCGAAAACGTCCAGCGCGCGGCTGATCGTCTCGTCGTAGGTCGCGTGCATGCGCCAGGGCCAGCGGTTCTGTGCGAGCAGCCGCACGACGCCGTCGAGGTCGCCTTCCATCTCCGCGCCCATGTCCGGCCGCGGCTGCTGGAAGTCCTCGAAGTCGGCGGCCGAGAACACCAGCATCTCGCCGGCGCCGTTGTGGCGGAAGTAGTCGCTGCCCTGCTTGTACTTGGAGGTGGCCGTCCAGTTGAGGAAGTCGGCTTTTTCCTGCTTGGGCTTCTGCGTGAACAGGTTGTAGG
>FSVW01000505.1_pt1 | contig 15880 bp, 12 predicted proteins | sample 1637551 | NCBI WGS metagenome assembly FSVW01 (sample SAMEA3914814, study PRJEB12502) | metagenome | biome: forest; material: soil | place: USA | collected 2011-09-16 | depth 0.1 m | reverse complement strand
GTGCAGCGCATGAGCGCGGGCACGGGCGTGATGCACAGCGAGTTCAACAACGCCAAGGACCGCGCGACGCACTTCCTGCAGATCTGGATCATGCCGGACCAGCAGGGCGTGAAGCCGGGCTATGAGCAGAAGCACTTCGCCGAAGCCGACAAGCGCGGCCGGCTGCGCCTGGTGGCCTCGCCCGATGGCGCCGAGGGTTCGGTCAGCATCCATGCCGGCGCGCGGCTGTATGCGGGCTTGTTCAACGGCGATGAAAAGGCCGAACTGAGCCTGGCGCCCGAGCGTCTGGCCTATGTGCACCTGGTGCGCGGGCAGCTGAACGTGAATGGCCAGGCCCTGAATGCGGGCGATGCGCTGCAGATGAGCGCCGTATCCGGCCTGAAGCTGGAGGCCGGTCAGGCCGCCGAGGTGCTGGTCTTTGACCTGCCGCTTTAAAGGGCTACTAAAGGGCCACGTCTGCGATGACGCGCGGCGGCGCCGCGCGTTCGTCCAGATACAAGTCGATGTCCACCGCGTCGATCTGCTCGGGGCTCAGGAAACGCTCGGCATAGCGCCGGTACACGCCCGAGCTGAGGAACAGGTCGAACAGGGCGGGATCGATGTGCTGGTTCTTCTTGAACGTGTGGAGAATCTCCACCGATTCCGACAGCGACTTGGCCTTCTTGTAGGGCCGGTCCGAGGCGGTCAGGGCCTCGAAGATATCGGCGATGGCCATGATCCTGGCGGGGATCGACAGGTCGGCCGCACTCAGCTTGCGGGGATAGCCGGTGCCGATCATGGTCTCGTGGTGGGTGCCGGCATATTCCGGCACGCGCTTGAGGTTGTCGGGGAAGGGCATGCTTTCCAGCATCACGATGGTCTGGATGATGTGCTCGTTGATCTTGAAGCGCTCTTCGGCGTTGAGGGTCCCACGACCGATGCGCAGGTTGTGCAGCTCGCCGTGGTTGTAGAGATGCTGCGGGATCTCCATCTCGAAGCCCTTGCTGGCGGCGAGCGCCTTGTCGGGGCCGCGGGGCACGATGTGGTGAGGCTTGTCCGCCAGCAGCGGCTCGGCGACGGGCAGGGACGGCGCGGGCGTGCCGTGATGGCGCTTGGCCTCTTCCTGGGACAGGCCGAGGCGGTCGTCGAAATGGCGCATCCAGGTCTGCGTGGCGATGGCTTCGAGCCTGGCGACGCGCCCGGGCGCCATGAACTCGCCGCCGATATTGCATTCGGCAATGAAGGCGAAGTCGGCCTGCAGCTGCTGCTCGCGAAGATCGCGCGCGGCGTGTGCGACCGCCCGGTCCGTTCCGGCTTCGATGGCTTCGCAGGCCGCGATCCTGGCGTCGCGCAAGAGGACCTCGAAGCGCATGCGGATCTCATGCAGCCGGTTGTAGATGGTTTCGAGCTTGGTGGCCTTGTCCACCACGTATTCGGGCGTCGTGACCTTGCCGCAGTCGTGCAGCCAGGCGCCGATGCGGAATTCGCGCCACTCCTCTTCGTTGCGGAAACGGAAATCCGCCAACGGCCCCTGGTCCACCCGTTCGGCTTCCTCCGCCAGCATGAACGCCAGCTCGGGCACGCGTTCGCAATGGCCGCCCGTGTAGGCGCTCTTGGCGTCGATGGCGCTGGCCAGGATCTGGATGATCGAATCCATCAGCCTGCGCTGCGACTGCACCAGGTTCTGGTTGTCGATGGCCACGGCGGCCTGGGCTGCCAGCGCTTCCACCAGGCGGACCGTCTGGGCACTGAAGGGCACGACGTCGCCGCTTCCCGGATGCTTGGCATTGACCAGGTACAGGACGCCCATGACGCGGTCCCCGGTTGACTTCAGGGGCACAGCCAGGATCGACTGTATGGGCTTGTCGAGGTTGGCATTGATCTCCCTCACCATGCCCAGTTCGGGCCGCGGGTCGGTGCTGACGTCATCGACCACCATTGTCTTGCCCGCCAGGGCGGTTGTCGCCAGAAGGGACTGCGTCTGCGCTTCGCCGCTCCTGCTGTCGTACATGGCCTGGTCTTCCGTCCCGATGCCGGCGATGTTCCCGACCACCAGCACAGACTTCAGCACGTCATGCTCGTCGCGCAGGCGCAGGCCGGCCGTCGTGCAGTTCGAGATCTCGCGGGTCGCCGATAGCACGTCGCGCAGCAGCGCTTCCCGGTCCCTCTCGCGGCCGAGCTGAATGCCGACCTCGACCAGCTGCGCGAGCTTCTTGCGGGCTTCCTCGAGTTCGCGCGTCCGCTGGGCAATCGATTCGTGCATGACCTCCTGCGCATGCCCGAGTGCCTGGACCTCCTGCACGAAGGAGGTGACGCGTTGCGGCGGCGTGGAGAAGTCCAGGCGTTGCAGCCGCTCGGCGTGCTGCGCCATCGCCTCCAGCGAGGCAGAAACGCGGCGCGTGCTCAGCCATACGATGGGCCCCAGGATCAGCAGCATCACGCTGGCCATGAGCAGGACATTGCGCTGCTCGCGCTCCAGCGTGCCCGTGAAATCGCTCAGCGGCGCCACGACAACGACGCGATAGGCCTTGCCGGGGATGGGTTCGAGGGCGTGTGAAGCAAGGATGAAGGTCCGGCCGTCGAGCTCGATGCGGCTTTGCGAATCCTGCCCGAGCGACGGGATCAAGTCAGCAATCAGGGACAGGCGCTCGTTGCCCGCGTTCTTCAGCTTCTCCAGCTTGTCGAGTGCGGATGCGTTGCCGTAGCTCTGCCCATTGAGGCGGAGCGCCAGCACATTCTGCTGGGCATCGAAGATGAAGGCTGCGGCGTTCGCGCTGAGAAGCGGCTTGAGCAGCGCCTCGTCGAACGTACGCAGACTCAATGCGGTGGCCAGCACGCCCGTCCCACCCTTGACGGGCGTTGCGATCATGAGCCCGGAATCGACTCCGTTGGCAAAGCGGAAGGCATCGCTGACGTTCGTGGCATGCAGGGCGACAGACCGTTGGAACCAGGGCCGCGTACTGGCCCGGTAGCTCGGCTCGCGCTTGGAGCGCGCCAGTTCCGCGCCCGAGGCTGAATGAAAGGTCTGCTCGCTCAACAGGCGCCCATCGGCGTCGCGCCAGTTGCGGGTGATTGCAAAATCCGACCCCGGGGGTATCGCCATGGCAGGGCGCGCGATCAGGCCGGATGCCGTCGCTTCGATGATGACGCTGCTGTCGTTGGGCAAGGCCGCCACCAGAGCCGCAACGCGGTCGCTCGAACGGAAGATGCCGGCCAGCGTCTCGACATCAAACTCCCCGGAAGCGGTGAATACGGTCGACGCATTGGCAAATGCGTTGACGTAGTTCAGATTGACGTTGAGCAGTTCGCTGATTTCGGCGACGATGCTCTGCGTCTGCGATCCGAACGCCTGTTCAGCCCCTTCCTGCGCCTGCTCCACCACCTGGCCTTGCACCAGCCAGAGGAAGGTGCCGCTGAGGACCAAGACCGTGAGCACGATGGTGCCCAATATCCAGTACTGGAACTTCAGTGCATTGCGAATCGCCATGGCTTTTTTCTCCGTTCCCTGCAACTGGCAATGCCAGCCGCTTTATCGGCACCGCTTGCTGGCATCCGCAGAGCGGCACAGAGGGCTTTGGTGAGATAAAGCTAGCAACTTGACTTGGGGCCGTACCTCAAAAATGGGTCGGTACTTCCCTGGGAAGATAGGGCAGCCTTTGTGGCGAGGCCTTGATGTATGTCGAACCTTCTCCTACGGGAGCGTGGCAGCAAATCTCGGCCGCAAAAAAAGCCACCCGAAGGTGGCTTTTTGCACGAGGTAGGGCCTGTGCGATCAGAAGGTGTGGCGGATGCCGACCATATAGGTCTGGAAGGCCGAGAAGCCCATGCCCGCGATGCCTGCGGCATGGGTGGCGCCAGACAGTGCGGTCGCATTGGTGGCGTCGAACTGGTAGCCGTCGGTCAGCGAATTGCGGATATAGGACACATTGATCAGCGAGCGCTTGGACAGGTAGTAGTCCATGGCGGCGATGTAGGTGTTCTTCTTGCCATCGCGGCCGGCCACGCCGTTGCCCAGCGCATCGCGCAGGTCGCTGCCCTTGTCGCTGTAGAGCGTGGCGCTCAGGTCGATGTTGGCGGCGACGTTCCAGCGCGCGCCGATGGTCCACACCTTGTCGGTCGTGGTCGGTCGGATGCCGATGCTGGCCGAGTCCAGCTTGTTGACCAGGTAGTTGGCGTAGATCCTGACCGGACCGATGGGCACATTGCCGCCGAAGGCCCAGGTCGTGGCCTTGGGCAGGTAGCCGCCGGTGAAATAGGTCGGCGATTCGTAGCGGATGTAGAAGGCGCCGAGCGAATAGTCCTTGGTCGTCTGGCCCACGTCGAATGCGTAGTGGCGGCCTTCACCGTCGTTGAAGCCGAAGCTGATGCCGGCATCAAGGCCGGCCGGGCCTGAGACGCGGTACTTGACCGTGTCGTCAGCGCGATTGTCGTTGGCGATCAGGGTGCCGCTGTTGGGTGCAAAGCGGTTCACGCCGAACAGCGCGATGGGCGTGGTGGTCAGGCCCTGGCCGCCGGCGTTGTAGGGGTCCAGCGTGCGCACGACGCGGTCCACCGCGGCCGAGAACTGGCGGCCGATGGTGATGGCGCCCGCCGGGCCGAAGTCCAGGCCGACGAAGGACTGGCGGTTGAAGAACTTGACGGCGGTGGTGTTGGTGCCGCTGTCGGTGTTGATGCCCGACTCCAGGCGGAAGACGGCCTTCATGCCGTCGCCCAGGTCTTCCGTGCCGCGGAAGCCGATGTGTGAAACGTAGTACTCGTTGTTGCCCACCGACCACTGGTTGCCGCCGGCACCCGTGCCCTGGTGGTCGCGGTATTCGACCGCTGCCGTGACCTGGCCGTAGACCTGGACCGAGGATTGGGCCGCGGCGGTGCCGCAGGCGGCCAAGGCGGCCAGCGCCACGGGGGCGAGGGTCAGTTTCTTCATTCTTGGAGTCTCCAAAGTTGCAGATGTGCTGCTTGTAGTCAGCGATGCGGCTTCTTGTCGCACCCGGGGGATGCTACGAACAGGGCCCTGCGGGTGACTGTCACGTTTCGAACAATTGCCGTCTGCCTTCATCGGGGCGTCATGCGAGTGCAACCCTGATCTGGCTTTGTAAAGACATTCTGCCCCTATGGATTCGGGGCTCTGCTTGATCACGTGCCAGATTTCCCTACAGGGTTTTCAACTGTTGTGCAGATGACGCACTTTCTCGCCCTTGCGCGGAACGAGGGCTTTACTTCAGGCCACCGCCCAGGAACTGCTGCAGCCGCGCGCTCTGCGGCCGCGCGAGCAGCTCGCGCGGCGGGCCCTGTTCCTCCACGCAGCCCTGGTGCAGGAACAGCGTGTGATTGGAGACCTCGCGCGCAAAGCCCATCTCGTGGGTGACGACGATCATGGTGCGGCCTTCCTCGGCCAGGTCGCGCATGACCTTGAGCACCTCGCCCACCAGCTCCGGGTCCAGCGCCGAGGTGGGCTCGTCGAACAGCATCAGCTCCGGCGCCACCGCCAGCGCGCGGGCGATGGCCACGCGCTGCTGCTCGCCGCCGCTCAATTGCGCGGGATACACATTCTTGCGATGCGCCACGCCGACGCGGGCGAGCAGCGCTTCGGCCTTCTCCAGCGCCTCCGCCTTGGCGATGCCCAGCACATGCACGGGCGCCTCGATCACGTTCTCGATGGCGGTGCGGTGCGCCCAGAGGTTGAAGTTCTGGAACACGAAGGCCAGCCGCGCGCGCCAGCGTTGCAGCTGTTGGGCGTCCACGGCCTTGAGGCTGCCATCGCGGTCCGGTGTCAGCTGAAGTTCTTCGTCACCGAGCTGCAGCCGGCCCTGGTGCGGCTGCTCCAGCAGGTTCAGGCAGCGTAAAAAGGTGCTCTTGCCCGAGCCGCTGGAGCCGATCAAGGTGATGACGTCGCCGGGCTTGGCGGTCAGCGAAATGCCCTTGAGCACCTCGCGCTCGCCGTAGCGCTTGTGGATGTTTTCGACGATCAGCATCAGAAACCCAGCAGCTTGCCGGAGCGCAACGCCTCTTTGCCCGCGACCTTCGCCACGCGCATGCCGGCGGTGGCGAAGCGCAGGTTGTCGCGGGCGTAGAGCAGGCCGTCCACGGGGCTCTTCAACTCGGTCACAGCATTGCTGACCGGGTCGATCACGTGGGCCAGCACGTCGCCGGCCCGCACCGTCTCGCCCGGCTCGCGAAGAAAGGTCAGGAGGCCGGCCGTGTGCGCCTGGATGGGCATGCTGCCGGCCAGCGGGCGCGCATCGCCGACGGGCGCCGGAGCCGGCTTGGGCGTGCCCGCGATGACACCGCGGAAGATCAGGTAGTCGATGATGTTCTGCGCATCGGCGCGGGCCAGCTCGTGCGTCACATCCACAAAGCCGCGCAGCTCGACGGTCACGGCCAGGCAGGCCTGCGGGATCGGAAAGCGATTGCCGAAATGGCGGGCCCACTTCCACCAGACCTGGGAACAGGCTTCGTCGAAAGGGTTGTCGCCCGAATCCTGTGCCAGCAGCGTGACGCGGCTGCCCAGGTACTGCGCAAGCGGCTCGCACAGGGCGGCGCAAGGCGTCTCGGTGTAGAGATGCAGCACGGCCTGCGCATCGCAGTGCAGGTCGAGCACCACGTCGGCATCACAGGACAGCGCCATCAAGGTGCGGCGCAGCGATTGCAGCTCGGTCTCGACGCGCGAGTTGCTGACGGCCTTCTTCAGGGCGGCGCGCAGGATGCGCACGTTGTGGTCTGGGTCCTGCGTCAGCTCGTTCGCCATGGCTTCGGCCACGGCGTCGATCTGGTCGGGGTAGTGGCGGTTGAAGTTCTGGCCCGAGGTGAACTCGAAGCGGCCCATCGGCGAGTGCAGATGATGCTGGGCCAGGCCGATCGGGTTGGCCACGGGCACCAGCACCACCTCGCCCGCGATCTGTCCGGCCGCTTCCAGTGCGTCCAGTTGATGGCGCAGGTGATGTGCCACCAGCATGCCGGGCAGTTCGTCCGCATGCAGGCTGGCCTGGATGTAGGCCTTGGGCCCGGTGCCGGGCTGGCCGTAGTGCAGCGAGATCAGTTTGCGCTGCGTACCGGGCGCGGGGGAGATCAGCTTGTGGATTTGCGTGTTCATCGTTGCAGCATGGGGTTGAGCCAGCGCGCCTCCATCTGCCTGAACAGGCCGACCAGGGCCAGGGTCAGAGCCAGATAGAAAACCGCGGCGGTGATGAAGGCCTCGAAGGGAATGTAGTTGCTGGCGTTGATCGTGCGCGCCGCGCCGGTCAGGTCCATCAGCGTGACCGTGCTGGCCAGCGAGGTGCCGTGCAGCATGAAGATCGCCTCGTTGGAATAGGCCGGCAGCGCGCGGCGCAGCGCACCGGGCAGCACAATGCGGCGCAGCAGCGTGAACGGCCCCATGCCCATGGCGCGGGCCGCTTCGATCTCGCCCTTGGGCAGGGCGCGGATGGAGCCGGCAAAGATCTCGGTCGTGTAGGCCGCGGTGTTCAGCACGAAGCTTAAAGAAGCACAGAACCAGGCGGAGCTGAACAGCGGCCAGGCGGCGCTCTCGCGCATCCATTCGAATTGCGCGAGGCCGTAGTAGATGAGGAAGAGCTGCACCAGCATCGGCGTGCCGCGGAACACATAGGTGTAGGCCCAGACGGCGCGCGAGCCCCAGCCACGGCCGGCGCGCACGACGGCCAGTGGCACGGCCAGAAGCAGGCCTGCAGCCAGCGAGATGAAGAGCAATTCAAGCGTCAGCAGCGCGCCATGCAGGTACTGGCCGATGTTCTCCCAGATGAGGTCGAAGCTCATCTGGCGAACCTGCGCTGCAAGCGGCCGAACACCAGCTCCGAGGCGCTCGTGAGGAGCAGGTAGATCAGCGCCACGGCCAGGAAGAAGCTGAAGGGCTCACGCGTCGTGCCGGCCGCTTGCTGGCCGCGCGTCATCAGGTCCTGCAGGCCGATCACCGAGACGATGGCCGTGCTCTTGATCAGCACCAGCCAGTTGTTCGAGAGGCCCGGCAGCGCGTGCCTCAGCATCAGCGGCAGTGTGATGCGCCACAACACCTGCGGCCTCGTCATGCCGAAGGCCAGGCCGGCCTCGCGCTGGCCCGACGGCACGGCCATGAAGGCACCGCGGAAAACCTCGGTCATGTAGGCGCCGAAGATGAAGGCGATGGTCAGCACGCCGGCTGTCCAGGGGTTGATCTCCACGTAGTCGGCATGGCCCAGTGCCAGCGCCAGCGCGTTCACGCCGACCTGGCCGCCGAAGTAGCTCAGCAGCAGCAGGATGAGGTCGGGCACGCCGCGGATCAGCGTGGTGTAGACCTGGGCCACACCACGCGCCACGCGCGAGCGCGAGAGTTTGGCCAGCGCACCGAGCAGGCCCAGCAGACAGGCGCCGACCAGCGAAGTCAGTGCGAGGCCGAGCGTCGTCAGCGCGCCTTCGAGCAGGCTGGGCAGGAAGCCGTGGAGAAAAGGCAATTCGCTGTTCCCTACCTGTTCCTGGGATCAATCGAATACGGGAAGTATTTCGCATTGATCTTCTTGAAGGTGCCGTCCTTGCTGATCGCCTCGATGGCGGCATTGAACTTGGGTGCCAGCGTGGCCGCGTCGGCCTTGCGCATGCCGATGCCCGAGCCCAGGCCGAAGATCGGGCCGTCCACCGGGCCGCCGACGAACGCGAAGCCCTTGCCATCGGGCTTGGAGATGAAGCCCGTGTCGATGGCCACCTGGTCGGCCAGGGCCAGATCGATGCGGCCGGCCTTCAGGTCGAGAAAGATCTGGTCCTGCGTCGCATACAGCACGATCTCGCTCTGCGGGTAGGTCTTGGCGGCATAGGCCGCGTGCGTGGTGGAGCGCTGCACGCCGATGCGCTTGCCCTTGAGGCCCGCCGCTGTCATGGTGAATTGAGCGTTAGCCTTGCCGACGAAGTGCGCCGGATTGTTGATGTAGGGATGCGAGAAGGCGATGACCTTGCTGCGCGGCTCGGTGATCGACATCGACGCGATGATGACGTCGAACTTGCGCGACTGCAGGGCCGGGATCATGCCGTCGAACTCCTGCTGCACCAGCGTGCACTCGGCCTTCAGGTAGGCGCAGTAGGCCATGGCGAGATCGATCTCGAAGCCCTTGAGCTTGCCGTCCGGCCCGATCTCGGAGAAGGGCGGATAGGCGCCTTCCATGCCGATGCGGATCTTCTTCCAGTCGGGCGCCTGGGCTGTCGCGGCGGCTGCGGCCAGCAGCAGGCCAAGCAGGATCAGGGGGCGCTGAAAGAACCGGAACATGGGCAGCCTTGGGGTGAGATGTGCTGCCCGCAGTCTACGGCGCTCGGTGGGCCTCGCTGGCGGGCCGCTCAATCTCCGTCGCGGGGGCCAAGCCGGCGTCCAGCGCCTCGCGTTGGTCGAAGACGAAGCAGCCGCCGTGATAGTGCGGTGCGCCCTGGCCGTCGAGATTCGTCTCTTCGAAGTACTTGAGGATGCCGCCTTCGAGCTGGTAGACCGGCGCGTCCAGGCCTTGCTGCTGCAGGTAGATGGCGGCCTTCTCGCAGCGGATGCCGCCGGTGCAGTAGCTGACGATGGTCTTGCCGTTCAGCTCGGCGCGGTGTTGTTGCACGGCTTCCGGGAAGTCGCTGAACTTGTGGATACGCCAGTCGATGGCGCCATCGAAGGCGCCGTAATCCACCTCGAAGGCGTTGCGCGTGTCGAGCATCACGACCGGCCGCCCGTCGTCGTCGTGGCCCTGGTCCAGCCAGCGCGCCAGTGTCTGCGCCTGCACGGCCGGCGCGCGCTGCTGCGCGTCGGGCCGGATGGCGGGGTGGTTCATGCGGATGATCTCGGGCTTGACCTTGACCAGCAGTTTCTTGAAGGGCACGGTCTCGCTCCAGCTTTCCTTGGGCACCAGGTCAGCAAAGCGCGGGTCGGCGTGCAGCGTGGCCACGAAGGTGCGGATCGCCTCGGGCGTGCCGGCCAGAAAAAGGTTGGCGCCTTCATGTGCCAGCAGCACGGTGCCCTTGAGATCGAGAGCCAGGGCGTGCGCGTGCAAGGCTTCGCGCAGCGCGGCGGCATCGTCGATGCGGACGAATTTATAGGCGGAGATATTGAGAACAGGCTGCTGCATAGGTCCGCGGGATTGTAAATTCCACGTATGGATACCGATGCCCGCCTCACCGAACTCGAAATCAAGCTCAGCTTCACCGAAGACACGCTGGAGCAGCTCAACGCCGTCGTGGTGAAGCAGCAAGCCCAGATCGACCTGCTGATGCGCCAACTTAACGAGTTACGTCAGCAGCAGCCCGAGGCAGGCGGGCCGGCATTCCGCAGCCTGCGCGACGAGCTGCCGCCGCACTACTAGCGCGAGCGTTCGGGCTGCGGGGCTTCCGTTGAGGCGGCATGGTCCTCATGTCGCCACGTGCCATACATCGGCATCGGCACCCGCACCGGCGTGATGTCCAGCCGCACGTTCAGCACCGTGTACTCCTCGGCGCCTTGCTCGCTGCTGCTCCAGCCGATGGTGTCGGGCGCCTTGTAGAGCCGGAAGTGGAAGCCCAGGTCGGCCAGCCGGTCGGTGGGCTTGACGCGCGGGTCGAAGGCCAGGCCCTGCACCTCGGTCTTGACGGAGTCCACCAGCTGCGCCATGGCGTTGGCCAGCGTGGAATCACCCAGCATGTCGAGGTCGAAGCGCTCCTCGGTGTAGTAGGGCTCGAAGCCGGGCGCGCCGGGCTGCAGCTTGTCGCCGCGCAGCTTCATGGGCGAGGGCGTGGTGGCGTGCGTGCGCAGGTTGAACTTGTCGCCGTGGTCCAGGTAGGTGAGCTTCGCGCCGTTGACGTTGAAGGCGCCCAGCGTCGGATCGGACTTGATGTCGCCCAGATCGACCACCAGCGCGCCGCGCCCGCCGATGATCTCCACCTCGTCGCCATGGATCACCGCCGCCGTGTTCTCGTCCACGCCCAGGCCGAGCTTGTAGCCCTTGGCCATCATCAGCGGGATCATGCGGCCGAAGCGTCCGCGGCGCAGGAAGTGCTGGTCCACGAACAGGTCGGGCCCGACGAAGCCCAGGCCGCGGTCCACCTGCTTGCCGTCGCTCCACTTGCCCTTCATCACGTCGATGACGCTGGGCGCGTCGCGGAACATCTGCGTGCTCATGATGGCGGCACCCGCCGAGGTGCCGGCCACCACGCCGCCCTTGCGATACACATCCCAGATGGCTTCCAGCATCGGCGTCGTCTTGCCGCCGGGCAGCAGCACGTCGACGATGCGCTCCTGCGCGCCGCCGGTGAAGAACACGCCCTTGGCATTGCGCACCTTGCCCACCAGCGCCGGGTCGCGCACGACCTTGTTCAGGTCCACCCAGGCGAACTTCGGCGCCACGGGCAGGGCCTCGGCCACGGCGCCGCGGCGCTGCAGCAGGTCGACGATGGCCTTGGCGCTGGCTTCAGGGTCTTCGCTCGCCGTGCCGAACACGACGAAGCGCGCGCCCTTGCCGCCGGCCAGCTGCACCAGGCGCTGCCAGACCTCGTCGTTGTCGTTCTTGAGCGCGCCGCCGATGGCGAAGGCATAGCCCTTGATTGGATTGACCGGAACCTCCGCCACGGCTTGCGGTGCCGACGCGGCGGGCATGGGCGGCACGGTCGTGCCCCAGGCGGGTTGCAGGGAGAGCACCAGCAGGAGCGGGCGGAACAGGGTCAGAAGGGAAAAAAGGCGTTGCATGGTTGGAAGACTAACAAAACGTTGCATGTATCGAGGCTATGCCCTTGGCGGTTCTGCATCCAGGGAAATCCTCCCCAAGTGCAGCCCCATCGGCCGAGGCTGGCGTTGCGTCAGGTTTCGCCGCCGTGGTGTTGTGGCGGCGCCGCAGGATGTTGCGCACGGATAGGAAGCTAAGCCGCCGCGCGTTACCGTCGTGTGAAGCACGCATGTCCGATGCGTGAACCCACGGAGACTCTTTCATGCGCTCACGCTTCTCGCGGTTCCATTTCACGCCCTCGCTGCTGGCCCGGGCCGCCTTGCTGGTCTGTGCCTTGCCGGCGCTGGCGCAGGAGCCCGCCGTGCCCGATGCCGTCCTCAACCGTGTGGAGGTGACCGGTTCGTCCATCAAGCGGCCCGTCAGCGAGGGCGCGCTCTCGGTGCAGGTCATCACCAAGGAGGACATGAAGAAGGCCGGAATCACCACCGCCTCCGAGGTGATGGCGATGGTGACGGGCAGCAGCAACAACCTGACCGATGGCGTGAGCATCGGCACGGGCGGCGTCAAGGACCAGATGGGCCTGAACTCGGCCAATCTGCGCGGCCTGGGCACGTCCTCCACTCTGGTGCTTCTCAATGGCCGTCGCATGGCCAACTTCGCCTCGCCTGGCGACGACGTTGGCGTGGACCTCAACAACATTCCCGCGGCGGCGATCGAGCGGGTGGAGGTGCTGCTCGACGGAGCCTCGGCCATCTACGGCACGGACGCCATCGGTGGCGTGGTGAACTTCATCACCAAGAAGGACTACCGCGGCGTGCAGATCGATGTCTACGGCGGCAAGACCAGCGAAGGAGGCGCCGGCAAGCGGCAGGCCTCGATCTCCGCCGGCACCGGCGATCTGGCGCGCGACGGCTTCAACGTCTTCGGCGTGCTGGACTTCCAGAAGACCGACAAGCTGAACACCTCGCAGCGACAGTTCATCTCCGACCTGCAGATTCCCCAGCGCCTGCCCTGGCTGCTTTCGGGCTATGGATTCCCGTCCAATTTGCGTATCTCTTCGGACGCACTGGACTACCTGCAGTCGAAGAATTTCCAGATCGGCGGCAAGCCGCTCGACAGCCGCACCTTCAATCTCTCGGTGCCCAACTGCAGCCCGCCGCACACGCTCTATCTGGCCGATGGCGTGGGCGGCGAGTTTGGCTGTACCTACGATTTCATGCGCGACCTGGAGCTGTATCCGGAATCGAAGAAGACCAGCTTCCTCGGCCGCGGCGAGGTGGCCCTGGGCGCCAACCACAAGCTCTTCGTCGAGGTCTCGGCCGCGCGGTCGAGCACCTGGTACGTCGGCACGAGCAATCGCTTTCCTCAGGCCGACGTGAGCATGGCGCTGATCCCGCAACTGGCCGCCACCGGCATCGTGGAAGACTTGCCCGACGATGCCTACGTCACGGTCCGCGGGCGCCTGCTGGCAGGCGGCAATCGCGCCAGCGAGCTGACCAGCATCGGCACCCGCGTGCTTGTCGGCATGGAGGGCACGGTGGGCGCCTGGGACTACAACTGGGCTTACAACCACAGCGTGAACACCATCCACGACCGCGATGCGCGCGGCTACTTCATCTACGACAAGGCCGTCGAGGGCGTGGAGAGCCTGCTGATCAATCCCATCGGCCCGATGACGCAAGCCGGCATGGACTATCTCAAGAGCATCGAGGTCAACGAAGAGGCCCGCAGTGCGCGCGGCGTCATGGATGTGTTCGATTTCAAGGGATCGCGCTCGCTGGCCAAGTTGTCGGGCGGCGACCTGGCGCTGGCACTCGGGGCCGAGTTCCGGCGCGAGAGCGCGAAGTCGCGCATCTCGGACCTGCTGGCTTCAGACAACATGCTCGGCGACGACACGCCCGGCGATGCCAACACGACGGACAACACGCGCAAGGTCTGGGCCGTCTACGGCGAGTTGCTGGCGCCGGTGACCAAGCAGCTCGAACTGGGCCTGGCATTGCGCCATGACCATTACCAGGCGATTGGCAGCACGACCAATCCGAAGTTCAGCTTCCGCTTCACTGCCGACCCGTCGCTGCAGTTCCGCGGCTCCTTCGGCACGGGTTTCCGGGCGCCCTCGCTCGTGGACCTCTACCGGCCTGAGAAAGTGAGCTTCTCGGCCATCCTGCCGGACCCCGTCTGCATGGCCGAGAACGGCAACGACCTGGCCACCTGCGCCGACTCCTGGGAACTCCACACGCATGCCAACTCCAAGCTCAAGCCCGAACGATCGAGGCAAGGATCCCTGGGCCTGCAGTGGCAGGCCAACAAGAACTTCGTGGCCAGCGCCGACTGGTGGTTCGTGACCAAGCGCGACCTCATCAACACGCTGGGCGACGACGTGATCCTGGCCAACGCCAGCAAGTACGCCTCGCTGATCCATCGCTACAACCAGCAGGGCAACGACCTCTGCGACTACGACCCCGACGACAGCGCCATCTGCTACATCGATCTCAACAAGGAGAACCGCGGCAGGCAGAAAGCCTCGGGCATCGACTTCGTGCTGCAGTGGAAGGGTGATGCGACCGCGCTGGGCCGCTTCGGCGCCAAGCTCAGCGGCACGCTGACCCTGCGCTCAGAGGAACAGACGGGTTACGGCGATCCCTTCGTCAGCAACCTCGGCAAGTTCGTCACCGACGGCGTGGTGCAGCGCTGGCGCCATCGCGTGACGCTGGATTGGGAGAAGGGGCCCTTCGGCCTGTCGCTGAGCAACAGCTACCTCAGTGGCTACACCGATCAGAACTCCGCCATTGACACCACCAGCGGCACCGTCGTCGCGGCCAACAAGGTCAAGGCCTACTCGCTGTGGGACGTGGCTGGCGCCTGGGAAGCGACCAAGAGCTTCACCCTGCGGGCCGGCGTGAAGAACGCCTTCAACACCAGCCCGCCGTTTTCCAACCAGGCCTACTTCTTCATCTCGGGCTATGACCCGAGCTACACGGACCCGCGCGGGCGCTTCATGTATTTGAGCGCGACGTACAAGTTCTAGAACTCAGGGCGCCGGCCGCGTGGGCACGCTGGCGCTGCACAGGTCGGTGCGCTCGGGGCTGTGCACATACCAGCCCGTGCGATGGCGGCGCGCTTCGAGCAGCGCGGTGAAGGTCTTCGAATCGGTGCGCAGTACCTGCAGCGCCGGGCGCTCGGCCTCGGGCACGTCGGCCAGCAGGCGCACGCTCTTGATCGTCACGCGCTGCTCGGGCTGCTCGTAGAAGCCCATCGCAGCACCACCGCGCGGCAGGGCGGCGAGGAACTCGATGCCTTGCAGCACGCGGCCGACGGTGGTGATGTTGAGGTCCAGCGCGCGCGGGGCCTGGCCGATCACGGCGTAGAGCTCGGCGCCGGTGCTCGAATCGACTTCCTGCGCGCGGCCCGCGCCGACCATGCCGTAGCAATGGGCCAGCCAGGCGCGGCCGGTCTTGGGGTCGGCAGCGACGGGCATGCCGTCGACGAAGCCGTTGCGCGGCGCCCAACCGTCGGTCTCCTTCAGCGTGGTGAGCGGCAGGCCCTTGAGCGGAATCGAGAACTCGGCCGGCACATGCTTGGCCGCGCTGCCCAGCGGCTTGACGAGTTTTTCGTCGTCGCCGTTGGGGTCGCCCCACTGGGTCACGAAGTTGTCCTGCACGCGCAGGATGGCGAGGCCGTCCCAGTAGCCTTCGTGCGCCAGCGTGCGGATGTTGGCCGCATGTGCGGGCGCAAAGCGGGCGGCCAGCTCGATGATGACGCGGCCTTGCGGCAGGTCCATCAGCAGGGTGTTCTGCGGATCGAGTGCGCGCCAGTCGGCGGCGGGCGAGGCCTTGAGGATATCGGCCGTCGTCGGCGTGGCTTTGGCGGGCTTGGCCGCGGCGTGCTTCGCTGGCCTGGCCGGCTTGGCGGCGAAGGCCGGACCGGCGATCAGGCTGGCGAACAGCAAGGGCAACAGGGCGAGGGCGAATGTCTTGCGCATGGTGGTGGATCTCCTGGCCGGCGAGCATAACGGCGTGAGACTGCGGATCGACTCCAGGGAAGCACCCAGACCAGTCCTTAAAATGCCTGCAATGTCCTTCGTCCATCTGCGCACCCACACCGAGTACTCCGTCGTCGACGGCACCCTGAGAACCGACGACGCGGCCAATGCCGCCGCCAAGGACGGGCAGGTCGCCCTGGCGATCACCGACCTGGCCAATCTGTTTGGCGGCATCAAGTTCTACAACGCCTGCCGCAAGAAGGGCGTCAAGCCCATC
>FSVW01001844.1_pt1 | contig 15959 bp, 13 predicted proteins | sample 1637551 | NCBI WGS metagenome assembly FSVW01 (sample SAMEA3914814, study PRJEB12502) | metagenome | biome: forest; material: soil | place: USA | collected 2011-09-16 | depth 0.1 m | reverse complement strand
TAGTTCTCCGAGGCGATCAGCTCGATGTGATCTTCCTGGCGCTGGTTCTCGTTCTGGATCGCGGCCCACAGATCGGGGTCGACTTGGGCGAGGGTGGAGATGCTGCGGTCAAACATGGTGTTGGGTCGTTGGGGCTTGAACGGTTGATGCCTCGGCGTCAAAGCGGAGGCTGCCCAGGCGAACGGCTGAACACGGTCTGGACATTGCCAAGCCGTTCGCGCTCCCCGGTGGGTCCCCACCTCGGGCTGCAGGGTGCAGCCTTGATCGCCAGTCGCGCGAGGTAGGGAGTGTAGATCAGTGCTGCAGGAGAGCGACGCGCTCGTCGCTCTGCGCGGCCAGCGGAGCCGGGCGAACCTGCAAGCTGGCAGGCGGCTTGCCGGCGGCCACGAGCTTCATCTGCTCATGCTCGGCCAGCACTCGAGCGGCGTAGCCAGCGTCGTCACCGAGGTTGGTGGCGCCCACATAGCAGCGCAGGCCTTCCTCGACGCCGCCATTGCGCTGGATGCATTCCTTCAGCACCTGCACGCCGACGCGCAGATTCGTCACCGGGTCGAAGGCGGCCATATTGCCGCCGAAAGCCTCGTACTTGTCGTCATGCACGCGGGTCATGACCTGCATGAGGCCTTGCGCGCCGACCGAACTCTGGGCAAACGGGTTGAAGCCCGACTCCACGGCCATGACGGCCAGGATCAATGTCGGCTCCATATGGGCGCGCGGGCCGGCGGCCCAGGCTTCCTGCACGAGGCGAGCGACGGGTTCCGCCGCCACCTTGTAGCGGTGCGAAAGATATTGGGCCACCGCCGCCTGCTGGCGGTTCAGGTCGCGCGGGTCCGCCACGGTGGCACGGGCCACTGCGTCCGGATCGGGCACGGCCTGCGTGTCGCCATGGGCTTCGACACGCGCCTCCTGCCGAGCCGACAACCAGCTCAGCGCTTGCGACTCCAGCTTGTGACGCAGTTCAGCCTGGCTGCTGAACATCAGGAGAACCGACACCACGGCCAGCCCGACCAGGGCCAGGGTGTTGTGGCTCACGACCAGCAGGCCTTGGCCGATGTCCTTGACGAACAAGGATGCGGCCGCGTTGGCACTGCGGGCGAGGGACGAAAAATCACGACGCGCTGTCATGCGACTCCTTTCTTCTCTGCCGCAACCCGGCTCCAGCGTGCAAGACGCAGGAGCTAAGCATTGGCATTGATAATGGGCCGGCTCTGAAAACTGTGCAGAACATCACACCTGAGTGTGCATGGCCTGCTGACCGGCGTCCATCGGCAGCGTGGCGCTCCAACCTTCCCAAAAGTCAGAGCACGGGTTAACCCTGGAGGTCCAAGGCAGCGCGGATTCTATGGGTCAAAAATAACCAGTCAAGTATATAAAAATCATTCTTAATTCTAATAAGTTATGAAGTACCGTGATCTTCGCGACTTTTTGCACGGTTTGGAGGCCATGGGCGAGCTTCGGCGCGTGGCGGCTCCGGTCTCCCCTCACCTGGAGGTAACGGCCCTCAGCGATCAGGTTTTGCGCGCCGAAGGCCCGGCATTGCTGTTTGAAAACCCAGTCGGCAGCAGCACGCCGCTCTTAACCAATCTTTTCGGCACGACGCGCCGGGTGGCGCTGGGAATGGGCGCTGAGAGTCTGGCTGAATTGCGCCAAATCGGGCATGTGCTGGCCAATCTGAAGGAGCCCGAGCCGCCGCGCGGACTCAAGGATGTGGGCCGCTTGCTGGAGATGGTCAAGGCGCTGTGGGACATGAAGCCCAGCGTTGTCCGCAAGGCCCCCTGCCAGGCGGAGGTCTTCGAAGGCACGGAGGTCAACCTCAAGAAGCTGCCCATCCAGACTTGCTGGCCCGAGGACGTAGGCCCGCTGATCACCTGGGGCCTGGTCATCACCCGCGGGCCACAGGGCGTGGCCAAGCCGCGCCTGCGCCAGAACCTGGGCATCTACCGGCAGCAGCTGATCGGCCGCAATCAACTCATCATGCGCTGGCTGGCCCACCGAGGCGGCGCGCTCGATTTCCGGGACTTTGCGTTGGCCAATCCGGGCCAGCCTTTTCCCATCGCCGTGGCGTTGGGCGCCGATCCGGCGACCATCCTGGGCGCCGTCACTCCTGTACCCGACAGTCTCTCCGAATACCAGTTCGCCGGCCTGCTGCGCGGCTCGCGCACCGAAACTGTCGAGACTGGTGTTGGCGAACCCGGCCGCATGCTGCAGGCGCCAGCCAGCGCCGAGATCGTGCTGGAGGGCCGTATCCCGGTCGCCACACCGGGCTTCACTGGCATGAGCGAGGACGGTATCCCGCTCAAGGAGAAGGGCGGCTACCTGCACGCCCTGGAAGGCCCTTTCGGCGACCACACCGGCTATTACAACGAGCAGGACTGGTTCCCCGTCTTCGAGGTCGGCCGCCTGACGCAGCGCCAGGATCCGATCTACCACTCCACGTACACCGGCAAGCCGCCTGATGAGCCGGCCATCCTCGGCGTGGCGCTGAACGAGGTCTTCGTGCCCATCCTGCAGAAGCAGTTCAGCGAGATCGTGGACTTCTATCTGCCGCCCGAGGGCTGCAGCTACCGGATGGCGGTCATTTCCATCAAGAAGGCCTATCCAGGCCACGCCAAGCGGCTGATGTTCGGCCTGTGGAGCTTCCTGCGCCAGTTCATGTACACCAAGTTCATCGTGGTGGTAGATGACGACGTGAACATCCGTGACTGGAAGGAAGTGGTCTGGGCCATCACCACCCGCATGGACCCGGTGCGCGACACCACCCTGGTGGAGAGCACGCCAATTGACTACCTTGACTTCGCCTCACCCGTCAGTGGCCTGGGCGGCAAGATGGGACTGGACGCCACCAACAAATGGCCAGGCGAGACCAGCCGGGAGTGGGGCCGGGCCATCAGCATGCCGGCCGGGGTGACCCGCCGTGCCGATGATCTTTTTCAATCACTGTTTGCCCGTTCTTGAAAGCGGCCGCGCCATCGTCTAGTTTTGAAAGGCCTGCTTCAGGCAATCCCTCTGGCGCAATCTTTGCGCGCCAGGAGCCCTTCGGCTAGATGCCTTAGAGCCCCATGGTGGCGTGGCCACCTCGCCCCTTCCGACTTTGCGGCCGGAGGGGGTTTCTCATTTTGGGCGGCAGGATTCGGACGCAGGGCTCCCTGTGTCGTGTTCAGTGCCCCGCCAGCAGGCCGAGCAGCTCATAGCAGACGTAGCGAAACCGTTCGTAGCCATGTGCACTGGGCATCCAGTCGAAGACTTCTGACATCGCGTCGTCGCGCACCGACATCGGCGCGACGACCAAGGCGATGCGGCCTTGCGTGACGCGCTCGAAATCGCGCAAGGCGCGCGGCATGTGTGATGCGTGCGTCACCAGCAAGATCTTGCGCACGCCATCGCCCTCCAGCAGCGGCACGCTGAAGGCTGCGTTCTGGCGGGTGTCGCGGGAGCGGGTCTCCATCCAGCGCAATTGCATGCCGTAATCCTCGGCCAACGTTCGCTTGGCCAGATCGGCTTCTGACATTTGCCAGTCGCTCTGGTTCCAGCCGTTGCCACCTGTGAAGCCCAATGGCGCGTCGACCTGGCGCGACAGCCAGACCCCGTAGCGCAGGCGTTCCAGGCTCGGCGGCTTGAGATCGGCGCGGCCGTACTCGGGCACCCAGGGCAGGGCGCCACCGCCCAGGACCAGCACGGCGATATCGTGTTTTTTCGCCTGTTCGGCGCGAAGCGCCGCGATCTGCGATGGTTCCAGCGCATCGGGGCGATGCAGGACATGCAGGCCCAGCCATTGCGCGGCGCCTTCGGTGAAGGACAGCCACAGCGCGATGAGCGCCAGAGTCAGCAGCGTGCGGCCGGTCTTGCGGTGATTGCGGAGCAGCCCTGCGCCCAGGGCCAGGAGCAGCAGGAGCGGAACAGGTGGTAACAGCAGCAGGGTCAGCAAGCCGCGCTGCTCAGGCGTTAGTGCGGGCATGCCGCAAGGATAATGCCCTGAAGAAAGCGATCCATGGACCGAACCCGTTTGCGCTCCCTCGTCCTCCGCACGGCGCTGTCCTTGCTGGCTCTGGTGATCCTGATGCTGGGCGCGGCCTGGGCCTTTCTGCCGGGGTGGGTTCAGAGCAGTGGCGCCAAGCTGGCCAGCGAAGCAATCGGGCGCCAGGTGCGCATCGAGCAAGTCCGCTTCCAGCCCTGGCGGCTCGGCCTGGTCCTTGAAGGCGTGTCGATTGCCGGCGCACAGGGTGAGCAGCAGCCCCTGTTGAAGCTGGGCAGCCTTGATGCCGCGCTGTCCCTGCGCTCGCTCTGGCACTTCAGTCCTGTGCTGAGTTCACTGAGCATCGACAAGCCGGTGGTCCATCTCGCGCGAACGGCTGATGGGCACTACGACCTGGACGACCTGATCGCGCGTTTCAGCAAGCCCGCACCGAAGGCCGGCAAGAGCAATCAGCCCGACTTTGCGCTCTACAACATCCGGCTCAGCGGCGGCGAGATCCGCTTCGATGATCAGCCGGTCCGGCACCAGCATCTTGTCTCCGACTTGAGCTTCGAGCTGCCCTTCATCTCCACGCTCGATACCGATGAAAAGGTCGAGGTGCTGCCGCGGCTTTCCGGCAAGTTCAATGGCGTGGCCTTCGGTGGAACCGGCGAGGCCTTGCCTTTTGCCGAGCCGCCCGAGGCCAGCCTTGATGTGAAGCTGGCGCGCCTGGACCTGGCGCCCTATCTGCCCTACGTGCCGAAGGGCCTGCCGCTGCAGTTGACCAAGGGAGCGATAGAAGCTCAGATCAAGCTGCATTTCGCCAAGGCGCAGGTACGGATCTCGGGCCAGTTGGGTCTCAGCGATTTTGCGCTGCAGACGCCGGCGGGCGAGCCCTTCGCGGCCTGGAAAGACCTGCAGATCGGCCTCAAGGATGTGCGCCCCTTGCACCATCGAATCCAGCTGGGCGCTGTACGTTGGGACGGGCTGGAGTTGGCCGCGGGCCGCGACGCAGCCGGACGTCTCTTGATGCCGGGCCTGCCTGATTCCAAGCCCGATTCCAAGGCTGAAACCAAGCCTGACACGGCCGCCGCCTGGACTGCCGGTCTTGAGAGCTTCGCCTTGAACAAGGCCTCATTGCATTGGCGCGATGCGGCGACGCGTCCCAAGGCCGAGCTGCAGATGGAAGCGCTGGACTTCAATGTCGGCGCGCTGCAATGGCCGCTCAAGGGCGCGACGCCGCTGAAGTACGCCCTCAAGCTGCAAGGCGCCGATTTCAGCGGCGAGGGCAGTCTGAGCGCCGAGCAATTGCAACTCGCCTTGGGCTGGCAAGGCCTGCCGCTGGCGGGGTTTGCGCCCTACGTGCCGGCATCGGCGCCCTTGCGCTTGCAAGGCATGGCGCAGGGCAAGCTCGAGTTGAAGCTGACACAGCCCATGGCGCCCGATGCATCGGCGCGTATGCAGCTGGCCTTGAAGGATTGGCGCGTCCAGGATTTCGCGATCAGCACGGCGCCGAACGAACCCTTGGCGAGCCTGGGCGCGCTGGCACTCGACGAAGCCTTGCTCGATCTCGGCGCGCAGCAAATGCACCTGGGCACGCTGAGCCTGAATAAGCCCGTGCTGCAGTTGGTGCGCAGCAAGGAGGGCCAGTGGCGGCACGCGGTGCTGCTGGGCACAGGCGCGACACCTCCTGCTGCGTCCGCCGCACCTGCGGGCAAGCCCTGGTCGGTGGATCTCTCTGCCCTCGCGCTCGACGGCGGCGCCGTGCACCTGCGCGATGCCAGCCTGGGCGACGAGGACGGCTTGGCCATCGACCTCGACACGCTCAAGCTGCAGATGAACCAGATCGCCTGGCCGGCAGTCAAACCAATGCCAGCCACGCTGAGCTTCAGCGTCGGTTCGCCGCAAGCCCGGGCCAGCGCGCGCGGCAGCGTGCAATGGCAGGGCCAGGTTTCGCTGGCGCCGCTGGGTGCTTCGGGCAAGCTGCGCGTGGTCAGCTTGCCCTTGCAGTTAGGCAACGAGCTGCTCAATCCGGCATGGGGCCTGCGTTTGCGGCGTGCCGAACTGGGCTGGCGCGGCAGCTTCGAGGCTCAACAACAAGCGACGGGCTGGCTGGCCAAAGCGCAGGGCGATCTGCTGCTGGCCGATCTGCGCGTGGCGCAGCAAAGCCTGGTGGACGGCAAGCCGGTCACGGGCGACAACCTGCTCAGCTGGCAAGCGCTCAACCTCGACGGCTTGCAGCTGAGCCTGCAACCGGGCAGCGCCCCGAGCGTGAACATCGCGCAGGCGCGGCTGGAGGATTTCTACGCCAGCCTGCTCGTCAACGAGCAGGGCAAGCTCAACCTGCAGACGCTGGGCCCGCAGGAGGTGGCGTCGGCTCCTGCCGCGTCAGCGTCCGCGGCGTCCTCGCCCGCGCAGCCGCTGCGCATCGCCGTGCAGTCCACTCAATTGAACAAGGGCAAGGTCGATTTCACCGACCACTTCGTCAAGCCCAACTACAGCGCGCAGCTCAGCGATCTGGTCGGCAGCCTCGGTGCCTTCGCTTCCGACAAGCCGGCCACCGCGCCGCTCAAGCTGCAGGGCCGCGTGGCGGGCACGGGCGTGCTCGACATCAGCGGCCAGATCAACCCAGGCGCCTCGTCGCCGGTGATGGACGTGACCGCTGCGGGCACCGATATCGAGCTGGCGCCGCTCTCGCCCTACTCCGGCAAATATGCGGGTTATGCCATCGAGCGCGGCAAGCTTTCCGCGCGCGTTCACTACAAGATCGAACCGGGCGGCGCGCTGCAGGCCGAGAACCAGCTGACGCTCAACCAGCTGAGCTTTGGCGACGCGGTCGACAGCCCCGACGCCACGCGCCTGCCGGTGCGCCTGGCCGTCGCGCTACTGAAAGATCGGGATGGCGTCATCGACATCAACCTGCCCGTCAGCGGCTCCATCAACGATCCCGAATTCAGCTTTGGCGGCCTGATCTTCAAGGCCATCATCAACCTGATCGGCAAGGCGGTCACCTCGCCGTTCTCGCTGTTCTCTGGCAGCGGCGGGCAAGATCTGAGCCAGATCGCCTTCGCGCCCGGCAGCCCTTCGCCCAGCGACACGGCGCCTATCGAGAAGGTGGCCAAGATGCTCAACGAGCGGCCGGCGCTCAAGCTCACCATCACTGGCTCGGCCGACCTGGCGCGTGAGCGCGAGGCGCTGCAGCAGCGCTCGCTGGACGAGGCCATCGCCAACGAAGCTCGCCGCGAACTGCGTCGCAAGCAGACCGCGACGGCCGATGCCAAGGCCCAGCAGGCGCCCGAGTTGAGCGAGGCCGATCGCGCGCGATTGCTGAAGCTCGTCTACGCAAACGCCAAGCTGCCCGACAAGCCGCGCAACCTGATCGGCCTGGAAAAGGACATTCCGGCCGAGCAGATGCGTGCGCTGCTCTTGCCCAGCTATCCGGTCGATGCGCAACGCATCCACGATCTGGCCCTGCAGCGCAGTGTGGGCTTGCGCGATGCGCTGATCGCGCAGGGTGTGCCCAACAGTCGCATCTTCCTGGCGGCGCCGCATGTGGGCGGGGCCGACCTGCCTGCCGATTGGCAGCCGCGTGCCGAGCTTGCGCTGGGCACCGACTGACCAGATCAGGGAGCCAGGCGCTCCTTGATCCACGCGCCGCCCTCGAGCCGGTAGCGCAGCCGGTCATGCAGTCGCGACTTGCGGCCTTGCCAGAACTCCCAGGTGTCCGGGATCAGCCGGAAGCCGCCCCAATGCGGCGGGCGCGCCGGCTTGAGCCCGTGCGCCATGGCCGCCTTGGCGGCGTTCGCCATCAGCACCGCGCGCGAGCTGATCACCTGGCTTTGCGGCGACGCCCACGCGCCAAGGCGTGAATCCAGCGGGCGCGATTGGTAGTAGGCGTCGGACTCGGTATCGCTGACCTTCTCCACTCGGCCCTCCACACGCACCACGCGCTCCAGCTCCACCCAGTGGAACTGCAGCGCCGCAAACGGATGCAGCGCCAGCTCATGGCCTTTGCGGCTGTCGTAGTTGGTGAACCAGACCAGGCCGCGAGCATCCACACCTTTGATGAGCACCACGCGCGTGGAAGGCCGGCCCTCGGCGCCCACCGTGGCCAAAGTCATGGCATTGGGTTCGGGAATCTTCGCTGCCAGCGCGTGGTCCAGCCATTGCTGGAACTGCGTCAGTGGTTCATTGGAGGACAGCGTCTCGTCGAGTTCGCCTTGTTCGTAACTCTTGCGTAGATCGGACAGTTCGCTCATGCGCAGAAGTATGCCGTCATTGGGGTTTCACCGATGCAAGGTCTCCTGGATGGGCAATTATTCCTAGGTGAAGTTCCCATTGTTTTAGACGTTAGGCCCGCTGCATCCTTGCTGTACACGCGTTGCGGGCAATGGTGGTCTTGCCTGCAGTGGCGTGGATACAAATGAAGGACCGGCTAGGCAGATGATGAAACGGCGACCGGTGGTCGTCGTGCTGGCCGCAGGGAGGGGCGCTCGGTTCGAGGGCCCGGGGCACAAGCTGGAGCAATTGCTCGGGCCAGGTGCTGAATCCCTGCTTGCCAGCACGCTGCGGCACGCCATAGAAACCCAGTTGCGGGTGATCGTGGTGAGTACCGAGTCCTTGGCGCCGCTGGTGCAGAACCATGTGGCGGCCTGTGACACGGTGATCATCCCGGACGCCAGCGGCATCGCGCCCGCCAGAGCGATTGGCATGGGCTATTCGATCGCGGCCGGCGTCAGCGCCAGCGGTGATGCGAATGGCTGGCTGATCGTGCCTGGCGACATGCCGCTGCTGCAGCCGGGGAGCATGCTCGCAGTGGCCGCGGCGCTGGAGCATTACCCCGTGGCCTACGCCCAATACCTGGGCCGGCGCGGGCACCCCGTGGGTTTCAGCACCGAACTGTATTCGGAGCTGGTGGAATTGCAGGGCGATGAAGGCGCGCGTCGCCTGGTCGCTCGTTACCCGCACACCGCGGTGGATGTGGACGACCCCGGCGTGCTGATCGACATCGACAACCGCGCCGACCTGGCCCGCGTGCGGGCTCAGCAGCGCGCCCTCATCGAAGTCGGCAAGAGCTGACACAGCCCGTGCCCGGCCGCGAGATGCACCTGACGCTCAAGTTCAGCGTCATGGATCCCGTGCTCGCGCAGGCCCTGCACCGTGCGCAGCAAGTAGTCCAGCGTCGTGCCGTAGCGCCCGCGCGCGTGGCGGAAGATGTGCAGCAACTCGCTGTCTGAAATTTCACCGGTCCAGCTCGGGCTGCGGCGCGAGAGCGTGAACGCCATGGCCCGCACCGGGCCTGACGCCGTGTCACAGCGCAGCCACTTCGGCTCGTACACGCCGTTGGGCATCTCGCGATCCCACATGCCGCGCAGCACGGCTTCGCCCTGCGCCGCCGGCACGCGATAGACCAGCCCGCGGCAGCTGCCGCCCGAGAGCAGAGCCAGCACCAGGCCCGGCTGCTCCACGCACCCCCGGTTGGTGCGCGAACGCATGCGCAGCGCGCGATGGAAACCCTGCACCCGCGCCAGATGCGCTTCCTCATACTCGAAATCCGGCCGCCAGATCAGGGAGCCATAGGCGAAGAGATGGAAATCGCTGGTCTCTGACAGCGCCTGCCACTCGGCCAGCGTACGCTTCAGCAACTGGCCTGCATCGCGTGGGCCATGGGTGGAGGAGGGCATGCCGAAATGATAGCGGCCGTACCTTGGATGTAACCCGAGCCGCCCTCCGATCTTGTAATATGGTTACATGAAATCACCCCAAGGGGTTACAAACATGAACGAGACATTGCTGGCCGTCACCGAGCGCATCAGACAGCGCAGCGCCGGGCCGCGTGCGCAATATCTGGCGGGTGTGGACAAGCTGGCCGGGCGCAAGCGCGGCATCGAGCGTTTTGGCTGTGCCAATGTGGCCCACGCGACGGCCGCCATGCCGGCCAGCGACAAGCTGCGCATCGTGGCCGAGAAGGCGCCGAACCTGGCCATCGTCACGTCCTACAACGACATGCTCTCGGCCCACCAGCCCTACGAGGGCTACCCCGAGCAGATCCGCGCCACCGCCCATGCGCTGGGTGCCACGGCGCAGGTGGCGGGCGGCGTGCCGGCGATGTGCGATGGCGTGACGCAAGGCCTGCCGGGCATGGAGCTGAGCCTGTTCTCGCGCGACACCATCGCGATGGGCACGGCCGTGGCGCTCTCGCACGATGTGTTCGATGCGGCCGTGCTGCTGGGCATCTGCGACAAGATCGTGCCGGGCCTCCTGATCGGCGCGTTGCAGTTCGGTCACTTGCCATGCGTTTTCGTGCCGGCCGGCCCCATGGGCTCGGGCCTGCCCAACAACGAGAAAGCCAAGGTGCGCGAGCAGTACGCGCAAGGCCTGGTGGGCCGCGACGAGCTGCTCAAGGCCGAGCAGGCCGCCTATCACGGCGCCGGCACCTGCACCTTCTACGGCACGGCCAACAGCAATCAAATGCTGCTCGAAGCCATGGGCCTGCACGTGCCCGGCGCAGCCTTCGTGCACCCGCACGATTCGCTGCGCCAGCACCTCACCGACGAAGCCGTGCGCGCCGCGCTGGCCATCACGCCGCAGTCGGGCCGCTACACGCCCATCGGCCGCCTGGTGGACGAGCGCGCCATCGTCAACGCCATGGTCGCGCTGCTGGCCACGGGCGGTTCCACCAACCACCTGATCCACTGGGTGGCCGTGGCCGCCTCGGCCGGCATCGAGATCAACTGGAGCGACTTCTCCGATCTCTCCGCCGTCGTGCCGCTGCTGGCCCGCGTCTACCCGAATGGTTCAGCGGATGTGAACCAGTTCCAGGCGGCCGGCGGCCCCGGCTTCGTGATCCGCGAGCTGCTCGACGCCGGCCTCATGCATGAAGACGTGCTGAGCGTGGCCGGCAACTCGCTGCGTCCCTACACGCGTGTGCCGATCAAGCAGGGCGAGGGCGTGGCCTGGCAGGACATGCCCGCCGACAGCGGCGATTCTTCCGTGGTCCGCACGGCCGCCAACCCATTCAGCGAAACCGGCGGCCTGAAGCTGCTGCAAGGCAATCTCGGCCGTGCCGTCATCAAGACTTCGGCCGTGCCCGAAGACCGCCACACCATCGAAGCGTCTGCGCGCGTCTTCGACTCGCAGGAAGACATGCTCGCTGCCTTCAAGGCCGGCGAGATGGAGCGCGACATGATCGTCGTCGTGCGCTTCCAGGGTCCGCACGCCAACGGCATGCCGGAGCTGCACAAGCTCACGCCGCCGCTGGCCGTACTGCAGGGCAAGGGCTTCCGCGTTGCGCTCGTCACCGATGGCCGCATGAGCGGCGCCTCGGGCAAGGTGCCGGCCGCCATTCACGTGAGCCCCGAGGCGCTCAACGGCGGCCCGCTGGGCAAGCTGCGCGATGGCGATCTCGTGCGCCTGTGCGGCGTCAACGGCGTGCTGCAGGCCCTGGTGCCTGAAGCAGAATGGGCCACACGCGAGCAGGCCCACATCACGCCCGAGCATGCGGCGGACAATGCCACCGGCCTCGGCCGCGGCCTGTTCGCGGGCATGCGCCGCAATGCAAGAAGCGCCGAGCACGGCGCCGTCACCTGGCTGTGAACCGAAAGCAAGCATCTATGTTCAAAACCCTGAGCCTGGCCGACCACGGCCCCGTCATTCCCGTCATCGTGATCCATCGCCTCGAAGACGCAGTGCCCATGGCCGAGGCCCTGGTTCTCGGCGGCGTCAACGTGCTGGAGGTGACGCTGCGCACACCCGTCGCGCTGAAGGCCATCGAGGCGATTGCGCACGCGGTGCCCGAGGCACTCGTTGGTGCCGGCACGCTGCGCAACGAGGCCGATGTGAAGGCCGCCCGCGATGCCGGCTGCCAGTTCGGCGTCAGCCCCGGCTACACCGATGCCATCGGCATCGCCTGCCACGCGCATGGCCTGCCGCTGTTGCCCGGCGTGTCCACGGCCAGCGAAGTGATGCAGGCCAATGCGGCCGGCTACAACTTCCTCAAGCTCTTCCCGGCCGTGGCCGTGGGGGGCATCCAATTGCTGAAGGCGCTCGGCGGCCCGTTCCCCGACGTGATGTTCTGTCCGACCGGCGGCATCAGCGTGGAGACCGCGCCGCAGTTCCTCGCACTGCCCAACGTCAAGGTCTGCGGCGGCTCCTGGCTGACGCCGCAGGACGCCGTGGATGCGGGCGACTGGGCGCGCATCACCAAGCTGGCGGCTGCCGCACAAGCCCTGCGTTAGGCGCGGGTTTCCTGCTCCCGTGTAGGCTGCACCGCAGCATCACAGGAGCAGCGAATGAAGAAGCGTTTGTTGGGCGCCAGCGGCGTCGAAGTCTCGGCCCTCGGCCTCGGCTGCATGGGCATGAGCCACGGCTATTTCCCGCTGCCGGATCGCGGCGAGATGGTCAAGCTGCTGCGCGCCGCGGTGGACCGCGGCATCACTTTCTTTGATACCGCCGAGGTCTACGGCCCTTATGTCAACGAGGAACTGGTCGGCGAGGCGCTGGCGCCGGTGCGCGAGCAGGTCTTCATCGCCACCAAGTTCGGCTTCACGCCCGAATCCATGCCAGGTACGGACAGCCGGCCCGAGCGCATCCGCCAGGTGGCCGAGGCCTCGCTCAAGCGCCTGAAGATCGACACCATCGATCTTTTCTACCAGCACCGGCCCGACCCCAAGGTGCCTATCGAAGACGTGGCCGGTACCGTCAAGGATCTGATCCGGGAAGGCAAGGTCAAGCACTTCGGCCTCTCCGAGTCGAACGCCGAAACCATCCGCCGCGCGCATGCCGTGCAGCCGGTGCTTGCGTTGCAGAGCGAATACTCCTTGTGGACCCGCGACCTGGAGGCGGAGGTGATCCCGGTGCTCGAAGAACTGGGCATCGCCCTTGTGCCTTTCAGTCCCCTGGGCCGCGGCTACCTCACGGGCAAGATGGATGACAGCACGCCACTGGAGGCGAAGGACTTTCGCGCCACGCTGCCGCGCTTCACGCCCGAGGCGCGCAAGGCCAATGTGGCTTTGGTGGAGTTGCTCACCACGATCGCAGACCGCAAGCAGGCCACGCCCGCTCAGATCGCCCTGGCCTGGCTGCTCGCGCAAAAGCCCTGGATCGTGCCCATCCCCGGCACAACCAAGCTGCATCGGCTGGAAGAGAACATCGCCGCAACCGAGGTCGAGCTGAGCGGCGACGACTTGAGAGAAATCGCCACGGCCGCGGCCCAGATCACCGTGCAGGGAGGGCGTTATCCCGAGCAACTGCAGCGCATGGTTCAGCGCTGAGCAGCTGTGGGGCTTCGTCCGGTAGGCACAATGGCGCCCCGAACGAAGCCGCGCACCGCGAGCGGCTGGCGTCGAGGCCCCGTTCCATTTGAATAGCCCTGCATGTTTCTTGATATCGGCCCTCTGCGCCGCAACGCCGCTTTCCGCCACCTCTTCGCCAGCCAGTTCATCTCGGGCCTGGGCACCATGGTCAGCTACGTGGCGGTGCCCTGGCAGCTGTACGAGCTGACGCATTCCAACGCCCAGGTCGGGCTGCTGGGCCTCGTGCAACTCGTGCCCGTGGTCCTGTGCGGCTTGCTGGGTGGCGCGGTGGCGGACCGCCTGGACCGCAAGCGCCTGCTGATGGCCTCGGAAGGGCTGATGGCCTTGTGCCTGGCGGGCCTGCTGATCAACGCCTTGTCCAGCGCACCCAGCGTGTTGGCGATCTATGCGCTCGTGGCGGTGTTGCAGGGCGCCAGCGGTTTTCATCGCCCGGCATTGGAGGCCCTGACGCAGAAGCTTGCACGGCCCGAGGAGTTTGCCGCCGTCGCGGCGCTTTCGTCGGTGCGCGGCACGGTCGGCATGGTGGCCGGACCTGCCTTGGCCGGCGTGCTGCTGGCCCGCTGGGGTGCGGTCGGGGCCTACCTCTTCGACTTCTGCACTTTTCTCGCGGCGCTGTTCTTCATCTCCCGCATTCCGCGCGAGACCATCGGCCGGGCGGATGACACATCGAAGGAGCGCACCCATCTTCTGGCCGACCTGGCCGAGGGCCTGCGCTTCGCATGGAGACGGCCGGAGCTGATGGGGACCTACCTCATCGACATCGTCGCAATGGCTTTCGCCTTCCCGGTGGCGCTGTTCCCGGCCATGGCTGCCGCGGACGGACGCACCGAGGCGGTCGGCTGGCTGCTCTCGGCGATGGCGGTCGGGGCCTTGCTCATCGGCCTGTTCAGCGGATGGACGGGCAAGGTCACGCGGCACGGCCGGGCCGTCGTCATCGCCGCGGCCGTATGGGCGCTGGGCATCGTGGCACTGGGTTTCGCGCCCGGCCTGATCCCGGCGCTCGTGTGCCTGGCCGTGGCCGGCGCGGCCGACATGGTCAGCGGCGTGTTCCGCGGCACGATCTGGAACCAGACCATTCCGAACACATTGCGCGGGCGACTGGCCGGCATCGAGATGATCAGCTACCTGACGGGCCCGCTGATCGGCAACACGCGTGCCGGCTTCATGGCCGATGCGTGGGGCGTGTCAGCCTCCATCTGGATCGGCGGCGCGATCTGCCTGGCCAGCATCATCGCCACAGGCTTCGCGCTGCCACGCTTCTGGGCCTACCGGAGCACGTCGATGCAAGCCTCGGCGTCCACCTGAGCACCCCGGCGTTTCAAGCCGGCCTGGCAAACACCAGGCAGGTGGTGCTCGAATGCGCGTACAGCTTGCCGTCATGCCCGATCAGCTGCGCCTCGGCCGTGGCCACCTGCTTGCCCACATGCACGGTCTTGGCGACGGCGCGCACGACCGGCACCTTGGGGCTCAGCGCCCGCACCAGGTTGATCTTCAACTCCAGCGTGGTGTAGCTCTGGCTCGCGGGCAGGGCGCTCATCACGGCGCAGCCGAGAGCCGAGTCGAGCAGGGTAGCGAACCAGCCGCCGTGGATGCCGCCCATGGGGTTGAGATGGCGGACCTTGGGCGAGCCCTGGAATGTCGCCTCGCCGCGCGCGACGCTCACCAGCATGAAGTCCATGGTCTCGCTGATCGGCGGCGGCGGCAGTTCGCCTTGCAGCATCGTCTGCAGGATCTCCAGGCCGGTCAGGCCCTGCACCTGCTCGGGCCGGGCCACGCCCACGGCTTGCTGGCGCGCGCGCACGGCGGCTTCCTCGGCCAGCCATTGCTGCAGCACGGCGTCGTGATTCATTGCTTCCATCTCGGGCTCCAGAAGGTTGTAGCTGCAATCATTGTAGGTACAATTATTGGATGAGCACTGTCACCAAGGCGTCGGTCAAGCCGCAGGGCTGCACCAATTTCAAGCTGCGCCAGCTGAGCCGCCTGGTGTCGCAGCGCTGCGAGGCGCACTTCGCCGAGACGGGCCTCAAGACCACGCAGTACTCGCTGCTCTCGCATGTGGACAAGCTCGGGCCACTTGCGCCCGGCGTGCTGGCGCGGCGCATGGATCTCGACGCGTCCACGCTCACGCGCAATCTGCAGCCTCTGCTGGCCGATGGCTGGGTGGAGATGCTGCCGGGCGAGGACGCGCGCAGCCGGCTTGTTCAGGTGACGCCGGCCGGCCACGCCAAGCGGGCTGAGATGCAGGCGGACTGGAAGCGCGCTCAGCTCTCGCTCAACGCGGCCTTGGGCAACGAGCGCATCCAGCGCCTGCATGAGTTGCTGGACGAGTGCCTGGAACTGCTCAGAGCGGAATAGCCAGAGCGCGCAGCAAGGCCAGCCGATTGAGCAGCGCATCAAGCTGGGACTGCACGACGGCCTGCTCGGCATCGAGCGTCGCCACGCGCGCCTGCAGTTCGTCGGCGCGGGCAATGGAGCCAACCTCCAGCTTGAGCCGAGCCGTGCGTTCCGCATCGCTGTTGACCGCGAGCTGCGTGCTGGCGGCCCTGCGTTCATCGGCGATGCGGCGCTGGTCGATCAGCAGGTTCTGCACTTCAGCCAGCGCGCCGTTGACCTTGTCGCGCAGGTTCAGGGCCGCGGTGTCGAGCTGGTTGCGTGATTGCGCGTCCTGCAGGTCGAGGCGGCGCCAGTCGATC
>FSVW01001729.1_pt1 | contig 15965 bp, 12 predicted proteins | sample 1637551 | NCBI WGS metagenome assembly FSVW01 (sample SAMEA3914814, study PRJEB12502) | metagenome | biome: forest; material: soil | place: USA | collected 2011-09-16 | depth 0.1 m | reverse complement strand
GGTGATGGCATGGCACCCGCGCCATGCGACCGACCCCGCGCATGCCTGGCTGCGTCGCCAGGTGCCGGCGGTGATCGCCGCCGACGGCGCCGCCGCGGGCCCGCCGACGTCGGCGTCATCGGGCTGAACTTGAACAACGGGACGCACGATGTCGCGACCCGCGCGCCGCGGTCCGCTACGACGTCGCGCCGCGCGCCTTCCCGAGAAGGAATTCGATGCACGTGCGCACCGCCCTGGTCTGGTGGCGGTTGGGCATGTACATCAGGTACATGTGCGTGCCGAAGATGCTCAGCCGATAGTCCTGCAGCGTGGTCACCACCTCGCCGGACGCGATCTTGTCGCACAGCACGTAGTCCGGCACCAGGCCGACGCCCAGGCCCGCGAGGATGCCGTCGCGCAGGAAGGGAAAGTGCTCGGACACGAGCGTGGGCTCCAGCATCACCTCGTGGCGCTCGCTGCCCTGGTAGGCCGAGAGCCGCAGCTGGCGACCGACGGCGCCGGAGGTGATCAGGGGCGCCTTGCGCAGTTCGGCCAGCGTGCCGGGCATGCCGTGGGTCTGCGCGTACGCGGTCGAGGCGCAGGCGACATAGAGGACGTCGCCCATGCTGCGCGCCACCAGGGAGGGCGGTGGCTCCTGCATCACGCGGACGGTGACGTCCACCTCGTCGCGCAGCGGGTCGGCGCGGTTCTCGAACAGCACGTCGAGCACGATGCCCGGGTAGAGGCGCTTGAACTCGATCAGCCACGGGCCCATCACCATCTGCCCGTAGCCGCTGGGCACGCTGATGCCGACGCGCCCCTGCAGTTCCTGGCCGAGGCTGTTGATGATCTCCTGCGCCGCGAGGAGTTCGTTCTGGATGTTGCGCCCGCATTCGACCAGGCGCAGGCCGAGCTCGGTCGGCTCGACTCGCCGCGTGGTCCGGCGCAGCAGTTGCACGCCGACCGACTTCTCCAGCTGGGCCAGGTGGTAGCTCACGTTGGCGCGCGTCATCTTGAGCTTGCGCGCCGTCTGGCTGAGGTTCCCGGAATCGACGATGTCGACCAGCAAGGTCAGCGTCTGCAGGTCCATTGTCAAACTCCATATGACAGACTGTCAACGAATGGTGTGATTGTAAAACGGGGCTGACACCGCAAGAATCTGATCGTGTCGAATCCCGACCGGTCCCCCGGAAATCCAAGCGTGTCGCAGCCTCGTTCCCCTCTCGCCGTCCGCACCGAGCGCCAAGGCGCCGTCCTCATCGTTCGCATCGACAACCCGCCCGTCAACGCTCTCGGCGCCGCCGTGCGCCAAGGCCTTCTTCAAGCGATGGGCCAGGCCGAATCGGATCCCGCGGTGAAGGCCGTCGTCATCGTTGGCGAGGGCAAGGCATTCATCGCCGGCGCCGACATCCGGGAGTTCGGCCGGCCCGCCGTGTCGCCTTCGTTGCGCGAGGTCTGCAATCGCATCGAGGCCCTGGACAAGATCGTCGTGGCGGCCATCCAGGGCGCGGCGCTGGGCGGCGGCCTCGAGGTGGCACTGGCCGCGCACTACAGGCTTGCCCTGCCGGCAGCGACGCTGGGCCTGCCCGAGGTGACGCTGGGGTTGCTGCCCGGTGCCGGCGGCACGCAACGAGCGCCGCGCCTGATGGGCGCCAGGGCCGCCGCCGAACTGATGCTCGGTGGACAGCCGTTGTCGGCGCCGGCAGCGCAGGCCGCCGGTCTGGTGGACCGCGTCGCCGAAGGGACGTCGGCGCTCGCCGCCGGCCTGGCCTGGGCCGAGGAGCTCCTGGCCAGCGGCGCCATGCCGCGTCGCACACGCGACCTCGCGATTGCCGATGCGGCGACCGCGCTGGCAGATCTCGACGCCCTGGCCGTTGACACCGCCCGGAAGTCGCGCGGGCTGTTCTCGCCGCTCAAGATCTTGGAATGCGTGCGAGCCGCGGTCGAACTGCCGTTCGAAGAGGGACTGGCGCGCGAGCGCGCGCTGTTCCTCGCGTGCCTCGACAGCCCGCAGCGGGCGGGCCTGGTCCACGCGTTCTTCGCAGAACGCGAAGTCGTCAAGGTGCCCGAGGCGACGTCCGCGGCGCCGCGCGACATCGTCCGGATCGGCGTGATCGGCGGCGGCACGATGGGCGCCGGCATCGCCGTGTCGGCGCTGGACGCGGGCCTCGCGGTCACGATGGTGGAGCGCGACGACGAAGCCATCGCGCGCGGCCGCGCCAACGTCGAGAAGGTCTACGACGGCTTGATCGCCAAGGGCCGCATGACGGCCGACGGCAAGGCCGCCGTCCTGTCGCGCTACACCCCGGCCACGTCCTACGACGCGGTGCGCGATGCCGACCTCGTGATCGAGGCCGTGTTCGAGGACCTCGACGTCAAGAAGGCCGTGTTCCGGCAACTCGACGCCGTCTGCAAGCCCGGTGCCGTGCTGGCCACCAACACTTCGTACCTGGACATCGACGACATTGCCTGGTCGACGCGTCGTCCGCAAGACGTGATCGGGCTGCACTTCTTCAGCCCGGCCAACATCATGAAGCTGCTGGAGATCGTGGTGCCGGCCCGCGCGAGCGCGGACGTGGTGTCCACCGCCTTCGAGCTGGCGCGGCGCATGAAGAAGGTTCCGGTACGGGCCGGGGTCTGCGACGGCTTCATCGGCAATCGCATCCTCGCCGTCTACAAGCAGGCGGCCGACCACATGATGGAGGAGGGCGCGAGTCCCTACGAGATCGATGCGGCCGTGCGCGAGTTCGGCTTCCCGATGGGGCCGTTCCAGGTCACCGACCTGGCCGGCGGCGACATCGGCTGGGCCGCCCGCAGGCGTCGCGCCGCCACGCGCGACCCGAGGGCCCGCTACGTCGAGATCGCCGACCGCCTGTGCGAACGCGGCTGGTTCGGCCAGAAGACCGGCCGCGGCTTCTATCGATATCCGCAGGGCGCTCGCAGCGGCGAGCCCGACATCGAGGTGCTGGCCATCGTCGACGCCGAGCGCATGCGCAAGGGCATCGTGCCGCGCACGTTCCGCACCGAGGAGATCGTGCGCCGCTACATGGCCGCGATGGTCAACGAAGGCGCCAGGGTGGTCGAGGAGGGCATCGCGTTGCGGCCGCTGGACGTCGACGTGGTGTTCCTGCACGGCTACGGATTCCCGCGCCATCGCGGCGGCCCGATGAAGTACGCCGACACGGTCGGCCTGGCGGCGATCCTCGCCGACATCCGCCGCTTCGCGGCGCAGGATCCGATGTTCTGGAAGCCGGCGCCGCTGCTCGAGAAACTGGTGGCCGAGGGCCGGGATTTCGCCAACCTCAACGACCGTACGTGAACCTCTGAAAGGCAGACGCCGTGGACCTGAATTTCACCCTCCAGGAAGAAGCCTTCCGCGAGCAGGTGCGCGCCTTCCTGCGCGACGAACTGCCTGCCGACCTGGCGCACAAGGTGGGCGAGGGCCTGCGCCTGTCGAAGCAGGACATGGAACGCTGGCATGCCATCCTGAACGCCCGCGGCTGGCTCGCCAACCATTGGCCCCGCGAGTGGGGCGGCCCGGGCTGGAGCGCGGTCGAGAAGTTCATCTTCGAGCATGAGTGCGCGCTGGCCGGAACGCCGCGCATCGTGCCCTTCGGCGTGAGCATGCTGGGCCCGGTGCTGATCAAGTACGGCAGCGAGGCGCAGAAGAGGCGCTGGCTGCCGCGCATCCTCGACGGCTCGGACTGGTGGTGCCAGGGCTACTCGGAGCCGGGCTCGGGCTCCGATCTGGCGTCGGTGAAGACGACGGCCATGCGCGAGGGCGACCACTACGTCGTCAACGGCCAGAAGACGTGGACCACGTTGGGTCAGCATGCCGACATGATCTTCTGCCTGGTGCGCACCGACCGCGAGGCCAAGGCCCAGTCGGGCATCAGCTTCCTGCTGGTGGACATGCGCTCGCCTGGCGTCGAGGTGCGGCCCATCATCACGCTGGACGGCGAGCACGAGGTCAACGAGGTGTTCTTCACCGACGTGAGGGTTCCCGTGGAGAACCTGGTCGGCGAGGAGAACATGGGCTGGACCTACGCCAAGTACCTGCTGACCTACGAGCGCACGAACATCGCCGGCGTGGGCTTCTCGGTGGCGGGCCTCGAAAGGCTGAAGGTCGTGGCCGGCCGCGTGCAGCGCGACGGCAGGCCGCTGTCGCAGGATCCGTTGTTCGCGGCTCGCCTGGCGAAGGTCGAGATCGACCTCGAGAACATGAAGACGACCAACCTGCGCGTGATCGCCGCGGTGGCCGGCGGCGGCGTGCCGGGCGCCGAGAGCTCGATGCTCAAGATCCGCGGCACCCAGATCCGCCAGGAGATCCAATCGCTGATGCGGCGCGCCATGGGGCCGTATGCCGCGCCCTTCGTCGCGGAGGCGCTGGATGCCGGCGACGACCGGCCGCCCATCGGCGATCCGGCAGCCGCCACGGCGGCGGCGGGCTACTTCAACGGCCGCAAGCTGTCCATCTTCGGCGGGTCCAACGAGATCCAGAAGAACATCATCTCCAAGATGATCCTGGGCCTGTGACGGCGCCGCGAGCCGCAAGGAAAGACGCATGAACTTCGAACACACCGAGGACCGCCGCATGCTGGCGGACAGCCTGAACCGCTTCGTCTCCGATCGGTACGCCATCGAGACACGCAATCGGCTCGCCTACGGCGCCGCCGGCCACGACCCCGCGCTGAACGCGCAGTTCGCCGAACTCGGCGCCATCGCGGCGCTGTTTCCCGAACACGCCGGCGGACTGGCCGGCGGCGGATTCGACATCGGCGTGGTCTTCGAATGCCTGGGACGCGGCCTCGTTGCCGAACCCTTGCTGGGCGCCCTGGTGGTCGGCCGCGCGCTGGTATCGGCCGGCACCGACGCCCATGAGGCGACGCTGGCGAGCCTGATCGCCGGCCTCGCCGTCGCGGCCCTGGCCCACGACGAGCCGGGCGGCCACTACGAACTGAACCGGGTGGCCACGACCGCCGTGCCGTCGGACCGCGGCTGGACGCTGAACGGCCGCAAGGGCGTGGTCGCCTTCGGCGAGACCGCCGACTGGCTGCTGGTGTCCGCGCGCACGGCCGGCGACACTTTCGATGCCGCGGGCATCAGCCTGTTCCTCGTGCCCGGCGACGCCGCGGGCATCGGCAGGCGCGGCTACCCGCGCATCGACGGCGGACGCGCCGCCGAGCTGTCGTTCGACCATGTCCGCGTCGGCGCCGACGCGCTCCTGGGCGCCGCCGGCGAAGGGCTCGGATTGCTGGAACGCGTCAGCGGCTATGGCGTGCTGGCGGTGTGCGCCGAGGCCGTGGGCGCGATGGACGTGGCCAAGGACCAGACGCTCGACTACCTGCGCACGCGCAAGCAGTTCGGCGTGCCCCTCGGCACCTTCCAGGCCTTGCAGCATCGCATGGCCGACCTGCTGCTCGAAGTGGAGCAGGCGCGTTCGGCCGTCATCAACGCGGCCGCCGCGATCGACGGCGAGGATCGCGTGGTCCGCGAGAAGGCCTTGTCGGCCGCCAAGTTCAGCATCGGCCGCATCGGCACGCTGGTGGCCGAGGAGAGCATCCAGATGCACGGCGGCATCGGCATGACCTGGGAGCTGCCGCTGGCCCACTACGCCAAGCGCCTCGTGATGATCGACCACCAGTTCGGCGACGAGGACCACCACCTGGCGCGCTTCATCGCGCTCGGGCAGGCCTGACGTCAGGTCGAGCGCCGTCGTCGCCCCGACCACGGCCTTCGGGTGGCACCACCCCCTTTTCCAAGTTCCGACACCGGCGAGAACGACCATGCATCCCCCGTTGACCAGCACCTTCCCGATCCATGGCCGAGCCGATGTCGCGCGCCTCGAGGAGATTCCTCTCGAGCGGGCGCTGCCGGTGCGCAGCACCTACGAGATCATCCGCAACTCGGCACACGCGTTCGGCGACAGGATCGCGCTGACCTTCCTGCACGACGCCCGGCCCGGCGGGCCGACGACGAGCTGGTCGTATGCCCGCCTGCTGGCCGGCGTCCACCAGACCGCGAACGCGCTGCACCGCCTCGGCGTGCGGCCCGACGACGCGGTCGCCGTGCTGCTGCCCGGCTGCCTCGAGTACCACCTGGCCCTGTGGGGCGGCGAGGCGGCGGCCATCGTGCAGCCGCTGAACCCGCTGCTGTCGGAGGACAAGCTCGTGTCGCTGTTGATCACGGGCCGGGCGAAGGCGCTGATCGCCTATGGCAGCGACGAGGACGCGGGCTACTGGTCGAAGGCGATGCGCATCCGCGATCGCGTGCCGGCGTTGCGCGCGGTGCTGCGCGTCGCGCCGCACGACGAGGCGACGCCGCCCGCGCCGCTGCCGCCAGGCGTGTTCGACTTCGCGGCGCTGCGCGCACGCGAGCCGGACGACCGGCTGTCGAGTGGGCGCGACATTGCGCCGCACGACATCGCCGCGTATTTCCACACCGGCGGCACCACCGGGTCTCCGAAGCTTGCGCGCCACAGCCACGGCGCGCAGGTCTTCACCGCCTGGTCCAGCGTGCAGTTGCAAGGCAACGGGCCCGCCGACGTGGCGATCAACGGCTTTCCGCTGTTCCACGTCGCGGGGGTGCTGCCGGGCGTGCTGGCCGGGCTGTCCTGCGGCATGCACACCCTGATCCCGACGACCGGACTGTTCCGCAACCGCGAGGTGCTCGCGAATTACTGGCGTCTCGTGGAGCGGCACCGGGTCACCACCCTGGCGGCGGTGCCGACGGTGCTGGCCGCGCTCGCGAGCGTCCCGGTAGGCGACGCCGACATCTCCACCTTGCGCTATTGCCGCGCCGGTGCGGCGGTGCTGCCGGCCGAACTGGCCGAGCGCTTCGAGCGATTGACCGGCCTGCATGTGCACGAGGGCTGGGGCATGACCGAGACGACGGGCCTGGCCACGATGACGCCGTTGGGCATGCGTCTGCCCGTCGGCGGTGTCGGGCTGCTCCTGCCGCACGCCCGCGTTCGCATCGTCGCGCTCGACGCGCAGGGCAATGCCTCGGACAACGATCTGCCGCCCGGCGAGGTCGGCATGATCCTGTACAAGTCGCCGAACCTGTTCTCCGGCTATCTCGATGCCGAGGAAAATGCGAAGGCCTTCGTCGGCGACGGCTGGCTCGTGACCGGCGATCTCGGCCGTGTCGACGACGAGGGGCGGCTGCACCTGAGCGGCCGCGCGAAGGACCTCATCATCCGCGCCGGCCACAACATCGACCCGAAGACGATCGAGGACGCGCTCACGGCGCATCCGGCGGTGCTCCTGGCCGCCGCGGTCGGCGCGCCGGATGCCTATGCCGGCGAGCTGCCGGTCGCGTTCGTGACGCTCGTGCCCGGCGCCGCGGTCAGCGAGGCCGAGCTGCTGGCATTCACGGCGGCGCACGTGGACGAAGCCCCGGCGCGGCCGAAGAGCGTCGTCATCCTCGACGCGATGCCGCAGACCACGGTGGGCAAGATCTACAAGCCCGCGCTGCAGGCGCTCGCCGTGCAGGCCGTCGTGGCGCGGCTGGTGGCGCAGGCCTGCGACGAGCTCGGCATCGTCGATGCGCTGCGTCCGCAGGTGCAGGCCGTCGAGGCGCAGGGCGTGGACGTGCGCATCGATGACCAGGCGCTCGGCGCGCGAGCCGTACCGCTGCTCGACCGATTGAGGGACATGCTGTCCCCGCTGCCGGTCAAGATCGACCTGCGCGTCGCCTGAATCGTTTGTTCATCGACGCCACGGGCGCCGAACGTCTCGCTGGACGACTACGGCCTGGTCGCCGAGCTCGTCACCACTTTTCCCGAACTCGCGTCCTCTCCATAGGGGTCGGGGCCGAGGACGGAGGTGAGCACCTGCGGAGGGATCTTCGTGGCGTCGCCTGCATCCACCTTGCCGACGAACTTCCAGCCCTTGGGCAGCTTCACGAAGACGAACCCCGTGGGCGGATCGAGGAAGACGCTGTAGTCGGGCTGAATCGCTTCGTGCGTCTGCGCTCGCGAAAGCACAGGTGCCGTGGCGAGCAAGGCGGTGAACGTCAGGGCAATCCATTTCGTGGCAAATGACTTCATGAGGGTCTCCAAGGTGGGGTGACGCGGTGTCGGCATGACAAATGAAATTGTTCTCTCGTGCACCGGGCGCGGCAATCGCTCCCGGCGCCAAAGGCAATTCCGATATTTGAAATAGTGCGGACGCAGTCCGTGGCGACCGATGCGGCGCTCAATCGAATCGGAAATCGCTCAGATCGATCGCCACCAGCAGCAGGTCACGGATGGCGTGCAGGCCGGGCCCTCGCGCGTACGCGCGCCGCCTGCTCGGGAACTTCAGTCCGTCCACGTCGACGATGTCGTGCAGGTACTGCGCCGCCGCGAACCCGCCCGCGACATCGACGTGGTAGTCGTGGCGACGCACGAGGAAGTCCGGGCCGAAATAGAAGTCCTGTTCGCGGCTGTGGCTCGCGATGTGATCCGGGAACTGAACCCGCAGTCCGCGCCAGTTCTCTTCGCCTTCCTGCCACGGGTCGATCTCGGAGACCTCGACGCCGGGCATGGCCATGAAGAAGGGCGTCGTCAGGTACGTCCACATCGCGTAGCCGTTGAAGTACGCCCGTTGCAGCGGATCCCAGGGCGTGTTCATCGCGTGCCCGGCGAATGACGAGCGCGGGTTCGTCCGCTCCTGGACGACCTCGCCCTGGAGCGTCTCGATCGCCACGCGGCCGGCGCTGAAGGCCGTGCGCCATCCGGGCTTGCCGAAGGGAGCGACCGAGGCGTCCTCCTCGTGCAGGGACACGCGCATCGTGCGCGGCGTCGAATCCTGGACGAGACCCTTCAGGCCCCACAGTCCGCCGCCCGTGACGATCGTGGCCGTCAGTTGGTGATGCTGCTTCCAGCGTTGCAGGCCGCCATGGGCGTCGAGGATGTTGGTCAGGAGATCGTTCATGGGGCGTGTTCCTTGCGGCTTGTCGACGAGGCTCCCGCGCGTGCGGCTCCTCTCTGGAACCGAATCTAGGCGACCCCGCCGTCCGGAAAAATCCCTTCCGGCGCAAAACGATGCTTCCCACATTGAAATAATCGTTGCGCGCCTCGCTCGACACGCGAGGCTGCGCAACGCGGACCGCAGGGTGTCAGGCCGTCGCGGCGACCGTGTCGAGGAAGGGCGTGACGGTTCTCAACGCGCGCGCCACGAAGTCGTCCTTCTCCCCGACCGGCGCGACGTAGCGCAGTGCGCTTTCCACCGCCGCGATGCCCGCCAGCCGGGCGATGATCCACGCGGCCAGGTACGGCGACGCGAGGCAGCCGCCCGTGGTGGCCACGTTGCCCTTGGCGACGAACGGCTGGTCCAGCACGTCGATGCCGGCCTCCTGCACCCAGGGCTTGGTGATCAGGTCCGTGCAGGCGGGCACGCCCTGGAGCAGTCCCAGCTTGGCCAGCACGAGGGCGCCGGAGCACTGGGCGCCCAGCAGCTGCCGCGCGGGATCGAGCTGCAGCTGCGCCATCAGGGCCGGGTTGGCGACGACGGCGCGCGTCTGCCGGCCGCTGCCGACGATGACCGCATCGGCGTCGCAGGCCTCGCGCAGGCTGGCCTGGGCCTCCAGCACCACGCCGTTCATCGACCGGATGCGGGTCGTGGGGCTGGCGATCGACACGCGCCAGTCCGGCCTGTCGACGCGATTGAGGATGTTGAGGGCGACCATCGAGTCGATCTCGTTGAAGCCGTCGAAGGTGAGGATGGCGATGTGCATGGCGAAATCTCCCGGCGATCGCCACATGGCGACGAGGACATCGTAGACACTACATGCCATACAATCAAATAATTGTCATGGATACATTGACGCATGGCCCTTGCCCGGTACAAGACGATCGTGGACAGCCTGGCCGCCGAGATCCAGGCGGGTCGCCTGGCGCCGGGTACGCGGCTGCCCACCCATCGCAAGCTCGCCGCGCAGCACGGCCTGGCGCTCGTCACCGCGACCCGCGTCTACGCGGAGCTCGAGGCCATGGGGCTGGTCAGTGGCGAGACCGGCCGCGGCACCTTCGTGCGCGAGACCCTGCTCCCGCGGAGCCTGGGCATCGACCAGCAACTGGCGGCGGCCGGCGTCATCGACCTGAACTTCAACTACCCGTCGTTGCCGGGACAGGCCGCGTTGCTCCGGTCTGCTCTGCGCGATCTCGCGGCCTCGGGTGACCTGGACGCACTGCTGCGCTACCAGCCGCACGGCGGTCGCGCGCACGAGCGCGAGACGGTGGCGCGGCACCTCGCGACCCGTGGCCTGGCCGTGGAACCCGACCAGGTCGCGCTCGTGAGCGGGGCGCAGCATGGGCTGGCGACGACCGTCATGGCGTTGCTGCAGCCCGGCGACGTCGTGGCCGTCGACGCCCTGACGTACCCCGGGTTCAAGGTCCTCGCGGAGGCCAATCGACTGGAACTGGCGGCGCTGCCGTCGGCCGGCCGGGGGCCGGACCTGGAGGCGCTGGAGGCCCTGTGCAAGCGGCGGCGCGTGCGGGCCGCATACATCATGCCGACGCTGCACAACCCGCTGGGCTGGGTGATGGGCGCGAGCCGGCGGCGGGAACTGGTGTCGATCGCGCGCCGGCACGGCCTGCTCCTGATCGAGGACGCCGCCTACGCCTTCCTCGCGTCGGACCCGCCCGATCCCGTGGCCACGCTGGCTCCGGAAGCGACCGTCTACGTCTCGGGTCTGTCCAAGAGCGTCGCGACGGGGCTGCGCGTCGGCTTCGTCGCCGCGCCCAAGGCCTGGCTGCCGAAGATCGAACGCGCGATCCGCGCGACGACCTGGAACACGCCCGCCGTGATGACGGCGATCGCCTGCGGCTGGATGAACGATGGCACCGTCGAGCAGATGGAAGCGCAAAGGCGGCAGGACGCGACCAGCCGGCAGGCGATCGCCGCCGAAGCGCTCGCCGGGCTGCGCTGCGTCAGCCATCCGTCGTCCTATTTCACCTGGCTGGCCCTGCCCGAGGAGATCCGCGCCGACAAGGTCGCGCGAGCGTTGATGGCCGAACGCATCTCGACGTCGACCGCGGAGCCCTTCGCGACGACGGCCCACGTGCCGCACGCTCTGCGCCTGGCGCTCGGATCCGTCGAGCCGGAGGCGTTGCGGAGCGCACTGCGCAAGGTCAAGCTCGTGATCGAAGCCCAGGCATGACGATGGGCGCCGCTGCCGAAGCGGCGGCAAATGCTCCTCCCACGTGGCCTGGTGCGCATGGGTGGCGACACGCGGGAAAGCTGGGCATACTGACGGTCCACTCTCCGAAACGGAGGCTCCGCCATGGCCACACTCGTGTCACGCGACGCGGAGCTCCAACGCGTCAGCCGGGCGCTGCGCACGCTCAGTGGCAGCAATCGCGCGTTGCTGCGCGCGAACGATCGCCAGAGACTGCTCGAGGAGATATGCCGGATCGTGGTGGAGGAGGCGGGCTATTGCGCCGCGGCCGTCGTTCGCGCCGAGCACGACGAACGCCGTTCCATGACGCCGCTCGCACATGTCGGCGACGACAGCGCATTTGCGGCGCTGCAGACGATGACCTGGGACGAACAGACCCGGACCGCGACGAGCATCGCCATACGGACCGGCGAGGCCTTCCTGGTGAACGATGTCCAGAACAGCACGTTGATTGCATCGGAGTGGCGCGAATTCCATGTGCGCCATGGCTTTGGATCGGTGTATGCGCTCCCGCTGAAAGTCGAGGAGCAGATCTTCGGTGCGCTGACCATCCTGGCGCCCGAGCCGGACGCCTTCGATGAATTCGAACGCGAGCCGCTGCTGGAGGCGGCCGCAGACCTGGCCTTCGGCCTGCAGACACTGGCAGCACGCGAGCGTCACGCCGCCGCGGAGGAGGCCGTTCGAAAATTGATGCTGTACGAGCCCGCCAGCGGCTTGCCCAACCGGGCCCACCTGCGCCAACTGCTCGTGCAGGCGGTCGCCGCGGCCAAGGCCACCCGCCAGCCCCTCGTCCTGATGCGACTGGCGATCGAACGCTTCCAGGAAATGGACCAGGTTCTCGGTGGCGCCGTCGCCGACCGCCTGGTGTCGCAAGTGGCGCAAAGGTTGCGCAATGCATTGGCATCGGATGCCGTCGTCGCGCACACGGCCGAGGCCGAGTTCGCCGTGATATTGCCTTCTGCGGGCGCCGAACGAGGACGACAGGTCGCGCGGCAACTCGTGGAGCTGGCAGGGGAGCCGCACGAGATCGATGCGTTGCGGCTGGAGGCGCGACTCGTCGCGGGGCTGGCGGTCTTTCCCGGCCATGGCGAGGACGCGGACCTGCTCAACAGGCGGGCTGGCCAAGCACTTTTCCAGTCGCGACGCACCTCGAAATCGATTTCGGTCTTCACGAGCGATCTCGACAGCGCCTGCGACCGCAACGTCTCGCTGATGGCCGAACTGCGCAAGGGAATCCCGGGCGGGGAGCTGCGTCTGTATTGCCAGCCAAAGCTCGAAATGGGCCGGCGCCAACCTTGCGGACTCGAGGCGCTGGTGCGCTGGCAACATCCGAGCCGCGGCTTGCTCAACCCGAGCGAATTCATCCAGCTCGCGGAGAGCACGGGGATCATCACGTCGCTGACCTATTGGGTGCTCGAAGATGCCCTGCGACAGCTCTACGCCTGGCGCGAGATCGGTATCGAGCATCCCGTGTCGGTGAACATGTCGGCGCACGACCTGAAGGATGCGCACTTCCTGGAGCGTGTTGCCGACAAGCTCGCGACCTGGGGCGCGCGCGCCCGCAGCGTGGAGTTCGAGTTGACCGAAAGTGCGCTGATGGAGGATCCCGTCAAGGCGCTGCAGGTCTTGCACGGACTCAAGGAACTGGATGTCACGCTGTCGATCGACGACTTCGGAACCGGCTATTCGTCGCTGTCCTATCTGCGCCAACTGCCCGTGGACGCGATCAAGATCGACCAGTCGTTCGTGCGCGGCTTGATGTCGGATGCCGGCTGCGCCGCGATCGTGAGATCCACGATCGACCTGGCGCACAACCTGCACCTGAACGTCATCGCCGAAGGCGTCGAGGACGAGCCGACGTTCGACGCGCTGAGCCGGCTCGGCTGCGATGCCGCGCAGGGCTTCTGCATCGGCAGGCCGATGCCGGCGGCGGAGGTCCAGGGCTGGCTCGGCGCACATGCGCTGCACTGAGCCCGCGCACCGGTCCGTCCTTCTTGGCGACGCCGCCGCGATCGGCCGGACGTCAGTCGAGCAGGATCTTGGGAAAGCGCCTGGGCTCGTGGCCTTCGAGGACGTCGCGTCCGCGCGCGGTGTCGGCATAGATGCGACCCGAGGCGATCTTTCCGTCCCGCACCCGGAACAGGAACAGGTGCTCGTTCTCCATGGCGAATCCGCGCGTCGTCCGTGCTCGAGCGACCACGGGAATCGCGATGTAGTCCTTGACTTCGAGGATGTCGTGGGCATCGTAGTGGAAGTACTCGTACTCCTTGTGGACGTGCGCCCAGAACGCCTTGAACTCGGCCTTGCCGACGTAGGTGCCGCCGTAGGGAAGCGAGTCCGAGAATTCGAAGACGACGTCCTCCGACAGGTGATCGATGAGATCGGCCTTGTCGTTCTTCTCGAAACCGGTGAAGGCCTTCCTGCAGGCGTCGATCAGTTCGGGGTTGCTCATGGGGAATCTCCGTTCACGCCGCGGCGTAGTCCCACACATCGGCGGGCAGCTTGTCCTTGAGCGACGCATGCATGGCGTCGCGGAACAGCTTGACGGCCGGATACGGGCGAAGGGCGATCGTTCGCTCGACGATCCGGCCTTCCTCGTCGTCGACGATGACCTCCAGGCTCTCGATCTTGTGGCCGTCCATGGTGCCTTCCCAGCGCAGGAAGGTGGTGCGCTCGTCCATCTTGAACTCGGCCGTATAGGCGCCGGAACCACGCGTCGAGCTCGACTGCGCGAAGATCGCCGCGATGACGTCGCGCCCGTCGATCGGCCGGATCAGGATCGGGCTCTTGAAGACGACGTTGTCCGCCAGCAGCTCACGCACCTGGCTGGGTGTGGCGCTGCCGGATTCCCGTAGTTTGCGAAGGGGATGCATGTGATGTCTCCTGTTGAGGTCGAGAGGGCGTCGTCGATGCATCGCCGTGCGGCGGATGGCCGTCGACATGCTCGATGACAGGAAATGACGTGGGCTTGACGCGGTGGGTTCCGAGTTGCGAGCAACCGTCGTCGCCACCGTGAAGCCACTTTAGGAGTCCGCCTGGCGGGCACCAAGAGGACGCGAGACAAAGCGGTATTCCTGTCTTCACAAGAATGCGCCGCTCGCACGCGACGCCGTCCTGGCCGCGGCGGAGATGTCGCTGTCCGCCGGGTGGTTCCACGAAGTCCGCCGTCCGTCGATTGTTTTAGAAATTGCAAGAATGCATTCCGGCGCGATGGCTAGCTCGGACGGAACCCGGCTCCTACAGTCCGCTCCATGCCCAAGCTTCCCGTCCGCTCGATCGTCTACGCCGCGAACACGTCCGCGGCCGCGCTGCTCGCGCTGTTCGTCGCGTTCTCCTTCGACCTTCCGAATCCCTGGTGGGCGGCGCTGACGGTGTTCATCACGAGCCAGCCGCTCGCCGCGGCGTCGGGCGCGGTCGTCGCGCGGGCCCGCTATCGCATCGCCGGCACGTTGATCGGGATGTCCGCGTCGCTGGTGCTGATCCCGGCATTCGCGAGTTCGCCCGAATTGCTGATCGCGGCGATCGCCGGCTGGCTCGGGCTGTGCGTCTACGTCGCGTTGCTCGACCGTGGCCCGCGCAGCTACACGTTCCTGCTGGCCGGCTACACGGTGGCGCTGGTGGCCCTGCCCATGGCGGCTGACCCGGGCACGCTGTTCGACAGCGCCGTGGCGCGCACCGAAGAGATCGTGCTGGGAGCGCTCTGCGCGGCCCTCGTCCACAACCTCTTCGTGCCGCAGAAGCTGCGCGAGACCGTCGCCGCGAAGCTGGTGGCGAGCCTGGCCGATGCGCGCCGCTGGATCGAGGGCGGCCTCGCCGCCGCGCCGGCGGCGGCAGCGGAGCAGCAGGCGCGCCGGAGCCTGGCCGTCCACCTGACCGAACTGCGCACGCTCGCGGCCAACCTGCGCTTCGAGCCGGGCTTCGCCGCCGACGAGATGCGCGTCATCCTCGCGCTCGAGGAGCGGCTCGTCTCGCTCCTGCCGCTGCTGACCTCGATCGAGGACCGCCTGGCCGCCCTTGCAGGTGCGCGGGACGCCTTGCCGGCGCTGTTCACGCACGTCGAAGCGGTGCGTGCCTGGATCGTGCAGGAACGCAGCGAGGATGCGACCCTTGCCGATACGCTCCGGTCGGCAGGCGGCCGCGTGCTGCCGGCGCCCGGAACGCTGGATCCGAATGTCGAACTGCTCGCGACCAATGCCGTCCAACGCCTCGCCGAGCTCGTGGCGGCGTGGGACGAGTGCCTGTTGCTCGCGGATGCCGCACGCGCGACCAGCGCTCCGATGCCCGAGCGCGTCGCTCCCCTGATCGCGCAGGCAACGACGCGCCCGTTGCATGTCGACCACGGACTCGCGGCATTGGCCGGCTTCGCCGCGGCGGTCGCGGTAATCGTCACGGCCGCCATCTGCTGGATGACCGGCTGGCAGGCGGGCGGGGCCGCCGTCGGCTTGGCGGCGGCCAACTCGGCGGTGTTCGCGTTCCTCGACGACCCGCGCCCGCTGCAGCGGCTGCTGCCCCTCTGGACGCTTGGCGCCGTGCCGGTGGGTGCCCTCTACCTGTTCGCGATCCTCCCCGCGGTCCAGGACTATTCCACGCTGTGCCTGGCGCTGCTGCCGCTGTTCTTCGCCACCGCCTTCTTCCTGGGCACGCCGAAGCACACGTTGCACGGGCTGGCTTTCGCCCTGATCTCGCAGTCGCTCATCTCGCTCCAGTCGACGATCCGTGCCGACTTCAACGCCTTCAGCACGCTCGCCATCGCCTCGGTGCTCGGGACGATGGTCGCGCTCGTCGTGACCAGCCTGATCCGCGTCGTGAGCGCCGAGTGGAGC
>FSVW01000985.1_pt1 | contig 15975 bp, 11 predicted proteins | sample 1637551 | NCBI WGS metagenome assembly FSVW01 (sample SAMEA3914814, study PRJEB12502) | metagenome | biome: forest; material: soil | place: USA | collected 2011-09-16 | depth 0.1 m | reverse complement strand
GGCATGCGCATTCTGTCCTGTGCTGGCGCCAGGCCCGCGCGATTCGCGCTTTGAGGTAGCCTCGCGACCAGCGCGCGGCGGCCCTGGACCGGTGCGTGAACAGTTTGGCCAAGGATTGGAGACACCAAGATGCGCAAAAGCCCGAACACGCCCGCCGGCACGGTCCATCGCCTGGCCCTCGACAGCCAGGTGCTCGCGGGCAATCTGCTCGGTGACCCCACGCTGCGCAGCATCGACGTCTACGTGCCTGCGGGGCATGACGGCCACGGCCTTGCGCTCCTGGTCGACATCGTGGGCTTCACCGCGGGCGGGCCGGCACACACCAACTGGAAGAACTTCGGCGAGAACGTTCCCGAGCGGCTCGACCGCCTGATTGCCAGCGGCGAGATGCCGCCCGTTGTCGTCGCCTTCCCGGACTGCTTCACCCGGCTCGGTGGCAATCAATACGTGAACTCGGCCGCAGTGGGCCGCTGGGATGACTTCCTGCGCAGCGAGGCAGTGCCCTTCGTCGAAGCGACCTTCGGCTGCGGCGGCCCGGGCCGGCGCGGCCTCTTCGGCAAGTCCAGCGGCGGCTACGGCGCGATGGTCCACGCCTTGCTGCATCCAGACTTCTGGAGCGCGGCGGCCGTTCATTCCGGCGACATGGGTTTCGAGCTGCTCTATCGGCACGAATTCGTGCCGGTGCTGCGGGCGTTGGCCAAGCAGCCGGAGATCGGCCGCTGGGTCGATGCCTTCTGGCAAGCGCGGAAGCCCAAGGACAGCGATGTGCACGTCCTCATGATGCTGGCGCAGGCGGCGAGCTTCGACCCGGACCCTTCAGCGCCCTATGGCCTTCGCCTGCCGGTGACCCTCGACACCTGCGAGCTGATCCCCGAGCGCTGGGCAAACTGGATGGCCTGGGATCCCTTGACGCTTGTTGAAGAACACGGACCCGGATTGGCCGCGCTGAAGGCCCTGTACATCGACTGCGGGGACGTCGACCAATACAACCTCGTCTATGGCGCAAGGCGAATGCACAAGCGGCTGATGGCCATGGGCGTGGCACATGTCTACGAGGAATTCGGCGACGACCATACGGCGGTTGACTATCGGATGGATTTGAGCTTGCCGATTCTGGCGAAGGCACTCGGTTGAGCAAAGCCGGAGCGCCGCTTTCATCGCGAAACCTGCGAAAGTCATCAGAATGAAGAGGGGCGACTGGAAGCGGATCTACGAAGGCAGCGAGATCAAATGGCTGGCTGGGATTGCCGCGCTGCTTTGGGGATGGTCCGCGCTTGACGCGTCGGTCGGCCCTGGTGAACCGGTTGTAGGCCTGGTGGTCGCCGTCCAGCTGGGCGCTAAAAATAGCAGCTCGATTCAGATTGAAATGCCGGATAGAACCATCGTCATACGGAGGGGGCACGCAGCTATCGGTAGCCACGTCCAGTGCTTACGATTTGCGAAGAGATATTTGTCCAAGGCCAGCTATGAATGTGAATGAGCAGGCGTCCCGGCACCGGCGCGCTGAAACCTGCTGGGCCGCCCGGTTTCAATTCCTTCAACTAAAAAACTGGCTCGGCGTCAGCCCGAACTGCCGCTTGAACATCGTCGCAAACGCGCTCGGGCTTTCATAGCCGAGTGACAAGGCGATATCGAGCACCTTCTCGCCACCCGCCAGCAACTCCAACGCGCGCAAGAGCCGCGCCTGCTGGCGCCATTGCCCGAAGGTCATGCCGGTCTCGCTGGCGAAGAGGCGCTGGATGGTCTTCACGTCGACGGCAAGCTTGACGGCCCAATCGGCCAGCGTCGAAGCGTCGTCCAGATGTTTCTGCAGATGCTCGCAGATGCGGCGCAGGCGCTTGTCGCTGGGGATGGGCAGGTGCAGCGGCAGCACGGGCAGCGTGCGCAGTTCATCCAGCAGCAATCGCATCAAACGACCGTCGCGTGAGTTGGGCACGTACGGTTGCGCCACTTCGGCCGCGGCCTGGATCAGCTCGCGCAGCAGCGGAGAAACGGCAACGGCGCAGGACTCCTTGGGCAGTTGCGGCGCGGCTTCGGGCCGCACATAGATGCTGCACATCTGCACCGGCCCGATGCAGCGGATCGCGTGGCTCATGCCGGCCGGCATCCAGATGCCGCGGGTCGGTGGGACCACCCATTGGCCTTCCACCGCCTGCACCACCATCACACCGCTGACGGCATGGACCAGCTGATGTTTGGCGTGGGCATGGGCCGCGACGTTCCAGCCGGCGGGATAGTCGGTGGCACGGCAACTGACGGCCGAAGGCTCGGCATCGACCTCGGCCAGGATCTGCGGCAGGGGCTTGACGGTATGGCGGCTCACGATGTCCTTATTGCGAAGGTTGGATACCAAATGGCGTGAGACAGGCAATCATCGCATTTCTAGAATCCATCCACGTTTTCCCTGAAGCCGAAGGATCGACTCCCGATGTCCGCCACCGCCGCCAGCCTCAGCGCATCAGCGCCCGCGCCAAAGTCCAACACCTCGTACCGCATCCTCGGCTTCATCAGCAGCGCCCACTTCATCAACGACATGATGCAGTCGCTGATCCTGGCGATGTACCCGATCCTCAAGGGCGAGTTCAGCTTGAGCTTCAGCCAGATCGGCCTGATCACCCTCACCTACCAGCTGACGGCGTCCATCCTGCAGCCGGTGGTCGGCTTCGTCACCGACAAGCATCCCCAGCGCCATGCCTTGCCCATCGGCATGAGTTCCACCTTCATCGGCCTGCTGCTGCTGGCCTTTGCGCCCAACTTCGAGACGGTGCTGCTGGCCGCCGCGATGGTGGGCATCGGCTCGGCGGTCTTCCATCCCGAGTCCTCGCGCATCGCGCGCCTGGCCTCGGGCGGCAAGCACGGCCTGGCGCAATCGGTGTTCCAGGTCGGCGGCAACACGGGCACCGCGCTCGGGCCCTTGCTCGCCGCCGCCATCGTCGTGCCTTACGGGCAGCGCAGCGTGGCCTGGTTCTGCCTGGCCGCGCTGGCCGGCATCGCGCTGCTGACCCAGGTGAGCAAGTGGTACGCCACGCACCACCTCGCCGCGGGCGCGAAGAAGCGCGCCGTTGCCGCTGCGCCCTACCCGCGCAAAACGGTGATCGGCGCGGTCTGCGTGCTGCTGCTGCTGATCTTCTCCAAGTATTTCTACATGGCCGGCATCAGCAGTTTCTACACCTTCTACCTGATGCAGAAGTTCGGCCTCACGGTGCAGAGCGCGCAGGTGCATCTGTTCATCTTCCTGCTCGCTTCGGCCACCGGCACGGTGCTGGGCGGGCCGGTGGGTGATCGCATCGGCCGCAAGCCGGTGATCTGGGTCTCCATCCTCGGCGTGGCACCGTTCGCGCTGCTGCTGCCGCATGCCAACCTGTTCTGGACCACCGCGCTGACGGTGATCATCGGCCTGGTGCTGTCATCGGCTTTCTCGGCCATCCTGGTCTATGCGCAGGAGCTGATTCCCGGCAAGGTCGGCATGGTCTCGGGCCTGTTCTTCGGCTTTGCCTTCGGCATGGGCGGCCTGGGCGCGGCGCTGCTGGGCATCTGGGCGGACCACACGAGCATCGACTTCGTCTACCAGGCGATTGCCTATCTGCCGCTGCTGGGCATGGTGGCGGCCTTTCTGCCGGGCAAGGTCAGGCGCGCGTAGCGATAGCCATTCCCTCTCTTTCCATCGGGCAACTCCCCCGCCGGCTCGCTTGCCTTGGTTTGCGTCCGCACGCAGACTCCGTTCCTTTCAAGCTGAGCGGAGCCCACGATGACGGAAACCACTGCGCGCATTCATCACTGGGACGACATCCCGCTGGAGGCCGTGGGCCCGATGCTGGATCGCCAGGTCGTCACCTGCAACAGCATGATGATCGGCCAGATCCACCTGAAGAAGGGCACGGTGGTGCCGCGTCATTCGCACCCGAACGAGCAGATCACCTACATGCTCAAGGGCGCCTTGAAATTCTGGATCGGCGAACACGGCGAGACCGAGTTCATCGCCCGGCCGGGCGATGTGGTGACCATCCCCTCGAACGTGCCGCATCGCGCGGAGGCGCTTGAGGCGACCCTGGAGATCGACATCTTCAACCCGCCGCGGCAGGACTGGCTGGACAAGACGGACAGCTACATCCAGTCCGGCGTTGACGACCATCTGCGCGGATAAGCCCGCGACGCGGCCTGAGTCTCGCTGGCAAAGTAGGACGCGACCTGTCCTCGCCGGTCGTGGCTCATTGAACGCAGCCCGTCGTCCGTCGTCCGCGGCGCCCCACCGTGCGAAGTCGGCGTTATCGTGCGACCCATGAGTTCCGCCACGCCCCCTCTCCCGTCACGAACCGGCCTCGCGTTGGCGTTGGCGTTGAGCCGGCGCCGCATGCTGACGACGCTCGGCGTATCGGCGCTGCTGGGCCTGATCATCAGCGCCGGCTTCGTCACTTCTGCAATCGGCGTGGTCGGCCGCGCCGTGATCGTGGGCCTGTTCGTCCTGCTGGTCTTCGCCCTGTTCGAACGCTGGCCGGCCCGGCTGCCGGCCTGGCTGGCACGCTGGGTGCTGCAGGTGCTGGGCGTGGCCTTGGCGGTGCCGGTCGGCGTGCTGGGGGTCTACTTCGTCATGACCCTGGGCCAGGGCGGCTTCCTGCATGACGGCCGGCGCATCAACGGCGTGCTGCTGATGAGCGTGTGCGGCATGCTGGTGGCGCCCTGGGTCGCCATGTCGGCCCTGCTGCGCCAGCGCGACGACGCCGTGCGGGCGCAGGCGCTGGCCTTTGCGCAGGAACGCAGCGAGCTGGAGCGCCAGGCCGTCAACGCACGCGTGCGCCTGCTGCAGGCGCAGGTGGAGCCGCACTTCCTCTTCAACACCCTGGCCAATGTGCGCGAGCTGGTGGACAGCGGCTCGCCGCAGGCCTCCACCGTGCTGGAGAACCTGATCGCCTACCTGCGCGCCGCGGTGCCGCGCCTGCACGACCCCTCCACCACGCTCGGGCAGGAACTGCAGCTCGTGCGCGCCTATCTCGCGCTGATGCATCTGCGCATGCCTGACCGGCTGGCCTTCAGCCTGCAGGTCGACGAGGCGGCCGAGCCGCTGCAATGCCCGCCGATGACCCTGCTGACCCTGGTGGAGAACGCCATCCGGCACGGCATTGACCCGAGCGAGGAAGGCGGCCGCATCGAGGTGCGGGTGCAAGTGCGGGACGGCCGCTGCATCGCCCAGGTTGCCGATACGGGCGTGGGCCTGCGCTCCAGCAGTGCGGGCCTGGGCACTGGGCTGTCCACGCTGCGCGAGCGGCTGCAGCTGGTGTTTGGCGGCGATGCGCGCCTGAGCCTCAGCGAGGTGCAGCCGCACGGCGTGTGCGCGGAGCTGGAATTCCCGGCCCGCACGGAGGTCGCGCCTTGAACAGCCGCCGCTACACCGCCCTGATCGCCGATGACGAACCCCTGCTGCGCTCGGGCCTGGCGCGCCTGCTGGGCCTGGCCTGGCCGGCGCTGGAGGTGATCGCGCAGCCGCGCAACGGGCGCGAGGCGGTGGAGCAGTTCGAGCTGCACCAGCCCGACGTCTGCTTTCTGGACGTGCACATGCCCGGCATGTCCGGCGTCGAGGCCGCACGGCTGATCGGCCGGCGCGCGCACCTGGTCTTCGTCACCGCTTACGACCAGTACGCGGTGCAGGCCTTCCAGCACGGCGCGCTGGACTATCTGGTGAAGCCGGTCGAGCCCGAGCGCCTGGCCGACACGGTGGCCCGCCTGCAGGAGCGCCTGCGCGCCGCGGAGCCCGTCAGCCACACCGAGGCGCTGCTGCAGCAATTGGCTGCGCAGCTGCACAAGGAGATGAAGGGGCGACAGCAAGGCGCGGACGGCGCGTCGTCGCTGCGCTGGATCCGCGCTTCGGTCGGCGACACGCTGCGGCTGATTCCGGTCGACGAGATCGACTACCTGCGCTCCGACGAGAAGTACACGCTCGTCGCCTGGCGCGATGCCGGCAAGCCCGGCGAGGCCCTGATCCGCACGCCGCTGAAGGAGCTCGTGATGCAGCTGGACCCTGCGCAGTTTGCCCAGGTGCACCGCTCGGCCGTGGTGAACCTGCGCGCCATCAGCCACCTGACGCGCGGCGAGAACGAGACGGCGGACATCCACCTGAAGGGCCGCCCGGAGGTGCTGCGCGTGAGCCGCAGCTACCTCCCTCTGTTCCGTCAGATGTGAACGTCAGGTCTTGCTATCCGGCAAGACCAGCTTCACGTCGGCATAACCCATCAGCTTGAGCACGAAGTAGTCCATCGCTGCCTCGCCCGCATCGTCACCCGTGGCCACGATCTCGGCATAGCGCGGCACGCCCGCCTTGCTGAGCACCTGCCACAGGGCCTTGGCGGGCTTGGGGCGATGCTGCGCGTCGAGCAGCTCGGCGTAAGGCAGATGGATCAGCGTGCCGTCGCGCGGCGTGGAGCCTGGCGGCTTGGCACCGGCCGCGAGATAGACGCGGGCGAACTGCGCGGGCCGGCTCGCCTTGCCGCCATCACCCGTCATCAAGCCAGCAAGCGCCGCCACAGGCGCAGCGCTGACGGGACGCGCCGCCTTCTCCAGCGCCAGGCCCGCAAAACCCCAGTCCTCCACCGAATCCATCAGCACCGAAACCCGCTTCAGGCCTTGCCGCTCCAGCAGCGCGAAGGCCAGGGCCACGTCGGGATTCAGCCCGCCGGTGCCGACGATCACCACCTCGTGCTCCGCCCGCACGCCGGCCGCGGCCAGCAGCCCGGCCAAGCTGGCACGGTCGCCCATGTGCTGCCTGAACAGTGCGGCCGGGATGTTCTGCGCAAAGGGCAGATGGCCTTGCATGTACGCCTCGGCTGGGCGCACGTCGATCACGCTGAGCCGGGCCACGCCGTACATCCGCGTCATGCCGTTGTTCCAGCCGTTCAGCCACTGCGCATCACGCAGCAGGGCGGGCGATTCGTAGGTCCAGAAAGGCAGGCCGCGCTCGTCGCGCAGCCATTCGGCCTCGGAGCCGGCGAAGAGCTTCACATCGGGCAGGTTCAGCAGGAACTTCATCGCGAAGAAGGGCACGCTGGCGGCCACGCCACCGCCGCAGTAGACGTGCACCTCCTGCTCGGGCCGGATGCCCACGTGCTCGCGCATGCGGGCGATCTCGGCCGTGGACTTGAAGGTCTTGTCCGCGTTGAAGAAGTCCTCCACCGGCCAGAGCCGGGCGTTGGGCAAATGGCCGGCGCGGTCGAAGAACTTGCGCTCGCCGTAGTAGTAGTCGGGCTCCAGCGCATCCACCAACGCGTGATGCACGGGGTCGCCGGAAGCGCTGACGATGGCGTTCAGATCGCTGCTGACTTCGGCATCCTTCTTCAAGCTGGGCTGAAAGTCGCCGGGCTTCGGCGCCCCTGTCTGCGCCTGGGTCACCGCGCCGCCGATGGCTCTCCAGCGCGCCAGGCCGCCGTCGAGGACGGCGACGTCGGCGATGGGAAAGCCGTAGCGGTAGAGGTCGTAATACAGGCGCGTGGCCATGAAGGTGCCGCCCTCGTCCATCAGCACCACCTTGCGGCCCGGCTTCAGGCCCCAGGACTGGAAGAGCTGCGACATCTGCGCCAGCGTGCGCGTGCCTGCGGCGTAGGCGAACAGGTTCACCGACACCGCGCCCTCGACATGCCCGGCCGCATGGAGCTGCGGGAACGAGGCATCGAGCAGCAGCGGCGGATCGCTGCTTGCCAGGCGCGAAGCCAGTTGCTCGGCACTGATCAGCGGGCTGGACGTGACGGCGCTCGCGCTCGTCATCGCCAGCAACGCGGCGGCAGACAAGAAAAGGAAAAAGGCCAGGATGCGGGCGATCAGTCGGTTCATGTCCATGCTCCTTCGATAAGGTGGCGCGACTGTCCGCGCGGCCCGGCCCGGGCAGCAAGGACGGCCTGACGGGCCACGGACTCCTGGGCCCGAGCGACGGCGGGAACGGACGAGTGGCGGCGCGGCTGGCATATCCTCTCGCCCTGTTGCGGCGCCATGCGGGTGCCGACGGAGCCGAAGATGACCGACCCCCTGCGTGCCTGCGGACCCCGCGACGCCATCGACCGCCTGCAGGGCTCGCGCATCCGCGACGTGGCCGCCGCCGGCATGGGCCGGCCCGACGTGCTGCCCTTCTGGTTCGGCGAGCCCGACGAGGCCACCGATGCGGCCCTGCGCGAGGTCGCCATCCAGAGCCTGCGCGAAGGCCAGACTTTTTATACGCCCAACTTCGGCCTGCCTGAGTTGCGCGAGGCGCTGGCGGACTACGTCGGCGGCCTGCACCACTTTCCGTGCGGCGCAGAGCAGATCGCGGTGACGAGCGGCGGCGTGTCGGCGCTGATGCTGACGATGCAGGCGCTGGTCGATCCTGGTGATCGCGTCGTGGTGCTGACGCCGGTCTGGCCCAACCTCGTGGAGATTCCGCGCATCCTCGGCGCCGAGGTGCAGCCGCTGGGCCTGCGCTTCGACGCAGCACTCGGCTGGCGGTTGGACCTGGACGAACTGCTCGCCGCCCTCACGCCGGACACGCGCCTGCTGGTGATCAACTCGCCCAACAACCCGACCGGCTGGGTGATGCCACGCGCGCAGCAGGAAGCGGTGCTCGCGCATTGCCGGCGCCATGGCATCTGGGTGCTGTCGGACGAGGTCTACGAGCGCTATTACTTCGACGGAAATTGCGCGCCCTCCTTCCTCGACTTCGCCGACCCGCAGGATCGCCTCGTCAGCTGCAACTCCTTCTCCAAGGCCTGGCGCATGACGGGCTGGCGCCTGGGCTGGCTGCTGGCGCCCGAGGCGCTGCTGCCGAGCATCGGCAAGCTGATCGAATTCAACACCTCCTGCGCGCCGGGCTTTGTGCAGCAGGCCGCCTTGCAGGCCGTGAAGACGGGCGAGCCCGAGGTGGCGCGCACGGTGGCCAAGCTGAGGTCGGCGCGCGACTTCCTCGCGCATGCGCTGGCCGAGCTGCCAGGCATCGAGACCGGCCCGCCGGCGCCCGGCGCGATGTACGCCTACTTCCGCATCCGCGACATGCAGGACAGCGTGGCCTTCTGCCAGAAGCTGGTGCGCGAAGGCGGCATGGGCCTGGCGCCCGGCGCGGCCTTCTACACGCCCGAGGAAGGCTTTGTGCGCTGGTGCTTTGCCAGCAGCGAGGACAAGCTGGCCGAGGGCGTCAAGCGCCTCGGCGCTTTTCTCAAGCTGGCAGGTGCAGGAGCGTGAAAGGCCCGCGGCCACTCGCGGCGGCGATCAGGCCCAGCACGCGCGCGGGCTCGGCGCCCAGCATGTCGTCGGTGAAGCGCCAGGCCCAGTTGCCGCCGAGAACACCGGGCACATTCATGCGCGCGCTGCCCGGCAGCCCGAACACGTCCTGCAGCGGATAGACCGCCATATTGGCGACCGAGTTGGCGCAGGCGCGGATCATGGCCCAGTGCACGTCGTGCTCGCCGCAGGCCAGATAGGAACCAGCAAACGAACGCTCGCGTGGCGATGCGGCCTGCCACCAGCCGAGCACGGTGTCGTTGTCATGCGTGCCCGTGTAGGCCACCGATTCGCGCGTCCACATGTGCGGCAGGAACTCGTGGTCGCCCTCCCCGCCGAAGCCGAACTGCAGGATCTTCATGCCGGGGAAGCCGAGCGAATCGCGCAGCAGGGTCACGTCCTCGGTGATGAAGCCGAGGTCCTCGGCAATGATGGGCAGCTCGCCCAAAGCCGCCTTGATCGCGTCGAACAGCGGCTTGCCCGGGCCCTTGAGCCACTGGCCGACGCGCGCATCCATGCGCTCGCCGGGGATCTCGTAATAGCCGGCAAAGCCGCGGAAATGGTCGATGCGGAAGCAGTCGGCCTGGGCCAGCGCGCGGCGGGTGCGAGCGGTCCACCAGGCGTAGTTCTCGGCCGCCATGCGGTCCCACAGGTAGAGCGGATTGCCCCAGCGCTGGCCGTCCAGCGCCATCGCGTCGGGCGGGCAGCCGGCCACCGTGCGGGTGCCGAAGTTGGCGTCCAGATCGTAGAGATCGGGGCGCGACCAGCAGTCGGCGCTGTCATGCGCGACGAAGATCGGCAGGTCGCCCATCAGGCGCACGCCCTTGCCATTGGCATAGGCCTTCAAAGCGCCGCACTGCACGTCGAACTGCCATTGCACGAACTTCCAGAAGTTCACTTCGGCCGCATGATCCTTGCGCGCCGTGACGAGTGCACCAGCTTCACGTTTCGCGAGGCCCGCGGGCCACAGCCACCACGGCTGGCCGTTCAGCGGCGAGCGGATCGCCATGAAGAGCGCGTAGTCGTCGAGCCAGCTGGCTTCGCGCTCGCACCACTCGCCGAAGGCCTTGCGGTCGGCGACGCTGGCGCCGGCCTCGAAACCCTTGGCCGCACGGCGCAGCTGCGCTTCGCGCCAGGGCAGGACCGAGCCGTAGTCGACGCTGCGCGGGTCAAAGGCCGGCACGTTGTCGAGCTTCAGCCAGCCCTTGTCCACCATCGGCTCAAACGCCACCAGCCACTGATTGCCGGCAAAGGCCGAGACGCCTTGATACGGACTGTCGCCCGGGCCGATGGGCGTGACGGGCAGCAGTTGCCACACGGTCTGGCCGGCACTGGCCAGCCAATCGACGAAGCGATACGCGCCCGGGCCGAAATCACCCGCGCCATGCGGGCCGGGCAGCGAGGTGATGTGGGCGAGCACGCCCGAGCTGCGTTGGGTCAGATCCATGTTGAACTTCTTTCTGTCAATCAGGCGTGGCGAAGCACCAGCAGCGAACGCGCCGGCACTTGCAGGGAATTTGAAAGCGGTGCCGGCACCAGTTGGCCGCTGCTGTCGATCACCAGATGCCAGGGGCCTTGCGGCAACGCGAAGGTGCGCTCGCAAGGCTCGGGGTTGAACATCAGCATCAACCGCGGCCACGGCGCGCCGGCCTGGCGCAGTTGCGCGCTGAAGGCGAGGCTGCCGTGGGCATGCCAGTCGGCCGGCTCCATCGCGTGGCCTTGCGGGTTGAACCAGGCGACCGAGGCCTCGAGCCCGCCGGGCGAGTACCAGCGGGTCATGCGCAGCAGCGCCTCTTGGCGGCGCAGGGTCAGCAGCTCGCGCACGAGGTTGAGCGTGCTCGCGTCGGCCTCGCCCCAACCGAGCCAGGTGGTCGCGTTGTCCTGGCAGTAGGCGTTGTTGTTGCCCTGCTGGCTGTTGCCGATCTCGTCGCCGGCGCAGAGCATGGGCGTGCCCTGTGCGAGCAGCAGGCAGGCGAGCATGGCGTGGCGCGTGCGGCGGCGGGCATCGAGGATGGTGGCGTCGCCGGTCGGGCCTTCGGCGCCGAAGTTGCACGAGATCTCGCCGTCGCGCCCGTCGCGGTTGTCTTCGCCGTTGGCCTGGTTGTGCTTCTTCTCGTACGCCACCACGTCGGCCAGCACCCAGCCGTCGTGCACGGAGACGAAATTGACCGACGCGTCGGGCCCGCGCTGCGCGTGGCGGAACACGTCGCTGCTGGCCGTGAAGCGCCGCGCCAGCTCACCGCGGCTCACGCCTTTATCCAGCCAGTAGCCGCGCACGGCGTCGCGGAACTTGTCGTTCCACTCCATGAAGCGGCCGGGGAAGCGGCCGAGCTGGTAGCCGTCGTAGGCCGCGTCCCAGGGTTCGGCGATCAGGTGCACGCTGTTCAGGATCGGGTCCTGCCGCATCGCCGTGAAGAAGGCGGCATTCGGGTCGAAGCCCTGGTTCGTGCGGCCCAGGATCGGCGCGAGGTCGAAGCGGAAGCCGTCCACGCCCATCTCGGCTACCCAATAGCGCAGCGAATCGAGCACGAACTGCGTGACGCGCGGATGGGCGCAATGCAAGGTGTTGCCGCAGCCGGTGAGGTTCTCGTTGCGCGAGACGTCTGCCGCCTGCAGGCGATACCAGCTCTTGTTGTCCAGCCCGCGCCAACTGAGCGTGGGGCCGAACTCGTTGCCTTCGGGCGTGTGGTTGTAGACCACGTCCAGCACCACTTCCAGGCCAGCCGCATGCAGCGCGCGCACCATGGCGCGGAACTCTTCCGTCACCGCAGTCGGGTCGTCGCGGTTCTCGGCCCGCGCCAGGCGCGGATCGGGGCAGAAGAAGCCGAGCGTGTTGTAGCCCCAGTAGTTGGGCAGATGCTTGTCGGCCAGATGCGGCTCGCCGATGGCGTACTGCACCGGCAGCAGCGAGAGCGTGGTCACGCCCAGGCTCTTGAAATGCTCGATGGCCGCGGGGTGCGCGAGGCCCGCGTAGGTGCCGCGCAGCTCGGGCGGGATGCCCGGGTGCTGCATGGAGAAGCCCTTGACGTGGACCTCATACAGCACGAGGTCGGAGGACTTGATGCGCGGGGAGTTGGCGCGCGGCGAATCAATCAACGGCGGGCTAACTCTTGCTTTCAGCGCATACACGCCGTTGTCGCGGCGGTCGAAGGAGCGCGGCCCGTCCGGGTGGCCCAGCTCGTAGCCATGGTGCTCGGCCTGCCAGCCGAAGTGGCCGACGATCTCCCGCGCATGCGGGTCCAGCAGCAGCTTGTTCGCATTGAAGCGATGGCCCTGCTCCGGCGCATAGGGCCCGTGGGCGCGCAGGCCATAGACGAGGCCGGGGCCGACGTGGGGCAGGAAGCCGTGAAAGACGCCATCGTTCGGGCCGTGCAAGGCATAGCGCGTGATCTCGCGCTGGCCAGCGGCGTCGAAGATGCAGAGTTCGATCCTCTCGGCATGCTCGGAGAAGACGGCGAAGTTCACGCCACCATCGCGGGCTTGCGCGCCCAGCGGTTCGTGGCGGCCTTCGTTCAGGATTTCAGGGAGTCGCATGGAGAAAGGAAGACGGTGGCCAGCGGGGGCAGGGTCAGCTCGATCTGGCCGTTATGCGCCTCGATGCGCCGGTCCAGATTGCCGAGATTGCTGCCACCGTAATGCGATGAATCGGTGTTGAGGGTTTCGCGCCAGGCCTTGAATCCTGCGGGTGCCGGCACCTTGTAGCCTTCGCGCGGAACGGGCGTGAAGTTGCAGACCACGATGATCGCATTGCCCGCATCGTCGCGCCGCGCCCAGGCGAGCACCGAGTTGGCAGCGTCGTTCTGCACCAGCCACTCGAAGCCTGCAGCCATGCAGTCGAGCCGGTGCAGCGCGCTCTCGCGGCGGTACAAGGCGTTGAGGTCGCGGATCAGGTTCTGCACGCCGCGATGACGCTCGTCGTTGAGCAAACCCCAGGGCAGTTCTTCGGCAAAACGCCAGTCGCCGCGCTGGCCGAGTTCCTGCCCCATGAAGAGCAGCTTTTTGCCCGGGTGGCCCCACATGAAGCCGTAGTAGGCGCGCAGGTTGGCGAACTTCTGCCAGTCATCCCCGGGCATCTTGTCGAGCATCGAGCCCTTGCCGTGCACGACCTCGTCGTGCGAGATCGGCAGCACGAAGTTCTCGCTGAAGGCATACACGAGGCCGAAGGTCAGCTTGTCGTGGTGCCAGCGGCGGTGGATCGGGTCTTCATGGATATAACGCAGCGTGTCGTTCATCCAGCCCATATTCCATTTGTAGTGGAAGCCCAGGCCGCCGGCGTAGGTGGGCGCGGAGACGCCGGGGAAGGATGTCGATTCTTCGGCGACCGTGATGGCGCCGGGCACCTCGGTGCCGATCTGCTCGTTGACCAGTCTGAAGAGGCTGATGGCTTCGAGGTTCTCGCGCCCGCCGTGTGCATTCGGGATCCACTCACCCGCGTTGCGCGAGTAGTCGCGGTAGAGCATGGAGGCCACCGCATCCACGCGCAGGCCGTCCACGCCGAAGGTCTCGATCCAGTAGAGCGCGCTGCCGGCCAGGAACTGCCGGACCTCGTAGCGGCCGAAGTTGTAGATCAGCGTGTTCCAGTCGCGATGGAAACCTTCGCGCGGGTCCGCGTATTCGTACAGATGCGTGCCGTCGAACTTGGCCAGGCCATGGGCGTCGACGGGGAAATGCGCGGGCACCCAGTCGAGCAGCAAGCCGATGCCTGCGACGTGGCAGGCGGCGACGAAACGGGCAAAACCTTCAGGTGGGCCGAAGCGGGCGCTGGGTGCGTAGAGGCCGAGGGTCTGGTAGCCCCAAGAGCCGTCGAAGGGATGCTCGCTGATGGGCATCAGCTGCAGGTGCGTGAAGCCCAAGCCGCTGACATAACTGGGCAGTTCAGCGGCGAGTTCGTCCCATGTGGCAAAGCGGCCGTCCGGCTTTTTCCATGAGGCCGCATGCACTTCGTAGATGCTGATCGGCGCCTGGCGTTCGTTGGCCGCCGCGCGAGCCGCAGGCAAGGCGCGAGGCTTCATCGGCGCCGCCACGATGCTGGCTGTTTCGGGCCGCAACTCGGCCGCACGCGCATACGGATCGGCTTTCAGCGGCAGCAGATGCCCGCCCTCGTCCTCCAGCTCGAACTTGTAGAGGTCGCCGCGCGCCGCTTCAGGAATGAAGACCTGCCAGATACCCGAGCCCCAATCCTTGTTCATCGGGTGCTTGCGGCCATCCCAATCGTTGAAACTGCCGACCACGCTGGCGCGCCGCGCATTGGGCGCCCACACGGCGAAGCGCACGCCGCCGCGCGCTTGAGTCTGCGCGCCTAGCACCGTCCAGGGCCGCGGATGCTGGCCTTGCGCGAGCAAAGCCAGTTCGCTGTCCTTGATGCGCTGGGCCATGTCCTGGATTAGAAACTAGCCGAGGCTCTTCACCGACCAGACGCGGTCCACGTATTCCGCAATCGTGCGGTCCGACGAGAACCAGCCCATGCCGGCGATATTGAGCAGGGCCTGGCGCGACCAGGCTTCGGGCTGCTTGAACAGCGCGTCCACCTTCTCCTGCGCTTCCACATAAGCGGCGAAGTCGGCCATCAGCAGATAGACGTCGCTGCCCAGCAGCTTGTCGGTCAGGCCGCGGTAGCGCGAGGCGTCGCCGCTGGAGAAAGCGCCACCGGCAATTGCGTCGATCACGCGCTTGAGCCTGGCGTTTTCTTCGTAATAGAAGCGCGGGTCGTAGCCGAGCGCCTTGATCTTGGCAACCTGCTCGGTCTTGAGGCCGAACACGAACATGTTGTCCACGCCCATGTTCTCGGCCATCTCGATGTTGGCGCCGTCCCAGGTGCCGATGGTCAGCGCGCCGTTCAGGGCGAACTTCATATTGCCGGTTCCCGAGGCCTCGGTGCCGGCCGTCGAGATCTGCTCCGACAAATCAGCCGCCGGGATGATCATCTCAGCCAGCGAGACGCTGTAATTGGGCAGGAAGACGAGCTTCAACTTGTCGCCCACGCGCGGGTCGCTGTTGACCACGCGGGCGATGTCGTGCGCGAGCTGGATGATGCTCTTGGCAGCCACATAAGCCGACGCCGCCTTGCCCGCAATGATGACGGTGCGCGGCGTCCAGTCCTTGCCCGGCTGCTCGACGATGGCCTGGTAGCGGGCCATCACGTGCAGCAGGTTCAGCAGCTGGCGCTTGTACTCGTGGATGCGCTTGATCTGTACGTCGAAGAGGCTGTCCACATGGACGGCCACGCCCAGCTCGCGGCGGATGTGGTCCGCCAGGCGCTGCTTGTTGGCGCGCTTGACGGCGCTGAGGTCACGTCGGACCGTGGCATCGTCAGCAAAGGCCGAGAGCTTCTTCAACTCGGATAGATCGCGGCGCCAGCCATCGCCGATGCGCGCATCGAGCAGCTTGGACAGCGCCGGATTGGCCTGCTGCACCCAACGGCGCGGCGTCACGCCATTGGTGACGTTGTGGAAGCGCTCGGGGAAGATCTTCGCGTAGTCGGCAAAGATGGTCTGCACCATCAGCTCGGAATGCAGCGCGGCCACGCCGTTGACGCGGTGCGAGGCGACGATACTGAGCGCGGCCATGCGCACGCGGCGCTCGCCGCCATGGCCGCCGTAGCCATTGCCTTCGTCGATCAGCGAGACACGCTTGACCAGCGTCGGATCGCCGGGAAAGCGCTTGGCCACATCGCTCAGGAAGCGATGGTTGATCTCATAGATGATTTCAAGATGGCGCGGCAGCAGGGCCTCGAACATGCGCACCGGC
>FSVW01000573.1_pt1 | contig 16056 bp, 14 predicted proteins | sample 1637551 | NCBI WGS metagenome assembly FSVW01 (sample SAMEA3914814, study PRJEB12502) | metagenome | biome: forest; material: soil | place: USA | collected 2011-09-16 | depth 0.1 m | reverse complement strand
TTCTTCAAGGGCGACCCGCTGCGCATCCAGCAGGTGCTCGTCAACATGGTCGGCAACGCGATCAAGTTCACCGAGACCGGCGCCGTGACGCTGGCCATGCGGGTCGAGCAAAGCCAGGTCCACCTGCGCGTGATCGACACCGGCATCGGCATCGCTGCCGACCGGCTGGACCGCATCTTCGACGCCTTCGCGCAGGCCGACGCCTCGACCACGCGCCGCTTTGGCGGCACCGGCCTGGGCACGACCATCTCGCGCCAGCTGGTCGAACGCATGGGCGGCCGCATCACGGTCGAGAGCACGCCGGGCCTGGGCAGCTGCTTCCACATCTGGCTGCCGCTGCCCGCGGGTGACCCGGTGGCCACGACCGAGGAAGGCGCGCAGATGGTGCTGCCGCCGCTGCGCATCCTGGTGGCCGACGATGTGGCCCAGAACGGCGAACTGCTGCAGCTGATGCTGGGCCGCGACGGCCACACGATCCGTCTGGCCACCAACGGGCTGGAAGCGCTGCAGGCCTTCAGCCAGCAGGACTTCGACGTCGTGCTGATGGACGTGCACATGCCCGAACTGGACGGCCTGGGCGCCACGCGCCGGATCCGCCAGTTCGAGCTCAGTCACAGCCGGCCGCGCACGCCCGTGGTTGCATTGACCGCCAGCGTGCTGGAGGAAGATCGCCAGGCGGCACTGGCCGCCGGCATGGACGGCTTTGCCACCAAGCCCATCGAGTCGGCCCTGCTGCGCGTCGAGATCGCGCGCGTGCTGGGCCTGGCGATCGGCAATATGGCGGCTGCGCGCCATGACAGTTCAGGCAGCGAAGACGCCAACGCCCCGCTCGACTACGCCCACGGCGTGCGCCTCTGGGGCCACGCCAGCGCCTGGCGGCGTGCACTGCGCCGCTTCTCGCAGGAACAGGGCCAGGGCGGCGCGCGCCTGATGGCGCTGATGCGCAGCGGCGAATGGCTGGAGGCTCGCGGCCTGGTCCACCGCTGGCGCGGAGTCGCCGGCAGCCTGGCGATGCCACAGGTGCTGCAGGCCGCCCGGCCGGTCGAGGACCTGCTGCGCCAGGGCCTGAATGCGCAAGCACTGGTGGCCGCCGAATCACTGGTGGCCGCGCTGGACGGCGTGCTGGAAGCGATCAACGAGCTTTCGCAGGCTTCCAGCACCACGCCGGCACCGCTGATGGACGAAGCCGCCAGGGATGCCCCCGTACCGCCGGAACTGCTGGAGCGCCTGGACCGCGCGCTCAAGCGCGGCGAGCTGGACGATTCGGCCCTGGCCGAGCTGGTCCAGCGCCTCGGCATCGAGCGCTGCGCGGCGCTGATCGACGCGCTCGATCAATTCGATTTCGAGGCGGCGCTGAAGGCGCTGCAGTCCTTGCGATGAACGACGCCACGCAAGCCCAGCCCGACAAGCGCCCGCGGCTGCTGCTCGTCGACGACGAGCCGGCCAATCTGCAGGTGCTTCGCCAGGTGCTGCAGGACGACTACCGGCTGCTCTATGCCCGCGACGGCCACAAGGCGCTGGAGCTGGCGCGCTCGGAGTCGCCGGCGCTGATCCTGCTGGACGTGATGATGCCCGGGCTCTCGGGCCTGGATGTCTGCCGCACCTTGAAGGCGCAGGCGCCCACGGCCGCGATCCCGGTGATCTTCGTCACCGCGCTGTCGGACGCGCAGGACGAGGCACAGGGCTTCGAGGCCGGCGCGGTGGACTACATCAGCAAGCCGATCAGCCCGGCCACGGTGCGCGCGCGCGTGCGCACCCACCTGCAGCTGGTGCGCGCGGAGACGCTGCGCGAGACGCGGCTGCAGATCGTGCTGTGCCTGGGCCGGGCCTCCGAATACAAGGACAACGAGACCGGCTGGCACGTGCTGCGCATGAGCCACTACTCGCGCATCCTGGCGCTGGCCGCCGGGCTCGGCGAGGACGAGGCCGAGGACCTGATGCATGCCGCGCCGATGCACGACGTCGGCAAGATCGGCATCCCCGACGCGGTGCTGCAAAAACCCGGGCCGCTCGACGAGCGCGAGTGGGAGATCATGCGCCGCCACCCGGACATCGGCGCCGAGATCCTCGGCGCGCACCAGAGCGGCCTGCTGTCCATCGCGCGCCGCATTGCGCAGGCCCACCACGAGAAGTGGGACGGCAGCGGCTACCCGCAGGGGCTGGCCGGCGAGGACATCCCGCTCGAAGCCCGCATCGTCACCATCGCCGACGTGTTCGACGCGCTGACCAGCGTGCGGCCCTACAAGAGTGCCTGGACTGTCGAGCAGGCCGCCGAGCATCTGCGCGCGCAGGCCGGCAAGCATTTCGACCCGCGCCTGGTCGAGCTGTTCCTGTCACAGCTGCCAGCCATCATCGAGGTGCGCGGGCGCTTTCTCGAGGTGGAGTGAAGCGCCATGGAAGCGTTAAGAAATAGCGATACCCAGCTCGGCACGCAGCTTCTTGCTGAGCTTCGCCGCCACCAGCGCGTGCGAGTTCGAGACCAGCGCCTTGAGCTCCGCCAGCGGCAGCGCCTTGGGGTCGCTGACGCGCACCCAGTGATGGCGCGCCGCGTAGGGCGCGGGCATGAAGCCCGGCAGGCCGCTCAGTTCAAGAAAGCGATGGTCATCGACCTTGAACGAGAAGCCCTTCCACGTGCCCGGCTCGGGTCCGCCGGCGAAGAACATCTTGCCGCCCACGCTGGCCACCCAGTCGGCGCCCCACTTGATGTCCTCGGTGGCGCCGGGCAGGCTCAGGGCGTGTTTCTTCAGGGCGGCAAAGCTCATGGGCGTCTCCTCAGGAAGGCCTCAAATCAAAAGCGATGGTCAGACGTTCGGACGTGTCTTCAAACGGCACGGTGCCATGCCACATGCAGGACGGGAACAGCAGCAGGCGGCCCGGGCGCGGCTGCTCCACGCGCTGCGGCAGCAGCTGCAAATCCATGTCGGGCTCGCCGAACTTGATCCAGCCCGCCTGCCCCTGCTCCACGGCCGGCGGCACGGCCACGTAATAGCAGGCGCTGATCCAGCCCAGGGTGTGTACGTGGTTGGTGTGAAAACCCTGCGAGCGCAGGCGCGAGGACCACGAGGCCACATAGGTCCAGCGGCCCGTGTTGCGGCCGAGGAAAGGGTGCGGCTTGTCGGCTGGCAGCTCGGCCACATAACGGTCAATCGCGGCTGACAATTCGGCCTTCAGCAACTGCACCTGCGGGTGCGGCTGGTCGAGCAGGTTGCCGCGCGTCTGCGTGCCGCGGCGCAGGGTCTGGTCGATGGGCGCTTCCCGGTCGGTATGAAGCGCGTGCAGCTCTGCGGCCAACGCATCGTTGAAACCGGGCTCGACGGGCAGGTCGAAGATGCGGACGAAGCGCTGGTAGTCGTTGAGCCATTCCTCGCGCGGGTCACCCAGCAGCCGCCAAGCCAGGCCCAGCAGCGCCCAGGCCTGCTGGTTGTCGGGCGCCATCTGGCAGGCCGCCTCGGCCTGCACGGCCGCCTGCTCGGCGCGGCCTGCGGCCAGCAGGCTGTGCGCCGCGTTGCAGCGCACGTTCACGTCATTGGGCGCCAGAGCCAGCGCGCGAGCGTGCGCGTCGATGCTCTCGGCGTGGCGCGAGAGCAGGCTCAGGGCCTGGCCCAGGCCGTCCCAGTAACCCGATGCTTCAGCTGACAGCGTGACGGCGCGCTTGTAGGCCTCGGCGGCGGCTTCGGCGCGGCCGGCCTTGAGCAGCAGCTGCGCGCGGATGCCCGTAGCCAAGGCTGATTGCGGCTCTGCACGCTCGGCCGCCTCCAGCTCGGCGCAGAAGTCTTCGTCCTCGCCCAGCGCCCAGCGCAGCCGCGCCAGGTCGTACAGCGCCAGGCCATGCTGCGGCGCGCGCGCCAGCGCACGGCGGTAGGCCGCCTTCGCCTCCTCCGCGCGGCGCAGGGCCTGCAGGGTGTTGCCGTGGTTGTAATGGGCATCGGCCACGTCCAGACCCAGGCCCTGTGCGCGCTCATGCGCGGCCAGCGATTCGGCGTGGCGCTCGCTGCGATGCAGAGCCACGGCGCGGTTGTGGTGCAGGGCCGCGCGCTCGGGCGCCACTTGCAGCGCTGCAGCGAGCGTGGCCAAGGCCGCCGACAGATCGCCGCCCTCCTCTTCGAGCATGGCGCGCAGCTGCAGCGCGTTGGCGTCCTTGGGCTGGAGCTGCAGGGCCGTGTTCAACGATTCCAGCGCGAGGTCCGCATAGCCCAAGGCACGCAGCGCTCGAGCCCGGTGGTAGTGCGCCTCGGCCAGCTTCGGCTCGCGCTCCGCGGCCTGACGCCAGCAGGCTTCGGCAGAGGGCCAGTTCTGCAGGTTTTCCTGCACGTCGCCGAGGGCGAGCCAGACGCGCGGCTGCTGAGGGTCCATGCGAAGCATCGCACCGAGGGCTTCCTCGGCCGCGGGCCAGTCGCGGCGGGCCAGCGCGGATTGGGCGCGCTGTTGCAGCGTGTGGAGCTGGGCAGTCATCAAGATGCGAGGCCCTTCTTGCTTCGCGCACGCCTCACCTTGGGCTCTACCGCCGGTGCGCTCAAGGCATAGAACTCATGCAGCTTCGCGGCCAGCATCTGCTTGTCCGGCAACTGGGTCTGGTACTGCGCCACCAGCGCGGGCGACAGACTGCGGCTCAATGCGTACTCCACCACTTCGGCATCCTTGCTGGCGCACAGCAGCAGGCCGATGCTCGGGTTCTCATGCGCCTTCCTCACGTCGCGATCCAGCGCTTCGAGATAGAAGTTCAGCTTGCCGAGGTGTTCGGGTTCAAAGCGCTCCACCTTCAGCTCGACCGCCACCAGGCATTTCAGGCCGCGGTGGAAGAACAGCAGATCCAGCGCGAAATCGCGGCCCCCCACTTGCAAGGGGAATTCTGAACCCACGAAACAGAAATCGCGGCCCAGCTCGATGAGGAACGTGCGCAACTCGGCCAGCAAGCCGCGATGGAGATCAGCCTCGGAATGGCCGGCCGGAAGGTTCAGGAATTCGACGGCGTAGGCGTCCTTGAAAGCGCTGCCCACTTCCTCTCCATGAATTTCTCTCAACGCCGTTGAGAGCTTGGGCGGCGTCAGCACTGCTTTTTCGAAGGTTGCCAAGCGGAACTGACGCTCCAATTCGCGCTTGCTCCAGCGCTCATGAACAGCCATGCGCAAGTAGAACTCCCGCTCCTCGGGAAGCTTGGACTGGGTCAGGATCACGAGGTTGTGCGTCCAGGGCAGTTGTGTCACCAGTGGTGTCACTATTTCATTGCCCTGGTAGACCTCGAAGAACTGACGCATGCGAAACAGATTGCGCCGCGTGAAACCCCGCTGTCCCGGCAGCACGTGCGCCAGGTGCTGCGCCAAGCTTTCCACCACACCTTCGCCCCATTCGGCCGCAAGCAGCTTGGCGCTGATGTAGCCGCCGATGCGCCAATACAGGCTCACAAGCTCAGTATTGACGGCCTGATAGGCGCGCTGACGCGCCTGCACGATGAGGTCCACAACGTCGGTGAACGACGCCTCTAGGGATCCCGCAGCGCTCCCCGATGCAGTCTCGCTCGGCTTGCTTGCCGGTTTGCGACTGGTCATGCCCGATGCTCCATCACGACCAACGCCAAGGCTTCTTCATAGGGGCCACCAAAATCAACCCGCGTGATTTCAGTAAACCGATATCTCGAGGGCCCATCGTCCCAGGTCGCATCCGGTGTGACCTCCCAGATCGACACCCAGCTGGACGACGACTCGACGAACTGGCCGATGTGGCAAACGCCCGGGTCAGCCTTTTCGCGGTGGAGGGTGAGCAGGGTGCTGTGCTCGCTCACCGAGCGGATCAACGCGGACGTAGAAGACAGATCGATCTTCGGAGCGCGCGGACGACGCTGCCCGCGCTTGCGCAGTGCGGCCTGATAGAAATCGGCATGCGGCGCAGGCATCTCTATCGAAGTCACGTCCTGCAGGCGGTAGGCCTGGAAGCCCGCGTAGGTGATGCCATCGCCGATCAGAAGCAGCAAGAGCCAACGCTTGCTGGCATCGACCACATAGCCATTGGCCCAGCCCGTTTCCAGGTTGCTGGTGATGCGCACGGGCGAGCGGCTTGCCTTGGCAACCGCGAGTCTGGCTTCAAGTTCCGCGCGTTTCATGGTCGGTAGCGTAGCAGCCGACCGGATGACCGAGGCGCGCTGCGCGCTCCGTGCAATCACGGAGCCGGATGCTCCTTCCCTAGCGCTGCCCTGCCCTCACACCAAGCCCATCTCCCTCCCCTTCGCCCCCGGAAACACCTGCCCCAGCTGCGCCTCGTTCAACCCATACATGCGCCCCAGCACGCCGCCCAGCACTTCACGGTAGTCATTGAGCACCGGCCAGTCGCGCCCCTGGAACAGCGTGTTGCGCGTCAGCTCGACCTGCTCGCCCGCGATGCGGCCGCCCTTCACGGCGCCGCCCATCACCCAGTAGGCGCTGCCGTGGCCGTGGTCGGTGCCGCGGTTGCCGTTCTCGCGGAAGGTGCGGCCGAATTCGCTGAGCACGACAACCACGGTGCGAGACCAGGCCTGCGGGCCGAGTTCATCGGCGAAGGCCGTCAAGCCCTGGCTGAGTTCGCCGAGCTTGCCGGCCAGCGCGCCGGTGGCGCCGCCCTGGCCGACGTGCGTGTCCCAGCCGCCCACGTCGATGAAGCCCAGCGTCACGCGCTCGCGCATGAGCCGCCCCATGCGGCGCGCCTCCAGCGCAAAGCCCTTGGGGCTGACCGCGTTGCGGCTGGCGGCCTGCATTTCATCGGCCATCGCGCTGCTCACCTCGCCGCGCACCTCAAAACCTTCGCTGACGGCCGTGCTCATGGGCGTGCCCGCGTACATGCCTGAAATCAGCTGCGCCTGCCGCGGCGTGACGCCGGATTTCCCCACGTCGCGCAGCGACTGGTTGGCCAGCGCCATCTGGCCGCGCATGACGAGCGGCAGCTGGTCCGTGAAGGCCATGGCCTGCATCGAGCCGCCTGATCGCGCGCCGATCACGCCGGCCAGCCGATTCAGGAAGCCGCTGTTGAAATCACGGGCCATCTGCGAGCTGTCGGCCTGGCCGAGTTCGATCGTGTCCTGCGTCTCGAAGTGGCTGCGCGAGGTGTCGGCCGTGCCGGCAAAGGGCACGAAGGCCAGCTCGCCGCGCTCGTACATTGGCATCAGCAGCTCGGCGGCGCTGGGCGCCAGGCCCCACTGGCCATCGAGCATCAAGGCGGCCGGCTGCTTCGCTGTGGCCTTGCCCGGTGCCGCAATGCCGATATTGGGCCGCGCCTCGTAATAGAAGGGCGAGGCATAGGGCACGAGCAGGTTGGCCGCGTCATACGCGCCGCGCAGGAAGACGAGCAGGAAGCGCGGCGAGGCCTGGCCCGCGGCCTCGCCTTCGGGCGCGGCCCAAAGACGCGAGGACGACAAGCCCAGGGCCCCGGCGCCCAGGCCAGCGAGCAGACGGCGACGCAGCGGATCTGGATGAATGGACGCATGGTGACCCTCCTCTTTCAATAACAACAACAGCGCGGCATCAGCGCCGCATGAACTCGGGCGAGGACAGCAGCAGCGCGCCCCACTCCTGCGCCGAGCCGGCCTGGTCCAGCGCCTGGCGCGTGGCGGCCGACAAACGCGGTGCCACGCCCTCGTAGTACAGCGGCCCCGCGAGCTGCGGAAACGCGGCGCGCTCCACCGGCGGTGGCCCGTCGATCTTGAACAGGCCGGCGCTGCTGCCCGCCACGGCGCGGGCGATCTCGAAGCGCTGGTTCAGCTGCCCGGGGCCGGCCCAGGCGCTCTCGTCCATCGGGTAACCATCGGGCGTCTGGTGATTGAACGGCGCCTCGGACAGCCGATTGAGCCAGCCCATCATCGGATTGGTGTTGAGCACCACCTTGTCGTCGTAGGCCGCGCGCACGGCGGAGACGACGAAGTGCATCGGGTCCTTGAACTTGCCGCCCAGCGAGGCGCTGAACTCGGGCGACTCGACCATGCTGCGCATCACCGCGGCGATCTCGCCGTCGCTGCGCTGCCAGCCCTGCACCATGCGCTCGACCAGGGCCGGCGGCGGCACGTCGGCCACGAAGTACTGGGCCAGCTGCGTGCAGACATGCCGCGCCGTGGCGGGCTGGCGCGAGAGCAGGTCCAGCACCTCGTCGAGCTCGGCCAGGCCGCGGCCCTTGATGTGCGTGCCGAGCAGCTCCTTGTCGCCGAAGTCGTGGCGCGCGGGGTTGAATTCCATCAGTCCTTCGCGCCGGTACAGCGGCTCCTGCGCGGGCTTGAGCTTGGGCCGGTTGTCGTCCAGCCGCACGCCCAGGCCGGTCAGCACGCGCGCCAGCTCCTGCACGTCGCGCTGCGTGTAGCCGCTGCCCACGCCGAGCGTGTGCAGCTCCATCAGCTCGCGCGCGTAGTTCTCGTTGATGTGGCCGGCGGCGTTCTGCTCGTTGTCCAGATAACGGATCATGGCCGGATGCCGCGCGGTGTAGGCGAGCAGATCACGGAACTTGCCGAGCGAGCGTTCGCGCAGGCCCTGCTCGTAATCGCCCACCAGCGCGCGGATGTTGGACTTGTACTGGTGCACGTTGAAGTGGTTGAACCAGAACCAGCTCAGCTGCTCCTGCACCTGCTGCGGCGAGTACAGCGCCAGCAGCAATTCGCGCGTGGCCGCCTCGCGCGCCAGCTTGCTCATCGCCTGCTGGTAGGCCTGCTGTGCGGCCTTCTTGGCGTCGTCGTCCGTCAGCGCGTCGGCGGCCTTGCGCTGGTCTTCCATCTGCCGCACGAGGGTGGGCAGGTCGGTCTTGCCGATCTGCAGGGCCTGCAGCTGGTCGGCCACCGGCTGCGGCAGCTGTGCCTGGGCCGGCGGCGCGAGCTGGCTGTCCAGCCACGCCGTGCGGCCTTCGCGGCGCAGCGCCGCAAGGTCGCTCGTGCTCGCGCCCCAGCTCAGGCGGTCGAGCCAGGCGGCGTCATCGGCCGCGCTGCTGTGCGCAGCCTGCCCGCCGTCAACGCCGGCCGGGCCGGCGCAACCCTGCAACAGCATCAGCGGCAAGGCCGCCGCCGCACAGAGATGCCAGGCGCGGGGACGCCGACGGGATGGAACGCTGTCAATCAATGAGTGCATGCGAACTTGCAGTTAGCAGCTGAGACGATGGGATTGTCACTGGCTGCTGACGGCGCCGTGTGAAGGGCTGGCTTCACAAACGTATCGGCTTGTTCACGTGTGCATCGCAAGCAGCCCCATCAGCAGCCCAAGCGCCACGCCACCCACGCCGGGCAGCCAGCGGCGCGGCGTCGCCTGCAGGCAGCGGCCCATGCAGCCCAGCGCCGCCGCCAGCAGGCCGGCCGCCAGCCACTGCATCCCAAGGCTGAGCGCATCCGCCTGCATCAACCAGCAGCCAAGGCCCGAAGCGCAGGCGATGAACACGCCACCAGCCCAGGCCCGCGAGCTTGCGGGCAAGGGTGGGTTGAACTTCGCCTGGCGCAGGCGTTGCGCGGCCTCGTCTGCGCCCGCGGCATCGACACCAGGCGGCTGCCAGCCCGGCGATTTGAAGGCCACGCGCAGCTTGTCGACAAGGCGCGGCGTGGCCGCCATGCGCCGCCCCAGCTCCACATAGAACTGGGCCACGCCCCACAGCGGATTCCAGCTGGCCAGCGGCTTGACGGTGCCATACACGCAGGGCTCGGCCTCTTCGGCGAAGCTGCCGAACAGGCGATCCCAGACCACCAGGATGGCGCCGTAATTGCGGTCCAGGTAGCCCGGGTTGACGGCGTGATGGACGCGGTGATTGGACGGCGTGGAGAACACGCGGTCCAGCCAGCCCAGGCGGCCGATGTGCTCGGTGTGGATCCAGAACTGGTAGAGCAGCACCACCAGGCCCGCGGTGATGAACTGCTCGGTCGAAAAACCCAGCAACGCCAGCGGCAGGAAGAAGGGGAAACCCATCACCGAATAGAAACTTTCCTGCCGCAGCGCCGTGCTCAGGTTGAAGTGCTCGCTCTGGTGGTGCACGGCGTGCGCGGCCCAGAACAGCGCGCTCTCGTGGCTCGTGCGGTGCAGCCAGTAGTCGCAGAAGTCATAGCAGACGATGGCCAGCACCCAGCCCAGCGGCGAGGCCCAGCGCGCGGCCGGCAGCAGGTGCAGGCGCGGCTGCACCCAGGCATAGATCCCGAACTGCAGCAGCGGCGTGATGGCAGCAACGGCCAGGCTCAGCAGGCCCTGGGCCAGGCTGTTCAGTGTGTCGGCCCAGCCGTAGTTGTCGCGGCCGTGCCAACGCCCCCAGGCCCACTCGAAGGCCATGGCGGCGATGAACAGGGGCAGCGCGAACAGAAGCATGAGATCGTCGTGCATCAGATCCTCCGCCACAGGCTCACGCTGAACGAGGGCTGGAAGCGCGATTGCGTCAGCGGCGAACGCGCCGCCGCGCCAAGCAGCCGCGCGCCGAGCCACTGGCCGCTGACCGACCAGTCGGCCGAGAACTTGTGCTCCCAGCTGAGGGCGGTGCTCCAGTCCTGCCAGCCGCGCGAGGGCTGCCAGTTTGGCGAGCCGCCGGCAGTTGCATTGACACCGAAGCTGCCACGCAGTTGGGCCGCATTGGCATAGCTGGCCGCAAGGCTGATGCCGATCAGCTCGTCGCCGAGCGGCAGGCCGCTGGTGGCGCCGAATTCCAGCTGCGCGCCATTGCGGCGCTGCCCGCCGCCCAGGCTCAGGCCCGACTGCAGCAGCAGGAATGACGTGGCCTGCACATTGGCGAAGAATTCGCCCAGCACACGTGTGCCCGTGCGTTCGGCACCGGGCGGTGCCAGGCGCTGCGGCCGGCCCCATTGCGGCCACAGGCGCGCCCCCCACTGCCAGGTCTTCACGCCGGCCTCGTCCATGAACTGCGGCGCGAGGTTCCAGCCGATGCTTTCATCGGTGGAGGCGAAGAAGCCGTTGGCCGATGCGTAGTCGAAAGCCGGCCACAGCGCATGGTCCTGCTGCGTGGCACCCGGCGCCGCGGGCCAGCCGCGCGCGGTGGCGCCGACCGACAGCGTCGATTGCGCAGGCGGCGCATCGATCAGCAGCAGCGTCCCCGCGGCCCTGGCTGGAAAACTGGCAAAAGTGACGATTGCGCTGCAGGCGAGACATAACGCGATGCGTTGACGGCGAGTGCACTAGACCATGGATGTGTGGGACGACCGAAGCGCGAAGAATACCCAAGCACCGCCGGCGAACGCGGGCGCATCGCGCACCCAAGGTTTCTGTTTGGTGAAGAAGCATTGAGGGTCTTCGTTGAACCTGACCACACACTGTCCGCATGCTTTCGCAGCCCCTTGTTGCACTGCCGGGAAATCGCCCGAAGGGCAAAGACGCTTAAGCTGCGACGCCTCGGTTCCTCGTACGCGTGGAATGCCGCGAAACCTCGCAAACGGGTGGGTCGGCGCCGAGTCCTCTTGCACTGCATATCTTGATGTCGACCGATCCCCAGAACCCGCCCGTGCGCCGGCTCATCCTCCTGCATGGCCTGGCCAGCACGCCCAAGGAATTCGGCCTGCTCGTGCACCCCTTGCGGCGCCTGGACCTTCGGCTCGAATGCCCGACCGTGCCGGGCTACAGCCACGGCACGCTGTCGCACCACGCGCGCTGGACCGACTGGGTCGATGCCGCGACCGACACCCTTCGCGAGCTGCTGGCCGATGGCGAACCGGCCATCCTCGGCGGCCTGTGCTCGGGCGCCATGCTGGCCCTGGCCGTGGCCGAACGCCTGCCCCGCGCGCCGCTGCGCGGCCTGGTGCTGCTGTCCCCGCTGGTCGCATACAACGGCTGGGGCCTGCCCTGGTGGTACCGGCTGCGCTACATCGCCTACGGGCTGGGCATCTCGCCCTGGTTCGCAATGTCCGAGCGCGAACCCTATGGCCTCAAGAACGAGCGCATGCGCCAGTGGGTGCGTGCACAAATGGACAGCGACGAGGCCACGCTTGTCGGCCCGCCCAGCGTGCCGCTGAACATCGTGCGCGAGAGCGAACGGCTCTCCCGCCACGCGCGAGATCTGCTCGGCGGGCAACACCGCCCGCTGCTGGCGATCCACGCCCGCGAGGACGAGATCTGCCGCCTCGATACCGTGCGCCAGACGCTGGCCCGCCGGCATACCGGCCCGGCCAGCCTGGAGGTGCTCGAGAACAGCTATCACATGGTCAGCGCCGACAACGACCGCCAGCAGGTGGCCGAGCTGATCGGCGGTTTCGCGGCCAAGCTCCGGCTCGGCAGCCTTTCGCCCACTTTGGCCTCCGCGCCTATTCACATCAGCCCGCGCATCGCGGGCGCACTCGCCAGGACTTCATGATGACGACGACGACCAGCAGCAGCAGCATCGAACGCCTCCAAGATCTCATCCACGACAAGTTCGACGTCGAGAAAAGCAAGATCGACCCCGACGCACCCTTTGCCGACTACGACATCGACTCGCTGACGCTGGCCGAGCTGATCTTCGCCATCGAGGACGACTTCCATGTCGAAGTGCCTGACGCGGCCGCCACCTCCGTGACCACGCTGCGCGGCCTCGCGCAGTTGCTCGACGAACTGACCCCCGCCCAGGCCGCGTGAGTGCCGTGGGCCATCGCGTGATGGAGCGCGTCGGCGTCGTCGGCCTGGGGCTGACAAGCCCGCTGGGCGATGACCTCGACGCCACCTGGGCGCGCCTGATGGCCGGCGAATCGGCGGTCGGCCGCATGGCTTTTGACGGCCTGCCCGAGATCGCCGCGGCGCGCGTGCCAGGCGACGTTGCCAGCGTGCTGCCCAAGCTCCAGCAGGTCGGCACCGAACGCGTCAGCCAGATGGCGCTGGGCGCCGCGCGCCGCGCCATCGACGATGCCGGCTGCGCGCTCTGGCCCGATGCCGAGCGCGTGGGCCTGTACCTCGGCACCGGCATGGGCGGCGCCGCCACGCTCGACAGCGCGTATGCGGCGCTGCATGGCGGCAAGCGCCTGCCACCGCTGACGGTGCCGACCGGCATGGTCAATGCCGCCGCCGCGGTGCTGGCCCTTCACTGCAATATCCGCGGCCCGGTCCTCACCTACGCCGTGGCCTGCGCGTCGAGCGCCGTTGCGCTGGCCGAGGCGGCGCATGCGCTGCGCCGCGGCGAGATCGACGTGGCCATCGCGGGCGGCGCCGAATCGGTGCTGGCGCGCGGCACCGTCGCCGCCTGGCAGGCGCTGCGCACGCTGGCGCCACCCGACGAAGCCGACCCGGCGCGAAGCTGCCGCCCCTTCTCGGCCGACCGCGCCGGCCTGGTGCTCGGCGAAGGCGCGGCCTTCTTCGTTCTGCAGCGCGAGGACGACTGCGCGCGCGAAGGCCGCCGCGTGCGTGCCTGGTTCACGGGCAGCGCGATCAGCTGCGACGCGGCGCACCTGACCAATCCCGACCAGCGCGGCCAGGTGTCCGCGCTGCGCCGCGCGCTGACCGCCGCCGGCCTGCAGCCGGCCGACGTGGGCTACTGCAATGCGCACGGCACGGCCACGATCGTCGGCGACCCGGTCGAATGCGCGGCACTGCGCGAGGTGTGGGCCGATGCGGCGCCGCGCTTGCGCGTCAGCTCGACCAAGGCCGCGCACGGCCACCTGCTCGGCGCGGCCGGCGCGGTCGAGGCCGCCTGGACGGTGCTGGCTCTGGAGCGCGCAGAGATTCCGCCCACGGCCGGCGTGCACACGCTCGACGCCGCCTGCACCGGACTCGGCCATGTGCTGGGCCAGGGCGAACGCGCGCCGGCGCTGCGCCACGCGTTGAGCAACTCCTTCGCCTTTGGCGGCACCAACGCGAGCCTGGTGTTTTCGAAGGCCGGCTGACGACAGTCGCCTGCGTAGGATGGCGCCCACCGCCGTAACAGCCGCAGGCCTGCACACGCGGCGAAGCCTCGCTCGTATCGTGATGGCACGTACCGGAAACCGCGAAGAGAAGCGGAATCGATGCGCCATCAACCACTCGTGAGGACCACCATGAACAAAGACCAAGTCGCAGGCACCGTCAAGAACGCGGCCGGCAAAGTGCAGCAAAAGACCGGCGAAGCCATCGGCAGCGCTTCGCAGCAAGTCAAGGGCATCGCCAAGCAAGTGACCGGCACTGCCCAGAAGCATCAGGGCGACGTTGAAGAAGCCGTCAAGGACGCCAACAAGAGCAAGCGCTGATCCACTGTTATTGGGCAACTGCTGAAGGCAAGCCGCCTGGGGCCACGGCTCCAGGCGGCTTGCATGCGGATGCGACAACACCGCCGGGCTCGCTTGTAGGCTTGAAGATGCCGGCCTCCGCTAAAGTCCCGGCATGCGCCCTCCCCTGCGTCGCCTGCCCTCGCTCGACGGCCTGCTTGCGTTCGACGCTGTCGCACGGCTGGGCAGCTTCGAGCAGGCGGCGGAACTGCTGGCCGTCGGGCCCAGCGCCATCGCCAAGCGCATTGCGGCGCTCGAGTCGCTGCTCGGCACACCGCTGCTGCAACGCGGCGGCAAGACACTCGCACTGACCACCGCGGGCAAGGAATATCTGCAGCCCGCGCAACAGGCGCTGGCCCTGCTTTCGGCCATGCCGCAGCACCAGCGCATCAACCAGCAGCGCGAGCGGCTGCGCGTCACGGCGCCGCCAACCTTCGCGCGGCTGATGCTGGTGCCGGCGCTGCCGGATTTCGAGACGCAGTTCCCGGACGTGGAACTGGAACTGATGCTGAGCACGCCCTTTCTCGACGAAGGCGCGCCACCGGCCGAAGTGGAAATCCGCCACGGCGTGATCGGCCGCGAGATCGCACCGGCACAGGTGCTGATGCACGAGCAGGTCACCCCGCTGATTGCGCCCGGCCTCGCGCCGCTGGAAAGCCCGGCCGCCCTGCGCCAGGCCACCCTGCTCCGCACGCCGCTCGAACCCTGGGAGCCCTGGCTGCGCGCCGCCGGCCTCGACTGGCCCGAGCCCGCTCAGGGAACGCGTTATGTGGATCTGGGCCTGGTGATGGAGGCCGCGCGGCAAGGCCAGGGCGTGGTGCTGGGCCACCCGCGCCTGGCGGCCGAGGCGCTGCGCCGTGGCGCGCTGCTGCGGCCGTTCGAGTTGAGCGTGCCGGCGGCGCGGCAGTACGGAATCACGCACTGCGCGCAGACGGCGCCGGCCCAGGCCTTTGCCGATTGGCTGCGCGAACTTCTGTCCGCCGTGGCCTGACTATTTTTCCGGGCGACGGCGCCGCCGCTCGAATAAGCTGCGTCTCTTCCAAGAATGCCCGAGACAAAGCCATGCCCGTGATCACCAACATCGAAGACCTGCGCGTCCTGGCGCAGAAGCGCGTGCCGCGCATGTTCTACGACTACGCCGACTCCGGCAGCTGGACCGAAGGCACCTACCGCGCCAACGAGGACGACTTCCAGCACATCAAGCTGCGCCAGCGCGTGGCCGTGAACATGGAAAACCGCAGCACCGCCACGACCATGGTCGGCCAGCGGGTCTCGATGCCCGTGGCCATCGCACCGGTGGGCCTGACGGGCATGCAGCATGCCGACGGCGAGATCCACGCCGCGCGCGCGGCCGAGAAGTTCGGCGTGCCCTTCACGCTCTCGACCATGAGCATCTGCTCGATCGAGGACGTGGCCGAGAACACGTCCGCGCCCTTCTGGTTCCAGCTCTACATGATGAAGGACCGCGAAGCGATGGTGCGCATGATCGACCGTTGCAAGGCCGCCAAGTGCAGCGCCCTGGTGCTGACGCTGGACCTGCAGGTGATCGGCCAGCGCCACAAGGATCTCAAGAACAAGCTGCGCGCCACGGTGATCCCGAGCCTGGGCAATCTGCTCGACATGGCCACCAAGCCGCGCTGGGTGCTGGGCATGATGGGCACGCGCCGCCACACCTTCCGCAACCTCGTCGGGCACGTCAAGGGCGTGAGCGACATGAAGTCGCTCTCGGCCTGGACCAACGAGCAGTTCGACCCCAGCCTCTCTTGGGCCGATGTGGCCTGGGTCAAGGAGCGCTGGGGCGGCAAGCTGATCCTCAAGGGCATCATGGACGTGGAGGACGCGAAGCTCGCGGTGAAGAGCGGCGCCGATGCCATCGTGGTCAGCAACCACGGCGGCCGGCAGCTGGACGGCGCGCCGAGCAGCATCTCGGCCCT
>FSVW01000386.1_pt1 | contig 16111 bp, 18 predicted proteins | sample 1637551 | NCBI WGS metagenome assembly FSVW01 (sample SAMEA3914814, study PRJEB12502) | metagenome | biome: forest; material: soil | place: USA | collected 2011-09-16 | depth 0.1 m | reverse complement strand
TTGCGCACCTGGTCGGTCAGGTTGCCGGCCATCGAGTTGACCGAGTCGGTCAGGTCCTTCCACGTGCCCGCCACGCCCTTGACCTTGGCCTGGCCGCCGAGCTTGCCTTCCGTGCCCACCTCGCGCGCCACGCGCGTGACTTCGGCCGAGAAGTTGCCGAGCTGCTCCACCATCTTGTTGATCGTCTTGGCCGTGCGCAGGAACTCGCCTTCCAGCGGCCGGCTTTCCACTTCGAGCGCCATCGACTTGGTCAGGTCGCCCTGGGCCACGGCGCCGATCACGCGGGCCACTTCGGAGGTCGGGTGCACAAGGTCGTCGATCAGCGAGTTGATGCACTCGATCGACTCGCCCCAGAAGCCGCGTTTCTCGCTCAGGGAAGCGCGCTGCTTGAGCTTGCCCTCCTTGCCCACCACCTGCCGCAGGCGGCTGAGCTCCTCGGCCATGCTGGCGTTCTGCTCCACCACCTCGTTGAAGACATCGGCCACCTTGCCGGCCACGCCGGACCAATGCAGGGGTAGTCGGGCGCTCGCATCGCCGCGCCGCAAAGCGGTCAGTGCGGCCAACATCGCATTGAGTTGTTCGGCGGGCGCCACGACGATCAGTTCCTCGACTCTCATCGGAGCTCTCCAGGCAGTGTTCCTAAGGCAAGCGATCCATTTTGTAGATGCAAGACTGCACCTACAAGCGAGCCGCGGCACCATGCGGCCTTGTCCTACACAGCCATGGCGTGCTGTCCGACAAAGCCGTCAGCGGCCGCCTTCTTATGCTTCAATGGGACGCTTTGCGACCGCAGCACGCTTTTCACCGGCCGCGCCGGCGCAAGACGAGAGGGATGGGGTATGGACAATTCAGACGAGGTCAGAGTGCTGGTCGTGGACGACATGCCCGATTCGGCCGACATGTTGGCGCTCGCGCTGGAGCTGGATGGCTACACCTGCCGCGCCGTCAACAGCGGTGAAGAGGCACTGCAGGTCATCGACGAGTTCTCGCCCCTGTGCGTGCTGATCGACATCCACATGCCCGGCATGGGCGGCCATGAACTCACCCACCAGCTGCGCGCGCGTTTCGGCAGCGAGATCGTGCTGGTGGCCGTGACGGGTGCCGGCGTGGCCGACGACCGCATCTCGCGCGGCTTCGAACAGTTCGACCACTACCTGCGCAAGCCGGTGGACCTGAGCCTGCTGAAAAAGTTGTTCCCGCCGGTGGAAGAACCCGCCAGCTCGGGCCTCAGCGGCTGAGGCGGCACACCGCCCTTCCTTCCCTTCAGCGCGCGGCCAGGTCCGCGATCAGCAGCAGCAGTTCGGCCACGTCATAGGGCTTGGCCAGATGGGCCTGGTAGCCGGCCAGCAGGGCCCGCTTGCGGTCCTCGGGCCGCGCAAAGGCCGTCAGGGCCACCGCCGGAATCCGCTCGTTGCGGACCTCGCGTGCCCGCAGCGCCCGGATGAACTGGAAGCCGTCCATCTTCGGCATGCCGATATCGCTGACGATGACCGAGGGCTTGGTCTTCTCCAGGGCACTCAGCACCAGCTCCGCCGACTCGAAGACCGTGACTTCCGCGCCCTGGTCCTCCAGCACACGGCGCAGCAGCTCGCGCGCATCCGGCTCATCGTCCACGATGAAGACGTGCACGCCCTTCAGATCCGGCAGGGGCAGCGCATCGCCGTCGCGCAGCGGTGCCTCCGGATGGTCTCGCAGACGTTCCTCCTCCACCTGCACGACAGACAGCGGCAGGCGCACGCAGAACGTGGCGCCCTGCCCCTCGCCGGGGCTGCTCGCCACGATGCTGCCCTCGTGCAATTCCACCAGCTGCTTGGAGATCGCCAGGCCCAGGCCGAGGCCGCCGAAGGAGCGGGTGGTGGAGCTGTCCTGCTGCGCGAAGCGGTCGAAGACGCGCGGCAGGAAGTGCTCGGGGATGCCGATGCCGGTGTCGCTGATGCTCAGCTCGACCTGCGAGTCCACGCGCCGCAGCAGCACCCGGATCTGGCCGCCCTTGGGCGTGAACTTGATGGCATTGGTCAGCAGATTCCAGATGACCTGGTGAAGCCGGCTGCTGTCGGCCGTCACGGTAGTCGGTGCCGGCTCCAGCTCGGCCAGCAGGCGCAGCTCCTTGGCATGCGCCGCCGGCATCGCCGAATCGACGGCGGCCTGGACCAGCTCCAGCAGCGAAACCTGCTGGATGTCGAGCCGGATCTTGCCGCTCATGATCCGGCTCAGGTCCAGCAGGTCGTCCACCAACTGCACCTGCGCGCGGGCGTTGCGGTCGATCACCTCGATGCCGCGGCGGAGATCGGCCGGCGACATGTTCGCGCCCGCCTTGGTCAATAGCTGCGTCCAGCCCAGGATGGCGCTCAGCGGCGTGCGCAGCTCGTGCGAGAGCGTGGCCAGGAATTCGTCCTTGATCCGTGTCGCCCGCTGCGCGGAGATGCGCGCGCTGCGCTCGGCATCGAGGATCTCCTCGCGCTGCTGGCTGAACACCTCGGCCGCCTCCGCGCTCTTGCGCTCGGTCAGGTCGCGCGTGAGCTTGGCAAAGCCGACCAGCCGCCCGGCGCTGTCCTTCAGCGCCGTGATCGTCACCTGCGCCCACAGCGCGGTGCCGTCCTTGCGCAGGCGCCAGCCTTCATCGCTGAAGCTGCCGGTCTCGGTGGCGACCTGCAGCTCATGCTGCGGCCAGCCGCTCTCCTGGACCTCGGTCGGATAGAAGACGGAGAAATGCCGACCGAGGATTTCATCGGCCCCATAGCCCTTGATGCGCTGCGCGCCAACGTTCCAGCTCGCCACCTTGCCGTTCACGTCGAGCATGAAGATCGCGTAATCGGGCACGCCTTCCACCAGCAGGCGAAAGCGCTCCTCGCTGCGCCTGAGCGCTTCCTCGTGGCCGCGCCGCTCGGTCAGGTCGCGCGTGATCTTGGCGAAGCCGACCAGGCGGCCCTGGGCATTGCGCATCGCCGTGATGACCACATTGGCCCAGAATTGCGAGCCGTCCTTGCGCACGCGCCAGCCCTCGTCCTCGAAGGAGCCGTCGGCGCCGGCGACCTCCAGCTCGTGTGCGGGCAGGCCGCGCGCCAGCGCCTCGGCCGGATAGAAACGCGAGAAATGCTGGCCGATGATTTCCTGCGCCGCATAACCCTTGAATCGCTCGGCACCGGCATTCCAGGTCAGCACCGTGCCCTCGGGGTCGAGCATGAAGATCGCGTAGTCGCGCACGCTCTCGACCAGCAGGCGAAAGCGCTCCTCGCCTTCGTCATCTGCTGCTTGGGATTCGCTCATGCCGCACCGTATCACGCGGCAAAGCCCGCGCCCATGCGCGGGCGACCCTGGCCGACGCTGACCCGGCATCCCGGCTGACAGGACGACGCCTCTGCAAAGCGCGAAATGAGCGACGCCTGACCGTCGAAAGGAGCCCGCCATGATCCGAAAACTCAGCACCGGCCAGTACCGGCTCTACTCGCGCAAGCCCGATCCGAAGACCGGCAAGCGGCGCAATCTCGGCACCTTCCAGACCCGCGAACAGGCCGAGCAGCATGAGCGCGAGGTGCAGTACTTCAAGCGGCATTGAAGAAGAAAGCCCCCACCGGCCCTTGTGAGACCATGCCCGGCCATGGAACATGAACACCAGGCCCGCCGCCACAGCCCCGCCGCCGAGCGCAATGGTCCGGTCATCCTGGCCGAGCTGCAACGTCTGCTGCCCCGCACCTCCGGCCTGCTGCTGGAGATCGCAAGCGGCAGCGGTCAGCACGCGGCCCTGTGCAGCGCCGGCCTGCCCGGCTGGCAGTGGCTGCCGAGCGAGTTCGACGCGAGCCTGCTGTCTTCGATCAGCGCCTGGTGCGCCGACCTGCCCAAGGTGCTGCCGCCGATCTGGCTTGACGTGCAGGAGGCCGAATGGCCCGGCGTGCCGACGCCGCTGGACGCCCTCTTCTGCGCCAACATGATCCACATCGCCCCCTGGGCCTGCACGGCGGCGCTGATGCGCGGCGCCGCGCGCCACCTCGCGGCGCAAAGCCTGCTCATCACCTACGGGCCCTACCTGCTCGACGACGCGCAGACCGCGCCGAGCAACCTCGCCTTCGACGCCGACCTGCGCCAACGCAACCCCGCCTGGGGCCTGCGCCGGCTCTCCGACATCGCAGCCGAGGCCGCAGCGGCGGGCCTGGCGCTGCGCGAGCGCGTGGCGATGCCAGCGAACAACCAGCTGCTGGTCTGGGCGCGCAGCGGGAACGCATAAGGTCTTGCGGCGGAAAATCAGACCGCCATGCCACCACGCCGACGCGCCAGCCACCACCATCACGTCTACGTCGTCCTTCTCTCGGACAGCGTCTGGAACGAACCCGCGTATCGCAAGGCCAACCCGGGCCACGACATCGTCAAGCCCTGCCTCTACGTCGGCATGACCGGCCTGGACCCCGACCTGCGCTTTGACCGGCACATGGCCGGCAAGCAGGCCAACCGCTTCGTCCTGAAGTACGGCGTGCGCCTGATGCCCGAGCTCTACGAGTTCTACAACCCCATGCCCTACGACGCCGCCTGCGAGATGGAGGTGGAGCTCGCCATCGGCCTGCGCGAAGCGGGCTACGCGGTCTGGCAGGCCTAGCCCAGCAGCCCGAGGCGATGCAGGCTTTCTGCCGTGGCCACGATGGCCTCTTCGCGCGGGCGAGGCGACCAGCCGAGCAGGCGAATGGCCTTCGCGCTGCTGGCATTGAGATTCAGGCCCAGCAGCGGCACGGCGCCCCTCAAGGCCGGGTCCTTCAGCGCCCCCAGCCGCACCACCCAGTTGGGCAGCACGCGCGTGGAGACCTTGTCGGCAACCAGCCCCATGCGGGCCTTCAGCACCGCCGCCACCTCGGCCATCCACATGCTCTCGCCCGCAATGGCCAGGAAACGCTGGCCCTTGGCGGCCTCGTGCGTCATGGCAAGCAGATGCAGCTCGGCCACGTCGCGGACGTCGACAAAGCCCGAGTTGATCTTGGGCGCGCCGGGCTGGCCGGTCAGCATGTTCTTGATGAGCCGTATCGAGTGCGAATAGTCGGCCCCGAGCACCGGGCCCAGCACCGCCACCGGATTGACCGCCGAGAGTTCCATGCCCCGCCCTTCGCGGGCGATGAAGTCCCACGCCGCCTGCTCGGAAAGGGTCTTGGACTTCTGGTACGGCCAGACGTTCCTGCTCGTGAGGTCGCTCCAGTCCTCCTCGTTGAACGGCCGCTTCATCGGTCCATGGCCCGCGCAGATGGCGCCGAAGGCAGAGGTCAGGACGACGCGCCTGGCGCCCGCATCGCGCGCTGCGCGCAGCACCCGCAGATTGCCATCGACCGCCGGCCGGACCCAGTCTTCTTCGCTCGTCTGGGTGCCGGATGGCGTCGGCGAAGCGCCGTGCATCACGTAGCGGCAGCCGGCAGCAGCCTCGGCCCAGCCGGCGTCCGAACCGAGGTCGGCGGCAACGAAGCCGAGGCGCTCGCCCGCGTCCACGCCGCCCTCGCGCAGTTGCTGCCGGACCTCCGCCTCGCGGGCCAGGGAGCGCAGCGTGGTGCGCACGCGGTAGCCGTTTTTCAGCAGGACGAGGATGCAGTGCTGGGCGATGAAGCCGCTGCCTCCGGTGACGAGAACCTGTGTGTCTTGGATGTTCATGGCGCTCAGCTTAAGCCCACGATCCGGATTGTTAATGCGCCATCGTGCGTGTTGCTTGCGCGATAGTCCGGACATGCGCGCAGATCCTTTTTCCGACATCCTCAGGCTCGCCCATGCCGAATCGCTGGTGACGGGCGGCTTCACGGCCGGCGGCCGCTGGGCCTTGCGCTTTCCGGTGCCGACGAAGATCAAGTTCTTCGCGGTGGTGAAGGGCTCGTGCTGGGTCGCCATCGACGGCGAGCCCGAGCCGGTCCGTTTCAATGCCGGCGACGTGGGCCTGCTGACGGCCAAGCGCGCCTTCGTGCTGTCCAGCGAGCCCGGCATCGAGCCGCTCGATGCGATAAGCGTGTTCTCCGGCGGCAGGAGCCCGGTGGGCCGGATCGGCGAGGGCGAGGACTTCGCCCATCTCGGCGGCCATGTGCTGCTGGACGAGGCGAGCGGCCAGCTGCTGGCCGATGTGCTGCCGCCGTGGATCCACGTGCCGGCCGCGTCACCGCAGGCAACGAGCTTTCGCTGGCTGCTGGAACAGCTGGTGAACGAGCACGCGGCCGACCTGCCGGGCGCGCAGCTGGCCTCGGCGCAACTCGCGCAACTGCTGTTCATCCAGATCCTGCGCGCCCACCTGCAGACCTGCAGCCCGATGTCGGGATGGCTGCGCGCGCTGGGCGATCCGCGCATTGCGCCGGCGCTGCGGCTGATGCACGGCGACCCGGCGCGATCCTGGCATCTCGAAGAACTGGCCGAGGCCTGCGCGATGTCCCGCACGACGTTTGCACTTCGCTTCAGGACGAGCGCAGGCGTGGCGCCGCTGAGCTATCTCGCGCAGTGGCGCACGCGCCTGGCCGAGCGCAGCCTGAGGGAAGAGAACAAGCCGGTCGCAGTGATCGCCCAGTCCCTGGGCTACGCCTCGGAGAGCGCCTTCAGCAATGCCTTCAAGCGCATGACCGGGCACTCTCCGAAGGCCTACCGCGCCGCGGCGGCCGGTGCCGACGAGCCGCCTCAGACCGAGTCTGCTGCCTTCCCGGAGCGGCGACGGCGCAAGGCCGCCACGGCCAGCAGACCGGCGCCAAACATCGCGTAGCTGGCTGGCTCGGGAACAGCGCTCACCGTGATGGCCGCGCCCGTGTTGTCGTAGGCCCAGCCCAGGATCCGCACGGAGCCAGCGGCCGCTGGCGAGACCGACTGCTGCACGGCGATGTAGCCGTAGTTCTCGATCGATGTGGATTCGTTCAGGAACCGGAAGCCGATGTAGTGGATGTCGGTGCTGCCCGAGGTCGCGTTGACGGCCCCGTTCTTGTAGACCAGGCCCGGCCCGACCGTCGCGCCGAATGTGAGCTGCTGGGCCGAGATCCCGGGAATGACGCCGGCCACGACGATGCCGCCCGTGAAGTCCGGGGTGTACAGATTGAACCTTGTCGGCGGCGTGCCGTCGGTACCGGTGAAGAAGGGATTGATATCAAAGCCGGGCACGTCGGTGTCGGAGGTACTGGCGGCGCCGGTGACGAGATCCAGATAAACCCCGCCCAGGTTGAAGGGCACGACCGACAAAGGGTTGGCGCTGAAATCAACCGTGATGACATCGGCGGAAGCAGTTTGCGCGGACAGTGCTGCGCCCGCCAGGGCGGTGCTCAGCAGCGCCAGCCGCACTGCCTGCTGATGGAATGACTTGCGACCGGCACCGGCCAGCGGAATACGAATGCATGGGCTAAACATGGCTCAACTCCAGAGTATTTGCTATTGAGTTAGGGAAATTCCAGGGAATTACGCGCGCGCACCGATTGATATAGGCGTTCACGCAACCAGGGCCGTCATCCAAAAGATATCGATCTGGTCGGTATATTTGGAGCAACCGCTGTGCCGAATCCCGAATGATGGAAATTTTCCAAAGCGGGCCACAGCGCCGCAGATCGCGGGTTCAAATACGTCGAAGCCCCGGATTGATGCAACAAATGCACCATATTTGTGCGACTGAGGGCAACAAGTCGCCGTGGCGTCGAGTCCGGCACAGGCCGGGCGTGTCGGAAAATTTGACAGCGGAATCGATCTAGCGCGTGGACTCGCCGTAACCCAGCTGCCTGAGCAGCGGGCCGGTGTCTTCATCCTGATCCAGGAAGCGCCGGATGGCGGGGAAATGTCGGCCGTAGTTTCGTTTCAACTGGCTGATTCCGCGGATGAATATCGACCTGGCTTCCAGGACGGCTTCAGCCTCGGGCCGCGTATCGAGCGGATCAATATCGCCGGCCCGGTTTGCAATCGTGGCCAACTGGACGAAATTCCATTGCATTCGCGATGAGGAATGCAGGCGCGTCACTTCCTCAAGCTGATAGTGCGCGTATTTGCGCAGCACTTCGCGCGCGGCGTGGCGCTGCTCCTCGCGCGTCAAGGCCTCGCGGCTCTCGGCAGGAGGTATGAACATATTGCAGACGATTTTCAGCAGCTCGTAGCAAAGCGCAAAACCGGCCGTCAGTTCGTGCAGATAGAACCAGGGCTCGCTCTCGCGGACGCCCCGCTGGTGCTGCCCCGTCTCGATCACCGCCACGACCTCGTGGTGCAGCGCCGCCAGCGCCGGCATGCCCTCGACGGAACCGCTGAGCGCCGCGAGTCGGTCGGGATTGGGATTGGCAACCCACGAGAGCGCCACGACCGCTCGCAAAAAGAAGGTTTGCAGCACGGTCGAATGGTTTGCAAGGCCGGTGAGATAGCTCCTGGCCTGGGCATCCAGCGCGTATGCAGCAATCGGGCCGGCGATGTGCGGGTTGCCGGCACGCAGCTGATGGATGGCGTCGAAAGCCGGCCCGCCGATGAGATCCCGCTCGTAGGGAAGATCGATGGGAAACGCGCGCCGGGCAGCCCACACGTCGAGGACCTGGACATACCTCTCTGCGATGCCATCGACGAGGTAGTCGCCCAGCGACTTCCGGTTGCGCCCCAGAAATGCCGCGGCGGCTTCCAGGTCATTCGCAAAGGTGCCCAGCTCCAGCCTGGTGATCTTGCGCCTGGCCTTGGAGGAGGGCGTATCGGCGGCCTGGTCCGGGCTCCAGGGCTCCGGCGGTGAGGGTGTTGATGACGACGTCCTGTCATGGCGCATGCGCGCCTGCCAATCCTTGCTCCGCAAGGGGGGGCCGTCCCTGCCCCCACGCTCAGCCCCTGGGTTTCCGCCGTTGTTCATCACTGCCCTCTGGATCCTCTGCGAGGAAGTCTAGATGAAGCCGGCCGTGCTGCCTGGACTGCTTGGACCGCGGTGACTCACGCAGCGCCGATATCGACCACCACCTTGCCAGACGTCTTCCCGGAGGCCACGTATTCGTGAGCCTCGGTCGCCTGTTCGAACATGAACTGCCGGCTGTCCACGATGGGTCGCAGCAGGCCGGCATCGGCCAGGGCGGCAGCGGCACGCAGGATTTCTCCGTGGTGTTCGCGGCCTTCGCCCGTCAACATCGGGATCAGCGTGAAGACGCCTGAATACGTCGCCGCGCGGAAGGACAGGGGCGCCAGGCTGTGGGTACCCCAGCCCAGGATGCTGAGGACATGGCCCCCGTACTTCCGGGCTGCGATGAAGGAGGCGTCCAGAGACGGCCCCCCCACGGTGTCGTACAAGACGTCGAAGCCCCGGCCGCCGGTGTGCTCTTGCACGTAATGCTCCACGGAAGCGCGCTCGTAATCGATGGCGGTGGCGCCCAGCTTCTCGATGAGCGCCGCCTGCCCGGCCCGTCCGGTGGCAAACACTTGCGCACCACGCGCCTTGGCCAGCTGGATGACGACATGCCCGACGCCGCCGGCACCGCCCTGCACCAGCACCGTCTGGCCCGGGCCGACCTGAGCGCGATCCACCAGCCCCTCCCAGGCGGTGATGACGGCCAGAGGCAGTGCCGCCGCTTCGCGCATGGACAGGCTTGCGGGCTTCAGGGCGATCAGGCGCTCGTCCACGGCCGCGTATTGAGCGAGCGTGCCCTGCAGGCCGCCGATGCCGCCGGCCATGCCGAAGACTTCGTCTCCAGGCTTGAACGCGGTCACGCCGCTGCCCACGGACATCACCGTGCCGGCCAGGTCGATGCCCAGCACGGCGGGGAGCGCCTGTCTGGCGTGGGCGGCCTTGCCGGCGCGAATCTTGGTGTCGAGCGGGTTCACGCCCGCGGCAACGATACGGACCAGCACCTGGCCCTCGCCGGGCACGGGGCGCGGCAGTTCATGGACTTCAAAGGCTGCATCAGCGGCCGGCGCGATCAGCGCTTTCATCGACGAGTTGGACATCTCTGCTCCTCTTGGGTTTCGGATGTAGAGATTGTTCAACTATCACTTTCGCATGGAAATCCATAAACTCGCACGGATTCCATGCATATCTGCATGCGACTGTGCGCTCAAACATCAGGAGACGACGATGGAATGGAGTGACGTCAGGCTGTTCCTGGCCATCGCGCGGGCCGGCTCCCTGGGCGCAGCCGCCAGGACGGTGGGGCTGACCCAACCGACGATGGGAAGAAGGCTCCGCGCGCTGGAGGCCTCGCTGGGCCAGACCCTGTTCCAGCGCACGAACGCAGGCTTCGTCTGCACCGATGAAGGCGCGGCGGTGCTGGCACATGCCGAACGGATGGAAGACGAGGCGCTCTCCCTGCAGCGCGAACTCGTCGGAGGCGCGCAGTCTCTCGAAGGCATGCTGCGAATCTCCTCCTCGGATTGGTTCGGCACGCACGTGCTTGCGCCGGTTCTGGCGGGGTTCGTCCGGAAGCATCCTCGTGTTTCGCTTGAGCTGATCACCGACGCCCGGCTCTACGACCTGTCCAGGCGCGAGGCCGACCTGGTCTTGCGCATCCAGCCCTTCCACGAACCCGAGGTCGTGCAGCGGCGATTGCTGAACATCGAGTACGCGCTGTACGCCGCGAAGGGAGGGAAGAAGGTCACCCGGAGGAATGGCGGACGCGGCCTCTCCGTCGTCACGCTCGACACCGCCTATCGCGACTTCGCCGATGTTCAATGGCTCAGGGGGCAACTGCCCGAAGCCCGGGTCTCGGTCGGAAGCAACAACCGCAGTGCGCAGGCGATTCTCTGCGCCGCGGGCGCGGGGCTGGCCGTTCTGCCAAGAATCATTGGCGATGCGATGAATGAGCTTGAGGCTGTGGACCTGGGAAGCGCGCCGCCGTCCAGGCCCGTGTGGATGGGCTTCCACAGGGACTTGCGGCGCCAGGCGCGGCTGCGGGCGCTGATCACAGTGATCGTCGACGCGCTGGGAGACGGGGCATCGCCCGGTCCCGCTTGAAATTCTTCTTGCTTTTGGGATGATCACAAAATATGATTGAGTACACACTCAATAAATAGGTGTCCCATGGCCCGACCCAGAACCGGCAACAAGCGCGAGGCAATCCTGATGGCAGCGACCGATGCGCTGGCCGAGCTGGGCTTGAGCGCTTCCACTGCCTCGATCTCCAAGCGGGCGGGCGTGGCCGAAGGCACGCTGTTCACCTACTTCCCGACCAAGGACGCGCTTTTCCACGAGCTCTTCCTGGAACTCAAGCGCGAGGCCTACGCGTCGGTCGAACCGGACTTCCCCGTTGGCGCACAGCCCAAGGCGCAGGCGCGCCACTTCTTCGAGCAGTACGTGAACTGGGGCGTGGCGCACCCGCACAAGCGGCATGCGCTGGCCCATCTGGTCATCTCCGACAAGATCAGCGACGGCGCCAAGAAGCAGGCCGACCGCGACTCGGCTGGCTATGCGGCCGTCCTCATGGAGCGGCTCGCTGCCGGCCCCCTGCAGGACAGCCACCCGGACTTCGCAAACGCGGTGATGCACGGTCTCGCGGAAGCCACAATGGAATTCATGTCGCGCTACCCCAAGAAGGCCGACGCCTACCGGACTTCCGGCTTCGAGGCGTTCTGGCGCGCCATCGGCAAGTAGGCCCTCTCTTTTTTACTCAATTAATGAGTGAGTAGGCGGTTATTTAAAAGAAAGGGACTGAGATGAATCTTTTCCTCGCCCACGCCGGTCAGGCACGCAGCTTCATCCTCGAAGCCGTGGCCGTGCTGCGAAGCCGCATCGATGCCCAGGGCCCGACGGCCGCCTGGGTGCAGCTTTTCCTCCGAGTTCTGGCCCTGGCGCCGCATGTGCAGTCGATTGAGCAGGCTTTCCTGCAAGCCCTCAAGCCAGCCATTCAAGCGCTCGGGCAGATGGCCATCCTCCTTTCCGGATGGCAGTGATGCGAAGCCGCATCGCGTTTTTGAAAGTGCAAGCAGACAGACCTCAACCCCACCCAAGCAAGGAGCATCCCATGAGCAACAGCAAGACCTTTTTCCTGACCGGCAGCGCCCGCGGCCTCGGTCGCAGCATCGCCGAAGCGATCCTCGAAGCCGGCCACACGCTGGTAGCCACGGCGCGCCGGCCCAGCCAGCTGGACGACCTAGTCGCGCGCTTCGGCCCACGCATCCTGCCGCTGGCCCTCGACGTCACCGACGCCGAGGCCGCCGATGCGGCCATGAAGACAGCGGTGCAGGCCTTCGGTCGCATCGACGTGATCATCAACAACGCCGGCTTCGGCCATGTCGGCTCCGTCGAGGACATGCCGGTGCAGGCCATCGCCAGCCAGATCAACACCAACTTCCTCGGCAGCGTGAATGTCATCAAGGCAGCGCTACCCATTCTTCGGGAGCAGAGTGCCGGCCGCATCATCCAGGTCTCGTCCGTCGGCGCGCGCATCGGCCTGCCGGGTGTTGCTGGCTACTTCGCGTCCAAGTGGGCCATTTCCGGCTTCATCGAATCGCTGGCCCCGGAAGTGGCACCGCTGGGCATCCACGTCACGGCTGTCGAGCCTGGCGGCATGAAGACGGACTTCGCCGAAGACTCATCGCTGACCATTCATGCGAGCCAGCCCGCCTATGAAGCCACAGCGGGTGCCGTTGCCGCGATGATGAAGGCGCCCGACTACGGCAGTGACTACGCCGAGCCAGCCGACATCGCCGCGGTCATCCTGAAGATTGCCGGACTCGATGCCCCCCCGGTGCGGATGCTGCTCAGCCGCGGCAGCTGGGATCATGCGAAGGCCATCGAGGAGGTCCGCATTGAGGCCGACAGGCAATGGCAGGAACTCGCAACCTCGATCTGAGCTTGCGCGCGCTTGAAACGACAGCCGCCGCTGCGGGTCTTTATGGTTTGACGGCCCGAAAATCCAGTCTGGCAAGGTCTTCGAATTCATCGTTGTACAGTTGCCGGCGTTCATGGCACACGGCGGCGCGCCGGTCGCTTGCCTCTCTCAAATCTTCCAGATTTCGAACATGCTGCCGAACCCTGTTCAGGCTCCTGACGTGGCGGCGCCCCCTGGCGCGAGGGTTCGCGTGGCCACGCTGGCCGACGCCGCGGCCATTGCAGACATCTACGCTCCGTTCGTGCGGGACAGCGTGGTTTCCTTTGAACTGGAGCCGCCCAGCGCCGAGCAGATGCGCGAGCGAATCGCCGCGACCCTGCCGACCCTGCCCTGGCTGGTCAGCGAGGACGCGCACGGCACCGTGAGCGGCTATGTCTATGCGAGCAGGCACCGCGAACGCGCCGCCTACCAGTGGGCCGTCGACACGACGGTCTACATCAGGCCGGATTCGCAGGGCCGCGGCCTTGGCAGGCAGCTCTACACGCGGCTCAAGGCCATCCTGGCCGAGCTGGGCTACTTCCAGGCCTTCGCAGGGATTGCACTGCCCAACGAGGCCAGCGTCGCGCTGCACGAGGCCATGGGCTTCAAGCCCATCGGGATCTATCGCGACGTCGGCTTCAAGCGCGGCCAATGGCTTGACGTGGGCCGTTGGCAATGCAGGCTCAGGCCCTCTTCATCAGAAAATCCGAGCCCGCCCCTGGCCTTCGATGCGTGGAGCCGCGTGGAGGACAGCGCTCGATTCTTCGAGTAAGCCTGCCATCGAATCTGGCGCACGCCGCGGGCCGCGGAAGGCCCACTGGCGCCACAGGTGCTGGACGATGGCGGCGTTGACCGCGGCCGGGTGCGTGATGGGGCCGAGGTGCCCGGCGCCGGCAATCTCCATCTGCTCGCAATGGCCCAGCGCAGCCGCCAGCGTGTCGGTGACTGCGCGGGCCGGCGCACGCGTTTCCGACCCGTGCATCAGCAGGACCGGCATCGTCAGGCACTGCAGCAAATCCTCGCTCCAGCAGGCGCGGAACAGGGACTCGAAATGGCAGGGCACCGTGGAAATCCGCAGCAGCACGGCGACGCGCTGCGCGGCCGTCATGCCGTCCCAGGCGGAGGCGCCGCCCCAGTAGACGACGAACAATCTCGCCGCGGCTTCGAGGTCTCCTTCGCGCACGAGAGACGCGACCGAATGCCGGATGTCCTTGATCTCGCGGGCCGCTGGCGCATCGGGCGAACTGGCCAGGAGCATGCCGAACGGCAGCGGTTCGTACAGCGTGAGCGACAACACGCGGCGCGGGCAGCGAAGCGCAATCTGCAAGGCCACGGCGGCGCCGTAGGAATGGCCCACGAGGTGCACGCCGCCGGGGCCATGTCCAGCCTCGTTCGCCGGAATCAGCTGGCTCGCCGCATACGCGTCGATCTGCAGCGTGTGGGCGGCGCCCAGAGGCCACGCCGGGCTGCGGCCGTGCCCGTGCAGGTCGGGCGCCACCACCTTGCACAGGCCTTCGAGCTCGCCTGAAAGTGCTCGCCATTGCGCATGGCTTCCAGCGCTCGAATGCAGGCAGATCACGGTTTCTCCGGCGCCGTCGGTCCGCGCATGAAGCGGCGCAGGCGCTTGGTGTGAAGCAGAAGCTGGAGCGAAGGCTGTGTTCATCTTGATGTTTCCCAGAGGCGCACCGGTGGCGCACGACGGCTCATTCTTGGAACCGCAGGTTTCGCCCAGGCTTCACGGGCGGCGCGGCCATGTTTCATCTGTTCCACCGAGACCGCGGCCGGGCCACGCAACAAACGCAACACAGGCATGCGCGCCATGGAACGCGGCTGATACGAGCGCCGGACACAGTCATGGCATTCGAAGCAGCTGTCTGCTTCTCCCCTTCAACGGAGCCCACCATGTCCCACCCCGCCACCGCCATTGCGCTCGACCAGGAACCGCCTGTCAGCACCTACGCCATGCGCTCCGACGCCTTGCATGCGAAGCAGCCTCCCGATGCCAGCGACATCCTGGAGATGCTGTTCCGCAGCGAATGCTTCGCCGAAGACCTGCTCGAGGCGTACTCGACGCACGCAACGCACTGATGCCCCTTTTCGCAACCCCCATCAACAACCAAGCCAAACTCATCATGAACATCGTCAGCTCCGCATTTGCCACCTTCTTCCTCGGCGCCCTGGCCATCCATGCCATGCCGCCGGAGACCGTCGAAAACACCGAAGCCCTGCCGCCTTCGTTCGACATCGCGATGCCCGCGCTTCCCGATCCGGTGGGGCTGCTTGAAGAAGGCCCCGTCCGCCTGGCCGCCAAGACCTAACGCTCATTTCACCGGGCGTGCGCTACCATCGCCGGCGCTCTCCCTGGGGCAGAGTTCAAGGTGGCTCATGAACGAACATGGACTGGTGTGGTCGACCGCGCATTGGGGCGATACCGAGTCGACGCTGCCCGAACTCGACAACGCGCTGATGAAGCTGCTGCTCGAGAACATCGCGACCCGCGTTGCGGTGGTCGATACGGCTCGCCGGTACACCTACGCCAATCGCGAGACGCTGCGCTTCATGGGGCTGCCGGCCGATCAGGTGATCGGGCGCCACATGTCCGAGGTGCTCGACGCGGGCGTCTACAACACCCTGATCCCCCTGTTTGACCGCGCCTTCGCGGGCGAGTCGTTGCACCGGCGTGGCTGGGCCAACTACGCCAAGCAGGGGCGGCGGTTCAGAGAGCAGTGGTACGTGCCCTACCGGCCCCATGGCGGCCCGGTGCAGGCGGTCGTCGTCTGCGGCGTGGACCAGACCGAGCAGCGGCTCGGCGAGGAAGAACTCACGCGCAAGCAGGCCGAGCTGCGCCACAGCGAGGCCTTGAAGTCGGCAATCTTCGACCACGCGCTGGCCGCCCTGGTTTCAACCGACGCTGCGGGGCGCATCGTCGAATTCAATCCGTCCGCCGAGGCCATGTTCGGCCACAGCCGCGCGCAGGTCGTCGGCCGTTCCGTCAGCGACGTCATGATTCCTGCGCGCTATCGCAGCGCGCACGAGCAAGGGATGCAGCGCATGCATGACGGCAATGCAGCCCGCGTGCTCGGCAAGCGGCTGCAGATGTACGCGCTGCGCGCAGACGGCAGCGAGTTTCCGATGGAGATGGTGCTGTGGCGCACCGAAGCCGACGGCACTCCCTTCTACACCGCCTCCATCTCGGACCTGTCGGAACGCTTCGAGGCCGCGCAGCAGATCGAGCGCCAGCGCGAGGCGCTGCGCCAGGGCGAGAAGCTGACCGCCATGGGCAGCCTGCTGGCTGGCGTCTCGCACGAGCTCAACAACCCGCTTGCGATCGTGATGGGCCGCGCCGGCCTGCTCGAAGAAAAATGCGAGGGCCAGCCCGAGCT
>FSVW01001501.1_pt1 | contig 16164 bp, 10 predicted proteins | sample 1637551 | NCBI WGS metagenome assembly FSVW01 (sample SAMEA3914814, study PRJEB12502) | metagenome | biome: forest; material: soil | place: USA | collected 2011-09-16 | depth 0.1 m | reverse complement strand
CGTCACCAACAGCAACGGCGCGATCCTGAACTGGGGCAGCTTCTCGATCGGCGCGCAGAACGCGGTCAACTTCGTGCAGCCTAGCAGCACGAGCCAGGTGCTCAACCGCGTGACCGGCAACGACCCGTCGAACATCCTCGGCAGCCTGTCGAGCAACGGCAAGGTCTGGCTGCTGAATCCGAACGGCGTGCTGTTCGGGCAGGGCGCCCGGGTCGACGTGGCGAGTCTCGTCACCTCGACCCTGAATCTCAACGACCAGGACTGGAGCGCCGGCCGCTACGTCTTCAGTGGCGGCGCGAGCCAGACTTCGGCCATCGTCAACCAGGGTGAGATCCATTCCAGCAGCGGGGGTCAGGTCTTGCTGCTCGCCGGCGCCGGCGGCGTGCGCAATGAAGGCTTGATCGACGCCTCCGGCGGCCAGATCGTGCTGGCCGCGGGCAGCAGCATCGAATTGCTCGACACCGCCGCACCGCGCTTCACCGTCAAGGTCACGGCGCCTGCCGGCGAGGTGCTGAACCTCGGCGAGCTGAACGCCGCCGGTGGCCGCATTGACGTGCAGGCCGCGACCGTCAATCAGCAAGGCATCGTGCGCGCCGATGCGCTCAGCGTCGGCCCGGCCGGCGAGATCGTCATCAATGCCAGCGCACGCCTGACGCTGGCCGGCGGCAGCACGACCACGGCCGACGCCGCGAACGGGCAGGGCGGCACCGTCGAACTTCTCGGTTATCAGGTCGGGCTAATGGACAACGCCCAGGTCAGCGCATCGGGTGCGAGCGGCGGCGGCACGGTGTTGGTCGGCGGCGGCGCGCAGGGACGCGACGCGAGCGTGCCGAATGCCGATGCGGTCTACTTCGGACCGAACGCCAGCATCGCTGCGAACGCGACAACAAACGGTGATGGCGGCCACATCGTCTTGTGGAGCAACTCGGCCACGCGCGCCTACGGATCCCTGAGCGCCACCGGCGGCGCTCAAGCCGGCAATGGCGGCTTCATCGAAACATCCGGCGGCTGGTTCGACGTGCAGCCGTCGAAAGTCAACGTTAGTGCCGCGCGCGGCAGCTTCGGCACCTGGCTGCTCGATCCCAACAACCTGCTGATCAGCGACGCCGTCTCTGACATCGGCGTCGACGCCAACTTCACCGCCCAATCCGGCAGCGCCACACTGTCCACCGCGACGATCACCAGTGCTCTGAACGCCGGCACGCCGGTAACGATCAGCACTGCCGGCACCGGCTCGCAGGAAGGCACGATCACCGTCGGGCAAAGCATCTCGGACCCGGCTCACATCACGGTGACCGCAGTCTCGCCGGGCTCGTTGACGATGCTGGCCGACGGCGACATCAGCCTCAACAGCGCCACGATCAGCAGCGTCAACCCGATGAACGTCACGCTGCGCGCCGGCGCGACGCCGAGCGCCAATGCCTTCGGCACGATCAACATCAACGAGAGCAGCATCACCACCCACGGCGGCAACATCGTGCTGGGCGGCTTCGGCAGCGGCACGACGCCGACCGGTGGCAGCTTCGGCAACGCAGCGCCCGGCGGCGTCAGCATCGCCAACAGCAGCATCATCGACGCCGGCAGCGGCTCGGTCACGATCAACGGCGCGACCACCTTCAGCAGCGGCGGCGTCGACATCAATGCCAGTGTGCAGATCAGCGGCGGCGTCGTGGTCCTGAATGGCTCGTCAGCGGACGGCATCGGCGTTTCGATCAACGATTCGAGCGTGACGAGCACCGGGGCGATGACGATCCAGGGCTATACCGGCGACACGACCGGCGAAGCCTCGGGCCTGAGCTTCTTCAATACCCCGCTGAATGCAGGTGGTGCGCTGACCTTGGTCGCTGCGCCGATCCTGATCCTCGACAACAGCCCGGCGAGCAGCAGCGGCGCGGTCCTGATCCAGGGCACGCAGGTGTACCTGCAGAACGGATCGACGATCACGGCACTGGCGGCGAGCGGGGACGGGATCCTGATCGAAGGCCTGGGCGGCGTTGGCGCCGACTCCTTCTTCAACAGCACCGGCGCCTCGGCACTGAGCGTCACCGGCGGCGCACGCTGGATCATCTGGGCGCAGGACATCACCGACGCACAGCGCTTCGACGGCGGCAGCCTCGCCTACGATTTCACTCGCCACAGCGTCAGCGGCCCGGGCGACTGGGCCTCCGATCAGGGCAATGGTTATGTCTCCAGTGCCCAGAAGGACGCAACGATCTTCGGCAATGCACAGGACAAGACCTACGACGGCACCGCTGCGGCGCAGGCCACGAACCTGGGCGTATTCACGCAGCTGGGCACGGGCACGATCGCGGCGGGCGCCTCGGTACAGTTCGACTCCAAGGACGCTGGCTACGGCCCGGTCCGGCTGGCGGACCCGAGCGACGTCACCTTCGTGGATGGCAACAGCAAGCCCATCTACGGTCTGACCCTGCAGTCGGGCATGTCGGGAACGATCAACCGCGCGCCGCTGAGCATCGTGCTGACGGCGGCCGACAAGGTCTACGACGGCAACTCGATCGCCACCATCAACGCCAGCACCGTCACCGGCCTCGTCAATGGCGAGAGCCTGACGATCAACACGAGCGGCAGCTTCGCGGACAAGAATGCGGGCACGGCCAAGCCGGTCACCGCGCTCGCGCAGATCGCCGACGGCGCCAGCGGCGACAAGGCCAGCAACTACCTCTACAGCGGCTCCAGCAGCAGCGGCCTGACGGCGAACATCACGCCAGCGCCGCTGGTCGTCAGCGGCCTCAGCGCGAACAGCAAGGTCTATGACCGCACGACCGCTGCCACGCTCGGCGGCAGTGCCAGCATCACGCCGATCAGCGGGGACAACGTCACGATCGGCGGCACCGCCAGTGGCAGCTTCGGCGACCGCAACGTCGGCACGGCCAAGTCGGTCAGCGTCAGCGGCCTGCTGCTGCAAGGCACGGACGCCGGCAACTACACGATCAGCTTCGGCACCGGCCTGAGCGCCGACATCACGCCGCTGAACCTGATCGTTAGCGGCCTGGCGGCGCAAGGCAAGGTCTACGACGGCACGACCGCCGCGACACTCACCGGCGCGGCCACCGTGACGCCGCTGGCCGGCGATTCGATCAGCGTGAGCGGCCAGACGGGCCAGTTCGCCAGCCGCAACGTCGGCAGCGCGGTGCCGGTCGCCGTCGGCGGCCTGGTCCTGAGCGGGCCCGATGCCGGCAATTACACGATCAGCGCGCCGACCGGCCTGGTGGCGGACATCACGCCGGCCACCCTGAGCTACATCGCCGATGTGGTGACAAGACTGAGCTCGGCCGCGGGCGTCCCGCTGGATCCTTTGCCGGCGTCCTACGGCGGCTCGGTCAGCGGCTTCGTCGGCGGCGACACGCAGGCTGGTGCCACGACCGGCACGCTGAGCTTCACGACCACGGCGACCGACAGCTCGACCGCCGGCAGCTATGCGATCAACGGCCAGGGCCTGTCCGCGCAGAACTACCAGTTCGTGCAGGCGCCGGGCAATGCGACGGCGCTGACGATCAACACGCCGAGCAGCGCCGTGCCACCGCCTCTGGTGGTCCAGTCGACCGCGGTGGCGCTTCAGTCGGCGGTGCCGACGAACACCGTAACGTCGAGCCTCAGCGCAGGCAGCAGCAGTGCGACCAGTGGCAACAGCGGCGTGCTGGACCTGACGCCGGCCGGGGATTCGACGAAGGTCGCCACGGCCTCGTCAACTGCGACTGCGACCACCGCGGCAACGCCTGCAGCCACCGCGGCGAGCTTCGCGCCGGTGCGGATTTCGGGCATGTCGATGGACGCGCTGGCCGCCCTGCTGGCCAGCCGCGACCAGTACAAGAAGAACCTGTTCGCCGATGCGGTCTACCAGCTTCAGGAGAATCCGAAGCTGGCCGACGCACACGTGTGCCAGAGCCTGGCCGAAGCCGAGGCGGGCACCTGCCTGGTGACCGCATCGATCAAGCGCGAAAGCCAGGTGGCGGCTTTGAAGGCCGAGGCACTGGCCGCGCAAACGGCTGGGGCGGCATCGACAACGGCACCCGCCACCGCCACCGCCACAGCCTCGGCGGCAAAGACCGCATCGCCGGCCTTCCTGCCCACGCGCCGCGGCGTGAAGTTCGCCGCGCTGCCGGAGATCCAGCGCAAGGTGGCCGTGGTCATCGGCGTCGACGACTACGCGGACAAGTCGATTCCGGCGCTGGGCAACGCGGTCAACGATGCCGAGGCGGTGGGCAAGCTCTTCGAGGCCAACCTCGGCTACGAGACGGTGGTGATCCCGAACGCGACCAAGTCCGCGGTGATCGGCACCTTGAACCGCCTCGCGCTGGCCATGGGACCGAAGGACTCGGTCGTCATCTACTACGCCGGCCACGGCGACGTGGTCGAGCAGACCAAGCTGGGCTATTGGTTGCTGTCGGACGCGGATGCGAAGAAGCCTGAGACCTGGCTCAGCAATGCGGACATCGGTCGGCTGATCGCGCAGATCGGTGCCTCGCAGGTGGCGCTGATTTCCGACAGTTGCTACTCGGGCTCGCTGGTCTCGGACGAGCGCATCCGCGCAAGCACCGCACCGATCAATCCGGAGCAGGTGCTGCAGCACAAGTCGGTCGTCGTGATGTCCTCGGGCGGCAACGAGCCGGTGTCCGATGCGGGCAAGCAGGGCCATTCGCCGTTCACCTGGAACCTGCTGAACCAGCTCGGCCAAGTCAACAAATGGCAGCCGGGCGGCAATGTCTTCGAGCGCGTGCGCTTTGCAGTGGCGCGCGAGCTGCCGCAGCGGCCGCAGTACGGCGCCTCCAGCGCGGCCGGGCATCAGAGCGGCGGCGATTACCTGTTCGAGCAGCGCCAATTGGACAGCAACTCCCAGTGAGTTGCCTTAGCATGCATAACTTTCAAAATACGTGGAGATCCTGCGCATGAATCCGATCAGCAAGACCCTCGCCTGCGCGGCCTTCGCCTGCGCATCCCTGTCCCTCAGCGTGGGTGCGCTGGCGCAGGCCGCGTCCGCGCCGGGGGCGGGTAATCCGGTGCTCAAGGGCGCGCAGGTCACCGAGTCGGCACTGATCGATGCGCTGGCCATCGAAGGCCCCGAGGCCGCGAGCGGCGCCACGCGCGGCTTCCGTGCGGCCAATCGCAGCGGCAGCGCGAGCACGCCGGCGCCCAAGCCTGGCGCGGGTAAGGCCAGCCTGCTGATCACCTTCGACACCAACTCCGCCAACCTGACGAACGACTCGCAGTCCTCGCTGGACGTGTTGGCCCGCGCGCTGGACTCCGACCGCCTGGCCGGCTTCTCGTTCCGCGTGGAAGGCCATGCCGATGCGCGCGGCGATGCCGACGCGAACCAGAAGCTCTCGCAGCTGCGCGCGGAGTCGGTCGCGTCCTACCTGGTCAACCATGCCGGTATGCTGCCCGAGCGCCTGATGCCGGTGGGCAAGGGCTCCAGCGAGCCGATGAACAAGGCGCGTGTCGATGCGCCGGAGAACCGCCGCGTCACCATCGTGACCGTGCGCAACTGAAGCGGGTCCTGGCTTGAGCCAGCCGCCCGAGCTTCCTCGGCCAGCAAAGCCACACGAAAGGCCCGAGCCTGGCGAATCGCTGCTCGGGCCGCGCAAGCGACGGCGCCGTCATCGCATTGAAGGCGCGGACATCCTGATCGAGCCCGCGCCCGAATCAGGCTCGCGGCGCGGGCGGCATCGCTCGTCGTCGTCGTCATCCACTTCCAGCCGGCACAAGCACAAGCGGATGATGCTCGGCCTGGCCGTGGCGGGCGGCACGGCCTTCCTGATCCTGCTGGTTGGCCTGGCGCTGTGGATCTGGAACAAGCCGGCGCCCGAGCCGATCCCGGCCGCCGGCCTCGACGAAATCCTGATTTCCCCGCCGTCGGCCGAATGGCGCTGGCGGCGTCTGCGCGAGAACACCGCGGTGCTGGTGCTGGAGTTCCCGAACCTGGCCGTGCAGGGCAGCACGATGAACCGCATCGCCGCCTTCCTGGAAAAGCGCAGCGGTGCGCGCGACCGCCTGCTGGGCGATGCCGAGCTGGCCGCGTTGATCAAGGCCAGCGGCGACAACGCCTCGACCTTCTACCTCGGCCACGACTACAGCCTCGACCGCCTCGGCCAGTTCTTCTCGCTGGCCTCGGCGCAGAAGCTCCAGCTGAACGCGCAGGAGCAGAAGCTGCTCGACCAGTTGCTGAAGTGGGAGATCCTCAAGGCCGAGGTCGATGGCAGCTACCACTCGACCGCCGAACGCGCGCTGGTCAGCTTCACCGCTACGCAACTTGATGACCCGGCCACGCCGGAGGATGAATCGGTGGACACGGTGCGGCGCGAATCGGTGCTGCGCCATGAGCTCAGCCACGGCGAGTTCTTCACCAACAGCGACTACCGGCAGCAATGCTGGGACTTCTGGCGGACCTCGCTGACCGAGGCGCAGCGGCAGATGTTCCGCAACTACCTCGCCAGCATCGACTACGACCCGAAGAACGAGGAACTGATGGTCAACGAGACGCAGGCGGTGCTGATGCACACGCCCGACACACGGGCCTTCAATGCCGGCGACCTGGGCCTGAACGAGCTGGAACTGGAGCGCCTGCGGGTGCGGTTCCGCCAGGCGCATTGAGCGGCCGCTAACGCCGGATCTCAGCGCATCGGTCCTCAATACTGAGGACGATGGCCATCGCGCCAGCGGCGCTGCCGCAGTAGATTGGGCCTCTTCATCCCAGAGGAGCCCGCCATGCCCACGACGACGACCGCAGCGCCGGCCAAGGTTGCTGCCGCCCCCGCGGCCAACAGCCCGCCCTGGAACTTCGAGGTGCCGCAGGCCGCCACCGCGGTGGTCAAGCGCATCGAAGGCTTCTTCCCCTCGCCCTACGACGACAACGGCGCCTTGCCCGGCGGCACCTGGACGATCGGCTACGGCACGATCGTCGATGCCCAGGGCAAGCCGGTCACGCCGAAGACGCCGACGATCAGCGAGGCCGACGCCGAGAAGCTCCTGATGCGCGACATGAGCGGCGCCGCCAGCGACGTGAAGCTGCGCGTGAAGGTGCCGCTGCTGAGCTGCGAGGCCGCGGCGCTGATCTCCTGGGTCTACAACCTCGGCGGCACCAGTCTGTCGAAGTCGACGATGCTGATACGGCTCAATTCCAACCAGAAGGACGCCGTGCCCGGCGAAATGCGCAAATGGATCAACCAGGAAGGCAAGCCGCTCGTCGGCCTGCTGCGCCGCCGCTGGGCCGAGGCGGCGATCTTTACAGGCATGGACCCGGTGAATGCGTGCGTGAGGGCGTGGAAGGAAATCGATGCGCTCGATGAGTGGCCGGATTTCTGAATCCGGCCGACCGGCTTTGTCGACCGGTATCTAGGCCCGCCGTTCGCGGCGCGACAGCATCCAGCCGAGCCCGCCCAGGCCTGCCAGCAGCAGGCCGATGGTGCTCGGCTCGGGGACTGCGGTTGCCGTGAAGCTGACGGGCCTGAAGGCCATCCCGTCTGAGACGCCGTTGCCTTCGACGTAGAAGTCGATCGTGTTCAGGCCGCTGACGAAGCCGCTCGATACCGTGGTGGTGTCGCCGAAGCTGTAGCTGACATCACCGGGCCAGACGCCGGCGACCAGCGGGCCGCCATTGAGGCTGAATTTCGGCGTCCAGCTTCCGCGTTCGGCAAAGCCCTGGCCCGAGTCGTCGGCCGCCCATTGGAATTGAAGGTTCGCCGTTGCGGGGTCGTAGCCGCTGAGATCCAGCGTCTGACGGAAGACGAAGAAGGTCCAGGTTCCGGTGCAGCAGGCATTGCTGCCATCGGCCCGGTTGGAAATCCAGTCGATGCCATCGGTGACCCTGCCGCTGATGGTGACTGCCGGAGCGAAACCGCTGGTCGGGAACGACGAGACGGATCCATCGACACCCGTCAGCGCCGTCGCCACCTGCCATTGTGAGGAATCCGAGGTCGAAGCCAGGGTCAGCGTCGCTGCAAAGCTGGCCGGGGCAGCCAGGGCCAGCAAAGCCAGCCCCGCGGCAATGCCGTTCAGCCAAATGCCTCGAATCCGATTCAGTAAAACCATGGTGGCAACTCCTTTGAGGACAAGACCTGACCCCGAACTGCCGAGCGAACGGGGAGCCCTGTGCAGTCTGCTCAGATCGAGGCAATCAGGCCAGTCCTCCGAATCAAGGACGAGGCCGTGCCTTCCACACAATTGAGGACGTCTCCTCGCTGGATTTCGAATCTGTTCGGCGTGCAGTCAGGAAAGGACGCGATGCCTGGCCAGCGGCGGGTTCTTGGCAAAGTAACGCGCAATCCCGACGGCAAGCGCTTCCACCAATTTGTCCTGGTAGGCCGGATCGCGCAGCTTCGCTTCCTCTTCCGGATTGGAGATGAAGCCGGTCTCGACCAGGATCGAGGGCACGTCGGGCGCCTTCAGCACGGCGAAGCCGGCCTGCTCCACCGAGCCCTTGTGCAGCTTGCCGACACCGCCGATCTGGCCTAGCACTTCCTTGCCGAGCTTGAGGCTGTCCTTGATCTGGGCGCTGGTGCTCATGTCGAGCATCGCGCGCAGCACGCCGGCATCCTTGATGGCCTTGTCGTTGACGCCGCCGACCATGTCCGCCGCGTTTTCCTTGTCGGCCATCCAGCGCGCCTGAGCGCTGCTCGCTGCGCCGTCGCTCAGCGCGAAGACCGAGGCGCCGCGGGCCTGCGGCGTGATGAAGGCATCGGCGTGGATGGAGACGAAGAGGTCGGCCTGCACGCGGCGGGCCTTGCGCACCCGTTCACCGAGCGGCACGAAGAAGTCCGCATCGCGCGTCATCATCACGCGGATGTTCGGATTGCTGTTCAGGCGCTCGCGCAGCTTCAGGCCGATCTTCAGCACCACGTCTTTTTCGTGCAGGCCGGATGGACCGCTGGCGCCGGGATCCTCACCGCCGTGGCCCGGATCCAGCGCGATGACGATCAGCCGGTCGAGCTTGGCCTGCGTGGTGCCGATGACGGGCGTGGGCAGAGGCGGCGGCGCGGGCGGGCGGGCCGGCGCTGATGCAGCCGCGGCAGGGCCTGGCGCGGGTGGGTTCGTCGACGGCGCCGATGCGGGCGATGCAGGCAGTGCCGCAGACGCGGCGGATTCAGGCAGCGGCGGCGGCCGGTCGATCTTGCCGATCAGCTCACCCAGGGCGTCCTGCACCGATTTCGCCGCCTCGCGCTCGGCCGTGTCCTTCTCGCGGATCAGCGCCAGCAGCGGGTCGACCTCGACCTTCGGATAGAGGTCGAACACCAGCCGGTCCTGGTAGGCAGCCACCGGGCCGAGCGTGAAGACCTGTGGCGCCACCGGCTGCTTCAGGTCGATCACGATGCGCACGACACGCGGCGTGTTCTGACCGACGCGCACGCCGGCGATGAAGGGATCGTCCGGCTTGACCTTGCCAAGCAGCTCGCGCAGGCCGGAGCTGAGTTCGAGGCCGTCGATGTCGATGACCAGGCGCTCGGGTGATTCGACCAGCAGGTGGCGGGCGACGAGCGGGCGGTCGGATTCGAGCGTCACGCGCGTGTACTCGGGCGCTGGCCAGACGCGCACGGCCACGATGTTCGGGTTGGCTGAGCCGTTGGCGGCCATCAACTGCGGCGATTTCAGCAGCAGTGCGAGCGCGCCCATCGATTTCAGCGCGCGGCGTCTTGGCGTCATTCCTGTCCCTCCAGACCGCTGAGCAAGACCTGACCCTGCGGCGTGCCGGCCACCAGCTTCACCGTACGGCTCTCGTCCGCATTCGCTTCAATCCAGATCTGCAGGTCGGCGTCGGGCAGCATGCCGGCGGCCTTCTCCGGCCATTCGCTGAGCTTCAGGCCCCGGGCGGTGAAGATGTCGCGAAAACCGGCATCTTCCCATTCGCGCGGGTCGGCAAAGCGGTAGAAATCGAAGTGGCTGACCTCGCCCTGATCGAGCACATAACTCTCAAGCACAGCGTAGCTCGGGCTCTTGATGCGACCGCTGACGCCGAGCGCGCGGAGCAGGTGCCGCACCAGGCTGGTCTTGCCGGCGCCGAGCGCGCCGTGCAGCTCGATGCTGGCGTTCATCAGGCCGGGGCAACGGGCCAGCTCGCGGGCGAAGGCTTCGCAGGCCGCTTCGTCGGGCCAATGCAGGAGGCGGGTTTCTAGAATGGGCAAATGACGCATCCGCAGGACAGGAAGGAAGACATCGACGCGCCGGCCCTGATGAGCGAGCTGCGCGCCTGGGCGCTTGAGCTGGGATTCTCACAGATCGGCGTGGCCGATATCGATCTTGCGTCCGCGGAGCCCGGCCTCGAAGCCTGGCTGCAGGCCGGTTTCCACGGCAGCATGCACTATATGGAGACTCACGGCCTGAAACGCGCCCGGCCGGCCGAGCTGGTGCCGGGCACCTTGCGGGTGCTGACGGCGAGAATGGACTACCTCCCGCGCGCCTCGTCCGACGACTGGCAGTCCATCGAATGGCAGGGCCTGAGCGATCCGCAACGGGGTCAGGTCTCGATCTATGCGCGAGGCCGCGACTATCACAAGGTCCTGCGCTCGCGGCTGCAGATGCTGGCCGACAAGCTCGCCGCGGCGATCGGGCCATTCGGCCACCGTGTGTTCACCGATTCGGCGCCGGTGCTGGAGGTGGAGCTGGCTTCGCGCAGCGGCATCGGCTGGCGCGGCAAGCACACCCTGACCCTGCACCGCGAGGCCGGCTCGATGTTCTTCCTCGGCGAGATCTACCTGGACCTGCCGCTGCCGCTGAGCCAGGCCGTTAGCGCCCATTGCGGCCAGTGCAGCGCCTGCATCGATGTGTGCCCGACCGGGGCGATCGTGGCGCCTTACCGGGTCGATGCGCGGCGCTGCATTTCCTACCTGACGATCGAGCAGGACGGGCCGATCCCGCTGGAGCTGCGCGCGGCGATCGGCAACCGCATCTACGGCTGCGACGACTGCCAGCTGATATGCCCCTGGAACAAGTTCGCGCAGAAGGCGGAGGTGGCGGATTTCGATGCGCGGCCGGAGCTTGCGGAAGGCGACCTGCTGCAGCTTTGGAACTGGAGCGAGGCCGAATTCCTGCGGCGGATGGAAGGCTCGGCGATCCGGCGCATCGGTCATGCTCGCTGGCGGCGCAACCTCGCCGTGGCGATCGGCAATGCGCTGAGGGCTGCCGATCGGCCGGAGCTGCGCGAGGCGCTGAAGGCCACATTGCCGCTGGCTTCGGAGCTGCTGGCCGAGCACATCGGCTGGGCGCTGTCACAGCAAGTCGAGCAGTCCTAACCACAAGGGCAAGCTGACCATGCCGAGCAGCGTAGACAGCGTGACCAGGCCGGCGACGAAGGCACCATGCCCGCCCATGCGCTGTGCGAGGACATAGGAGCTGGCAGACGTGGGTAGCGCGGCGAACAGCATCAGCAAGGCACGCTGGGCGGGCGGCAATGCGAAGGCCAGCGCAAGCACCAGCGCGAGCAGTGGCATCAGCGCATGGCGAATCGCCAGCAGCGCGGCGGCCAGGCCTGGCGACTCCTTCAGCGCGCCGAAGCGCAGGCCGGCGCCGACGGCCATCAAGCCCAGGGGCAAGGCGGCGACACCGATGCGATTGAGCGTTAGCGCCGCGGCCTCAGGCAGCTTCAGCCCCGCGCCATTGGCCAGCATGCCGGCGACGGTGGCGATGATGAGCGGATTGCGGGCCAGTTCGCGCCAGTAGCCGTAGCCGCCGCGGCGCGCCAGCGGATAGACGGCGGCGACATTGCACAGCGGCACGCATAGCGCAATCAGCAGCGCCACCCAGGCCACGCCTTGTGCACCCTGCAGGCGCTCGGACAAGGCCAGTGCGATGTATGAATTGAAACGGAACGCGACCTGCGCGCCCGAGGCATGCGCGTGGGCGTCCACGCGCGGGAACAGCCGCAGCGCGTAAGCCATCGCGATGCCGCCCAGGCAGGTGCCGATGCCCGCCAGCGCCAGCCAGGCCGTAGCGCCCGGATGCAGCGGCGTCTTGACGATCGAGTTGAACAGCAGGACCGGGAACAGCAGGTAGTAGACGAGGCGTTCGGCGGCTTCCCAGACCGGGCGGTCCAGCGCGGTGTAGCGGCACAGGACGAAGCCGCAGAAGATCAGCAGGAAGTCCGGCAGGAGTAGCAGCACGTCGGGCATGGGCCCACTATGCCAGCGAGGCGTTATCGTTCGGCCGGTGAACCCGCAGAACAAGCTTGACACCCCCAGTGACGGCCCCAGCGACGCCGCCATCGATGCCTTCATCGAGACCTTGTGGCTCGAAGACGGCCTGAGCCGGAACACGCTGGATGCCTATCGGCGAGACCTGACCCTCGTGGCCCACTGGATCCACGGACAGTCGCCCGGCAAAACCCTGGATCAGTGCAGTGAGGCCGACCTGCTGGCCTACGCCAAGGCCCGCGCGGCGGACAAGACGACCAGCGCGAACCGGCGCCTGAGCGTCTTCAAGCGCTACTACCGTTGGGCGCTGCGCGAATCGCGCATCACGCAAGACCCGACCCTCCGGCTCACGCAGGCCAAGCCCGCCGCGCGGGACATCAAGGCCTTGAGCCAGCAGCAGGTGGAGGCGCTGCTGGCGGCGCCCGACGTGGAGACACCGCTGGGCCTGCGCGACCGCGCGATGCTGGAGCTGATGTACGCCAGCGGCCTGCGCGTGACCGAGCTGGTGACGCTGAAGAGCGTGCACGTCGGCTTCAAGGAAGCAATGCTGCGGGTGACCGGCAAGGGCAGCAAGGAGCGGGTCGTGCCCTTCGGCGAAGAGGCGCACAGCTGGCTGATGCGCTACCTGCGCGAGGCAAGGGCGGCACTGCTGGCCCGGCAGACCAGCGATGCACTCTTCGTCACGGCTCGTGGCGAGGGCATGACGCGCCAGATGTTCTGGGTGATCGTCAAGAAGAACGCCCAGCTCGCCGGCATCGCGCGCCTGCCTTCACCGCACAGCCTGCGGCATTCGTTTGCCACGCATCTGCTGAACCATGGCGCGGACCTGCGCGCGGTGCAGTTGCTGCTGGGGCATGCGGATCTGTCGACGACGCAGATCTATACGCACGTGGCGCGGGAGCGTCTGCGGGCGATTCTGGCGGAGCACCATCCCAGGGCATAACGCGTTATGCCAGCGCATACAAGGTGCGCGGGTCGCTGAAAGCCAACACAAATGCATTTGTGCGGTGCGCGCACTTGTTTGTTCGCCCTGTTCTGAGCAGCATCCTGGGTTTGAGAAACCTACGGATCGCTACCTGCCCATGTTCAAACAAAGCCTGATCGCCGCCGCCTGCCTGGCTACCCTGTCCGCTTCCAGCCTGGCGCAGCAAGCTGCCGCTGATTCGAACTCGAAAACCAGCGATGTCCTCGAGACCGTGGTCGTCACTTCGCAGAAGCGCACCGAGGAAGCCCGCAAGGTGCCGCTGAGCGTGACGGCCATCGGCGGCGAGGCCTTGAAGAATCAGCAGATCCTCGACGTCGGCGACCTGACCCGCAATGTGCCCAACATCTCCTTCAGCGGGCAGAGCGGCAGCGGGCCGGGCCTGTCGAACATCGAGATCCGCGGCGTCAGTTCGGCGGCCGGCTCGGCCACGGTCGGCGTGTATCTGGACGACGTGTCGCTGACGACCCGCAATCTCTACAGCCAGGGCACAGCCGAGCCGCGCTTCTTCGACCTGGAGCGCGTGGAAGTGCTGCGCGGCCCGCAGGGCACGCTCTACGGCGCGGGCTCGATGGGCGGCACCTTGCGCTTCATCAGCAAGCAGCCGGACCTGAAGATGTTCACAGGCGACGTTGCAGCCGAGGTTTCCAGCACCGACCATGGCGGTACCAACTGGCTGACGCAGGGCGTGCTGAACGTGCCGCTGAAGACCGGCGTGGCCGCGATCCGCATCGGCGTGCAGGCGGGGCATGACAGCGGCTACATCGACCAGGTCGATCCGCAGAGCCTGAAGGTGACGAACAAGGGCATCAACAGCCAGGACTGGACGGTGCTGAAACTCTCGGCGCTGGTGAAGTTCAACAATGATTGGTCGGTCACGCCGGCGCTGTTCCGTCAGCACACGAAGACCGACGACATCGATGCCAGCTACCTCGCCGTCGGCGACTACCAGCAATACAACGGCGGCACGCCGCTGCCACGGTTCCAGACGTCCAAGATCATGCGCGAGCCGGGCGACGACACGCTGACCGTGCCTTCGGTCACCGTCAACGGTGACCTCGGCTTCGCCGACTTCACCGGCGTGCTGAACAGTTACAAGCGCAAGTTCAATCGCACGCAGGACGGCACGAGCGTCAACAGCAGTTACATCGGCAGCCTGATCGCCAATCCCGACGTCTCGGCCATCGTCAGCTACCTGCCGTCGGCCGTTTACCTGGACAACAAGATCGACCAGACCTCGGTGGAAATGCGGCTGACATCCAAGGACTGGCAGCCCGGCAACGGCTTGCCGCTGACGTGGGTGGCCGGCTTCTACAGTGCCAAGACGAAGACCGAAGTCATCGACAACGAGCCGGTCTTCGGCATCACCAAGGCTTTCACGGATAACGGCGTCAGCATCTACGACCCGAATCAGTGGGTGGCCGATTCGGGCATCTACGACGGCGCTTTCGCCAACGACAACAGCTACTACTCGGCGCGCCACTACCTGACCAAGCAGAACTCGGTGTTCGGCGAGCTGACCTGGCACCTGAGTCCGAGCGTGCGCTTCACGGCCGGCCTGCGCTACCTGCGCTCCAGCGAGGACTTCCGGCGCGAGGGCGACTTCTTCTTCGCAGGCCAGCCTGCGCCGACGCACATCGAAAGCAAGGCCAACAAGGCCACGCCGCGCTTTGCACTGAGTTGGGATGTCAGCCAGGACACCTCGGTCTACGCGAACATCGCCGAGGGCTTCCGCCTCGGCGGCGCTAACCGTCCGATTCCACTGACCATCCAGGGCAATGTGGACGACCTGGCCAAGCTCGGCCTGACCGCCGCACCGGCGTCGTTCCAGCCGGACAGCCTGTGGAGCTACGAGGTCGGGACCAAGTCGCGCCTGTTGGGCGGCAAGGTGACCCTGGAGCTGGCGGCCTATCACATCGACTGGAAGAACATCCAGCAGGACGTCGGGCTGCCTTCGGCCGGCTTCGACTTCGAGACCAACGTTGGCAAGGCCACCAGCGACGGCTTCGAGTTCGATCTGAAAGCGCGCCTGGCTTCGAGCTTCACGCTGAGCGCCGGCGGCGGCTACAACCGCGCGGTCTTTGCTGGGGACGTGCCGTTCCTCGGCACCGATGACAACGGCGTGCCGAACGTGCGCAAGGGCGACCAGATCCAGGGCGTGCCGAAGTACAGCATGCACCTCGGCGGCGAGTACCGTTTCCCGATGGGCAGCGTCGACTCGGTCATGCGCCTGAATGGCCAGTGGACCGGCAGCAGCCACGGCACGCTGAACCGTGACGACACCGACTACCTGCGACCCGGCTACTTCACCGCCGACGCCAGCCTGGCCTTGAGTTTCGAGAAGTTCGACGTCAATTTCTTCGTCAAGAACCTGACCAACAACCACCAGGTGCTGCAACAGCCAACCGTGCAGTACGTGTCGCAAGCCTTCTACCTGCGTCCGCGGACGATCGGCGCGACGATCAGCGGCAGCTTCTGATCGTCCAGGCACAGGCCCGACGAGAGCGCAACGAAGGCGCAGCGACGGTGCAGAGAAAGTGTCGAGAAGGCGGCGGAGACAATCGAGGTCATGGACCACAGTTTTCTCTCCGCCTTCATCCTGCTGCTGCTTGTTCTCGACCCGCTGGGCAGCCTGCCGATCTTCATCTCCATCATGCGCGATGTGCCGCCGGAGCGGCGCGCTCGCGTGGCCATGCGCGAGGTGGGCCTGGCGTTCGTCGTGCTGCTGGCATTCATGTTCGGTGGCGGCAGATTTCTGGAGGTGATGCACCTCTCGGAGCGCTCGCTGGAGGTCGCCGGCGGCGTGATCCTGATGATCATCGCCATCCGCATGATCTTCGGCGCCGCCGGTGAATCGGCCTACGGGCTGGAGCCGGGCAAGGAGCCTTTCATCTTCCCGCTTGCGGTGCCGCTGCTGGCCGGTCCATCGGCGATGGCGACGGTGCTGCTGTTGGCCTCGCGGCAGCCTGAGCGCATGTGGTCCTGGATCGGCGCGCTCAGCGCGGCGATGTGGGTGTCAGGTCTCGTCCTGCTGTTGGCCGGGCG
>FSVW01003773.1_pt1 | contig 16217 bp, 10 predicted proteins | sample 1637551 | NCBI WGS metagenome assembly FSVW01 (sample SAMEA3914814, study PRJEB12502) | metagenome | biome: forest; material: soil | place: USA | collected 2011-09-16 | depth 0.1 m | reverse complement strand
GTCTTGTCCGGAATTCAACACAAGTTGTCCAACTATCGTAACCCGGCCGCCGCACCCGCGGCCAGAATCGAGCCATGAGCAGCACCATCACCTTCGGCCCGAGCGGCCCGGCGCCCGCGCCAGCACGCAGCGACTACGCGACGATCGGCCTGATCGGCCTTGCGCACGGAACCTCGCATTTCTTCCACATGCTGTTGCCGCCGCTCTTTCCGGCTTTCATCCGGGACTTCGGCCTCAGCTATTCGGAGCTGGGCCTGCTGGTGACGGTGTTCTTCCTGATCTCCGGCATCGGCCAGGCGCTGGCCGGCTTCCTGGTCGATCGCACTGGCGCACGGCCGGTGCTGTTCGCCGCGCTGTCCTGCTTCGTTGCAGCCTCGATCGCAGCCGGCACGGCGCACGGCCTCGGCGGGCTGATGCTGGCGGCGGCCTTCGCGGGCCTGGGCAACTGCTCCTTCCATCCGGTCGATTTCACGATCCTGAACAAGCGCGTGTCCTCCGCGCGCCTGGGTCATGCCTTCTCGGTCCACGGCATCACCGGCAATCTCGGCTGGGCGATCGCTCCGGTGCTGACAATCGGCATTGCCGAGTCCACTGGAGATTGGCGTTATGCCTACTTGGCCACCGGCCTGATCGCGTTGGCCGTCATCGCACTGCTGTTCTGGCAGCGCGAAAAGATCGATGACCGGCAAGGCTCGTGGGGCCATGCCAAGCCGGCAACGGGCGCGAAGCAGGAGCACCCGATGGCCTTCCTGCGGCTGCCGTCGGTCTGGCTGTGCTTCTCGTTCTTCTTCTGGAGCACGGCCTCGATGGCGGCGATCCAGAGCTTCGCCAGCCCGGCGCTGGGGCTGATGTACGGACTGCCCTTGTCGATCACCGCCTATGTGGTGACCGGCTACATGCTGTGCGGCGCCGCGGGCATGGTGGTGGGCGGTTTCCTAGTCGCTCGGGTCGAGCGCCTGGAGCGCACGATCGCGGTGGCGATGGCGCTGGCTGCGTGCTTGCTGATGCTGACGGCCAGCGGCTGGCTGCCGGCCTACGCGGCAGCGGCTGTGGCGGCGCTGGCCGGCTTCGGCACCGGCCTGGCCGGGCCGTCGCGCGACATGCTGATCAAGCGCGCCGCGCCGCCGGGTGCGACCGGCCGCGTCTATGGCACCGTCTATTCAGGCCTCGACGCAGGCTTCGCCGTGGCCGCGCCGGTCTTCGGCGCCCTGCTGGACCAGGGCCAGCCATCGAGCATCTTTGCCGGCGCGGCGCTGGCCCTGCTGCTGGGCATCGGCTCGGCTGGTCTGGTCGGCCTGGGAATCTTCCGTCGGCGGCTCGTCGCCGCTGCCTAGCCGCGCTTTGCTGGGACAGAATGGGGCTCCGCCGCCCGATATCTGCACACCACCGGAGACCGCCGATGAAGACCTTGCTGATCTACGAGAAGCTGGTGAGCCTGCACCGCGATCGCCACCGCCAACTGCGGCTGAAGGCGGGCGAGCAGCGCTTCGGCTTTGCGCGCGAGACCAATTCGGTGCTGCTCGCCGCGAGCGAGCTGGCCCAGGCCTGCCTGGACTATCCCTGCGTCTTCATCACCACCGAGCAAGGCCATGCGATGGCCGCGCTGGTGGGCCTGCGCGACAAGGAGAATCTGTTCGTCGATCCCGAAGGGCACTGGACGCCAGGCAGCTACGTGCCGGCCTTCATCCGCCGCTATCCCTTCGTGCTGGCTGAGAGCGGCAGCGCCGGTCAGTACACGGTCTGTGTGGATGAAAGTTATGCCGGCCTGAACGAGAGCGAAGGCGAAGCGCTTTTTGATGCCGACGGCAGCGACAGCTCCTGGCTCCAGCAGGCCAAGAACTTCCTGCTGCAGTTCCGCCAGGAGATGGACGCCAGCCACCAGTTTGCCGAGCGTCTGGCGGCTCTTGGCCTGCTGGCCGAAAGGCAGATCAACTTCGAGCTGCAGGGCCGCAGTTTCAAGCTCAGCGGCTTCAAGCTGATCGACGAGCAGAAGCTGCTGGCGCTGCCGCCCGATACCGTGCAGGAGCTGTTCGCGAAGGGCTGGCTGGGCCTGGCCTACGCGAGCCTGCTTTCCCAGGCCCAGGTGCCGCGCCTGGCCGCGCGGTTGACGGCGGTGCTGGAAGCGCAGGCGCTGGCGGCGGCAGCAGCCATCCCGCCGGTGCAGGTTCATTGATCACCTGCTGAGAAACCATGGCGATCCGGATCCGCGGCATCGACCATATCGTCCTGCGGGTCGTCGACCTGGATGCGATGCTGGGCTTCTATTGCGGCCTGCTGGGCTGCACTGTCGAGCGCCGGCAGGATGAGATCGGCTTGGTGCAGTTGCGCGCCGGCCATAGCCTGATCGACCTGGTGCCGGTCGATGGCACGCTTGGCCGAATGGGCGGCGCGGCGCCCGCGCGGGAAGGGCGCAACCTCGACCATCTGTGCCTGCGCATCGAGGACTTCGACGCCGCAGCGCTGCGCCGCGAATTGGGCGCCGCCGGCGTCACCGTTGGCGCTGAGGCTTCGCGTTATGGGGCGGAAGGCGAGGGCCCGTCGGTCTACCTCGATGACCCTGAAGGCAACACGGTTGAACTCAAGGGCGCGCCTTGGGCTCCCGCGGGGCGCTGATATGCGTTTCCACCGCTGAGGCGATCCGCCGGCCGGGAACATTCGGCAGCAAGACCTGACCCTTTCGCCGCGCGCTGGGCAGGATTTTCCGGATCCGGGTACGCTTTGTGCCAGGCATATCCCAACGTCAAAACGCAGGAGCATCTTCATGTTCGATCACATCGGATTGGGTGTCAGCGACTACGCGCAGAGCCGCGCTTTCTATCTCGCGGCACTGGCGCCCCTGGGTGTCGGCATCGTCATGGAAGGCCAGTACGGCCTGGGTCTCGGCACCGACGGCAAGCCCTGGTTCTGGCTGCATCAACGCGACGAACCAAAGCCTGCGCCGATGCACATCGCCTTGACCGCGCAGACGCGGGCGGACGTCGACGCGTTTCATCGGGCCGGATTGGCAGCGGGCGGCAAGGACAACGGCGCGCCGGGCTTGCGGCCCCAGTACCACGCGGACTACTACGGCGCCTTCGTCATCGGGCCGGACGGCCACAACATCGAAGCCGTCTGCCATCGCCCCGAGTGAAGCGCATGTAAACGCCTGATACAGGCATGCAGATTGCCAGAGTAAACCCATGGACCAGGACACCCGCCTCGAGAATTCGGACTTCCGTTCTCATGCCTCGGAGCCGCCTGCGGCGCGTCCAGGTCCGCCGGCGCCGGTGCCTCGCGATGCCGCGCTGGGCGACTGGACCGATCTCGCACAACGCCTGTTCTCGGCCTATCCGGGTAGCCTCGGCCTGCGCATCGGCCATGGCGGCAGCACCGCCTATTTCGGGCGCGGTGCGGCGCTCGGACAGGCGCCCGATTTCACCTTGAGCCTGGCCGGTGCCGGGGTCTTGCGGCGCCTGATCGCGGGCCGCGATCCGCTGCGTTTTGCCGATGCCTATTTCCGCGGAGACGTGGAAGTCGACGGCGACTTCTTCGCCGCGCTGCAGCTGAAGGATCACTTGCAGGACCTGCGCCTGCCGGCCGTCCAGCGCTTGAAGGTGCTGTTGCGGATACTCGGCATCAGTGGCGCACTGCCGGGGCCGTCGCCCGAGGCCGCGCTGCCTTCGCTCGATGTGCGCGAGCACAGCCGCCACGAGAACCGGCAGGCAATCGCCTTCCATTACGACGTCTCCAACGATTTCTACAACCTCTGGCTCGATCCGGCGATGGTCTATTCCTGCGCCTACTTTGAGCACGAGGACGCGACGCTGGCGCAGGCCCAGGAAGCCAAGCTCGACCACATCTGCCGCAAGCTGCGGCTGCGGCCCGGCGAGCGCTTTCTTGACATCGGCTGTGGCTGGGGTGCGCTGGTGATCCATGCGGCCAAGCGCTACGGCGTGCGGGCCCACGGCATCACGCTCAGCGAGAGGCAGCTCGCGCTGGCCAAGGCGCGCATCAAGGAGGCGGGGCTGGAAGGCCAGATCAGCGTCGAGCTGCGCGACTACCGCGACATGCACGTGGACGCCGAGGGCAAGGACGGCTTCGACAAGATCTCCAGCGTCGGCATGTTCGAGCATGTGGGCCTGAAGAACCTGCCGACCTATTTTGCCAAGGTCCATCAGCTGCTGCGGCCCGGCGGTCTGTTCCTGAACCACGGCATCACGCACGACGAAGAGGGCTGGGGTCAGGCCTTGTCTGCCGTCTTCATCAACCGTTATGTCTTCCCCGATGGCGAGCTGGACCTGCTCAGCAATGTGCAGCGCGAGATGGAGTTGCAGCGCTTCGAGATCCTTGATGTGGAGGGGCTGCGCGCGCATTACGCGAAGACGCTCCGCTTCTGGGTCGCCAACCTGGAGCGGCACCATGAGCAGGCGCTCGAACACGTCAGCGAATCGACCTATCGCGTCTGGCGCCTGTACATGGCGGCCTGCGCGATGGAATTCGAAGCGGGCGAACTGGGCCTGTACCAGATCCTCGCCAGCCGCCGTCCGGCGCGAGGCGGCCCGGCGGATCAGCCGCTGACGCGCCGGTACATGTATCCGTAGCCACGGCGGCCTCTGAACCTAGTCACTGCTACGTAGGCCTTCTCCTACGACCATCCGCGTCCTAGGCCTGCACGCCGCGCCACCTAGGCGCGCGTACCGTCTGAGTCGGACAAAGAGGAGACAAACCATGGTGGCCCAGGTGAACTGCCTTCGCGCCGGCCTCGTGCTGGCTCTTTCATTGACGGGCATTGGCGCAGCCCATGCCTTGAGCGCCCAGGTCGTCGCCAGCGGCCTCGATGTACCGCTCGAGCTGACGGCGCCGGCCGGCGACAGCCGCTCCTTCATTGTCGAAAAGGGCGGGCTGATCAAGGTGCTGTCCGGCGGCGTCGTCCAGTCCACGCCCTTCCTCGATCTCTCCAGCCAGGTCGCCACCGATGGCGAGCGCGGCCTACTGGGCCTGGCCTTCGATCCGAATTTCGCGACCAACGGGCGCTTCTACGTCGACTACGTGGACAAGACCACGCTGAGAACCGTGGTCGCGCGCTATCAGGTCTCCGCGCCGGGCGCGAGCACGGCCGATGCGGGCTCGGCCCAGACGATCCTGACGATCGCCCAGCCGGCCGGCCGCAACAACCACAAGGGCGGCTGGATCGGCTTCAGGCCTGGCGACGCGCAGGATCTCTACATCGGCACCGGCGACGGCGGCAGCGGCTATGACCCGGACAATAACGCCCAGAATGGACAGAGCCTGCTGGGCAAGATGCTGCGCATCGATGTGAGCGGCAGCGGTGCCGGTTATTCGATCCCGGCGAGCAACCCTTATGTGGGCAGCGGCACCGTGCGAGCCGAGATCTGGGCCACTGGCCTGCGCAATCCCTTCCGCAACAGCTTCGACCGTCAGACCGGCGACTTCTGGATCGGCGATGTGGGACAGGACACGCGCGAGGAGATCGACCTGGAACTGGCCGGCGACAGCGGTGGCCACAACTACGGCTGGCGCCTGCGCGAAGGCACGATCGCCACGCCCGGCGTCGGCGGCACCGCCTCGGGCCTGACCGATCCCGTCTTCGACTACCCGCATTCCGGCGCCGGCGCACTGGGTGACTCCATCATCGGCGGCTTCGTTTACCGAGGGCCCAGTGTTGCCGATGCGGATGGCCGTTACTTCTTCGGTGACTACGTCAGCAACCGCATCTTCTCGTTCGCCGTCGGCGCAGGCGGTGCATTGAGCGACCTGCGCGAGGACACCGCAGCCTTCATCGGCAGCACCGGCCTGAGCGGGCTCGATTCCTTCGGCGAGGACAGCCTCGGCCGGCTCTATGCCATGGGCACCAATGGCGTCATCGTTGCGCTGTCGGTGCCTGAACTCGGCACCGGCCTCAGCTACGGCAGTGGCCTGCTCGCGCTGTGCATGGTGATGTGGCGCCGGCGCCGCCGCACGGACGCCGGACGGGTGGACTGAACACGAACGCTCCCTTGATCGCGGCTGCGCGCATGCCGACATTCCCGCCGGCCCGGCCGGGCCGTTTCCCTTTTTCCCTCGCACCGACCTTTGACCCTTCCGCCCTGAACTGACAGGGGATTCTCTCGCCGGTCATCGCGACTATCCTCGGCGGGGTCAGGTCAATCACCAACGGGCCGTCAAGGTCCTTGAGTCATCGCGCATGCAGTCTCTTGCCGCTTATTTTCATTTCGCTCAATGGCCGCCACGGCCTGATCTCCTGTTCTGGATTGCCGTCGTGCTGCTCGCTGGCGCCTTGCTCGGCGATCTTGCTCAACGCTTGCTGGGCCTGCCGCGCATCGTCGGCTACAGCGCCGCCGGCATGCTGGTCGCGATCCTCGGCAACAGCGGCCTGGGCGATGGCCAGTTGCGCGGCACCGACCGGCTGATCGTCGACCTCGCGCTGGCGCTGCTGCTGTTCGAACTGGGCAGCCGCGTCTCGCTGCGCTGGCTGCGCGCCAATCAGAGCCTGCTGCTGACCAGCATGCTGGAATCGCTGTTCGGCTTCTGGGCCATCTTTGCAACGCTCAGTTACTTTGGCTTCGCGCCGCGCACGGCGCTGGCTGGCTCGGCGCTGCTGGGTGTCAGCGCTGCGGCGGTGATCGGCCGTGTGGCCACCGAGCTGAAGACCGGCGGCCAGGTCACCGAAAGGATGCTTGTGCTGAGCGCGCTGAACACGCTCTACGCGGTGCTGCTCCTGAAGCTGGTGATCGGCTGGCTGCATATCGACCAGCGGGGCGACTGGATCCAGGGTGTGGCGCAGCCGCTCTATACCTTTGCCGGCTCGGTCGGCGTGGCCGCGCTGCTGGCCTGGGCCGTCAGCAAGGTGCTGCGGCGCTTCGACCTGAAGGACGAGAACTCGGTGCTGCTGCTGCTCGGCCTGGTGCTGCTGGCGCTGACCGCGGCGCGTCTGCTGGCGCTGTCGACCCTGCTGGTGCCCCTGCTGGCCGGCGTATTGCTGCGCAATGCGAGCGACCGGCCCTGCATCTGGCCGCGCCACTTCGGTACCGCTGGCGGCGTGCTGGTGCTGATGCTCTTCGTCATCGCCGGTGCGGCCTGGTCGCTGAGTGCGCTGGCCGGCGGACTGGTGCTTGCCGCTGCGGCGCTGCTGGCGCGGGCTGTGGTGCGGACGGCCGTGCTGGCCGGCATGGCCCATTTCAGCCACATCAGCCTGCGCCAGGGCCTGGGCCTGGCGTTGACGACGATGCCGATTTCCGCGACCTCGCTGGTGCTGCTTGCCGACCTGCGGCTCTCGCATCCGGACATCGCGCAAGACCTGACCCCCATCGTGCTGTCCGCCATCGCGCTGATGGCGTTGCCCGGGCCTGCGCTGGTGCAGGCGGGCCTGTGGATTGCCGGGGAATATCGAAGGGCCAAGGCAGGAGGAGAAACGCGATGAGCGTTGGAGTGTTTGCCGATTCACGCTCGTTGACGATGGGCGTCGAGCTGGAGCTGCAGATCGTCAACCATCACGACTACGACCTGGCGCCGGCGTCGGGCGATCTGCTGCGCCTGATGGAGAAGGTCAAGCTGCCCGGCACCGTCACGCCGGAGATCACCGAAAGCATGATCGAGCTGTGCACCGGCGTGTGCGTGGACCACGCCGAAGTGCTTTCGCAATTGACCGAGACGCGCGACGCGCTGGTCGAGCGCGCGGCGCGGCTGAACGTCGGTCTGTGCGGCGGTGGCACCCATCCCTTCCAGGACTGGAGCCAGCGCAAGATCTTCGACAAGCCGCGCTTCCACGAGATCTCGGCCCTGTACGGCTATCTGTCGAAGCAGTTCACGATCTTCGGCCAGCACGTGCACATCGGGTGCCCGGGGCCGGACCAGGCGCTGGTGCTGCTGCACGGCCTCTCGCGCTTCATTCCGCATCTGATCGCGTTGTCGGCCTCGTCGCCCTTTGTCCAGGGCACCGACACCGGCTTCGATTCGGCCCGGCTCAACTCGGTCTTCGCCTTCCCGCTGTCCGGCCGCGCGCCCTTCGTCACGCGCTGGGAAGATTTCGGCATCTACTTCGACAAGATGACCCGCACCGGCGTGGTCAAGAGCATGAAGGACTTCTACTGGGACATCCGGCCCAAGCCCGAGTTCGGCACGATCGAGGTCCGCGTGCTGGACACACCGCTGACGATCGAGAAAGCCGCTGCCTTGGCCAGTTATGTCCAGTGCCTGGCGCGCTGGCTGCGCATCGAGAAGCCCTTCGAGCCGGCCGAGGACGACTATCTGCCCTATACCTTCAACCGCTTCCAGGCCTGCCGCTTCGGGCTCGATGGCACCTTCGTCGATCCGAAGACCGGCGAACACCGCAGCCTGCGCGAGGACATCGTAGCAACCCTGAAGGCGATCGAGATTCACGCCATGGAGTTGAAGGCCGAAGACGGCATCGCCTATCTCCGCTCGGAGATGGCCGGGACGGGGAACGACGCGACGTGGCTGCGCGGGGTGCAGGCGAAGGAAAACCTGTTGCCGGAGGTGGTGCGCCAGCAATGCTTGCGCTGGGCAGGTGAGGCAGCATGAGCGCCGTGCCGGGCCGCCCCAAGCAAGCTCGCATCCCCGTGGGGGATCGAACGGCGTACTCGCCGGGCGAGGGGCACCCATGAGCGAACCCGAGAGTCCGCCGCTGCGCATCGGCCTGTCGGCCCGGCTGATGCACAAGCCGCCGGCCGAACTCGGCTTTCGCAACAAGACGCTGCAATACCTGGAGCAGGCGATCGCCCACTGGATCATGGCCCACGGCGCGATGGCGCTGATGCTGCCGACCCTGGGCTTCGACGCCGAGGTCGATCGCCGGCGCGTCAAGGTAAGGCATTACGTGGACGCACTCGACGGCCTGGTCATGCAGGGCGGCGCCGATGTGAGCCCGACCAGCTACGGCCAGCAGCCGCTGCGGCCGGAATGGTCTGGCGACGTCGTGCGCGACCGCTACGAGATGGAACTGCTCGAAGGCTTTCTCGCCCAGGGCAAGCCCGTGCTGGGCATCTGCCGCGGCGCGCAACTGATCAACGTGGCCTTCGGCGGCAGCCTGTATCAAGACATCGCAACCCAGCGGCCCGACGCGCAGAACCATGTGGATGCCGAGCTCTACGACCGGCATCACCACGAGATCGTCTTCGAGCCGGGCTCACGGCTGGCGCAACTCTACGCGGGCATCAACGGCGGCGTGGGCGGCAATGTCACCAGCATCCATCACCAGGCGGTGGACCGGCTCGGCGGCGACCTGATGGTGGAAGCGAGGGCGATCGGCGACGGCATGGTCGAGGCGATCCGCGCTACCGGGTCCTGCTTCGTTGCCGGCGTGCAATGGCACCCGGAGTTTCACGCCATTGATCCGGGATTGCTCAGCGGCGAGCCCTTGATGAACGGCTTCCTCGACTGCGCGACCGCGTCGAGGAAAGGCTGATTGACTTACTTGCGCACGTTGTCCAGCGTGGGCGGCGGCGTGTAACCCAGTTCGCGAGCCCGTGATTCCCATTGCGTCGACAGCAGCGGCTGGTTGAGGCTCCGATAGTGCAGCGCGAGTTCATAGCTGGCGATGCCGTTGCCCAGCGCCGAGGCGAGCTGCAGCCAGCCTTCGTAGCGGTTGAGGCCGTTCGGGGCATTGATGCGGGTCTTCTGCACCGCGCCGATGCGGGCGGCGGCGTCCTTGTCGCCGCGGCCGGCGCGGCTCAGGTCCCGCTGCAGGTCTTCGCCGGCGTTGGTGGGCAGGTCGAAGGCCGTCTTGAACAGACGCACGTCGCGGCTCTGCAGCGCCTTCAGCGAAGCTTGCGCGCCATTGCGGGCGACCATCGCGCTGGGCGCGTGCGGGCTCTTCGGGTGGGCCTTCAGGAAAGCGTCGGCCAGCTGAACGACGTCCGCCGGCCAGACGGCTTCGTTGAGCTTCTGCCAGTCTGCTTCCTCGTCGAACTCCTCGGGCTTGGCCGGGCCTGCGGCCGGGGCGCTGCCGCGCGGCGCCAACTGGCAGGAGACCCGTGTGCTGTCGGCGATGAACGGGTCCTGCGCCAGCTTGCGGATCGCCTCGACCGGGAACTTGAGCATGGTCTCGCGCACGTCCACCCGCACGAGCTGGAACAGGTCGCGGAACTCGGTCTGGTCCGAAGTGCTTTCGAGCAGCTTGACGAGCGAGGCGGTGAAGAAGGTGTTGTGGTTCGCGTCTGCCGGCGCGATCGCCGGGCGGCCGGCGCCGGTGGAGAAGGCGATCAGCGAATCGGCCGGAGCGACCACCTGGTTCAGGCCCGAGTCGGCACCCGCACGCAGATTGGTACGGCAGGCATCGACGACCGCCACCAAGGTGCCGCCCTTGCGCGGCGGTACGCGCAGGATCACGTCGTCGATCAGGCGGACGCTGCCGCTGCGCACCTTGTCGGGCTTGCCGGACGGATCCAGCCCGGCCGGCAGCAGCAGGTTGGTCGCATCGACCTGAATGCCGTGGCCGGAGAAATAGAAAAACACGGTGGCATCCGCGGGAGCCGCCGAAGCCATCTCGATGAAATCGTCCAGCGTCTTCCGCGAGGCGGGCAGGTCGCCATTGAGCGCGTCGGTGACCTTGAAGCCGCGTTGTTCCAGCGCGTATTTCAAGTCGTGCACGTTCTTCGGGATCGGCGGCAGGTCGAAGGGCGCCGGGTAGGCGCTGTTGCCCATCAGCAGGGCCAATCGGACCTCGGTCTGCGCCTGCAGCAAGTCGATGCCCGGAGCACTGGCGGCGGCCGCGTCATTGGTGGCCAGCGTGGCGAAAGCGCCACGCCCGGCCAGCAGGCCACCGAGGCCCGCCAGGCTTTGCAGCAGGCGTCGCCGGCGCGGGATTGGCGAATTAGGGATGGATTTCATGGGAAGCACCGGGTTCGAGCTGTGAAGTCCTTCACGGCTCACATGCAAGAGTCGCACAACTAGGGGGGCCTTGAACACCCCCGGACCCGACGGTCGCCGCCCGGCCGGGTCCGACTTCCGCGATCACGCCGGAGCGCAGGCGCACCGTCACGTTCTCCGTGCGCACCGCTTCCTCGAAGCGATCGCGCCGGGCCGATTCGGAAACCGCGGCCACCGAGGACAGCGCGCTGGTCAGCTGGGGCACCGCCGGCAGCACGTTGTTGTAGAAGACCGGAATCTCGTTTTGCTTGCCGGCGCCGTCGTGGAAGAGGCTGTAACCGGCGCCGCCGGCGGTGTTGTTCAGCCCGGGCGAAGGGCCCAGCAGGAAGATCGCGGTGCTGCCCTGGGCGCCGCCGATCGGGCGCACGGTCAGGAAGCCGGAGTCCGGCCCGTCCGTGCGGCCGCCGGTGGCGCGCGCGCCGATCGAGACCTGGATGCCCGCGTCGCCGCCGGTGCCGAAGGGGAAGCTGGTAGTGAAGGCGCCCGGCAGCAGGTTCAGCAGCAGGCCAGCTTGCGAGAGCGCGGTGCCGGCGGCGATGTTGTCGTAGGGCAGTCGCGCGGTGATGACGGCAGTGCCCGTCGTGGCCAACTGCGCAGCGCTGATCTCGACCAGGTCGGCTTCGAGGCCCGAACCGCCGATATTCAGCTGCTGGCCCGACAGCCGGATCATGCTCTGCACGCCGCCGATCGCCTGGATATTGGGCGCCCAGGCCGTGTTGAAAGCCGCGCCGCTGAGCAGCGAGATGCCGCCGGTCACGACATTGCTTTCCTGCGCCAGGGTGATCGAGCCGAGCGCCGTGAGGTTCAGCTGCGCGCCGGTGGCGACGTTGATGGTGCTGCCGTCGGCCTGCACCAGCGTGGCCTCGGCCAGGGCCAGCGGCTTGTCGGTCAGCGGGATGATGGCCGTCGCCGAAACCTGGGCCTTGCTGGCATCGGGCGCGGCACGGGCGATCAGGTCCAACTGGCCGCCGGTGAGCGTCAGGTTGCCCTGCAGGCTCAGGTGTTCGGCACTGATCTGGCCGCCCTGGGCCAGCTGGACCGCGCCGAGGGTCAGGTCTTGCGGGGCTTGCAGCTGCACGCTATCGGCCGTGATGTTCAAGGCCTGGCTGCCGAGCTGGTTGGCCGCGCTGCTGGCATCGATCGCACCGCCGGCCTGCAAGGTGATCGGCGCCGAGCTGCTGATCGTCAGGCCGCCGCCGTAGCGTTGCGCGCCGGCACTGATGACGTTGCCGTGGACGGTGACTGCGCCATCGGCCGACAGCGAGCCCAAGGTTTCGTTGCCGGCCAGGTTCAGGCTGGCACCGGTCGAGACTTGCACCGCGCTGGCGTCGGGCAGCCGTTCGGCCGCGCTGGTCTGCAGGCTGCCCGAAGTGACCAGCGTGGAGCCCAAGTAACTGTTCAGGGCATTGGTCAGGGTCAGCGTACCGAGCATCTGCTCGATGCCGCCGGTGCCGCTGATCGCGTTGTCCAGCTGTACTGCATCGGTTCGCGCGAAGCGGAGCAGCCCGTTGTCGACCACCGCGCCGCTGCCCAGGCTGCCGCTGGCGCCGCCGTTGCCGATCTGCAGCGTGCCGGCCGCGATCAGCGTGCCGCCGGCGTAGCTGTTGGCGCCGGTGAGGGTCAAGGTGCCGGCGCCTTGCTTGTCGAGGCCGCCACTGCCCTGGATGCTGCCGGAGAAGAGACTGTCGGCCCCATCGCCGCCGACGGCCAGATGAGCGTCGTTGTCCAGCTGGACCAGGCCCAGGCCGGTGATCCGCGCCAAGGCCTCGCTGGCCTGCAGGACCAGCGTGGTGCCGGCGCCGAGCGTCAGTTGCGTGCCGTCGGCCAGCGCCGAGCCGCCGCCGAGCAGCAGGCTGCCGCCGCTGACGCTGACCGCGCCGGTGAAATCGTTGCTGCCGGAGAGCAGCAGGCTGCCGCTGCCGATCTTGCTCAGGCCGCCGGCGCCGGTGATGCTGCCGCCGAACTGGCTGCTGGCGTTGCCCGCGCCGATCGACAAGCTGCTGGCCGCATCGTCGAGTTGCAAGGTGCCGAGGCCGGCGATCGAACCGAGCGTCTGGGCCTGGTTGAATTCGACGACCGCGCCGCCGTTGACGTTGAGGCTGGCGGTCGAGGGCAGGGCGGTGCTGCTGGCCACGAGCAGCCGGCCGCCGTCGACCTCGGTGCTGCCCGCCCAACTGCCGGTGCCGGCCAGCGTCTGCGTCGCCGCGCCCGTCTTGCTGAGCCCGCCGGCGCCGGCGATGCTGCCGGTGTAAGTGCCGTCTGCCGCGTCGGCATTGACAGTCAGCCGCTGGCTGCGCAGGTCGATGGCGCCCGAGCCTGAAAGCGTGCCGATGGTTTCGTCGGCCGCCAGCGCCAGGGTCGCGCCACTGGCGACGTTCATCGCCGTGCCGTCGGCCTGCGCCGCGCCGCCGGCCAGCAGCAAGGTGCCGCCGTGGACCAGCGTCGTGCCGCTTTGGGTGTTGATGCCGCTGAGCGTCAGCGTGCCGTTGCCGATCTTGCTCAAGGCGCCAGCGCCGCCGAGGCTGCCGGAGAACTCGCTCGACGTGGAATTGCCGCCGACGGCCAAGCCGTCGGCACCGAGATCGACCACCCCGGCGCCACTGAGCGAACCGATAGCCTGGTCATGGCCAAGGGTCAAGGTTGCCAGGCTCGCCACGTTGACGGCCGAGCTTGCCGAGAGCGCTCCCGCGCCATCCGCCACCACCTGCCCCTGCGTGAACACGGTCGCGCCGCTGCGCGTGTCGGTGCCCGAGAGCTGCAGCAGCCCGTCGCCGGTCTTCGTCAAGGCGTGGGCGCCGCCGGTTTCCGAAACCGCGCCGGTCAGCTGCAGGCTCGCGCCGCTGGCGACCTGCAGCACGGTGTCGGCAGTCAAGGTGAGCGAGCCATCCAGCCGGTTGTTGCCTGACGAGCCGAGGATCAGCCCGCCACTGGCCAGCAAGGGATTGCCGAAGACCGCACCGTTGCGAAGTTCGAGCGTGCTGTTCGTCGCCAGTTCGAGCGTGCCCGGGCCGAGGTGGGCGGCGGTGCCGTCGAGCACCAGCGTGCCTTCCAGCACCGCGGTGCCGCCAAGATTGAACAGGCCGTCGCTGATGATCAGCACGCCGGTGCCGAGTTTGATCAGGCTGCCGTCGCCGCTGAAGCTGCCGCTGAACTGCACTGTGCCGGGCGCCTTCAAGGTCAGGGCCGTGGTCGCCTGCGCCAGCGTGACGGTCAGGTCGTTCATGTCGGTGAGGCTGGCCTGGCTGGCCGCCGTCAGCGTGACGGTGGAGAAGTCATTGCCGGCATTGGTCAGCAGGACGTCGCCCGTGCCGGCGTTCAGCTGCGTCATCCCGCTGACGAGCAGGGCGCCGGTCTGCGCGATCGTGCCGCCCGCGCCGCCGCTGTTGCTGCTGTCGACCGCCAGGTTGCCGTAGCTGCCGCCGCCCAAGGTGGCGCCGCCCCCGGCGATCAGGCTCAGCTGGGCCGCGTCGCCGGTGACGAGCAGGCCGTCGGCGCGCAAGTCCTTGTCCTGGACCTGCACGGTGCCGAACCCGGGGCCGCCGGCTTTCAGCTGCACGTTGTGCAACTCGTTGGCGGGGCCGTTGGTGGCTAGGTCGACGTTCATCGGCACCGAGCCTGTGGCCGTGACATCGAGCAGGCCGGTCACCGTCAGCGGGCCGAGCTGGCTGATGCTGGTGCCGCTGGCGAGGCTCAAGGTCGCGTAGCTGCCGCCGCCCAGCACCAGCGCGCCAGGGCCGCTGAGGCTCAGCTGCGCGGCGTCACCGCTGACGCTGAGCGTGCCGGCGCCGGAAAGCGTGACGGATTGCAGCGGCGTGCCGCCGAGGCTGCCGAGTTGCACGCCGCCGCCGAACTGGTTGGCAGCGTCCGCGAGCGTCGCCATCACCGTGGCGCCCGTGGCCGTCAGCGTCGTGAGGCCGCCGACGCTCAGCGTGCCGCCCTGGGCGATGCTGCCGCTAGATTGCAGCGTCAGCGCGCCGCCGATATTGCTGGCGGCCAGCAGGACCTGGTCGCCAGCGAGCGTGGCGTTGCCGGTGCTGCCGCTGGTGTTCAGCGCCACGGTCTTGCCGTTCAGCACATTGGCCTGGGCCAGCGTGATCGACTGGCCGGAGGTGCTGGTTGTGAAGCTGCTGCCGTCGGCGCCCAGCGTCAGCGCGCCGCTCTGGCCGATGCTGCCGCTGCTGGCCGTGGCGAGCAGCTTGCCGCCGACGTTGCTGGCGGCCAGCGTGATCGAGTCGGCCGTCAGCGTTGCATCGCCGCTGCTACCGCTGGTATTCAGCGAGATGGACTTTCCGTTCAGCAGATTGGCCTGGGTCAGCGCAATCGTCTGGCCGGCCGCTGTCGTGCTGAAGCTGCTGCCGTCGGCGCCGACTTGGAGAGCGCCGGTCTGTGTGATGCCACCCGTGCTGGCCGTGGCGACGAGCTTGCCACCGATGCTGCTGGCGGCGAGCTTGATCGAATCGGCCGTCAGGCTCGCGTCGCCGGTGCTGCCGCTCGTGCTCAAGGTGACTGTCTTACCGTTCAGCACATTGGTCGCGGTCAGGGCGATCGCCTGGCCGCTGCTGCTGGTGGTGAAGCTGTTGCCATCGGCGCCGAGATTCAGCGCGCCCGACTGGCTGATGCCGCCGGTGCTGGCCGTGGCGACCAGCTTGCCGCCGATGCTGCTGGCGCCGAACTGGAGCGCATCCGCCGTCACCGTGGCGTTGCCGGCTGGGCCGCTGGTGTTCAGCGCCACCGACTTGCCGTTGAAGGCATTGGCCTGGGTGAGGGCGATGGTCTGGCCGCTGGTGCTGGTTGTGAAGCTGCTGCCGTCGGCGCCCAGCGACAAGGCGGCGGTCTGCGTGATGCCGCCGGTGCTGGCCGTAGCGAGCAGGTGGCCGCCGACGCTGCTGGCCGCAAGCTTGATGGAGTCGGCCGTGAGGCTGGCGTCGCCGCCGCCGCTGGTGTGCAAGGCGACCGTCTTGCCGTTCAGCACGTTGGCCTGGGTCAGCGTGATGGTCTGGCCGGCCGTGCTCGTCGTGAACGTGCTTCCATCAGCGCCCACGGTGAGCGCGCCGGACTGCGTGATCGCGCCGATCGAGGCCGTGGCGAGCAGCTTGCCGCCGACGTTGCTAACGGCGAGTTTCAGCGCATCGCCGGTAACGCTGACGTCGCCAGCCGCTCCGCTGGTCGTGAAGCCGACCGACTTGCCGCCGAAGCCGTTGGCCTGCGTCAAGGTGATCGTTTGGCCGGCCGTGCTGGTCGTGAAGGCGCTGCCGTCGGCGCCGACGCTCAGCGCGCCGGTCTCGGTGATGGCGCCGGTGCTGGCCGTGGCCGTCAGCTTGCCGCCGACG
>FSVW01001256.1_pt1 | contig 16220 bp, 15 predicted proteins | sample 1637551 | NCBI WGS metagenome assembly FSVW01 (sample SAMEA3914814, study PRJEB12502) | metagenome | biome: forest; material: soil | place: USA | collected 2011-09-16 | depth 0.1 m | reverse complement strand
CCAGTCGGCATCGAACATCGGGCTCTTGGCCGGGATGGCGATGTAGTCGGTCAGGGCGGGGACGATTTCCTCGTCCCAGACGCGGGCGGCGAATTCGCCGAGTGCGGTGGTTTCATCGCGCTGCAAAGGCAGCGAGGGATCGCGAGCATTCATGATGGGACTCCTGTTGGAGAAGCCAGCATCTTAAAACTTGTCTCCCAGCCACGTCCGCAGGTGTTCAAAGACTTGTTCCTGCTCCGGCTCGTTGAAGATTTCGTGGAACAAGGGCTCGAAGCAGTGGTGGCGCAGCACGGCCGCGGGCGCGGCCTCGGCGAAGGCGGCGCTGCCGGCGGGCGCGACGCAGCGGTCGCTGCCGGCCCACATCAGCAGCGTGGGCACGACCCAGTCGCTTGCGTGAAGGCGCACGCGCTCGCCGGCATCGACGATCCATTGCGCCAGCGTGGGCGTGATGCGCGAATGCACCTGCGGGTCAGCCTGGTAGGCGCGCACCACCTCGGGCGAGCGCGAGATCCAGGCCGGCTTGAGCCCGTTGCCCACGGCCAGATGCGGGGCCAGCCGCCGGCCGAGCCAGAGCTGGAAAGCCTGGAAGGGCGAGAGCCCGGCATCGAGCGCGGGGGACGACAGGATCAGGCCATCTACCGGCCGGAACCAGGCCGGCAGCGTGCCAGCTGAATCCGCCATCAGCCCGCCCGAGACGAAACGCGAGGCCACCAGGCCGCCCATGCTGTGGCCCAGCAGGATCAGGCGGCCGGCATTGAAGACGGGCTCCTGGCGCAGCGCGTCGATGACGCGGGCCAGGTCGTGCAGATAGGCCTCGGCCTGCGGGATGTCGCCACGCGGGCCGCCCGAGGCGCCATGGCCTCGCTGGTCATGCCCCACCACATGCCAGCCGCAGGCGTTGAGCTTCGCGGCCACGTGCTTGTAGCGGCCGATGTGCTCACCCAGGCCGTGCACGATCAGCACGGTGCCGCGCGGCGCGGCGGGGCCGAGGTGGCGCCACTGGCACCAGTGCAGGGGCAGGCCGTCTTCGGTGCTCAGTGTTTTCATAGCCGACCCAGCGCGGCTTCGGCAGCGGCGATGGCTTCGCGGTTCAGGTCGCGGGCATGCGAGGTGCTCAGGCGTGCGTCCTTCAACACCTGCTCCAGGATGGGTTTGGCCTCGGCCGCGCGGCCCTGCCGGGCGAGCCAGCAGCCCCAGGCGCTGTTCGTGGCGATGCCGCCGTGGCGTGTCAGTGCAATTTGAAAGGCAGCTTCGGCCTGCTCGGGCGCCACCTCGGCGGCCAGCTCGGCGTAGAGCAGCGAAAGCTCGCCCGTCTGGCGCTCGGGCTGGGCCTTGAGCAATCGACCCAGGGTCGCCCAGGCATCCGCCGCCTTGCCCAGCGCGTACTGGGTGCGGGCCAGGCCCAGCAGGGCCTCGGGATCGTTGGCAAACATGCCCTGGGCGCAGGCCTCGAAATGAGGCAGCGCATCGGCCGCGCGGCCGGCGCCATACAGGGCTTGCGCGAGGCGCAGACGGTTGCCCATCGAGGGTGTCTGGTCGAGCGCCTTCTCGGCCTCGCGCAGCTCGCGGTTCGGATCGACCAGGGCCTTCAGCGCCGAGCCGGTCTTGCGCGCCACGCGGCTGTGGCGCTGCTCGGGCAGGAACTCGGCGAAGAAATAGACGATGCTGCCCAGGAAGGGCGCCATCAGCAGCACGAACAACCAGACCATGTTGCGGCCGGTGCGCACCGCGTGGACGGCGAAAAAGATGGCTACCGCAATATGGAGAAAACCAAGCAAGGGCATGTCAGACGACGCCAGAAAAATTCCGTGGATGGGCGCGCAGTGTAGGTAGCCCTGCAGCGGCCCGCCACGGTATTTATTCCATGCGCAATAGCAGTCGCTACTGCATCAGCCCATGCGGCCCTTACTGCATGAACCAGCCATGGCTCACCACCAGCGATTGGCCCGTCAGCGCGTTGGTGGGGAATGCCGCGAACAGCAAGGCCACGCGGGCCACGTCTTCGGTGGTGGTGAACTCGCCGTCCACCGTCTCCTTGAGCATGACCTTCTTGATCACGTCTTCCTCGCTCAGCCCCAAGGTCTTGGCCTGCTCGGGGATCTGCTTTTCCACCAGCGGCGTGCGCACGAAGCCGGGGCAGATCACATTGGCGCGCACGCCGTGCTTGGCGCCTTCCTTGGCCACCGTCTTGGCCAGGCCGATCAGGCCGTGCTTGGCGGTCACATACGGCGCCTTGAGCAGCGAGGCTTCCTTGCTGTGCACCGAGCCCATGTAGATGATGGAGCCGCCGCGGCCCTGCGCATACATGTGCTTGAGGCAGGCCTTGGTGGTGAGGAAGGCGCCGTCCAGATGGATGGCCAGCATCTTCTTCCAGTCCGCAAACTCAAACTCCTCGACGGGATGGACGATCTGGATGCCGGCATTGCTCACCAGGATGTCGACGCCCCCAAAGGCCTTGACCGTGGCTTCGACGCTAGCGTTGACCTGCTCTTCGTTGGTCACGTCCACGGCCACGCCGATGGCCTGTCCGCCCGCAGCCACGATCTCCGCCGCCGTGGCATCGGCCGCGGCCTGGTTCAGGTCGGCAATGGCGATCTTGGCGCCCTCGCTGGCGTACATCAGCGCGATTTCCTTGCCGATGCCGCTGGCTGCGCCGGTGACGTAGGCGACTTTGTCCTTGAGTTGCATGGGAAGTTCTCCTTCAGGGTTGAGTTCAGGATTGAGCCAGGTAATCGAATTCGACCGTGCCCAGGGCCAGGGTCATGTCGGCGATGTAGTGCAGGGCCGAGACGACCTCCAGCACCGGCAGGCCAGCCACCGGCGCCAGCGCATGCGGGTGCAGTTCCAGCGAGGCGGGGCCGCTCCAGGCGCCTTTCACGATGGTATCGACCATGTGATAACGGACCAGCTCGCAGATGCGCGGCGTGCCGTCCACATGCGGAATGATCTTGAGCAGGAAGTTGGGCGCCGCGACGGCAGCAGCCACGGTGGCGTGATCGACCGGCCGGTGTTTGAAGCCCATCGTCGCCGTGGCCACGCGCACGCGGCCGTAGTCCAGCGTGCCCACGAGCGTGTCGGTCTCGTACGTGAACGAGGGCGAGGCCAGCTTCTTGGGAAAGCCCCAGAGCTCGCGACCGCCGGCAATCGGCGGGTGGTCGTTCAAATACATGGCGTGGACATAACTGCCTTTCTCGACGCCATTGGGCCCCTGGATCTGCACCGGGATCACCTGCCCCGACTCGGTGTAATCGCCAAAGCCGGTGGAGTCGGGCATGCGGATGAACTCGTACTTCACCAAGGGCTCGGTCACCTCCAGCGGCTCGGGCACGACGGCGCGCAGCGCATCCATGTCGGTGCGGTAGGTGACGATCAGGAACTCGCGGTTGACGAAGCGATAGGGCCCGGGCGGGAATGCAGGCGAGGTGATCGGCATGGCAAAGGCCTGGCCGCGGATATCAGCAATCTTCATGGACTTCCTTGTTGCGAGTATTCAGCGTCATCAGGCTTCCGTCGCCGCGTTGTCGAGCAGGGCCACGCCGGGCTCCGCGCACGACAGGGCCGCCGTCTTGTGCAGCGAGCGGCGCATATCCTTCTCGCCCGCCTCCCAATGCTCCAGCATCGCCGCGCGCGAGAACTGGTAGTCCTTGCTCTCCACGTCCGTCGGTCGGTCCTTGTAGATCAGGTGGTAGATCTGCACCGGCGCCATGTGCAGCCGCTCGCGCAGATGGCGAACCTGCGCATCGTCCTGCCAGTTGGCCGGCAGGCGGGCCAGCAGTTCGAGCACGAGCGCATGGACGGTCTCGCGCTGAGCCAGCAGCTCCTTGTTCAGCTCGGTCCGGCTCGCGTACATGATGTCCTTCTGCCGCTCCATCACGCCCGACATCGTGGTCGGCATCGGCCCACGCGCGTTGAACAGGTCAACCTGGTAGACCACCAGCGGCCGGTAGGGATCGCGACGCTGCATCACCTCGCGCACCGGCGTGTTGGAGACGAGGCCGCCATCCCAGTAGTCGTGCCCGTCCACATGGATGGGCGGAAAGCCCGGCGGCAGTGCGCCGCTGGCCATCACGTGCTCGGCGCGGATCGGGTGCTTCGCGTCTGCATTGGAGAAGTAGCGCGACTCACCGCTGCGCACATTGACCGCCCCGACCATGAAGGCCAGCGACTCGCGCTTGGCGTTGATGCGGTCGAAGTCCACCAGCCGCTCCAGCGTGGCCTTGAGCGGCGCGGTGTCGTAGTAGCTCAGCACCTGCGCGGATGAACCGAGCAGCAGCGCGGGATCGGTGCGCGGAATGAAGAAGCCAGGGATGCCGGTCAGCATCACGGCCTGCGCGCTGAACTGGTTCTGCAAGTCGCGGCTGCCCCACCAGCTCGGCAGGCGCTGCGCGGGTTGCGAGGACACCAGCTCCCAGAACTCGCGCAGCCGCTCCACGCGCTTCTCGGGTGCATTGCCGGCAATCAGCGCCGAATTGATCGCGCCGATGGACACGCCGGCAATCTGCTGCGGCTCGATACCCGCATCGGCCAGCGCGGCGTAGGCGCCGGCCTGGTAGGCGCCGAGTGCGCCGCCGCCCTGCAGGACCAGCGCACGCGGCGCTTCGCTCATGTCAACGCCAGGCTCGGCGGCCTTCGAGGGGGCTGCCGTCTTCTTGCGCCTTGTCGTCGCCACACTCATGGGTCTCTCCTTGATGGATGACCCATCATGCCCAGTTCGTGTGTCTGATTCTTAAAGAGGGCTTGATGGGACTTGCGGTAGGTGATGACGAATACCTAGGCAAGTACCGGGCCAAGTCCCTTCGTCAGTACATGTAGAGGCGCAACACCTCTGCGTCAGGTCTCGTGCCAATCAAGGAAAGCCATGAAGGGTTCCGGCCAGACAGCGATGACAAGACCCAACAAGGCAAAGGCAATTTTGAACACCAAAGCAGGCCATCCTGCGATGTAGCCCGATGCCGGCCGCCCTTCCCAGCCAAACGGAATCCGCTTTTTCCGCCACGACCAGAGCACGCCCAAGGTCAGCAGCAGGCCGATGCCGCGCATCGTGGTCCTGGCGCTTGCGAGAATCGAGAACGCGATGAAAACAAGCAGCAGCAACCAGCCGAACGGGCCGCCGCCTTCTTCATCATCATCGTCGTCGGAGGGCTCTGGCACGGCCCGCTAGCCCCGATCAAACTTGAACACCGCCATGCTCGACATCAGATTCGGCCGCGTGCGCACTGCACGCCCGTTCTGAATACCAAAACTGTCCAGCACGCGCAGATTGTTCTTGCGCGCCAGCACTTCAAAGTCCGCATAGGTGCCCACGCGGATATTCGGCGTGTCGTACCACTCATAGGGCAGCACGCGCGTCACCGGCATGCGGCCGAACAACACTTGCAGGCGATTCGGCCAATGCGCGAAATTGGGGAAGCTGACGATGCCGATGCGGCCGACGCGGGCGGTCTCGCGCAGCATCAGCTCGGTGTTGCGCAGGTGCTGGAGCGTTTCCAGCTGCAGCACCACGTCGAAGCTCTGGTCCTCGAAGATCGACAGGCCTTCTTCAAGGTTGAGCTGGATGGCGTTGACACCGCGCTGCACGCAGGCCAGCAGGTTGGCGTCGTCGAGCTCAACGCCGTAGCCCGTGCAGCCGCGGTGGGCCTGCAGGTAACTGAGCAGTTCGCCGGTGCCGCAGCCGAGGTCGAGCACGCGCGAGCCTTCGGGCACGAGCGCGGCGATCTGTTCCATCACTCCGGTTGCGCTCATGCCTGGAACTCCTGCGCCATGCGGGCAAAGTAGGCCTTCAAGACGCCGTGATAGCGCGGGTCGTCAAGCAGGAAAGCGTCGTGGCCATGCGGCGCATCGATCTCGGCATAGGAAACATCGCGCTTGTTGTCCAAGAGCGCCTTGACGATCTCGCGCGAGCGGGCCGGCGAGAAGCGCCAGTCGGTGGTGAAGCTGGCCACCAGGTACTTGCAGCGCGAGGCCGCGAAGGTTCGCGAGAGGTCGCCGCCATGTTCGAGCGCCGGGTCGAAGTAGTCGAGCGCGCGGGTGATCAGCAGGTAGGTGTTGGCGTCGAAGTACTCGCTGAACTTGTCGCCCTGGTAGCGCAGATAGCTCTCGATCTGGAACTCGATGTCCTGCGTCGAATAGCCCAGCTCGGCACTGCGCATCTGGCGGCCGAATTTCTCTTCCATCACGTCGTCGCTGAGGTACGTGATGTGGCCGATCATGCGGGCCACTCTCAAGCCGCGCTTGGGCAGCACGCCATGCCGGTAGAAATGCCCGCCGTGGAAATCCGGGTCGGTGATGATGGCGCGGCGCGCCACCTCGTTGAAGGCAATGTTCTGCGCAGAGAGGCTCGGCGCCGTCGCGATGGCGATGCAGTGGCGCAGCCGGTCCGCATAACGCAGCGACCAATCGAGCGCCTGCATGCCGCCGAGCGAGCCGCCCAGCACGCCGGCCAGCTGCGTGATGCCCAGGCGATCGACCACGCGGACCTGCGCATCGACCCAGTCCTGCACGGTCACGACCGGGAAGTCCGCGCCATACGGATGGCCAGTAGCCGGGTTGGTGTGCATGGGCCCGGTCGAGCCGAAACACGAGCCCGGGTTGTTGACGCCGATGACGAAGAACTTGTCGGTATCGAGCGGCTTGCCCGGGCCGATCAGGTTGTCCCACCAGCCTTCGCTCTTGTCCTGGCCTTCGTAGGTGCCGGCCACATGATGGCTGGCATTGAGCGCGTGGCAGACGAGGACGGCGTTGCTCTTGTCGGCATTGAGTTCACCATAGGTTTCGATGGTCAGGTCGTAAGGCCCGAGCGTGTTGCCGCTGCGCAGGGGCAGCGGCTCGTCGAAGTGCAGTGATCGCGGCATCACATGCCCGATGCTGGCCATGCCCAACCTTTCGCCAAAAAAGAAAACCGGCGCCGCTGCTGCGGACACCGGTCATGGCGCCCTCTTTAGTTCCGGCATCACGTCGCAAGCGACATGAGCCTTCTCTGAAGAGTCCCCTTTTGGGGCCTCTTTAGCGGCATTTCTTAAGCGCTCGCAATTCGGAACAAATCAGCGCTGTGCCGCGGATTGTAGCGAGCCGAGCGTGCAGCCCCGGGCCTGCTCCTCGATGTTGCCCGCGGCCACGCCGGACAGATGCCAGCCGAGCGGAAAGTGCACGCCCTGCTGCAGCAGATCGACGGCCACCGGCTGCAGCATGCCGGGCGGCACGGCCAGCGTGAACATCAGGGCCTCGTCGCGGCGGCCATGGGCGCCGATGCCGCTGCCGGCAATCACGGCCAGCGGCGGGCCCAGCGCGTCAGAGTAGGCGCTGCCGTGGCCCGCACAGGCCGGCATCTGCGGCTGGTAGACCGAGGCCCGCGCTGCGCAGCCGCTGGGTGCTGCCGGGCTGACCTCTTTCCGGCTCGGCACGCCCGAGCTTGCGCAGGACGCGACCGGCTCGTCGCTGAGCCGCGGCGTGTTGCGCAGCATCAGCGTGTTCACGCGCAGGTGCTGGATCAGCCATGCGCGGTGCGGGAGTTCGCGGCATGCGGACTGGGGCCCGGGCTCGGACAGGCACTTGCTCAGCCCACGCATCACATCGGCCAGCGTGGCCATGCCGCTGTTGTCGTAGTAGCCGCCGTCGGCCAGATGGCCGCAGGGTTCGAGCGCGCCGTCGCTTGCCAGGGGCGCGCTTGCAGACGCGCGGCGGCGGCAGTCGATATCGCGGGTCTGCAGCTCGCCGATTGCATTGGTGTAGGGGAAGCGCGCGGCGTTGTGGGCGGCGGTGGAGAGCGGCAGGTCGTGGCGCAGGATATCGAGCTGGTCGCGCGCGCCGGGGAAGTCCTGGTTCAGCGCGAGGTCGCTGGCAATCGCGCGCTCGCCCGATTCCACCCAGGTCGAGTTGAGCAGCAGATGCGGCCGATGCGCAGGCACCAGCGCGCCGAACAGGCTGCGGCGCAGCTCAGGCGCCCCTTGCTCCAGGCCGGCTTCAAACCACGCGGCACGCGACAGGAAACCGCAGCCCGGCTGCTGGCTGCACACGCCGCTGGGCAGCACATTGCCCAGCACGTCCTCGAACATCCAGGCCGAGAGCAGCGGCGCCACGAGGTCGCGCTGCATGAAGCGCTGTATGCACTCGCGCGCATGCCGGGGGTCGGCCTGGCAGGCACGGAACACCGCAGCGCCCACCGCCCCGCCCGACACACCCGAGATCGCAAACGTGCGGGCCGAGAACCGCGAATCCTTTCTTCCTGCCAGGACTGCAGCAGGTCGGCCGTCCAGGCCGCGGCCCGGATGCCACCGCCCGCGGTGGCAATCAAGTAGACGGGCAGTTCAGCGGAGTCCGCCTCCTCGCGACATTCCTTTTCCTCCTTGCACAAGCTCTCCAGCCATTGCTTCAGCGCCAGGTCCAGCGAGGGCCTTGGATCGGTCTGCCAGGCCACGGGGGCAGCCTGCTCACGCTCGTCGATCTGACGATCGGCCCCGGCCATCACGCCCAGCGCGGCCAGCCACAGGGCGAAGAGCATGCCGGCCAGCTTGAAGCGATTGAAGACCTGGTGGCGCCCCCATCGCGCCACGCGCCCGAGCAGTCTGGGCACGGGGGGCGGCTCCCCAGGCGGCAGCAGCCGGATCGGCCTGAGGAAGGGCAGCCCCGCCCGCGCCCGCATCCCGGCATGCAGCATCACCAGCGCATAGGCCAGCACCACGATCAGCGCCAGCAGCATCGTTGCGGCCAGGCGCAGGCCGTCGTTCGCCGGCGAGGCCAGCGGCTCGGGATGCAGCAGCGGCCGCCAGACGATGTGGCGGCTGTCCTGGCCGGCCAGGCCTAGCACGCCCAGCAGAAGCACCAGGAACAGGACCCAGGGCACGGCGGTGCGCAGCTCCTGCAAGGACAGCCAGCCGAACACGCAGACCCAGAAGGCCAGCGCAAAGGCGATCTCGGCTTGCGCCAGCGAGGGCAGGGAGCCGGTCATGTCGGCCAGGCGCGCCAGGCCAAAACCGGCGAGTGAGAGGATCAGCAGATGCAGCGGCTGCACATGCCAGCCCAGCGTGTAGCGCAAGTCTGTCCGGCCCGAACGCGGGAACAGCCAGCTCGCATTGGCGCGGGCGTTGTAGTAGCAGCGGTTCACCACGTCCTGCCCCTTGCCGCGCTGCCATGCAAAGGCGCCGGCCAGCAGCACGTGGGCGAAGGACAGTGCCGCGGCGGCCAGCGCAATCTGCATCGGTATGCCGGTCGGCTGCGGCAGGAGCGAATCGGCATAGGCGCCCGCGATGCCGTCGCGTGCCACCTGCTGGGCCAGCAAGGCGAACATCAGCAAGGGCGCCATGCCCAGCAGGCGGGCCAGATAGCGCGCAAAGTGGTCCTCCATGCCGGGCTCCTCGCGCACCGGACGGCCCGAAGCTGCGATCTCGCAGGCGCTGCGCGTCCACAGCCAGACACTGAAGGCCAGCACCCAGGCTGCCGCCGCGGCCAGCCCATGGGCAAACAAGCCCTGCAGCGGGCCGGCGCCCAGCGTGGCGTAGGCGAGGTCGCGCGCCTGGTCCATCACAAGCACCAGCAGGGCCAGCAGCACCAGGGCGATCAGCACATAGCGGCTGCGCAGCAGCATGTCGCCGATGGCCGAGCGCAGCAGCGCGCGCAGGTCCTGGGCCCGCGCCCGCCCGTCGCGCCGCAGCACGGCAAAGATCCAGGCCAGGCCCAGCAGCAGGAGCCACAGCGCCACGAGCATCAGCAGCCAGCGCTTGCCGTGGTGGGTGGCGCAGGCATAACCGGCCAAATCAGCGTCAGGCATCCACAGCAGCTTGGGGGCCTTGCCGATGCAGGCCATCGCGTTGGCGCTGCCCGCCAGCAGGATGGTGAGCAAGGCCAGACCCGCGCCGCCCAGCCAGGCGCGCCAGCGCCAGCGCGTCGCGACCGGTGCGGCCACTTGCAGCAACAGAAAAGTCAGCGCGCAGATCGGCAGCAGCAGGAGCGTGCTCCACCAGGGCAAGGCACCCAGGCGCGCCACGCCCAGCAGGTTTTCCGCCAGGTCGGCCAGGGCCAGCGCGACGAGCGGCAGCAGCAGCCATTCCAGCGGCGGGCCGTCGCCCGGCTCCCGGCCCCTCAGATCACGCAGCAGGGTCTGGCCCAGGATCCAGATGAAGCGTGTGAACAGACCCGCGTAACAGGGCAGCAGCACGAGCGAGTCGAAGCTCAGGTCGGTGTACGCGAGCCAGCGCAAGCCGACGGCGTCCCACAGCTTCAGCAGTGCCGGGGCCGGCGCGTCGTCGCCACTCAGGCCCCAGCCCAGCCAGTCCTCCAGGCTGTAGCCCGTGTGCGAGGTGAGGAAGGTGCCGGCCAGCAGCAGCACGAAGGCCGCGAGTGCGGTGGCGCTGGCGGCGTGGGCCGGGGTACCGAAGAAGGCGCTCAGCTTCAGCAGGCCGCTTTTGACGACGGCGACCCAATCTGCCAAGTGCGCGAGCGCGCTCTTGCGCTCCGGTGTTCCATACCCCACTCCCGCTTGCTTCGCCATGGCCGCTCCCTTTTTGCGGGCCGAGTTTCGCCCGCAATGTCCTACAGCGCGAGCGCTTCATCCCCCATCGTGCGGATGGTGTTTGCCGTTCCTGGTCACTCGACCAATAATGCCGCATGCCGCGCCCTTCCCAAGCCCAGGACCAGGCCCTGCTCGCCGCAGGTGCTGCGCTCTATGCCGAGCTGGGTGCTGCCCGGCTTTCGGTGCGGCGCGTGGCCGAGCATGCCGGGGTCAATCCGGCCATGGTGCATTACCACTTCGGCAGCAAGAGCGGCTTTCTGCGCGCCCTGCTGCAAGCGCATTACGAGCAGATGTTCGCCGGCCTGAGCCTGGAGGCGCAGGCCGATGCGGCGCCGCTCGCGCGCCTGCGCGCCGCCCTGTTCGCGCTGGCGCGTTTCGTGCGCCAGCACCGCGCCCTGATCGGCCGGCTGTGGCAGGACACGCAGTCCGGCGAGGCTGTGGCGCTGGAGTTCCTGCGCGCCAACGCGCCGCGCCATGTGGGCCTGCTGGGCGAGCTGGCCGCCGCCGCCGAGGCCGCGGGACAGCTGAGCCGCCAGCCGCCGCTGACCCGCCTGTCCTTCATGATGGGCGCGGTGCTGGCGCCCATCCTGATCGGCGGCGGCGTGCGCGCGCTGGGCATTGCGCCCAAGGCGCTGGCGGCGCAGATCCAGCCGCAGATTCTTTCCGACACCGCCCTGCGCGCCCGCATCGACCTTGCCCTGAAGGCCTTGTCATGATGAAGCCCTCTCGTGTTCTTCTCCTTCCTGCGCTGCTGATGGCCGGCTGCCAACCGCAAAGCGAAACCCGCTGGAGCGGCTACGCTGAAGGCGAGACGCTGTACATCGCCGCGCCGGTGGCCGGCCGCGTCAGCCAGCTGGGCGTGCAGTCGGGCCAGAACGTGGCGCAGGACGCAGCGCTGTTCGCGCTCGACGACAGCCTGCAGCGCGCAGCCGATGCCGAGGCGCAGGCCCGCGCGCAAAGTGCGCAGGCGCAAGCCGCCGACACCGACAAGGGCCGCCGCCGCGAGGAGCTGGCGGTGACGCTGGCGCAGCTGAACCAGGCGCGCACGCAGGCCGATCTGGCCAACGTCGAGCTCAAGCGGCGCCAAGCCTTGCAGACCCAGGGCTTCATCGCACCGGCGCAGGTCGAGGACGCAGCACTGCAGGCGCGCACGGCGCGTGAACACGTGCTGGAACTGGAGGCCGCGTTCAGCACCGCCAAGCTGCCCGCACGCGAGGACGAGCGCGCTTCCGCTCGCGCGCTGGCCGCTGCGGCGCAAAGCGGGCGCGCGCAGACCGACTGGCAGCTGCAGCAGACCACGCAGCGCGCGCCGAGCGCCGGCCTCATCACCGACATCTTCTTCCGCCCGGGCGAATGGGTGCCTGCCGGCCAGCCCGTGCTGGCCCTGCTGCCGCCGGCCAATCGCAAGGCGCGCTTCTTCGTGCCCGAGGAAAAGCTCGCCGCCGTCAAGCTCGGCCAGACCGTGCACCTGAGCTGCGACGGCTGCGGTGCGCCGATCGCCGCGCACATCAGCTACATCGCGCCGCAGGCCGAGTACACGCCGCCGGTGATCTATTCGAACCAGCAGCGTGGCAAGCTCGTGTTCATGGTCGAGGCGCGGCCCGAGAAAGCGGAAGACGCGCTGCGCCTGCAACCCGGCCAGCCGCTGGACGTGACGCCGTGAACGCAGCGCCGGGCCGCCCCAAGCAAGTTCGCTCCCCCTTGGGGGGACAGGCCGCAGGCCGAAGGGGGCATCAGTGACTGAAATGGCGATTGACGTGAAAGGCCTCTCGAAGTCCTTCGGCGGCCGCAAGGTTGTCGACGACGTGAGCCTGCAGGTGCAGCAAGGCCAGATCGTCGGCTTCCTCGGCCCCAACGGCAGCGGCAAGACCACCACCATGCGCATGCTCTGCGGCCTGCTCACGCCTGACTCGGGCGAAGGCCAGTGCCTGGGCCTGGACTTCCGCAAGGAGCAGGCACAGCTCAAGCGCCAGGTGGGCTACATGACGCAGAAGTTCGGCTATTACGAGGACCTGAGCATCCGCCAGAACCTCGACTTCGTGGCCCGCCTCTTCGAGCTGCCCGACCGGCGCAAACGCGTGGACGAGGCGCTGGAGAAGCTCGGCCTCAAGACCCGCCAGGAGCAGCTCGCGGGCAGCCTCTCGGGCGGCTGGAAGCAGCGCCTGGCCCTGGCGGCCTGCCTGCTGCACGAGCCGCGCCTGCTGCTGCTGGACGAACCCACGGCCGGCGTGGATCCGCAGGCGCGGCGCGAGTTCTGGGCCCAGCTGCGCGAGCTCACCGGCAACGGCATCACGGTGCTGGTGGCCACGCATTACATGGACGAAGCGGAGCGCTGCGACGAGCTGGTTTTCATCGCCTATGGCAAGGTGCTGGCGCATGGGCCGCAGGCGGAAGTATTGAAGGCGGCGGGCGTCACCAACGGCAATCTCGAGGACGCGTTTGTCCAGCTGATCAGCCAGGCCCACAACAACTACGCGGAGCCGAGCTGAGCATGGTCCGCATGAGTTTTGGCCGCATGTTCGCCGTCTTCCTGAAAGAGCTGCAGCAGATGCTGCGCGACAAGCTGACCTTCGCCATGGCCGTGGCCGTGCCCATCGGCCAGCTGGTGCTGTTCGGCTATGCCATCAATATGGACCCCAAGGGCCTGCCCACGGCCATCGTCTCGCAGGACCAGAGCGACATGGGCCGCAGCCTGATGGCAGCGCTGCAGAACAGCGGCTACTTCCGCGTGGATGCCAGCGGTATCAGCGAGCGCGAGGCCGACGAGATGCTGGCGCGCGGCGACATCCAGTTCATCGTCGTCATTCCGAACGACTTCAAGCGCCGCCTAGTCCGCGGCGAGAAGCCGGCCCTGCTGGTGGCCGCCGATGCCACCGACCCCGCCGCTGCCGGCAACGCGCTGGCTGCCCTGTCGCAGCTCGGCGCCACCGCGCTAACGCGTGAATTGAGCGGACCCCTGGCGCATCTGCGCGCTGGCGAGCCGCCCTTCGAGCTGCGCCTGCAGCGCCGCTACAACCCCGAAGGCCTGACCCGCTACAACATCGTGCCCGGCCTGATCGGCACCATCCTGACGATGACCATGGTGATGCTCACTTCGCTGGCGATGACGCGCGAACGCGAGCGCGGCACGATGGAGAACCTCCTGGCCACGCCGGTGCGCCCGCTGGAGGTGATGGTCGGCAAGATCCTGCCCTATGTGCTGATGGGCTATGTGCAGCTGGGCGTCATCATGGGCGCGGCCTGGGCGCTGTTCGACGTGCCGATGCTGGGCAGCCTGCCCCTGCTGCTGGCGCTGATCGGCGTCTTCATGCTGGCCAATCTGGGCGTGGGCTTCACCTTCAGCACGCTCGCCGGCAACCAGTTGCAGGCCATGCAGATGACCTTCTTCTTTTTCCTGCCGTCCATGCTGCTGTCGGGCTTCATGTTCCCCTTCCGCGGCATGCCCGAGTGGGCGCAGCACATCGGCGAGGTGCTGCCGCTGACCCACTTCCTGCGCATCGTGCGCGGCGTGATGCTCAAGGGCAACGGCCTGCAGACCTTGATGCCCGAGGTCTGGCCGATGCTGGTGTTCCTGCTGGTGGCGGGCGGCATCGCACTGCGGCGATACCGAATGACGCTGGATTGATATCCGGGTTAGCGATGAAGCCGGCTTCATCGACACACCGAGCGTTCCATGCCCCCGCGCTTGGGGTCGCTCGTTAACATTCCTTTACCGTTGACTGGGTCAGCCGACGACCGGTCCGAACCACAAGGAATTCTCATGAAACTTCGCCGCATCGTTGCCTGCCTGGCCACCTCACTGCTCACCGCCCAAGGCGCCCAAGCCGCCACGATCCACCTCATCAACACGGGCGGTGTCGAGGCCGGCAGCGCCGCCTTCATCGGTTTCTCCGCTGCCGCTTCCTTCTGGGAATCAGTGCTCGGCGACAACGTGACACTCAACTTCAATGTGGGCTTCAATTCCGCCGGCTTTGCGGACAACGTGCTGGGGCAGACCTCCAGCTCCTCGAACTCCAAGACCCAGGTCGCATGGCGCGCCGCGTTGATTGCCGACTCGACCACGCCGCTCGACGCCGTTGCAACGGCGCATCTCGCGACCTTCACCAACGCCAACGTGAACTTGAACACGACGGTCCAGAAGGCCCTGGGGCTCTACACCGGCACGGCGAATGCCAGCGATGCCTCGATCACCTTCAACAGCAACCAGCCCTTCGACTTCGATACGCGCGATGGCTTTGGCACCGTCGCGTCCGACTTCGTCGCCGTCGCCGTGCACGAGATGGGCCATGCGCTCGGCTTCGTCAGCGCGGTCGCGTCGAACTCGACCAACAACTCGCGGCCCTCCAACACTGACCTGTTCCGCTACCAGAACGGCGCGTTCAGCATGGCCTGGGGCGGCGATCCGTACTTCTCGATCGATGGCGGCGCCACGCAGGTCTTCGGCCGCTCTGGCTTCGCAAACGGTGCCGATGGCTTCCAGACCTCGCACTGGAAGGACGGCGCCCGCATCTTCCAGGCCGGCACTTGCACGCAGCTGCTGGAGCCGCAGATCGGCATCATGGATCCGACGGGCGGCATCTGCCAGCAAGGCATCGTCACCGCGCAAGACCTGGCCATGATGGACGCCCTCGGCTGGAACCTGAACATGGACATCCTGGCCAATTCCGACTACCAGCTGAACACGGCGCAGATCCTCCAGAACTACCTCGACGCCACCGCGGCCGTGCCCGAGCCTTCGAGCTGGGCGCTGTTCGCCGCAGGCCTGGGTTTCAGCGGCGTGGCCCTGCGCCGGCGTCGTTCGCAGGCCGACAAGGCCTGAGGCAAGAAGAAGGACGGCTCAGTCCGATCCGGCGAGGCACCCCCGCCACGAGGGGTTGATCGCCGCATCGGCGCGCTGCGAGGTGGGCAAGAATAGAGCCCTCATGCCCAGCCTCGACCCCGTCATCAGCCGCCGCGAACTGGAGCGCCGCCACGCGGCGCTGCAGGACCTGCGCCGCTACCTGGCGCTGCAGGAGCAGGAGTTCCGCACGCAGCGCGAGCAGGTGCAGGCTTTTGCCGAGCGCTACCAGGCCCTGCTCGGGCCGCTGTACGAGGAGCTGTTCGCGCTGGAGTCGCAGCTGCGCACGGCCACCAATGCGCTGATCACGACCATGCGTGAGCACGGCATCGAGCTGCGCCTGCCCTCAACGCAACAAGCAGCCCCGCAGCAAGGCGGTGGCGAGCTGCAGTCCCAGATGCCCGGCCTGGCCCAGATGGCGCGGCTCGAAGGCCTGCCGCCGGCCGAGGCGCTGCCGCCGGTGCCCGTGGGCGCCGACATCGGCCAATGGGCGCCACCGACGCTGAAGATGCTCTACCGCCGCGCCGCCATGCGCCTGCACCCGGACCGCGCCGCCAGCGACGCCGAGCGGCCCGAGCGCGAGCAGCAGATGATGGTCGTCAACGCCGCCTTTGCGGCCAGTGACCGCCAGACGCTGGAAGCCCTGCTGCTGGCTGCGGGCGAGGAGCCCAGCGCCATCCACGGCGGCAACGCCTCGGCGCTGCGCAACTGGCTTGCGCATTGCGAATCCCTCGTCCAGGTCCGGCTGCGCCTGGTGGCCAGCTACCGGGAGGCACTGGGCGGGCAGAGCATGTACCGGCTCTGGCAGACCGTCAGCCAGGCCGAGGACCGCGGCATCGACCCGATGGGCCTGATGGCCATGCGCCTGCGCGAGCAGCT
>FSVW01000266.1_pt1 | contig 16307 bp, 15 predicted proteins | sample 1637551 | NCBI WGS metagenome assembly FSVW01 (sample SAMEA3914814, study PRJEB12502) | metagenome | biome: forest; material: soil | place: USA | collected 2011-09-16 | depth 0.1 m | reverse complement strand
CCGATGACGTCACCGCGGCGGAACTCGCCACGCAGCCGCTTTGGTCAACGCATCCGGCGCAGGAACAGGTGCGGCGCTGATCGGGCGCGCCGGGCCTTCCCGCCTTCCTACAGCCTATGGATGTAGGCATCGAACGGACGTCTGAGAATTGTTCGTTCATGCCAGGCTGGGGAGGAGGGTCTTGCCATGCAGATGCGCGACAGGAGAGGCAGGTGCACCGCCCTGAGACACCGCGGGCTGACACCCGATCAGCCACTGAGACCCTGGCCATGATCCAGCGCGGCAGCGGCGGCCGAGGATGAAGACGCTGGCAACTCCTGGCCGGCGCCAAGGCGGCTCGGCAGCACGTGAATCAGCCGCTTCCCAGCGGCGGCCATCTGCGCGACCTGCCCCACCGCTTCGCGCCAACGCCAGGCTCGCGCAAGCAGTCAGCGCGGCACCGCAGACCGCGCGCTGTGCCTGTGGCGGTGGCTGCCCGCGCTGCAGTAAGCCGCCGCCGGCGCATCCGCTGGCCCTGAGCAGTCCGACCACGGCGGCGGCGGAAGCGCACGCTGAGCGGGTCGCCGAAGCGATGTCGCCAACGCCAGCGAGCACGGCTGCAAGCGAGGCACCGATCGAAGGAGCGCCGCTGCCCGCAGCGTTGCGCTCGTTCTACGAACCGCGCTTCGGCCGCTCGCTGGCCGCGCTGCGCCTGCACAGCGGGCCACAGGCTGCGGCGCAGGCTGCCAGCGTCCGGGCCCATGCCTACACGATAGGCGGCCACATCGTGTTGGGGCGAGAGCGCCCGGCGCAACCCAGCCGCACGATGGCGCACGAGATCGCCCATGCGCTGCACCATGAACCCTCGGTCGCCTGGCGCGAGCCCTACGAGACCCGCGGCTTCAGCATGCCGCGCACCGACCTGGCGGATCTGGCCACGCGCGGCTATTGGATGCAGCGCACGCAGACGGCCTACTTCGTCACCGCCGATCCGCGCATGACCAGCGACCCCGAGGAGCGCGACGCGGTGCTGTCGGTCGTCTGGGCGCTCAAGCCCACGCCCACGGTGACGCGCCGCGAGGAGATGGTGGTGCCGATCGCGCCGCGCACGCTGCCCCCACCGGCGGCCGCACCGACCGGTGCAACGGGCGGCACCGGCAGCGGCGCGCCCACCACCCCCGCCGCACCGACGCAGACCGCGACCTCGATCTACCGCATCGTGTTCGCGCCGGTCGCGGCCGGCGACCCCCGGCCGCGCCTGACGCTCGAGCACATCTTCAGCGGCCAGGGCCCGGGCATGACGCCAGCGGCCGCGCCAGCGGCACCGGCCGACTATGCGCCACCCGAGAGCTTCAATTGGCACGCCGCCAACTTCGATGCCAACGCCTATTTCGGTGCTCACCCGCAAGAGCGCGCGGCGATCCTGAACTGGATACAGAACACCGCGCCGGCCAGCTTCTCGCAACTGCTGACGGTGCAATCCACGGGCGCTCGCGGCGCGGTTGTGCACCGCGGCGTCATCCACGTCAGCGGCAGCCATCGCGGGGACGACATCAGCTCGGTGACCTTCACTCAGGTCAGCGAATCAGCACTGGCCGCCACCGCAACGGCGCCTGCCGACTACCGCGGCCGCGGCGACGCCGGCGACGCTGACATCGAAGCGCTGAGCACCCGCGCGACCCATCCGCTCGGCCGCGTAACCTGGCCGACTTCGATGCCGGCCGACGAAGCGGTGCCCGTGAAGCTGTACGTCGCAGGCCACTTCGGCCGGCGCGACATGCGTTCGACCGAAGTCGACATGCTCGTTCCCGTGGGCACCGGCACGCGCAGCGTGTTGTACACCGTGCGCTTCGATGCGGACGCCAATGCCATCGTCACGCGCCTGGGCGAAGTCGGCAGCGGCACAGGCTTGACCGACCTCAACCGGTTGGCCGTGCAGCGCGTGCGCGGCTTTCCGGCCGGCGGCCACGCGGCGGCCTTGCGCAGCTTCTGGTCGAGCCGCTACGCAGGCGCGCCCGCATTGGCCGTCGCGCCCACCGCCACCGATGCCGAGGTGCTGACCGAGATGAACCGCTTGCTCGCCGCGGGCGTGGTCAATGCTGGCTGGTTCCAGGCCGTCTACGGCATCGAGGCGATGACCGCCACGGCCACCGCGACGCGGCTCGAAACCGCGCACAGCGTGCCAGCCGCCAATCGCGCCGACACCATCGACTTCACATCCACCGATCTGCAGATGCTCGAGCTGGCCTTGGAGACCTTGAGCGCCAGCGAGCTCACCCGGTTGCGTGGCGTAAAGCTGGGGCGCAAGACCGCCGCGATCACGCGCGAGGGCGGGCGCATCCGAGCCGGCGGGGCCGGTCAGTACGGCCTGACGCTGAACGACGGCGCCAACACCACCGTGCTCTATTTCGCGCCGCTGTACCTGAACAACGACGCCCTGTTCCGCGGCAGCACCGCCGCCGGCGCGCTGCCAGACGTGGTGATGAACTTGCTGCACGAGCTGGGCCACGCGAGCGGCTTCTCCGGCGGGCTGGAGACGGCATTCAACGCCTGGCTCAGCGCCAGGCGCGCCGATGTCGCAGCCGAACTGGTCGCGCTGCGCCGGCGGAGCCCGCGGCCGGCGGCGGACATCACGGCCGCTGAGTCGCGCCGCGATGCGCTGGGCGCGCCGACCTGGTACGCGGCCAGCGGCGCCGGCGAGATGTTTCCCGAGGTCTGGGCGCTGTACCACACCGACCCGCATTTCCTGTGCGGCCAGGCGCCGCTGATCTACGCCTGGCTCGATGCGCTTGCGACGAGCGGAACACCGCCGGCCGCCACCGCCACGCTCACGGCACCGACGAGTTGCCCGGCCTGAGGCGCCCGGCCGGCGATTGCGCGCCGGGCGGGGCAGACATCGCATCGGCTACCGCCTGAAGCGCCCGCCCGCAATCGTCGCGGGTCAGCGCACCACCCAGGCAAAGGCGCAAGCCCTCGGGTGGCTCGCGATCGGTCGAGAACGCGCTGCCGGCGACGGCCGCGACGCCGAGCGCCTGCAGCCGCTCGGCGAGATCACTCGCGGCGCCAGAGCCTCCTTCGCTTTCGCTCAAGGGCAGCCAGGCGTGGAAGCCATGCGGCTGCGTGCGCACGCCCGAAGCACCCAGCCGCTCGCGGATCAGCGCGCTGCGCCAGCCGCATTCGGCCCGCACCGCGGCCAGCACCTCGGCACCGTGGCCGTCTTCCAGCCAGCCCGAGACGACCGCATTAATGAAGGGCGAGGCCATCACCGTCGTGGCCCGCATCGCGCCGGCCACGCGCTTGACCGCGGCCGGCGTCGGCGCCAGCACATAGGCTGTGCGCACGCCGGCGCCCAGCCACTTGGACATGCCGCTGATGTAATAAGTTAGTTCCGGTGCAAAGTCCGCCAGCGTCGGTGGCGTGGCGGCGGGCAGCATGCCGTAGGCGTCGTCCTCGATGATCGGCACGCTGTAGCGCAGCGCGATGTCGGCCAGCTGTTCGCGGCGGCGGATCGGCAAGGTGGCGGTGGTCGGGTTGTGCAGGTTCGGGCAGAGATAGAGCGCACCGACCGGCGTGCTCTTGCAGGCCGCCTCGAAGCCTTCGGGCAGCAGGCCGGCTTCGTCCATCTGCAGCGGGTGCAGGCGCATGCCCAGCTGCGCGGCGATCGCCTTCATGCCGGGGTAGACCATCGGCTCCACGCAGAGACTCTGCCCCGGCTTGACCAGCATCGAGCACAGCGCGGCCAGCACGCTGTGGATGCCGGGGCAAACCAGCACCCGCTCGGCATTCGCCTCGGGCACCCATTGCGCCAGCCACTGGGCGGCGAGGCCGCGGTCGCGCGTCGTCCCGCCGAAATCCTGGTAGCGCATCAGGTCGTGCAGCGGCGTGGCGGTGATCGCGGCCGCGGCGCTTTCCTGCAGTCGTTGCATGGCCGGATGGTCCTCGATCTCCGGCGGCATGTTCATCGTCATCTCGGCGCCGGTGCCGGCGCGCAGCGGCAGGCCGATGAAAGAGCCGCGCACGTAGGAGCCCAGGCCAGGCCGCGAGGCGATCAGGCCGCGCTGGCGCGCCTCGGCGAAGCCCCGCACGACGGTCGTGTAGTTCAGCTGCAGCTTGGCCGCCAGCTCGCGCAGCGGCGGCAGGCGCTCGCGCGGTGCCAGCCGGCCCTGCTGCAAGTCCTCGGCGATCAGTTCCGGGATCAGCTGGTAGGCGGGCAGGGTGCTGCTGCGCAGGCGGGCGGTCCAGTGGGAAAACGGCATCTCGAGATGTGGTTGGCGATGCAGCCAGTGTGCCTGTCGCAGGGGCTGATTGCATGCGTTTGCCCTCGGCATCTGCAAGCCAGGGCGGTGCATCAAGTCCATTGATCGGGTGCATTGATTGCATCGCCGCCGGTCGGCTTGGTGCATGGCCGTCTGCGTGGCGCTAACGCCGGAATTCAGCAGCGCCGGCCGCGGCCAGAGCTGACGCCCTTTTGATCGCATCTTGATTGCGCGGCCGGCGCGACCGGTGGCATGTCCCTCGCAATGCAAGCCATGTCCGGCGCCGTGCCGGCAACCATCGAGGAACGTCATGCCCAAAGTTACTCACCCGCAAGCCCACAAGGGCGATTTCCTGGTCGACTACGAAGAGAAGGTGTTCGAGGACGTCAAGGCCGACCCCGGCGAGAAGGCGCTCGTCACCTTCCACACGGTCGCCTTCGAAGGCTCGATCGGCCTGGTCAACCTGCTGCAGGCCACCCGCCTGCAGCGCAAGGGCTTCGAGACCTCGGTGCTGCTCTACGGCCCGGGCGTCACCTTGGGCGTCAAGCGCGGCTTCCCCAAGCTCGGCGACGAGGCCTTCCCCGGCCACCAGAACTTCAACAACCAGATCACCAAGTTCATCGCCGAGGGCGGCAAGGTCTACGCCTGCCGCTTCGCGCTGCAAGCGCTCTACGGCCACGGCGAAGGCGCGCTGATCGAAGGCATCCGGCCGGTCAATCCGCTGGACGTGCTGGACATCGTGCTGCTGCACCGCAAGGCCGGCGCCTTCATCCTCGACACCTGGACGCTCTGAGCGTTTCGTCATGGCCGATTCCACGACGAGGAAGAAGACGGTGCGCGCCGCTGCCGCCCAGATCGCGCCCGACCTGGAGAGCGCGGACGGCACGCTCGCCCGCGTGCTGGAAACGATCCGCGACGCGGCGCGCAAGGGCGTGGAGCTGATCGTCTTCCCCGAGACCTTTGTACCCTACTACCCCTACTTCTCCTTCGTGCAGCCGCCGGTGCTGCAGGGCCCGGCGCACCTGCTGCTGATGGAGCGCGCGCCGACGGTGCCTGGCCCGGTGACCGACGCGGTGGCGGCCGCCGCGCGCGAGAACGGCATCGTCGTCGTGCTCGGCCTCAACGAGCGCGACCATGGCAGCCTCTACAACACGCAGCTGATCTTCGACGCCGACGGCCGCCTGCTGCTGAAGCGCCGCAAGATCACGCCAACCTATCACGAGCGCATGGTCTGGGGCCAGGGCGACGGCGCCGGGCTGACGACGGTGGCCACGCGCGTCGGCCGCGTCGGCGCGCTGGCCTGCTGGGAGCACTACAACCCGCTGGCCCGCTACGCGCTGATGGCCGAACACGAAGAGATCCACTGCGCGCAGTTCCCGGGCTCGCTGGTCGGCCAGATCTTCGCGGACCAGATGGGCGTGACGATCCGCCACCACGCGCTGGAGGCCGGCTGCTTCGTCGTCAACGCGACCGGCTGGCTGACCGACGCCCAGATCCGCGGCATCACGCCGGACGAGAAGCTGCAAGGCGCTTTGCGCGGCGGCTGCCACACGGCCATCGTCTCGCCGGAGGGAAAGTACCTCGCAGAGCCGCTGACCGAAGGCGAAGGCCTGGTGATCGCCGACCTCGACATGGCGCTGATCGCCAAGCGCAAGCGAATGATGGATTCGGTCGGCCATTACGCCCGCCCGGAACTGCTGAGCCTAGCGATTCGTCGCGAGCCGGTGTCGACCACCCTGGTGCTGCCATCTCCCTCGCAAGACCTGACCCTCACCCACCTCGAAGGAACCGGCCATGAATGAGATGCGAAGCCTGATGACCGAGCTGCAGTCCCACGGCCTGCGGCTGCTGGACCCTTCGGCCGGCGCCGCCAGCCGCCGCGGCGGGGCCGGGCCGTCGGACCACAAGGCAATCACCGTGGACGGAGTGACTCTGATGGTGCCGGTGCACACGCACACGGCCTTCAGCTCGCCCTTTGTCGCCGAAGCGCCGGGGTCGGATGGCCGCAGCACCCTGCGCCGCGGCAGCATCCCGATCGCCAGCATCGCCTTCCCCAAGCAGCCGCGCTTCTACAGCCGCAGCACCGCAGACGGCGTGCCTTACTCGCACATCGCCACGCTGCACGGCGCCGACGTGCTGGCCACGACGGTGCTGCAGACCTGCATCCGCTACGAGAGCCGGCGCAAGGCCTGCAAGTTCTGTGCGATCGGCCAGTCGCTGGCAGCAGGACGCACGGTCAAGCGCAAGACGCCTGCGCAGCTGGCCGAGGTGGCGAAAGCCGCGGTCGAGCTGGATGGCGTCAGGCACATGGTGATGACGACCGGCACGCCGCCGACGCCGGACCGCGGCGCGCTGCTGCTGTGCGAGAGCGCCGAGGCGATCCGCGCGGCGGTCGACTTGCCGCTGCAGGCGCAGTGCGAGCCGCCGGACACTAACGCCTGGTTTCAGCGGATGAAGGATGCCGGCGTCGACACGCTGGGCATGCATCTGGAATTGGTGGATGAGGACCTGCGCCAGCGCATCCTGCCGGGCAAGTCCGAGGTGCCGATGTCGCGTTACTGGGAGGCGTTCGAAGCGGCCGTCGAGGTCTTCGGCCGCGGCCAGGTGAGCACCTACCTGCTGGCCGGCCTGGGCGATTCGGCGGAGACCTTGCTGGCTGCCAGCCGGCGCCTGCTGGACCTGGGCGTCTACCCCTTCGTCGTACCCTTCGTGCCGATCAGCGGCACGCCGCTGGAGGATCATCCGGCGCCATCAGCAGACTTCATGCGAAGCGTGCTGGAGCCGCTAGGAGAGCTGGTCGCCGATGCGGGTATTCGCGCCGCGGACATCAAGGCCGGCTGTGGACGCTGCGCTGCCTGCTCGACTTTGTCGCGCTACGAAACGCCGCTGGCGGCCTGAGCCATGCAACACGCCATCACCCATTCAACAGCCTCCTGGTGCGAGCTGCCGACCGCCTTCGAACCTCAGGAGTTCCGCATCCAGTGGGCGAGCGTGCCGTGGATGGAGGCTCAGGCGCTGGCCTTGCGCCAGCAGGTCTTCTGCAAGGAGCAGGGCCTGTTCGGTGGAGAGGCCGGCGACGACCGCGACGCGATCGATAACGAAGACCCGAGCAGCCGCCTGCTGGTCGCGATGAGCTGCTGGGGCGGGCAGCCGGACGAGCTGATGGGCACCGTGCGCATCCACGAGGCCGCGCCGGGCCTGTGGTGGGGCTCGCGCCTCGCGGTGCGGCGCGACTGGCGCAAGCACGCACGGCTTGGCACCAGCTTGATCCGCCTGGCCGTCAGCAGCGCTCATGCACTCGGCTGCACGGAGTTCCTCGCCCACGTGCAGGCGCAGAACGTGCCGCTGTTCGAGCGCCTGCACTGGACGACCTTGGACCGCCAGACGATCCACGGCCGGCCGCATGCGCTGATGCGCGCGGACCTGGCCGAGTACCCGCCGTGCAGCACGCCGTATGCGGGTTTTGTGCTGGCCCAGGGCTCGCGCCATGACTGAGTTGCAAACGCTGGCCGCCGCGCTGCGCGAGAGCCGCGGCTTCCGGCACAAGCGCGACATCAGCGCGGTGCTGGATCGCCTGGAAAAGGTAGCCGGCCCCGGCGCGGTACCCAACGGTGACGACTGCGCGGTCCTGCCCGATCCCGGCGGCAACGGTCATCTGCTGTTCGCCATCGAAGGCCTGGTGCAGGACTTCGTCGAAGCGATGCCCTGGTTCGCCGGCTATAGCGCGGTGATGGTCAACCTCAGCGACATCGCCGCGATGGGCGGCCGCGCGCTGGCCGTCGTCGATGCACTGTGGAGTTCCGGCGAAGCGCAAGCGCACGAATTGCTGGCTGGCATGCGCGCGGCATCGCAGCGCTACGGCGTGCCGCTGGTTGGCGGCCACACGAATCTGCAGAGCGCCAGCGCGCAGCTCGCCGTCTCGGTGCTTGGCCACGCCAAGCGCCTGATCAGCAGCTTCGCCGCGCGGCCCGGCGACACGCTGCTGATGGCTGTCGACCTTCGCGGCCAGTGGCAGGAGCCGTATCCCTTCTGGAACGCCTCGACGATGGCGCCGCCTGAGCGTCTGAGGCAAGACCTGGCCCTGCTGCCGGCGCTCGCCGAGGCGGGCCTCTGCGATGCCGGCAAGGACATCAGCATGGCCGGCGTTCTGGGAAGCCTGCTGATGCTGCTGGAATGCTCGGACATCGGCGCCGAGGTCAACCTGGATCGCCTGCCGGCGCCGCCCGGATCGACCGACGCAGCGGGCCGCCTGCGGTGGCTCAGCAGCTTCCCGAGCTTCGGCTTCGTGCTGAGCGTGAGACCGGAGCGGGCGAAGGAAGTCCAGGCGAAGTTTGCGGCCCGGGAGATCGACTGCGCGGCCATCGGCCAGGTCGTCACGGGCCATCGCCTCAGTGTTCGTCTCGGCGCCGAGCAGGCGCAACTGTGGGACCTCGGCGACGAGCCCTTCATCGGCGCAGGCAGCCATGGCTGAGATCGCACTGCTGACGCATTCGGTGCTGCCGCGCGGCGGCGTCGTGCACACGCTGGAGCTGGCCGAGGAACTGACGGCGCGCGGGCATTCGGTGACGGTGATTGCGCCGTTCGAGCCGGGCCAGACGCTGTTCCGATCGCTGTCCTGCAAGCTGGCGCTGATTCCCTTGGCGACGGTGCAGGGCAGTCTCGTCGAACAGGTCTGCCAACGGATCGCCGGCCTCGTAAAAGGCCTGCCGGCGATTCTGGCGGCCGGCCGCTTCGATCTGCTGCACGCGCAGGACAGCCTCAGCGGCAATGCGCTCGCGGAGTTGCAGCCGGCCACGCCCTGGGTGCGGACCATCCACCATCTCGACGACTTCAGCGATCCACAACTGGCCGCCTGGCAGACACGCGCCTGGCGCAGCGCGAGCGCGGTCGCCTGCATCAGCGAGATGTGGTGCGTGAAGCTGGCGGACGACCATAACGTCGAGGCCGAGCGCATGTTCAACGGCGTCAACCTGGCACGCTTTCAGCCCCGCGCCGAACCCGGCGATGCGGCTTTGCTGCGCGGCCTCGGGGTGCGAGAGCACCAGCCGCTTTGCCTGGCGCTCGGCGGCGTCGAACAGCGCAAGAACAGCGTGCGGCTGCTGCAGGCCTTCGCCCGGCTGCGCGCCAGCGATCCCGCATGGGCCCAGGCGCAACTGCTGATCGTCGGCGGCGCCAGCCTGCTCGATCACAGCGCCGCGCTGCGCGGCTGGCGCGCGGCACTCGCCAAATGCGGCCTGACCGAGGGCCCGGACCAGGCGGTCTGGCGCACCGGCCCGCTGCCCGACGCGCTGCTGCCGCCGCTGATGCGCCGCGCGTGGATCCTCGCCATGCCTTCGCTGATGGAAGGCTTCGGCCTCGTCGCGCTAGAGGCGCTGGCCTGTGGCACGCCGGTGCTGGTGTCGAACCGCAAGCCGTTCACCGAACACCTGGCCGACTGCCCGCATGTCGCCTGGTGCGACCCCGAAGACATAACTTCGATCGCCGACGGCTTGCGCGCAGCCTCCACGTTGCCTCGGCCTGGCTCGCCGCCGGCCGTCTGCATCGCCCACAGCTGGTCACGCAGCGCCGAACTCCACGAGGCCTGGTACCGGCAGGTGCTGGGCCGCCACGCCTCATCCACGAAAGGACTCCCCCATGCCCGCCATGCACTACACGATTCGCTGGCCTGATGCCAGCGAGAGCGTCTGCTACTCCCCATCGCTGGTGATCCAGGATTTCTTCAGCCCTGGCGAAGACTACGCGCTCGGCGACTTCCTGCGCCGAGTGCGCGAGGCCACCGGGATCGCCAACGAAAGGGTCCATGCCAAGTTCGGCTTCACCTGCTCGCGCGCCGGCGACCAACTGACCCGGATCGAGCAGCAGGCCGCAGCCTTCGCGACCGCGCCGTCGCAAGCCGAGTTGCAGGTTCGCATGCTGGCCTTCGGACCGGCCAAGGACTGAGGGGATCCATCATGACCCTGCAACATCACGAAGTCGTCATCGTCGGCGGCGGCCAGGCCGGTCTGTCGGTCAGCCACTGCCTGCAGCAACTGGGCATCGAGCACCAGGTGTTCGAGAAGCACCGCGCGATGCATGCCTGGCGCACGCAGCGCTGGGACAACTTCTGCCTGGTGACGCCGAACTGGCAATGCGCGTTACCGGGCCATTCGTACGCGGGCAGCGACCCGCATGGCTTCATGAAGAAGGCCGAGATCAACGACTACCTCGATGGCTTCAAGGCGAGGCTGAAGGCGCCGCTGAAGGAAGGCGTTAGCGTCGAACTGGTGAAACCGGTCGACGGCGGCTTCCTCGTGCGCAGCAGCGCTGGCGAGTGCTTCGCCAAACAGGTGGTCGTGGCCTCCGGCGGCTATCACACGCCAATCGTGCCGCGGCTGGCCGAACGCCTGCCGGCCACGATCCGGCAGCTGCATTCGGCCGAGTACCGCAATGCCGACCAACTGCCGCCCGGCAAGGTGCTGGTCGTCGGCTCGGGCCAGAGCGGCGCGCAGATCGCCGAGGACTTGCACCTGGCCGGCCGCGAGGTGATCCTGGCCGTCGGCGAGGCGCCGCGCTGCGCGCGCTTCTACCGTGGCCGCGACGTCGTCGACTGGCTGGCCGACATGGGCTACTACGACATGCCGGTCACCCAGCACCCGCTGCGCGAAGGCGTGCGCGACAACACCAACCACTACGTCACCGGCCGCGATGGCGGGCGCGACATCGACCTGCGCCGCTTCGCCAGCGAAGGCATGGAACTCTATGGCGTGCTCGAAGCCCTGGACGCAGACAACAACCTGCGCTTCCGCCCCGGCCTGGTCGCTGCACTCGACTCGGCCGACCGCACCTACAACGGCATCAATGCGTCGATCGACAAGCACATCGCCGCCAAGGGCATCGACGCGCCGCCGGCCAGCGTGTACGAGGCCGTGTGGGTGCCGAAGGCGGAGCGCGAATCGCTGGCGCTCGAGGGCTCCGGCATCACCAGCGTGATCTGGTGCATCGGCTTCGCGCCGGACTTCCGCTGGCTGGAGGCGCCCGTCTTCACCGGCCGCGGCCACCCGGTGCATGAGCGCGGCGTGACCGCCGTGCCGGGCCTGTACTTCATCGGCCTGCCCTGGCTGCACACCTGGGGCTCCGGACGTTTCTCCGGCGTGGCGCGCGATGCGGCCTTCGTGGCCGAACGCATAGAGCGCTTCAGCACGACGGCGCACGAGCAGGCGCCGATGGCGGCCTGACAGGGGCCGACTCGCAGAATGTCACGCCAAAGCGCCCGCGCTGGAACAGGAACGAGGGCGCGATGCCGAAGCTGGCGCGGAAGGTCCGCGACAGGTGGGCGGAATCCGCGAAGCCCGCCGCGTGAGCCGCTTCGGTAAGGCTGGCGCCGCGCAGGGCCGCTTCTGCCGCCACGCGCAGCCGGCTCCACAGCACGTAGCGGCGCAAGGGCACGCCGATCGTCGAGCGGAAGCGGTGGGCCAGCCGGCTGGGCGAGCGGTGCACGGCGCGGGCCAGTGCCGCTAGCGTGATCGGGCCCGCATCCAAGCGGTGCCGGACCAGCTCGCAAACCTGAGCGACCAGTACGTCATCGCCGGCACCGCCGTCGCTCGCGGCCCGGTCGCCGATCAATCGGTCCACCAGCGTCTGCGCCGCAACCGCATCGCTGGCAGCAGCGGCGCGACGGGCAATAGCGCGCAGGCGCGGGTCGAAAGGCAGTGCACTCAGGTCGGTGCTGCCGCGGCCATGGAACGCGGCCCAGTCTGCGCTTTCTGGCTCCAGGTAGAGCACCGCAGATGGCCCGAAGGCAGGATGCGCATGCGCGACATCGGGCGGGATCAGCAGCAGGTCCGCGTGTTGCATGCCGCCCTGCGCCGACTCGAACACGACCGGCCCGTCCAGGCCGAACGCAAGCTGTGCCAGATGGTGGCGATGCAGCGTCGAGCCATAGCCGGGCGCCAGCATCAGCAGGCGCTGCGGCCAGACGTAGAGCTGAAAAGAAATTGCCGGCATGTCAGCCTGTTCGTTCAAGTCCGGGGAGTATGGCCGCGCGCATGCTGGGCCTTCCTTCGACCAACACCCCGGGAATCGCCATGCCTGCTGACACCAGCCGCTACATCCACGCGCTGCGCTTTGCCTCGCTGACCGCGCTCTACGACCCCGTCGTCGCCATGACCTCGCGCGAGCGGACCTTCAAATCCGCGCTGCTCGACGGTGCCACGCTGCTGCCGCGCCAGCGCGTGCTCGACGTCGGCTGCGGCACCGGCACGCTCGCCTGCATGGCGGTACAGCGTGAGCCGGGTTTGGAGATGCACGGGCTGGACGGCGACCCGGCCATCCTCGTGCGCGCACGGCGCAAGTCTCGGCAGTTGGACGCCGGGGTCAGCTTCGCCGAGGGCATGTCCGTACGGCTGCCGTATCCAGATCAGCATTTCGACAGCGTGCTGTCCAGCCTCTTCTTCCATCACCTGGGCGCCGAGGCCAAGCGGCAGACGCTGGCCGAAATCCACCGCGTGCTGAAGCCGGGCGGCCGGCTGCACATCGGCGACTGGGGCACTGCGCAGGACCCGCTGATGCGCGCGGCCTTCCTCGTCATCCAGTGCTTCGACGGCTTCGCGACGACGCAGGACAACGTGAGTGGGCGGCTGCCTGCAATGATTGCGCAGGCAGGCTTCGACGACGTACGGGTCGACCGGCGATTGCGCACGATGCTGGGGACGATGGAGATCGTTCGCGCCCGGCGGAATGGGGCATAGCCCAACATCTTCCTGTGCCGAATGGAGGTTTTCAAGGCCGGCGGGTTAGCATTCCCGCCAGCCAAATGCCTCGGAGGTTTCTTGCGATCAAGCCCGTCGTGCAAATGCCTGTTGCTCTGCTTTCTGGTGCTGACGAGCAGCCAGGTCCTGGCGCAAGCCGGATCGTCCGAATTCATTTCCCTGCCCTGGACCGAGCGCAGGCCGTTCCAGTTCGTTGATGGCGATGGCATGCTCAAGGGCGTCCTCGCCGAGCTGGGCAACAGCATCTTCGCCGACGCCCACGTGCCGATGAAATGGGTGGAGACGCCAGCCAGCCGGACCGCCCGATCGCTGGCCACGGACAGCGATCGGATCTGCCTCGTCGGCTGGTTCCGCACGCCCGAGCGCGAGAAGGTTGCCAAGATCTCACTGCCGATCTATCGGGATCGCCCTCAGGTCGGGATCGTACGGGCCGACTTCCGCATCGGCGAGAACCGCAGCCTGCGCTCGCTCGTCGCCGACAAGACCATCCGGCTGCTGACCAAGCAGGGCTACTCCTACGGCGCCTTCCTGGATGAGCTGATTGCGGGCCGCAAGGGCGGCAATGTCGACAGCGTGGTGGCCGACCACGGACGCATGCTGATGATGGTGCTGCGCCAGCATACCGACCTGATCTTCCTGACCCGCGAGGAGCTCGACTTCTACACCGCCCGGGATCCCGCGCTCATGGGTGGCGTCAAGGCAATCAGCTTCAAGGAGCTGCCCGCCGGCAACCAGCGCCACATCCTGTGCAGCCGGCAGGTACCCGACGAGACGATGGCCAGGCTGGATGCGGCGATCCGTGCCAACAGCCGGATCAAGGCCGACTGAGCCGGCCGCGGGGCATCAGACCACGGCGTGTTCGTCGATCAGCCGGCGCAGCCGCGGGATCAGCAGCACCATCACGATGCCGACGCCCACAGTGCTCCAGCCCAGCACGCCGAACAGCTCCGCATAGAAGCCGTTCGTGGCCTGCGGCGCGGTGCCCCGGGCGACCGGGATCGAGCCGGAGAAGTCGTTGGCGAACAGCGAGGCGAGACCCGTCAACAGCATCCAGGCGCCCATCATCACGCCCTGGTACTGTCGCGGCGCCAGCCGGCCGATCATCGCGTAACCGACTGGTGAAATAAGCAGCTCGCCGACGCTCTGCAGGAAGTAGCTCAGGAAGAGCCAGACGAAGGCCGAGCGACCGGTGGCCGGATCGGCCAGCGAGATACCCACCGGCAGCATCAGGAAGCCCGCACCCATCAGCAGCAGGGCGATCGAGAACTGCTTGGGGACGTCGATGTTCCAGCCGCGTGCGCGTAGCCGCGTGAACAGGATTGCCAGCAGCGGTCCGCCGACGGCGATCACGAAGGTGTTGATGTTCTGCACCCATTGCGGCGCGATCTGCACGCCGAAGACGAACGGGTCGACGTTGCGGTCGAAGAAGAGCTGCAGGCCGCTCGGCTGGATCTGGTACAGCGACCAGAACACCAGCGAGCCCAGCGCCAGAATCAGGTACGCGAACATGCGCCGGCGCTCGGCGCGCACCGGATGACGCAGCGTCACGACCAGCAAGGCCAGGAACACCACCGCGCCGATCAGCTTGACGATCAGCTCCGTCCAGTCGGGAATCTGCAGCAGGCCCCAGACCAGCGGCACCAGGCCGACCAGCACGGCCACGCCGATCGCGAAGCGCGCTCGGAAGGCGGCGGGCTTGGCGTCGAGCAGCGGCGTATCGATGTCCTTGATCGTTCGCCAGAACAGCAGCGCCAGCACGATCGCGCCGAAGTTGCCCAGCGTCGCGAAGGTGAACAGGCTCGAATAGCTCTCGCTCAGCTGGTAGTGGCCGGCCACGGTGAAGCCGATGAAGAAGCCGACGTTCATGCCGGCGTAGTTCCACAGGAAGGCGCCTTCGCGGCGCTGGTCGTCCGGCGCGAAGCGCTGGGTCAGCATCATGTTGATGCAGGTGACGTTCAGCCCGCTGCCGGTCAGGAACAGCGCCAGGCCCCAGTACATCAAGGCCGCCGTGCCGCCGGCGATGCAGGCGCAGCCCAGCACCTGCAGCAGCATGCCGCCGACGAAGAGATTGCGGTTGCTCAGGAAACGCCCGCCAAGGTAGCCGCCGAACAGGTGCAGGCCGTAGTTGAAGGCGCCGAACACGCCCATCAGCGAGGTGGCCAGCTCGTCGCTGAAGTGCAGGTGCTTGGTCGCGTAGAGCACGAGCGTCGACTGCAGGACGGCGAAGCCCAGGGTCGAGAAGATCTGGATGTAGAACAGCACGCCGGCGCCGGGCACTGGGGCGGTGGACGGGGCGGCTGCGGAGGCTGTGGTCATCGGGTCTGGGCTGAAGGGGCTGGGCTAAAAATGGCGGGCCGATGATAGCCGGGCGCGGGAAATGCCCCTCTCGATGCGGCGTTTCGGGCGCGGCGGCAGAATCGCGCCGGCTTCCCTCATCACTGCATGAAAGAACTCCAATGAGCCTCTCCGACTTCCCGATCACGAAGAAATGGCCCGCCCAGCATCCCGAGCGCTTGCAGCTGTATTCGCTGCCCACGCCGAACGGCGTGAAGGTGTCGATCGCGCTGGAGGAAATCGGCGACCTGCCCTATGAGACGCACCTGGTCAGCTTCCAGACCAACGATCAGCTCTCTCCCGAATTCATCTCGCTGAACCCGAACAACAAGATCCCGGCGATCGTCGATCCGAACGGCCCGGGCGGCAAGCCGCTGGCCTTGTTCGAATCCGGCGCGATCCTGATCTACCTGGCCGAGAAGGTCGGCCGCCTGATGCCCTCCGATCCGGCGGGGCGTTATGAAACCATCCAGTGGCTGATGTTCCAGATGGGCGGCATCGGGCCGATGTTCGGCCAGGTCGGCTTCTTCCACAAATTCGCTGGGAAGGAATTCGAGGACAAGCGCCCGCGCGACCGTTACGTGGACGAAGCCAGGCGCCTGCTCGCGGTGCTGGAGAAGCGCCTCGAAGGCCGCGACTGGCTGATGGGCGACCAGTACACGATCGCAGACATCGCCACCTTCCCCTGGGTGCGCAACCTGATCGGTTTCTACGAGGCCGGCGATCTGGTCGGCTTCGCAAACTTCCCCAACCTCGGCCGCGTGCTGGCCGCCTTCGTCGCGCGGCCGGCGGTCATCCGCGGGCTGGATATCCCCAAGCGCGTCTGAGCCTAGGCTTGTGCTTTCAGGGCCGCGATACGGTCCTGGTCGGCCTTGCGGTCCTGCGTCACCTTCTGCGCGCTGGGCCGCTCGCCGATGAACTTGGCGTACGGCTTCCAGTCGACCCCGCCGGCGGCCAGCAGGTCCTCGCCGAGCACGATCTTCGAGGCCAT
>FSVW01003846.1_pt1 | contig 16351 bp, 15 predicted proteins | sample 1637551 | NCBI WGS metagenome assembly FSVW01 (sample SAMEA3914814, study PRJEB12502) | metagenome | biome: forest; material: soil | place: USA | collected 2011-09-16 | depth 0.1 m | reverse complement strand
TGGCCCTTGGGCGTGACCGTGCCCACCTCGATGAAGCCGAAGCCCATGGCGCCCAGGCCGTCGATGCAGCGGCCGTTCTTGTCGAGGCCTGCGGCCAGGCCGATGCGATTGGGAAATTGCAGGCCGGCCACGGTGACCGGATCCTGCACCCGGCGCTGCGCCCACGTGCATTGCGCGGGCGTGTTCTGCAGGCGGGCGATGGCACCCAAAGTCAGCTCGTGCGCGTGTTCGGGATCGAGGCCGAACAGGAAGGGGCGGGTCAGGGCGTAGGGGATCAAAGGCATGGCGCGGGATTGTCGCATCGCTGACTGTGAGGGCCCCGGGGCTGTACCCAGAATCCGCCGAACCCGAGGACGCGCGGGAAAGTCCCGCCGCGTGCCTCGCACAAAGGCGCGATAAGGCAGACAGTGTCCGATCACGGACCGCATTTGGAGACAAGCGAAATGGCAGAAAGAGCAGAAGCGTTTTCCATGGGCAACTTGTCCGACTGGGTCGGCAAGGAGCTGGGCGTGTCGGCCTGGGTCTTGATCGATCAGGCCAAGGTCAACCAGTTCGCCGAGACCACGGGCGACCGCCAGTGGATCCACCTGGACGTGGAGCGTGCCAGGCGCGAGAGCCCCTTCGGCGGGCCGGTGGCACATGGCTATCTGGTGCTCTCGCTGCTGGCGGGATGGAGTCTGGACATGGGCATCGTTCCGTCCGATGCCGTGGCCTGCTTCAACTACGGCTTGAACAAGACCCGCTTCGTCGCGCCGGTGCCTGTCGGTGCGCGCGTGCGTGGCCGCGCGGTGCTCTCTGCCGTGGAAGCGCAAGGCGGCGGCCGCGTGCTGCTGACGGTGCAGAACACCATCGAGATCGAAGGTGCCAACAAGCCCGCCGTGGTGGCCGAGACGCTCGCGATGGTCGTCGGCAAGCCCTGAGGCGCGCGTGAGGAGACAAGCATGAACAAGGATGAAAAGAGCAAGCCGGCCGCCCCCAGGCGCGAGCCCCGCAAGACCGCGGCCAGCAAGACTGCGGCCCAACCCTTGAAGGCGCCGGCAAAGAAGGCCGCAAGGCGCGCGGCGCCTGATACTGCCGCAGCCGGCAAGCCCGAAGCCGCGATGCCCGCGGATGACCGGATCAAGGCACTCGAAGATGCCGCCGCCAAGAACACCCTGGCCATCAACCCGCTGATCGGCCTGCGCGTGGAAGATTTCGGCGAGGCCGCGCAAACGCTCTTCGGCGCGAGCATGGTGCGGCCCGACCTGCTGCTCTGGCACTGGGGCAGCTATGTGGGCCAGATCGTCCAGGTGCTGGCCGGAAAATCCGACACGAATGTGGACCCCAAGGACAAGCGCTTTGCCGATGCCGGCTGGCACGACAACGGCTGGCGCAAGAAGCTGCTGCAGGCCTATGCGGTGACGGGCGAAGAGCTGCGCCGCTACATCGACGCCACGCAATTGAGCGACCGCGACAAGCAGCGCGCGCAGTTCGTCGCCAATATCTACATCGACACCATCTCGCCCAGCAACACACTGATGCACCCGGCCGCCTGGCGCAAGATCGCCGAGACGAAAGGCGCGAGCCTGATGGCCGGCGTCAAGAACATGCTGCACGACCTGCAGCACAACGGCGGCCTGCCGTCCTCGGTCGACAAGCGCAAGTTCAAGGTCGGCGAGAACCTCGCCATGTCCAAGGGCTCGGTGGTGTTCAGGAACGAGGTGCTGGAGCTGATCCAGTACGCGCCGCAGACCGACAAGGTCTTCACCCGCCCGCTGCTGATCTCGCCGCCGCAGGTGAACAAGTTCTACGCCATGGACCTGGCGCCCGAGAAGAGCCTGGTGCAGTTCGTCACCAGGATGGGCGTGCAGCTCTTCACCATCAGCTGGCGCAACCCCGATGTGGAGCAGCGCGACTGGGACATCTCCACGTACGTGAAGGCGCTCGACGAAGCGGTGGATGCGGTATGCGAGATCACAGGCAGCCCCGATGTCTCGCTGTGGGGCGCCTGCTCGGGCGGCATGACCGCGGCCACCTACATCGGCTGGCTCGCGGCCACCGGGCAGAAGAAGGTTGCCAACATCGTCACGCCTGTGTGCACCCTCAACCCCGAGCAGGCGATGGACACGGCGCTGGGCCTGTTCATCACCGACGAAAGCCTGGCCGCCACCAAGCTGGCCGTCAAGACGAAAGGCGTGGTCGACGGCGCGCAGCTGGCCAAGGTCTTCGCGTGGATGCGGCCGAACGACCTGATCTGGAATTACTGGGTCAACAACTACCTGCTCGGCAACGACCCGCCGGCCTTCGACGTCCTCTACTGGAACGCCGACACGACGCGCCTGCCCGCGGCCTTCCATGCCGACCTGATCGACATCATCTGCGGCAACAACCTGGCCAAGCCCGGTGCAGTGAAGGTGATGGGCAAGGGCCTGGACATGAAGAAGGCCAAGGTTGATGCCTATGTGGTGGCCGGCATCACCGACCACATCACGCCTTGGAAGAGCTGCTTCCCCACCGCCGTGCTCTTCGGCGAGGGCAGCACCTTCACGCTGGCCAACGCGGGCCATCTGCAGAGCATCATCAACCCGCCCGGCGTGCCCAAGGCCTACTTCTTCACCGGCACCGTGGGCAAGCACAATGCTGAGTCCTGGGCTGCCGGCGCGGCGCGGCAAGAGGGCAGCTGGTGGCCGCACTGGATGGGCTGGATGCATGAGCGCTCGGGCGAGCAGAAGCCCGCGCCCAAGAAGCTGGGCAGCGCCAAGCACAAGCCCACCGTGGCCGCGCCGGGCGAGTACGTGCATCAGACCTAGGAAGGGAAGTCATGAAGCGAGCTCAAACGGCGATCAGTCGCCTGCAGGATGTGGCCCAGGACCCGACATCGGGCCTGTCCATCGGCACCATTGAAATCGGCTCGCAAATGCTTCGCGTGGGCATCCGTGCCAGCAAGGCCGGGGCCAACCGACCAGCCCTGCTGCTGTGCAACGGCATCGGCGCCAACCTCGAACTGGTGGGCCATTTCGCCAGCGAGATGGACGACTTCGAGACCGTCATCTTCGACGTGCCCGGCACCGGCAAGTCACCCACGCCGCAAATGCCGTACCGCCTCTTCAGCATCGCCCGGCTGGCTACCAAGTTGCTTGACACCCTGGGCTACACCGAGCCGGTCGACGTGCTCGGCGTCTCCTGGGGCGGCGGCCTGGCGCAGCAACTCGCGATCCAGTATCCAGGCCGCGTGCGCCGACTCATCCTCGCCGCCACCGCGATGGGCGGTGGCACCATGGTGCCCGGCAAGCCGCATGTGTTGATGAAGATGGTCAGCCCCAAGCGCTACAGCGACAAGGGCTATATGCACTCCATCGCGGCGGACATCTACGGCGGCAAGATGCGCACCGACCCCAAGGCCATCGCGATGTTCACCAAGGCCATGAAGGGCGGCAACGGCCTGGGCTACGCGTTCCAGATCACCGCCATGCTCGGCTGGACCAGTCTGCCCTGGCTCTGGCGCATGACGCAGCCCACGCTGATCCTGGCGGGCAATGACGACCCGCTGATTCCGCTGGTGAATCCGCGCCTGCAGACCGCGCTGATGCGCAATGCGCGGCTGCACATCATCGAGGACGGGCATCTCTTCCTGCTCACGAGTGCGGACGTGACGGCGCCGGTGATCCGGCAGTTTCTGACCGCAGAGGATGCCGAGGTGGCGAAGCCGCCGCACAAGCGCCAGTCAGCTGGACAAGCGAGTTAGGCGCGATCCCAGGGCGGCACCTCGCCCATCTTCTCCAGCAGGAAATCGATCAGCGCCCGCACCTTGGTGCTCGGATGCCGGCTCGGAAGGTAGACCGCGTACAGCGTGTCCGCATCGGCGTTGCCACCCAGCGGCTGCCATTGCGGCAGGATGGCTTGCAGGCGGCCGGCGCGCAGGTCTTCGCCCACGGCATAGGTGGGCAGCACGGCCAGGCCCATGCCAGCGAGTGCGGCTACGCGGAGCGATTCGCTGCTGTTGGCGGTGAGCCCGCTCTCGAATCTCAAGGCGCCATGGGCCTGCACTTCGGCGATGCCGTTTCGCGCATGACGGAAGCGCCACGGCTCCTGTGAATGCAGATGGCCGAAGCGCAGGCAGCGGTGCTTCTCCAGATCGGCCACGCGGCGCGGCTTGCCCTGCTCGGCGAAGTAGGCCGGCGCCGCGCACAGCACGTAGCGGATCGCAGCCAGCTTGCGCGCCACCAGGCCGGGGCTCGGATTGGCGGTCAGGCGCAGCACCATGTCGAAGCCTTCCTCGGCCAGGTCCACATAGCGGTCGTTGAGGCCCAGCACGACCTGCACCTTGGAATGGCGGGCGCAGAACTCGGTCAGCAGCTTCGTCGCCTGCAGATTGCCGAAAGCCGTGGAGACCGAGAGGCGCAGCACGCCTGACGGTTCGCCGCTGCTGGCGAGTTCGTCTTCCAGCGCCTGCGCGTCCTCCAGCAATCGCATGGCACGCTCGTGCGCGCGCTGGCCCTCGGCCGTGGCACTGATCGAGCGCGTGGTGCGGTGGAGCAGGCGCACGCCGAGCTGGTCCTCGAGCCGCGACACCTGCTTGCTCAGTGCCGACTTGCTCGTGCCCAGGCGCCGCGCCGCGCCCGAGAAACTGCGCGCGTCCACCACGCGGGCAAAGGCCAGCAGGTCTTCGAGGCGTCCCATGGCCATCTCCTTCTTGCGTTCTCGAATTGGAAACACTGCGTCTTAATTCTCATGGATTGTGTCCGATGGCGGCGAATTCCAGAATCGCGCCATGAACACCGCCACCTGCCCCAAGCCCGCCACCACATCAGCAGCGCCTTGGCTGTCCTTCGCGCCGCCGGCCAGCCTGCCGCTGCTTTTCATCCTGCTGTGGAGCACCGGCTATCCGGCCGGCAAGCTGGGCCTGTCGCACACCGGGCCGCTCACGCTGCTGAGCCTGCGCTTCTGCCTGGCCACGCTCTTGCTCCTGATCGTGGCCTTGATCACCCGCGCGCCGTGGCCCAGGCGCTGGCAGGACTGGGGCCATCTGGCCGTGGTCGGCGCGCTGATCCAGGGCGTGCATTTCGTCGGCGTGTACGAAGGCATTCACCTCGGCTTGCCGGCCTGCGTTGCGGCGTTACTGGTCGGGCTCATGCCGCTGGCCACGGCCTTCGGTGCGCGCTGGTTCCTGGGCGAGCGGATGGGCCGCTCGCAATGGATGGCCTTGCTGGGCGGCTTGGCGGGCGTGGGCCTGGTGGTGGCGAGCCGGCCGCTTCATGGCGCCGAAATAACGGCTTATGTCGCCGCATTGCTGGGCCTGGCTGGCCTGGTGCTGGGCACGCTCTACCAGAAGCGCTTCTGCGCCAACATGGACCTGCGCAGTGGCGCCAGCGTGCAGATGGGTGTGGCGGCTTTGCTGGTAGCGTTGCCGGCGGGCTTTGTCGAGCATTTCGCGGTGCAATGGAATGCCGAGCTGATCGGTGCGGTGCTCTGGATGGCGATCATCAACGCCATCGGCGCGTTCAGCCTGATGTTCGTGCTGATCCGCCGAGGCCAGGCTTCGGGCGTGGCGCGGCTGTTCTTCCTGATCCCCGGCGTGTCGGCCTTGATGGGTTTTGTACTGCTGGGCGAGCGTCTCTCGGCCTTGGCTGTGGCGGGTTTTGTGGTGGCCGCTTTGGCCGTCAGCATGGGGCAGCGCAGCAAGGCATAGCGAAGAAGGCGAAGGAGGGCGTCGCATAATCTCCAAATTGATCGGAGACGCCTCTCATGAAACCCCTGGACGACCCCACGCACGACCGCGAAGTCGGCTCGCGCGACGCGACCATCGACAGCACCCGCACCGACGACACCCGCATCGGCGCCGTGCGCCCGCTGATCTCGCCGGCCCTGCTGTTCGACGAGCTGCCCGCACCCGAGGCCACGCTGGCCCTGGTGGAGCGCGCGCGGCAGGAGGCCTCGGCCATCCTGCATGGCCGCGATAACCGCCTGCTCGTCGTCGTCGGCCCTTGCTCGATCCACGACCATGACCAGGCGATGGAGTATGCACGCCTGCTCAAAGGCACGGCCGATGCGCTGAAGAACGAGCTGCTCGTCATCATGCGCGTGTACTTCGAGAAGCCGCGCACGACGGTGGGCTGGAAGGGCTACATCAACGACCCGCGCCTGGACGGTTCCTTCCACATGAACGAAGGCCTGCGCCTCGCGCGCCAGCTGCTGCTGGAGGTGAACGCGCTGGGCCTGCCGGCGGGCACCGAGTTCCTCGACCTGCTCTCGCCGCAATACATCGCCGACCTGATCGCCTGGGGCGCCATCGGCGCACGCACGACAGAGAGCCAGAGCCACCGCCAGCTCGCCTCGGGCCTCTCCTGCCCGGTCGGATTCAAGAACGGCACCGACGGCGGCATCAAGGTCGCCAGCGACGCCGTGCTGGCCGCCAGCGCAGCGCACGCCTTCATGGGCATGACCAAGATGGGCGCGGCCGCCATCTTCGAGACCCGCGGCAACAGCGACTGCCACATCATCCTGCGCGGCGGCAAGACGACCAACTACGACGCGGCTTCCGTGCAGGCGGCCTGCGATGCGCTCAAGGGCTCGGGCCTGCGCGAGCAGGTGATGATCGACTTCTCGCACGCCAATTCGAGCAAGAAGTACGAGCGCCAGATCGACGTCGGTCGCGACGTGGCCGCGCAGATGACGGGGGGCGAGAAGCGCATCACCGGCGTGATGATCGAAAGCCATCTGCAGCCGGGCCGGCAAGACCTGGCCCCGGGCCAGACCAAGGCCGATCTGAAGCCCGGTGTGTCGATCACCGACGCCTGCCTGGGCTGGAGCCAGACCGAGCCGCTGCTGCAGGAGCTGGCCGCGGCCGTCCGTACCCGTAGAAGTAACGCGTAAGTTCATGACCCAAGACGAACTCAAAGCCCTGGTTGGCCAGGCCGCACTCCAATACGTCGCCCCCGGCAGCATCGTCGGCGTGGGCACCGGCTCCACGGTGGACAAGTTCATCGATGCGCTGGCCGCCAGCGGCATGCAAGTCGCCGGCGCGGTTTCCAGCTCGGTGCGTTCGACCGAGCGCATGAAGGCGCTGGGCATCCGGATTCTTGAAGCCAGCGAGATCGAGAAGCTACCGGTCTACATCGACGGAGCCGACGAGATCGACCACGGCGGGAACATGATCAAGGGCGGCGGCGCCGCGCTGACGCGCGAGAAGATCGTGGCCGACCTGGCCGAGCGTTTCATCTGTATCGCCGATGAATCCAAGCTCGTTCAGACCCTGGGCAAGTTCCCGCTGCCGGTCGAGGTGATCCCGATGGCGGCTGCGCAGATCGCTCGCCGTTTTGACGCGATGGGCGCCGAAGCCACGCTGCGTGCCAACTGCGTGACCGACAACAGCTGCCACATCCTCGATGTGCGCGGCTTGGCCATCAGCGATCCGGCCGCTTTCGAGGCCGAAGTCAGCGCCTGGCCCGGCGTGGTGACCGTGGGTGTATTTGCCCGCAACAAGGCCAGTGTGTGCCTGCTGGGCGCGGCCGATGGCGTGAAGACGCTGAGCTTCGGCTGATGTTCGGTTTTGACGCCGTCAAGCATGAGCGGCGTCATGTCTGGTATGCGCGCGCTGCGCGACTGCTGATCTGCGTGGGTCTTTGCGGCGTGGCCCTGCGCCTGCTCGGCGCGCTCGGCATGCTGATGGCGCTGCCGGTCTTTGCCATCGTCTACGCCCGCAGCCTGCTGGAGCTGCCTGGTTCCGTGCGACGCAGGATGCGCGCGCGAGCGTTGCGCCCGGTCAGCGGCCGGTTCTACGAGTTCAAGGGCAGGTCCATGCGGGTGCTTGACGACGAGGTCGAGCGCATGCGCTGGCTGCTGGTCGACGATCTGGCGAAAGCGCTGGACGAAAAGCTCAAGATCAGCGCGCTGAAGCAGCGCCATGCCGAAGGCCTGCGCGAGCTGCCCGACGGTCTCTACATCAGTGACGAGGCAGCGCTGGCGTACCTGTCGGCCCGCCAGACCGAGCGCTCGGCGCGGCTGCGCGTCTGGGTGGAGCAGGAGGTCTGGTATCCGGCGCGGCACAAGCACGCCGGACGGCTCTGAACCTGCACAAGCGGAGCACGCCGCTCACAGGAACCGGGCTGGCACAGGCGGGGAATTTGGCAGACAATATAACAATTGTTATAACGTCAGCGAGGCCTGCCCAATGTTCGCACTCAAGCTCACCCAGATCGGCAATTCCGTCGGTGTCATCCTGCCCAAGGAGATCCTGGCGCGGCTGAAGTTGGAGAAGGGCGATACGGTGTTCGTCACCGAAGCGGCGAACGGCGTGACGCTGACGCCCTACGACCCGGCGCTTGAGGAAGAGTTGAAGCTGGGCCGTGAGTTCATGCGTGAATTCCGAGACACCTTCCATCAACTGGCGAAATGAGCGCATGGCGCTGGCCCAGCCAGCAAGTCTTGATGCTGCTGCATGACGAGAGTCTGGCTGAGCATGGTGGCGCGCCGGGCCTGAGGGACGTAGGCTTGCTCGAATCTGCCATGGCGCGTCCTCTCAATCTGGTCGCTTATGGCAGCCCGGACGTTGCCGAATTCGCCGCCTGCTACGGCTTCGGGCTCGCAAACAACCACCCTTTCGTGGATGGCAACAAGCGCGCCGCCTTCCTCGCAGTCGGCTTGTTCCTGGCGCTCAATGGCTACAGGCTGCAGGCCAGTCAGGCGGAAGCGACGCTCACCATGATGAGCCTGGCAGCGAGTGAAATTGATGAAGCCGCCTTCTCCACCTGGCTGCGCGCTCATATCGCCGCGCGCTAACGCCTACTTCAAGCGGAAGACGGCAATCGCCTCCGTCAGCTGGCTCGACTGATCGCGCAAGCTTTCCGCTGCCGCGGCAGATTCCTCCACAAGCGCTGCGTTCTGTTGCGTCATCTGGTCCAGCTGCGTCACCGCCGCGTTCATCTGGCGGATGCCGTCGCTCTGCTCGCGCGTGGCGGCCGAGATCTCGCCAATGATGTCGGTCACGCGCTGCACGCTGGCCACGATCTCGCTCATGGTGCTGCCGGCGTTGTTGACCAGCTGGGTGCCACTCGCGACACGCTCACCGCTGGCGCTGATCAGACTCTTGATCTCGCGGGCGGCCGTCGCCGAGCGCTGCGCGAGCGAGCGAACCTCCGCCGCCACCACCGCAAAGCCGCGGCCCTGCTCGCCGGCGCGCGCGGCTTCCACCGCGGCATTCAGCGCCAGGATATTGGTTTGAAAAGCGATGCCGTCGATGGTGCCGATGATGTCGTTGATGCGGCGCGAGCTGGTGCTGATGTCTTCCATCGTGCTCACCACCTGCGCCACCACCGCGCCGCCGCGCTGCGCCACCTGTGCCGCCGATTCGGCGAGTTGCTTGGCTGTGCTTGCCGAGTCCGCCGTCTGCTGCACCGTGCCGCTGAGCTGCATCATCGAAGCGGCGGCCTGCTGGAGATTGGAGGCCGTCTGTTCGGTTCGGGCAGACAGGTCGTGATTGCCCGTGGCGATCTCGCTGCTGGCGGTGCCGATGCTGTCGGTGGAACCGCGCACGGCGCTGACGAGCTTGAGCAAGGCGGCCTGCATGGTCTGCAGCGCGCGCATCAGCTCGCCGGTCTCGTCACGGCCGCCTTCGGGGATGCGATGGCTGAGGTCGAAGCGCCCGATGGCCTCGGCGGCCGTCACAGCTGCACGCAGCGGACGCGTGATTGAGCGCGTCAGCCACAGGCCCAGCCAGAGCCCCAAGCCGAGCGCACACAGGCTGAAGATCACCAGCCGCGTGCGGGCGGAGGCGTTGTCGTCCTGGATCAGCTTCGTGGCCTCGTCGAGGCGTTTGCGTTCGACTTCCAGCAGCGCCTTGATGCCATCCTGGAAGGCCGCTGCGGCGGGCTGGAAATCGCTGGTGAAGACCTGCTTGGCCTTCTCGGGATCGCCAGCCTTCTTGGCGGCGGTGACGGCGTCGCGTGTGCTCAGGTAGCCCTTGCGCGCGCTGGAGACCTTCTCGAATGCAGCACGCTCTTCGGGCACGTCGAGCAGTTCGTCGAGCTGCTTCTGCAACTCCGTCGATTGCTTGGTCGATTCCGCCGCGGCGGGTGCGAAGAAGCCGGTCAGCTCGCCATCGCTGCTCACCGCGATGGCCGTGGTGCGCGTGACGCCGTTGGTGATGTTGCGCGACCAATCCGAGGCGAGCCGTTCGGCCCGCAGGCTGTGTTCCTTCATCTCGGTCGTGGCGGCGGCGATGCGGCCAAAGGACCAGTAGTCGAGCCCCGAGCCGATGAAGGCGATTAGGAGGACCAGGCCCAGCACGGCCAGGAGGCGCTGGCCGATGCTGCGGCCACCCGAGGCGAGTTCACTCATTCTTGTCTCCCTGTGCAGGCCGCGCGGGCCTAACCGCCATATTCTGCGGCGCGGTAAAACTAGAATTTTATTCTGTTTCAGTTGCCTGAGGGTGTGTGTCCTTCACAAAACGCGCAGGATCGACGGCGTCAAGCAAGCTGGATTCCACCGGGCAGGGCGCGCCGGTGATCTGCGCCGCCACGATCTCGCCGCACAGCGCCGCAAACGTGATGCCTCGTGAGCCGAAAGCCGTGCAGACCGCCAGGCCTGGCAGGCGCGGGATCAGCCGCGGCTGGTCGCGCCGCCCCTGGTAGCCGGGGTCCGGCAGGCCGCCCACGAGGGGCAGGCGGTTGGGCGTGAGCAGGCGCCAGGCCACGCGGCCGGCCAGCGGCGCACCGGCCGAAGCAGTGCGGCCCGAGAGGCGCTGCCATTGTTCGATATTGCGCTGTTGATCCCGCTGGCGCAGCGCGGGCTCGGGGTCCTCGTCGTCGCTGGTGGCGCCACACCACAGGCCTTGCGCGCCGTCGCTGAGCGCATATCCCTGGCCGGCGATCGGAACGCGCGGCCCGGCTTGCGGCAGATGCGTCAACTGCCCGCGCTGGCGCAGCAGCGGCAGAGCAGGCAGCAAGGCGATGCCCTCGTGCCCGCCGGCCAGCACCACGGCGGGCGCTTGCGCGATGACGGCGCCTTGCGCATCCAGCGCCTGCCACTGGCCCTGCCCATCATGGCGCAGCGCGGCCACCTGGCAGCCGTAGCGCGTGCCTGCACCGTGCATCAAGGCGTCGACATAACGCGATGGTTGCAGGGCGCCTGCGCCGGGATAGAACCAGGCCGGATGGGCGCTGGGCAGGCCGCTCATGGCGCTGGTCTGTTGGGCATCCAGCGCTTGCACGTAGTCAGGCGGCAGCCCTTCTGCGTCGAGCAGGGCCTGCATCGCCGGCAGATCGCGCGTCGTCTCCGAGCGCAGCAAGCCCCACTGCAGGCCGGGCAGATGGAGCGCCCGCAGCATTCTTTCGGTGGCCAGCGCGCAGGCCCGGTTGAAGCGCGCATGAGCGCCATCGCCCGCATGCAGGATGCCGTGGAAGAGCCCGGCCGGGTTGCCCGAACTGGCTTGCGCCGGGCCGGGCCGGGCGTCGATCACGGTGCACTGAACGCCCTGACGCATCAGGGCATGCGCGCAAGCGGCACCGGCCAGGCCCGCGCCGATGATGAGCGCCTCGCGGGCGCCATGGGCGAGCGGCTCGCGGCCGGCCGGTTTTTGCAGCACGTGGCGTGGCGCAAAGCTCGCCCGCCGGACGCGGCCGCGCGAAGCAAAGCCGGGCATCTTCTCGGTCAGGAAGCCTGCCGTGGTCAGCGCGTCGCGCACGCTGCGGGCGACGCACCAGGTGGCCGCGGTCGCGCCCGGCCCGGCCACGCGCGCCAGCAGCTTGAGCGTGTAGGCATCCCAGATTTCCGGGTTGCGATCAGGCGCGAAGCCGTCGAGGTAGAGGGCATCGGCTTCGGCCACCAGCTCCTTGAGCCAGTCGCGCGCCTCGCCCAGGCACAGCAGCAGGCGCACGTGGCCCTGCTCGAAATCGAGTGCATGCAGATTGGGCGTTAGCGGCGGCCAGGCGTCGATGAGCTGGCGCGCGAGTTCGGGCGCTGGTGATGCGGCATGCGCCCGCGCGAGGTCCTCGCGGCGCAGCGGATGCTTCTCGATGCTGATGAACACCAGCCGCTCGCAGCGCAGCGGGTCTTCGCGCCAGGCCTGCCAGGTCGCGAGGAAGTTGTTGCCCAGGCCGAAGCCGGTCTCAAGCACGACGAAACGCTCGCGCCCCTGCCAGCGTTGCGGGAGGTCGTTGCCGCCGAGGAAGACGTGCCGTGCCTGCACGAAGGCGCCCGCCGTCGAGTGGTAGACATCGCCGAAATCCGGCGCCTGCGGCGCGGCGGGGTCGGAGAAATCAACGTTCGCAGGGACGATGGGCGCGGTCTTCATCGGCCGTCATCCTAGTATGCTGATGCGCATGCAAAGACTCTGGGCCCTGGCGCTCCTGCTCCTGCTTGGCGCATCGGCCTCAGCGGAGCCGCTGCGCGTGGGCTCCAAGCGTTTCACCGAGTCCTACGTCCTGGCCGAGATCGTGGCGCAGACGGCGGGCGAAGGCGCGCAGGTGAAGGCGGGCCTGGGCAACACGGCCGTCGTGTTTGCCGCGCTGCAGTCCGGTGCCATCGACTGCTATCCCGAGTACCTCGGCACCATCACGCAGCAGATCCTGCACAGCGAGGAAGCGTTGACGCTGGCGCAGGCCAACGAGCGCCTGGCGCCGCTCGGCCTCGCGGTGGGCCTGCCCTTCGGCTTCAACAACGGCTATGCACTGGCTCTGCGTGAGACGCGTGCCAAGGAGCTGGGCCTGAGCAAGCTTTCGGAGCTGGCCGCGCACCGCGAACTGCGCCTGGGCCTGAGCAACGAGTTTCTCGGCCGCGCCGATGGCTGGCCCGGTCTGGCCAAGCGTTATGGCCTGCCTCAGCAGCCCACCGGCCTGGACCACGGCCTGGCCTACGAGGCGCTGGCCCAGGGCCAGATCGACGCCATGGACATCTACACGACCGACGCGCGCATCGGCCAACTGGGCCTGCGCGTGCTGGCAGACGACGCCGCTTACTTTCCGCGTTATGACGCGGTGCTGCTGTACCGGATCGGCTTGCCTCAAGCGCATCCGCAGGCCTGGGCGCGACTGCAGAAGCTGGTCGGCAGCATCGACGAGAAAGCCATGATCGCGATGAACGCGCGAGCCGAGCTGGAAGGCGTGGGCTTTGCGCAGATCGCCCGCGAACATCTGGCCGGCGGCGCGGTTGCTCAGCAGCAGGGCGGTTTCATGCGCAAGCTCTTCGGGCCCGATTTCCTGCGGCTGACCCTGCAGCATCTGGGGCTGGTGCTGGCCGCCGTCGCGCTGGGCGCGGTGATCGGTCTGCCCCTCGCGCTGATGGCCTCAAACCATCGCACGGCGCGCGGGCTGCTGCTCGGTGCGAGCGCGCTCCTGCAGACGATCCCGTCGCTGGCCCTGCTCGCCGTGCTGATCTCGCTGCTGGGCCGCATCGGCACGCTGCCGGCCTTGATTGCACTGGCCTTGTATGCCTTGCTGCCCATCGTGCACAACGCCTGCGCGGGCCTGGCTGGCGTGCCCGAGGGCCTGCGCCTGGCTGCGAGCGCGCTCGGCCTGACGCCGAGGCAGAGCCTGTGGCTGATCGAGCTGCCTCTCGCCTGGCCGGTGATCCTTGCGGGGCTGCGCACGGCCTGCACGATTGCCGTGGGCACGGCCACGATGGCGGCCTTCATCGGTGCGGGCGGCTATGGCGAGCGCATCGTCACGGGCCTGGCGCTCAATGACAGCGGCCTGCTGCTGGCCGGTGCGCTGCCGGCGGCGGCCCTGGCCTTGCTGTTCGAGGGCGTGTTCGCGCTGGCGGCGCGGGGTCGGGCTCCTTAGGCTGCGCCCAGGCGTTGCAGCTCGGCGGACTCGAGGATCTGGACCCCTTGAGCCGTGGACGCCAGGGCTCGCGCCATCGCCCGCGCAACGCGCTGCGCCTGAATCGGCCGCCAGCGAGCGGGAATCAGCGGCGCGAGCGGGCGCATCAAGGCCAGCGCCAAATGCTCGCCAATCCGCCCGGGCTGCTGAAGGGCGGCGCGGTTGCCATCCAGCAATGAAGGGCGCGCGATCACGAGATGCTCGAAATCCAGCGCGGCCAAGGCCGCCTCGGCTTCGCCCTTGACACGGGTGTAAAAGGCGCGCGACTCGACATCGGCACCTATGGAGGACACGACGGCACAAGCGCGCGCGCCGGCCTGGCGAGCAGCCTGGGCGATCCGCAGCACGAGTTCGAAATCCACCGCACGGAAGGCCTCCTGCGAGCCGGCTTGCGCGATGGTGGTCCCCAGCGCAATGACCACCGCGTCCGGCGCGGGCAGCGTTGCCGCGAAGCTGGCCGAGCGCAAATCCAGCACGTGCTGAATCACCGTGGGCGAGGCCTGATCGAGCGGCTTGCGCAGCAGCGCGTGCACGGAGCCCGCAGGCAGTTCCTCAAGCAGCGCGCGACCGACGAGGCCGCTGGCGCCGGCCAGCCAGATGGTGGGAGTGGTGGGTAACATAACGCGATGCTAAGGCGGACAGGAAGAGACCACAGCAATGCCGGGTTATGGATCGCAACCCAAAATGGGCGCGACCGAAATCCACCGAGGTACGCATGTCCGCTCCATTCGACTTGTCCGCTTTCCCCATCACCGAGAAATGGCCCGCGCGGCACCCTGACCGTATCCAGCTCTATTCGCTGCCTACGCCCAACGGCGTGAAGGTGTCGATCGCGCTGGAGGAAATGGGGTTGGCCTACGAGGTGCATCGCGTGGCCTTCGATGCCAACGACCAGATGTCGCCCGCGTTTCTCTCGCTCAACCCGAACAACAAGATCCCGGCCATCCTCGACCCGCAAGGCCCGGGCGGCAAGCCGCTGGCGTTGTTCGAATCGGGCGCGATCCTGGTCTATCTGTCTGGCAAGACGGGGCTGCTGATGCCCGCGGACGTGGCGAGTCGGTATGAGACCTTGCAGTGGCTGATGTTCCAGATGGGCGGCATCGGTCCGATGTTCGGCCAGCTCGGCTTCTTCCACAAATTCGCCGGCAAGGCGTTCGAGGACAAGCGTCCGCGTGATCGCTATGTGGCGGAGGCGCGGCGCCTGCTCGCCGTGCTGGATCGGCAACTGGCCGATCAGGACTGGGTCATGGGCCGGGAGTACACCATTGCGGACATTGCGATCTTTCCGTGGGTGCGCAATCTGGTTGGCTTCTACGAGGCCGGCGATCTGGTCGGCTTCGGGGACTTCGCGAACGTGGCGCGGGTGTTGAAGGCTTTTGTGGCTCGCCCGGCCGTGGCGCGGGGCTTGATGATTCCAGCTGCTCCGTGAAAGACAAAACCCGCCGAGGTTTGCACCTGGGCGGGTCTTGCTTCATGTCCTGACGCTGGAGGTTCAGCGCTTCGGTTGTGTCAGTCGAGGACCGTTGTTAGGGCGTGGGGCACCGCCACCTTCGCGGCGCGGCTGGCCCGAGCTGTTGCCAGCCGGACGAGCCTGGCCTTGTGCAGCTTGCGGGCGGCCACCGCCACCACCTTGCGAAGGGCCGCCACCCGGACGACCGCCGCGCGTGTTCTGGCCACCGCCACCGCCATCACGGCGCGGCTCAGCGGAACCGCCGGGGCGACCACCGCGGCCACCGCCGCCGTTGCGACCACCACCACCGCCGCCACCACCACCCGGACGGCCGATGCCAGAACCCGCAGGCGCCTTACCGCGGCTGCCGTTGGGGTTGAGGATCATGCGGCCGAGCACGATGGGCTCGGGCTTCTCACCCATCGGCGGTTCGAAGCCGGGCACCATTTCCTTGGGGATCTCGCGCTTGATGAGCTTCTCGATCTCGCGCAGGAAGCCGTTCTCGTCCACGCAGACGAGGCTCACGGCCTCGCCCAGCGCGCCGGCGCGGCCGGTGCGGCCGATGCGGTGCACGTAGTCTTCGGCCACGTTCGGCAGCTCGAAGTTGACGACGTGCGGGAGCTGGTCGATGTCGATGCCGCGGGCGGCAATGTCGGTCGCCACCAGCACCTGCAGGTCACCGGTCTTGAATTCGGAAAGAGCCTTGGTGCGTGCACCCTGGCTCTTGTTGCCGTGGATGGCCATGGCGCTGATGCCCTGGTCATTCAGGTAGTCGGACAGGCGGTTGGCGCCGTGCTTCATGCGCGTGAAGACCAGCACCTGGTGCCAGTCGCCGCTTTTGATCAGGTGCGCCAGCAGTTCCTTCTTGCGCTCACGGCCCACGGGGTGGACCTTTTGCGAGATGGCGTCGTTGGTCTGGTTGCGGCGGGCCACTTCAATCAGCGCGGGCTGGTTGAGCAGGCGGTCGGCCAGTTGCTTGATCTCATCGCTGAAGGTGGCCGAGAACAGCAGGCTCTGCTTCTTGGCCGGCAGCAGGGCCAGCACCTTCTTGATGTCGTGGATGAAGCCCATGTCGAGCATGCGGTCGGCTTCGTCCAGCACCAGGATC
>FSVW01000931.1_pt1 | contig 16362 bp, 15 predicted proteins | sample 1637551 | NCBI WGS metagenome assembly FSVW01 (sample SAMEA3914814, study PRJEB12502) | metagenome | biome: forest; material: soil | place: USA | collected 2011-09-16 | depth 0.1 m | reverse complement strand
TCGCTGCGCTTGTTGGCGATCGTCTCGAACTTGCGCAGCAGCGCGCGGCAGCCGTGGTGATAGCCGATGGCGACGATCACCAGCGCCAGCTTGGCATGCAGCCAACCGTTGCCAGGGCCGCGGCCGATGCCGTAGTGCAGCCAGAGGATCAGGCCGAACAGCAGCGCCGGAAGCATCAGCAGCGTGCTGAAACGGTACAGCTTGTGCGCCATCAGCAGCAGGCGCTCGCGCTCCGCATGGCTGTCCGCCGGCACCATGGCCAGGTTCACGAAGAGGCGCGGCAGGTAGAACAAGCCGGCAAACCAGCTGGCGACGAAGATGATGTGTAGGGCTTTGATCCAGAGCATGAGGGATTATGTGCCCCCGCCGAAGAGAGTCTTGGACTCAAGGCGCCCGACGGGCCGCCATCGGCCAGAGACCGCTGGCCTTCGGCAGGCACAAACAGTCCTCAGGACTGTTTGTGCCTGCCTCAGCCCCTAGGGCGACTTGAGCCGATGTCGGCGACGGGCACGCCCGGCGTCGATCTGCGCCCCCCCCGGGGAACCGACTGTGTACTCACAGGCGAGGGGCCAACAGTCCCGCCAAAAAAAAGCCCCAGCCATGGGCTGGGGCGGCAAAGCCTTATCGCTGTCATCACGTTAAGGCTCCTGCTCAGGGAGGAAAAGCAGGGAACGACGACCTTGCGGCTATCATTCGAAGTCGAGTTTAGCAGTGCTGTGACCCGCCCGTAACTACGGGAAGTCGCGTAATTTGCGCAGAATGCACATCGGTAGCCGCACCCCCCATGTCTTGGGGTTATGGCACGCCGAGTTCGGAGATACCGCCTTGCACCCCATCGCCCCTTTTCCCGCCAGCCGCCCGCGCCGCCTGCGCCGGGACGCCTTCACCCGCGCCCTGGTTCGCCAGCACGCCGTCACCGCCAACGACCTGATCCTGCCCGTTTTCGTGCACGAAGGTGTCGACAAAGTCGAGCCCGTCGGCTCCATGCCCGGCGTCTCGCGCCTGAGCCTGGACCGGCTGATTCCGCTGGCCGAGGAATGCGTGGCCCTGGGCATTCCGGTCATGGCTTTGTTCCCGGTGATCGACTCCAGCCTGAAGACGCCCGACGGCCGCGAAGCGATGAACCCGGATGGCCTCGTGCCCCGCATCGTCCGCGCGCTGAAGGATCGCGTCCCGGGCCTCGGCATCCTCACCGATGTGGCGCTTGACCCGTACACGAGCCACGGCCAGGACGGCGTGCTCGACGAAGCCGGCTACATCATCAACGACCGCACCGTCGAGATCCTCGGCCAGCAGGCGCTGGTCCAGGCGCAGGCCGGAGTGGACATCGTCGCGCCCAGCGACATGATGGACGGCCGCATCGGCGCGATCCGCCAGGCGCTGGAGACCGGCGGCCACATCCACACGCGGATCATGGCCTACAGCGCCAAGTACGCCAGCGCGTTCTACGGCCCCTTCCGCGATGCCGTGGGCTCCGCCGCCAACCTCGGCAAGGCTGACAAGAAGACCTACCAGATGGACCCCGGCAACAGCGACGAAGCGCTGCGCGAAGTCGGCCTGGACCTGGCCGAAGGGGCCGACATGGTGATGGTCAAACCCGGCATGCCTTACCTGGATATCGTCCGCCGCGTGAAGGATGAGTTCCGCGTTCCGACCTTCGCCTACCAGGTCAGCGGCGAGTACGCGATGCTCAAGGCCGCCGCCGCCAATGGCTGGCTGGACCACGACGCCGTGATGATGGAGTCGCTGCTGGCCTTCAAGCGCGCCGGTGCCGATGGCGTGCTGACTTACTTCGCGCTGGAAGCGGCGCGCCTGCTCAAGAAGGCCTGATGCGCGTCTTCCACGTCGCAGGGGACCAGTTCAGCGAGCTGCCGGCGCTGCCGGATCGATTGCCGGAAATCGGCTTCCTCTGGGCCGGCTTCGGCCGCGACGAGTTCGAGCATCAAATAGCAAGCCTGATCCAGCCAGCCCTGCACCGCTGGGACTGCGGGACCCTGGTCGACCTGCACGTGTCCGACCTGATCAACACGCAGTTGCCCTCGCATTTCGACTACACCTCCTGGTATGACTTGATGGTGTTCCGCCGCCTCGCCGCCGTCACCGGCAGCGAGCAGGAAGTGGTCAACGACCAGCCGTTGCAAGTCTCGCTGGCCTCAGCCGAGAAGGTGCTCAACGCCATCGACACCAGCCCCGTCGGATTCGCCGTTTTCGACCGCGTGCTGCTGACCGTGCATCCCGGTGATTGCCAGGTGCGTGACTTCTTCGCGGACCGCCTGGGCAAGATGACCGAAGGCCGCGACCTGCGCGGCACCGGCCGCCTGCCCGTGAGCCCGGCCGAGCTGATGCTGCGCATGGTCAACCATATGGTCGACAGTTATCTGGACCTGCGACGGCTGCTAACGCGCCAACTCGGCGGATTGCAAAAGCTGCTGCTCGACCCGGAAAGCCAGTTCGACGACTGGCCGATGCTGCTGGCCTCGCGTGACGGCCTGCACCGCCTGGAAGACACCTGCGAAGACCAGCGCAGTGCCATCCAGGAATGGATCGACGCGCTGGACGAATGGCCGGACAGCACTGACGCCCATCTGCAGCGCGAGCGCGAGCTGCTGCGCGTGCGCTCACGTGACGTGCTCGAACACATCGAACGCGTGCTCAGCCACGTGCGGCGCCTGGAGTCTTCAGCCGAATCCGCCGTGCAGATGCACTTCTCCGCGCTGGGTCACCGCACCAACGCGATCATGCGGACGCTGACGGTGCTGACCGCCGTCTTCCTGCCGCTGAACCTGATCACCGGCATCTTCGGCATGAACTTCGATGGCCTGCCGCTGATCCATCGCGAGACGGGCTTCTGGATCGCGCTGGCCCTGATGCTGGGCATCGGCATTTCGGCCACCGCCGTGTTCTGGCGCAAGCGCTATCTCAGTACCAAGAAATAACTAGTTAGCTCGCTGGTACGGATCGTCGAAGCCCAGCGCGACCATGATCTCGCTCTCGCGCGCTTCCATGCATTCGGCCTCGTCATCCTCTTCGTGGTCATAACCCTGAGCATGCAGGGTGCCGTGGACCAGCATCTGCGCGTAGTGCGCGGCAATGTCGATCTTCGCTTCCTTGGCTTCACGCTCGACCACCTCGGCGCAGATCACCAGATCGGCCACGACCACAGGCTCATGGCTGTAGTCGAAGGTCAGCACATTGGTCGCGTAGTCCTTGCCGCGGAACTCGGCGTTCAAGCGCTGACCTTCCTCGGCATCGACGATGCGCACGGTGATCTCGCCGTCTGACTCCAAGGCCGCGCGGATCCAGCGGATCACCTTGTGGCGGGGCAGCAGCGCCTTGTGGCGCGGGTCGGCGAATTGCAGCGACAAACTCAGCTCGGGCTTCGTCATGCCCGGCCTTCCCGCTTTTCATGCGCCTCGTAGGCGTCGACGATGCGCGCCACCAGCGGATGGCGCACCACGTCTGCACTGGTGAAGCGCGTCATCGAGATGCCCTTGACCTTGGCCAGCGCGCGCTCGGCGTCCACCAGGCCGCTGGGCATGCCGCGCGGCAGGTCGACCTGGCTGGTGTCACCCGTCACCACGCAGCGGCTGCCGAAGCCGATGCGCGTGAGGAACATCTTCATCTGCTCGGGCGTCGTGTTCTGCGCCTCATCGAGGATCACGAAGGCATGGTTGAGCGTGCGCCCGCGCATGAAGGCCAGCGGTGCGACTTCGAGCTGGCCTTTCTCGAAGGCCTTGGTCACGCGGTCGAAGCCCATCAGGTCGTAGAGCGCGTCGTACAGCGGGCGCAGGTAGGGATCGACCTTCTGCGTCAGGTCGCCCGGCAGGAAGCCCAGCCGCTCGCCGGCCTCCACCGCCGGGCGCGTGAGGATGATGCGCTGCACGCTGCTGCGCTCCAGCGCGTCCACGGCGCAGGCCACGGCGAGAAAGGTCTTGCCGGTGCCGGCAGGCCCGAGGCCAAAGCTGATGTCGTGGTTCAGGATGGCGCGCAGGTAGTCGTGCTGGCGCGGCGTGCGGCCGGCCAGATCGGCACGGCGTGTGCGCAGGACGATCTCGTCAGGCGCGCTCGCCTCGGGAGCCGGCTTGGCCACCTTGGAGCGGGTCCGCGCGCTCACATCGCCCGCGGCCTCCACCAGCGCGAGCTGCACGGTCTCGGCCGCCAGGGCGCGGCGGGCGCGCTCGTACAGGGTGTCGAGCAGCGAAGCGGTGCGCTCCACGGCAGCCTTCGGGCCTTCGATGCGGAACTGCTCCTGGCGATGGCTGATCGTCACGCCCAGGGCGGCCTCGATCTCGCGCAGGTGCTCGTCCAGGCTGCCGCAGACGTGGGCGAGGCGCTTGTTGTCAGGCGGCGTCAGGGCGTGCTTGAGGATCACGAAGAGTGGGATTTGTTGGCAAGGCGCGCATTGTCGCCTGGGTGCATGGAAGCCGAAGGCTCCTGCACAATCCCCGTCCATGGAAATACTTCCCCTCATGGCGGCGCCCGTGCCGATGCTGATCGCGCGGGCCCTGGCCGCCATGCTCCTGATGATGAGCATCTGCCTGGTCGTGGTGGCGCGGCAGCACCGGCGCGACCGCCCGGCCCTCTACCTCGCCGGCATGATGCTGGCATGGGTCCTGCTGGCCTGCTTCACCGGTGCCGTGCAGGCCCTGGGCTGGTCCGCCGCGGCCTTGTTCGGCGTGCAGTTCCTGCTGCGCACGGCGGGCCTGTCGCGCGCGGCGCTGGACCTGGCCCTGCTCGCGCAATGCCTGCTTTCCGTGGTCCTCGTGCTGCTCTGGCCCGCGGCGCTGGAGGCCGTGCATGCGATGGCGGCGCTGGAGCTGCTGGCGGCCCAGGTCTGGCAGGTGCGCGAGCTGCGCCGCCACAGCCTGCTGGCCACCGCCGCGCCCTTCGAGATCAACGATGCGCGCTGGATGAGCGCGCTGCTGGGCTTTGGCGCCCTGGCCCTGCTGGTGCCGGTGGCGCAGGGGCTGTTCGGCCTCGCCGGCCAGGAATGGACCCGCCTGGCCCTGCCGCTGCTGCTGATGGCCTGGGGCGTGCATGCCGTGCACGCGGTGGCGCGTGCGCGCACCGAGGCCGAGCAGCATCACGCCCAGGTGGAACTGCAGGTGCACGAGCGCATCGCCGAGGTGGAACGCAACTACCACGCCATGGCCGAATCAAAAGTGGAGCAGGTGACCGAGCGCGAACGCAAGCGCATTGCCGCCGACCTGCACGACGACCTCGGCGCCAAGCTGCTGACCATCGTGCACACGAGCGAGAGCGACCGCATCTCCACGCTGGCGCGCGAGGCGCTCGAGGAGATGCGCCTGTCGGTGCGCGGCCTTACGGGCAAGCCGGTGCAGCTGCTCGACGCGCTGGGCGACTGGCGCGCCGAGGTGGTCTCGCGCCTGGGCCAGGCCAACATCATGGCCGAATGGAAGAGTCCGGCCGAGGACATCATCCACACGCTGCCGGCGCGCGCCTATGTGCAGACCACGCGCATCTTCCGCGAGGCCGTCTCCAACATCATCAAGCACAGCGGCGGCACGCATTGCACGGTCAGCTGCAATGTGCAGGACGGCGACTTCCTGGTCGTCATCCAGGACAACGGGCAGGGCATTTCGACCGAGCCCGACGGCCGGCTCGACCGCGGCCACGGCATGGCCAGCATGAAGTCGCGCGCCAAGCAGATGCAGGGCCAGTGCCTGGTGGAGTCCGGCCCCGGCTGGGGAACCGTGATTCGTCTCACGATTCCGCTTTGATCATGAGGGCTTTAGACAGGCGCTGTCACCCAATCAATGCGATAAAGCGACCTGAACAAGACTAGCTAGCCACGGCTGCGGAGGAGAGAACCCATGAACCACATACTCTTGCTGGAAGACATTCCCGAGATCCGCGCCTGGCTCAAGGCCCTGGTCAAGCAGGTCTTCCCCACGGCCCAGATCACCGAATGCTCGCGCGTGCAGGATGCGCTGCTGCAGGTCAGCAGCCAGCGCTTCTCGCTCGCCCTGCTGGACCTCGGCCTGCCCGACGGATCAGGCGTGGACGTGATCACCGCGCTGCGAGAAAAACAGCCCGAAGTGCAATCGGTCATCGTCACCATCCACGACGACGACGAGCACCTCTTCCCCGCCCTGCAGGCCGGCGCCTTCGGCTACCTGCTCAAGGAACAGTCGCGCGAACTGCTGATCGAGCAGTTGCAGCGCATGAGCGGTGGCGAGCCGCCACTCTCGCCCTCCATCGCGCGCAAGGTCATCGCCTACTTCGCCGCACAAAAGCGCCCCAATGCCGCGCTGCTGCACGAGGTCTCGCTGACCGACCGCGAGACCGAGGTGCTGCTGCGCGTGGCCAAGGGCTATACCCTTCCCGAGATCGGCGTGCAGCTGGGCCTGTCGCGCCACACGATTGCCGACTACGTGAAGCAGATCTACCGCAAGCTCAATGTGAGCTCGCGTGCCGAGGCGGCGTTGGAAGCGCAACGCCTAGGCCTGTTCGGCCGTAACTAAAACAAGTTTGCCCATCACCTCGCGCGAGCCCATGCGCGCGAAGGCGGCGGGCAGCTCGCGCATCGACATTACGCGGTCGATGACGGGCTTGACCAGGCCCTTCGCATACCAGCCCGCCAGCTCGCCCATCATGGCCGCGTTGTTTGCGGGTTCGCGCTTGGCGAACTCGCCCCAGAACACGCCCACCAGCGACGCGCCCTTGAGCAGCAGCAGGTTCCACGGCAGAGCCGGAATCGGCCCGGCCGCAAAGCCGACCACCAGATAGCGGCCACGCCAGGCAATCGAGCGCAGCACGGGTTCGGCGATCTCGCCGCCGACCGGGTCGTAGACCACGTCCGGCCCCTTGCCGCCCGTCGCCGCGGCAATCGCCTCGCGCAAGGCTTTCGGGTCGCGCAGTTCGCCGTAGTTGAGCGTGACATCGGCGCCGAGCTTCTCGCACAGCGCGCACTTCTCGGCGCTTGATGCCGCCGCCACCACGCGCGCCCCGGCCGCCTTGGCAATCTGGATCGCCGCCGTGCCCACGCCGCCCGCAGCACCCAGCACCAGCACCGTCTCGCCGGCCTTCAAATGCGCACGGTCGATCAGCGCGTGGTGCGAGGTGGCATAGGTCATCACGAAGGCCGCGGCGTCCACCGCCGGAAAGCCCGCCGGCAGCGGCATGCACAGCGCGGCCTTGGCCAGCGTGTGCGTGCCGAAGCCGCCCGTGCCCGCCATGCAGGCCACGCGCTGGCCCGGCTTGATGTGGCCGACGCCCTCGCCCACCGCTTCCACGATGCCGGCAAATTCGGCGCCCGGCACGAAAGGCAGCGGCGGCTTGATCTGGTACTTGTCCTGCACGATCAGCAGATCGGGAAAGTTCAGGCTCGCGGCCTCGATGGCGATGCGCACTTCACCCGCGCGCGGCTCGGGCGTCGGCAGCTCGCGCCATTGCAGGGCCTCGACGCCGGTGGGGTTCTCGCAAAGCCAAGCATGCATGTCGCTCTCCTGTATGTATGGACAGCATAATGGCGGCCATGATCGGAAGACTGACCGGCCTCGTTGCGGAAAAATCGCCCCCGCAAATCCTGCTCGACGTGCAAGGCGTCGGCTACGAAGTCGATGTGCCAATGAGCACCTTCTTCAACCTGCCCGGCCTGGGCGAGCGCGCCACCCTGCTCACGCATCTGTCGATCCGCGAGGACGCCCATGTGCTCTTCGGCTTCCTCACGCACGAGGAGCGCAGCACCTTCCGCCAGCTGATCAAGATTTCGGGCGTCGGGCCCAAGATGGCTTTGGGTCTGCTCTCCGGCCTTTCGGTCACCGAACTGGCCGCCGCCGTCAGCGCGCAAGACACGGCACGCCTGGTGAAGGTGCCCGGCATCGGCAAGAAGACCGCCGAGCGCCTGCTGCTGGAGTTGAAAGGCAAGCTCGCGCCCGATCTTTCGATGCCCACACAGATCGCCAACGATGCGCAGGCCGACATCCTGCAGGCCCTGATCGCCCTCGGCTACAGCGAGAAGGAAGCCGGCCTGGCACTGAAGAAACTGCCGCAGGACGTGGGCGTTAGCGACGGCATCAAGCTGGCGCTCAAAAGCCTGTCATGAGCATCCAGACCGACGATTTCGCCTCTGCCCCACGGGTGGTGAGCGCCGCGCCCACCTCGCCCAACGAGGAGGCCATCGAGCGCGCGTTGCGGCCCAAGCTGCTGGACGAATACGTGGGCCAGATGAAGGCGCGCGAGCAGCTGGAGATCTTCATCGGCGCCGCCCGCAAGCGCGGCGAGGCGATGGACCATGTGCTGCTGTTCGGCCCGCCGGGCCTGGGCAAGACCACGCTCTCGCACATCATCGCCCACGAGCTCGGCGTCAACCTGCGCCAGACCTCGGGCCCGGTGCTCGAAAAGCCCAAGGACCTGGCCGCCATCCTCACGAATCTCGAGCGCAACGACGTGCTCTTCATCGACGAGATCCACCGCCTCTCGCCCGTGGTCGAGGAAATCCTCTACCCGGCTCTGGAGGACTACCAGATCGACATCATGATCGGCGAAGGCCCCGCAGCGCGCTCGATCAAGCTCGACCTGCAGCCCTTCACGCTCGTCGGCGCCACCACGCGCGCCGGCATGCTGACCAACCCGCTGCGCGACCGCTTCGGCATCGTCGCGCGGCTGGAGTTCTACACGGCCGAGGAGCTGCAGCGCATCGTCCGCCGCTCGGCCGGCCTGATGAACGCGCCGATCGACGAGCACGGCGCGCTCGAAGTGGCCCGCCGCTCGCGCGGCACGCCCCGCATCGCTAACCGGTTACTTCGGCGGGTTCGGGACTATGCCGAGGTCAAGGCCGACGGCCGCATCACCAAGACGATCGCCGACGCCGCGCTGAAGATGCTCGACGTCGACCCGCAAGGCTTCGACCTGATGGACCGCAAGCTGCTCGAAGCCATCGTGCATCGCTTCGACGGCGGCCCGGTCGGCCTGGACAACGTGGCCGCCGCCATCGGCGAGGAAAGCGGCACCATCGAAGACGTGCTCGAGCCCTATCTGATCCAGCAAGGCTTTCTGCAACGCACGCCGCGCGGGCGCATCGCCACGCTGGCGGCGTATCGGCATCTCGGCGTGACGCCACCCAAGGCAGCGGGCAGCCTGTTCGACGAATAGACTCCAAGTTCCCAATTCCGCCCCGCGCTTCAACAAGGACTTCTCGATGTCTTCACAGGACTCCCGGATGTTTGCCTGCCCAAAATGCAAGCGCGCCTTCGGAGACGATTCGTACGAATGCGCTCCTTGCGCCCTCATCTATCCGAGCGTCAAGGGCGTACCGGTTCTGCTCAACGAGTCAAACAGCCTGTTCTCGATCGAGAGCTATCTCCTGCCAGAGACCTCCTACGGCGGCGCCAGCGACTATGGCGGGCATCTCGATACCAGCGGCGGTCCCCAGCGCCTGTACCGTCGCTTCGTGACCTACCTGAGCGAGGCGCCGCTGCCGGTACGGGAGTTCACGCCGCAAGCTGCCGTGGATGAAATCCTCAAACAGCGCCCCAACGCCCGCATTCTGGCTATCGGGGCGGGCGACGCTCAGTTCTCTGGCAACGTCACATACACGGACGTCGCATTGGGTCGGCATGTCAGTTGCATTGCCGATGCACACGATCTGCCGTTCGCGTCAGAGAGTTTCGACGCCTGCATCGCCGTCGCCGTGCTGGAGCACGTGTTGGATCCCTACCGCTGCGTGCAGGAAATCACCCGCGTGCTGAAGGCCGATGGGCTGGTCTACGCGGAGACGCCCTTCATGCAGCCAGTGCACATGGGTGCCTACGACTTCACACGTTTCACGCGACTCGGCCATCGGCGGCTGTTCAGGTATTTCGAGGAAATCCGCAGCGGCGTCGTGGGCGGTGCGGGTGTCAGTGCCGCGCAGATGCTGCGCTACACCTTGGCTGCGATGTCAGATCGTCCAGGCATCCGCAAATGGCTCAAGCTGGTCGGCCTGATCGCGACTTTTCCCTTGCGCTGGCTTGACTACCTGAGCCACGGACACCAAGCCGCCTACGATTGCGCGTCCGCCTTCTATTTTTTCGGGCGCCGCAGTGACGAGCCGCTGTCAGACCAAGATCTCATTCGAGGCTTCCGTGGCGGCGGTTGAGCGCACCGACAATTGAGCCTGGCTGTGAAGTTGCAGCCGCCTCCCCGGGCTCTGGCAAGGCCGAGAACTCCACGCGTCATGCGTTTCCATCCGACCCTCAGTCCCACATGTCCTTCACCACCCTGGGCCTCGCGCCCGCCCTGGTTCACGCGGTGCGTGATCAGGGCTATCACGCACCGACCGCCATCCAGGTCGCCGCCATTCCCGCCATCCTGCGCGGCGCCGATGTGCTGGGCCTAGCGCAGACCGGCTCGGGCAAGACCGCGGCGTTTGCGCTGCCGCTGATCCAGCGCGTGATCGAAGCCGAGGGTCTGCGCCAGCTGCGCGCCATCGTGCTGGCGCCCACGCGCGAGCTGGCGGCGCAGACGGGCGAGGTGCTGCGTGACCTGGCCCGTTCGCTGCCGCAGCGCCTGAAGATCGCCGTGGCCTTTGGCGGCGTCTCGATCAACCCGCAGCTGATGGGCCTGCGCGGCGGCTGCGACATCATCGTGGCCACGCCGGGCCGGCTGCTCGATCTGGTCGAGCACAACGCGCTGCGCCTCGATGGCGTGGAGCTGCTGGTGCTGGACGAGGCCGACCGGCTGCTCGATCTGGGCTTCTCGGACGAGCTGAACCGCATCCTCGCCCTGCTGCCGGCGAGGCGCCAGAACCTGTTCTTCTCGGCCACTTTCCCGGCCAAGGTCCAGGCCCTGGCCGACGGCCTGCTGAAGGAGCCCGAGCGCATCGAGATCGCGCCGGAGAAGGTGCGCACCGACGCCATCCAGCAACGCGCCATCCACGTGGACACGGCCAACCGCACGCCGCTGCTGCGCCATCTGCTGAAGACCGAGGCGTGGGCACGCACGCTGGTTTTTGTGGCGACCAAGTACGCGGCCGAGCATGTGTCGGACAAGCTCTGGGCCCACGGCGTCAAGGCCGCGGCCCTGCATGGCGAGCTGAGCCAGGGCGCGCGCACGAAAGTGCTGGCGGCGCTGAAGAGCGGCGAGGTGCAGGTGCTGGTGGCCACCGATGTGGCCGCGCGCGGCCTCGACATCCCCGAGCTGCCGGCGGTCGTCAACTACGACCTGCCGCGCGCTGCGGCCGACTACACGCACCGCATCGGCCGCACCGGCCGCGCCGGTGAAACAGGCATGGCGGTCAGCTTCATCCCGGCCGATGCCGAGGCGCATTTCCGCCTGATCGAGAAGCGCCAGGGCCAGCGCGTGGCGCGCGAGCAGATCGCCGGCTTCGAGCCCAAAGAGATCGCCAGCGAGGCCCAGGCCGTGGGTGGCGTCAAGGGCAAGCGCGTGAGCAAGAAGGACAAGCTGCGCGCCGCGGCGGCGCAGTCCTAGGCGCTCGCGCCAACCGGCGCCTTCGCCTCGCCCTTTTCATGGCCGGCTTCGCACAGCCAGCCCACCACGGACAGGCCCACGACCATCGCCGCCAGGCCTGCGGCCTGCTCCCAGAAGCTCATCGAGTGCGCGTTCCACAGCAGCCAGGTCGTGACGCCGAGCAGCCCCACGAACAGCGCCACGGCGAGCTTGACACGGGCAGGTGAGACCGTCGGCCGATAGAGCTTCTTGGCAAACGGGTCGTAGTTGTCCTCAGGCAGCGGCCCCCACGAGGCCGGCTGCCAGTGCGCGGCCTTCACCCACACGCGCAGCCGGTCGAGCCCGCGCGCGCGCCAGGCCTTCTTGATGAGCCGCCGATAGACCTGCAGGTTTGCCACGATGGGGTTGAAGCTCAGCAGCGCGTCGCGCGTGCCGTAGACGCAGGGCTGCTCGTCGAGTTCCTCTTGAAACGTGCCGAAGATGCGGTCGAAGATGATCAGGATGCCGCCGTAGTTCTTGTCCAGGTACACCTCGTTGACGGCGTGGTGCACGCGATGATTGCTGGGCGAGCAGAACCAGTAATCGAACCAGCCGAGCTTGCCGATCTGCTGCGTGTGAACCCAGTACTGGTAGAGCAGGTCGATCAGGCCGACGACGACGAGCACCAGCGGCGGCACGCCCGCCAGCGCCATCGGCAGGTAGAACAGCCAGCCGAGCAGGAAGCCGCTGCTGGTCTGGCGCAGCGCCGTCGTGAGGTTGTATTCCTCGCTCTGGTGGTGGATCACATGCGCGGCCCACAGCACGGCCATCTCGTGGCCCATGCGGTGCAGCCAGTAATAGAAGAAGTCGTAGGCCAGCAGCGCGCCGGCCCAGACCCACAGCGACTTCTCGCTCAGATGCCAGGGCGCCAGGTGCTCGTACACGGCGATGTAGGCGGCCAGGCCGATGGCACCCGTGAGCAGCCCGACGAGCTGGCTCAGCATGCCCAGGCCGATGCTCGCCATCGCGTCGGGCAGGCGGTAGGTGTTGCGGCCGCGGCGCCAGCCGACGAAGGCCTCCACCGCGATCAGGGCGAAGAACACGGGCGTCACGAGGACGATGGTCTGGGCGGAATCGGCACTCATGGGCTGGTTTCGTCGAGCGTCAGATGAGAGAGGTGGTGGTCGTCGTTCCAGCCCGTCACGCTCAGGCCTTCGGGCGTGTACAGCATGCGGTTGATGGTGGCGTTGCCGAGCTGCCAGGCGCGCGGCGCCTGCAGGCTCTGGCGCGTGCCGGCGCGGTACAGGCAGTCCAGCACGCCGCCGTGCGCGACGATGGCAATCTGCTCGCCCGGGTACAGGGCCGCGATGCGCAGCACGGCGCCCACGCAGCGCTCGTAGAGCACGGGCAGCGATTCGCCGCCACCGGGTGCGAAATCAAGATCGCGCCGGCGCCAGCGCTGGCTTTCCTCGGGCCACTGCGTGGCGATCTCGTCCCAGGTCAGGCCCTCGAAGTGGCCGAAGGCGCGCTCGCGCAAGGCAGTGTCCAGATGCACTTCAGCGCCGGTGGTCGCGGCCACGGCGCGGGCGGTTTCCTGCGCGCGCGAAAGATCGCTGCTGTAGATGGCGGCCAGCGGCTCGCCGCGCAGCGCCTCGGCCAGCGCATGCGCCTGCGCGCGGCCGCGTTCGTTCAGGCCGATGTCGAGCTGGCCCTGGATGCGCGTGTCGCGGTTCCAGGCCGTCTCGCCATGGCGGATCGCGAGGATGCGCGTGCTGCTGTCCAGGCCCATGAACCTAGACCCGGCAGTTGAACAGGCCCGAAGGCGGGCGCGTAGCGGTCGAATCCAACAGCCGGGGGTTGTCGAGTAGCGGAATGCTCATGTCCATCAGAGTTTCTAGGTCAGGGCAAGCGGTCAGCTGCCGGGTTTAGGTTTACACGCCCCAGGTCAGGTCTTCGTTTTCACGCTGGGCATGGCGCATCAGCTCGATCAGCGGCCAGGCGCGCTGGCGCAGCTGGATGCCGATGCGCTTGGGCGTCGGCTCCTCGGCCGTTTTCGCTTCGGCGACTGCGGCGGCAAAGGCCGCTTCGTCATCGCTAACGGCCTGTTCAAGCGCAGCGATGGCCGCGGCCAGGTCGGCCTGGGTGACGATGCCCTGGGCAGAGGGCTCGCGGCCCAGCAGACGCAGGATCTGGTCGCCGGTGGGGCCCATCATGATGACGTCGGCACCGGCCTTGGATCGGAACTTGTAGAGCATGGCCGTATTGTGGGCCTGCACCGGCGTCCTGCTTCTCGGCGTTTGCCCCGGCCAAGGCGGGCACCACAGGTCTCACGCCGTTCGTCGGCCGGCCAGCAGGTCTTCTTCAGCGGCTCGCCGGGCCCCGGCGCTGCCACACGCGCTCTTCGAAGGCCTTGCTCTCCAGCGCCGGCGCGTAGAGCCAGCCCTGGTATTCGTCGCAGCCCATGCGGTGCAGGAACTCGCGCTGCGCCTCGGTCTCCACGCCCTCGGCGATCACCTGCAGGTGCAGGGCGCGGCCCATCTGCACGATGGCGTTGACGATGCCGGCATCGCTGGCATCGCCGGGCAGGCCGCTGATGAAGCTGCGGTCGATCTTGAGGCGCTGGATGGGAAAGCGCTTGAGGTAGCCCAGGCTCGAATAGCCGGTGCCGAAATCGTCGATGGACATGCACACGCCCAAGGCGGCGAGCGCCTGCATGCGGGCCAGGGCCTCGTCGGCGTCGCGCAGCAGCACGGACTCCGTCAGCTCCAGCTCCAGCAGCGAAGGCGGCAGGCCGCTGGCGCGCAGGGCCTGCGCCACGGTGTCCACAAAATGCGCCTGCTGGAACTGCAGGGCCGAGACGTTGACGGCGATCTGCATCGGCCGGCCCTGGTGCAGCCAGCGGGCCGCCTGCTCGACGGCCTGCTGCAGCACCCAGTCGCCGATGGCGACGACGAAGCCGCTCTCCTCGGCCACGGGGATGAACTCGACCGGCGAGATCTCGCCGCGCAGCGGATCGCGCCAGCGGATCAGCGCCTCGGCGCCGATCACGCGGCCGGTGCCCAGGTTGATCTGCGGCTGGTAGTGCAGGCGGAACTGGCCCTCGGTCAGCGCGCGGCGCATGGCGTGGTCCAGGCGCATGCGCGAGAGCAGGTCCACGTCCTTGCGCGGCGCGTGGAAGCGGAAGGCGCCGCGGCCGCTTTCCTTCACCCAGTGCATGGCGCGCTCGGCGCTGGCCATCAGCTCGTCGGCGTTGCTGCCGTCGCTGGGGAAGAGCGCGATGCCGGTCGAACAGGTGACGGTGAAGCTCAGCGTGTCGAAGGTGAAGGGCTGCGACATCGCCTCCTGCACGCGCTGCGCGGCCGTCTCGGCCAGGCGCGCGTCGGCGGTGTGGATCAGCAGCGCGAAGCTGTCGCCGGACAGGCGGGCCACGGTGTCCACCTCGCGCAGCGTCAGCTTGAGCCGCTCGGTCACTTCCTTCAGCACCCGGTCGCCGTAGTTCTGGCCCAGGGTGTCATTGATCTGCTTGAAGCGGTCGAGGTCGACGTTGAGCAGCGCGAACTGCGTGCCGTCGCGGCGCGCCATGGCCTGCGCATAGTCGATGCGCTCGGCCAGCGCGCGGCGATTCGGCAGGCCGGTCAGCATGTCGGAATGCGAGAGCTCCTCGATGCGCTGGCTGGCCGCCAGCTTCTCGGAGAGGTCGCGGAAGGAATAGACCCGGCCCACCGGACGGCCGCGGTTGAACTGCGGCAGCGAGACGCGCTCGATCACGCGGCCGTTGAGCAGGGTGATCACGTCGCTGCTCTGCAGCAGGGGCGCATCCTGGATGGCGGTCAGGCGCGTGGCGTACTCGGTGCCGTCGGTCACCGAGCGGCGCATCCACACCTGCACGGCCTCGTCGTTCTTCTCCTGCAGCAGGTCGTCGGGCAGCTCCCACAGCGCGGCAAAGCGCTTGTTGAAGCTGCGCATGCGGCCGGCCAGGTCGGTCACGAGGATCGCGTCGGCGGTCGATTCGAGCGTGGCGCGCAGCTCGGAAACCAGCGCCTCGCGCTCGTCCTCGTTCTGGCGCTGGCGGGTCTGGTCGCGCAGGGCGATCACCCAGTAACCCTGATGTTCAGCTGACACGACGAAGCTGATGCGGCGCGTCACCCACAGCATGCGGCCATCGGCATGGCGCATCAGCGTGTCGGACTGCAGGGTCAGCGCGCTCTTGTCGGCCGCTTCGGCGGCTTCGGCCCAGAACATCGCGTCCTCGGGCGTGCTGGCCAGGGCCGCGATGGACTCGCCCAGCAGCTGCGCGGCGGGCAGGCCCAGCAGGTTTTCAGCCGCCGCGTTGACGGCCACCACGCGCTGCGTGCCGGCATCGATCAGCCAGACCGCATCCTGCAGCGCGGCCATCAGCGCCGCCTCGGCACCCAGGGCGGGCGCGCGTTGGCGGGGAGCAAGCCGAACCAGGCGCATTGCGCTCACGCAGCCAGCTCCCCGGCCACTGTGGTCGGGCCAGCTGATTCAAAGAAGTAGGCCACGCGGGTGCGCGGCGTCAGGTAGTCGAGCGAGGCCCGCGGCAGCTGCGCGGCCTTGAGGCTGCGGCGGATGCCCAGGTCGGGCAGCTCTTCCAGATTGAGCACCAGCGCTTCCTCGCGCGGCACGCGGGCGTCGTGCACCAGCACCTTGGGCTTGAGCGGGCGGGTGGAATTGACGGCCTCGACGATGGCGTAGCGGTCGTCCGTCAGCTGCACGATCGAGCCGGGCGGGTACACGCCCATCATGCGGATGAAGGCATTGAGCATGGTCGCGTCGAAGCGGTTGCGGCCCTGCGCGAACATCAGCGAAAGCGCCTCGTGCGGCGTCATCGAGCGCGAGACCTGCAGCGGGTTGCACAGGCCGTCGAAACGGTTGACCAGGGCCACGACGCGCGCGCCGGCGCTCATCTTGTCCATGTTGATCTTCTGCGGAAAGCCGCTGCCGTCGGCG
>FSVW01004100.1_pt1 | contig 16404 bp, 9 predicted proteins | sample 1637551 | NCBI WGS metagenome assembly FSVW01 (sample SAMEA3914814, study PRJEB12502) | metagenome | biome: forest; material: soil | place: USA | collected 2011-09-16 | depth 0.1 m | reverse complement strand
GATCGTGAGGCCGACGCCGAGCACGTCGCACAGCGGTTCGAGCAAGGAAAAGATGCGCAGGTGAGCGGGCAGCGTCAACGTCACGATCTCGTGGCCCAGTGCCTCCAGCGCCTTGGCAGCCTCGTTGCAGGCTTGGCGGCAATCGGGGTGGGCGTCGGCCTCGTCCGTGCCGGGATCGGTCAGCAGGCCGATGCGCAGCCGCGCCGGTGGCAAGCGGCTGGCGGCGCGATGGGCGTCTGCGGCCCAGGGTGCCTGGCGCCAGAGTTCGCCGGGGCCGATCGGGCCGGCGGCATCGAGGAACAAGGCCGTGTCGCCGACCGTGCGGGCCACCGGCCCCTCGCTGCCGAGCTGGTACCAGGCGGGCATCACCGAAGGGATGCGCCCGCGGCTGGTCTTGATGCCGACCAGGCCGCAGTTCGAGGCCGGCGTGCGCGTGGAGCCCAGGCCGTCGCTGGCATGGGCCATCGGCGCCAGGCCGGCCGCGACGGCAGCCGCCGAGCCACCGCTGGAGCCGCTGGCGGAAAGCCCTTCGCCGTATGGCGTCAGCGCCGGGGAGGCGAGCCGGGATTCGGTGTAGCAACAGGGACCGAACTCAGGCGCATGGGTCTTGCCGATGACGATGATGCCGGCCTGGCGCAGCCGCGCGACGAGCGGGCCGTCCTGCTCCGGAAGCCAGCCGGCGATGGCCGCGCTGCCCAGCGAGGTGGGCAGGCCGGCCGTGGCGTGCAGGTCCTTCAGCGGCATGGGCAGGCCGTGCAGCAGGCCGATCGGGGCTTGTGTGTCGGCCGTCCGCGCGGCGTCCATCGCCTTGTCGGCGAAGACGTTGATGAAGGCCCCCAGCGCCTCGCCATGCTGCTCGATGCGGGCGAGGTAGTGCGCGGTCAACTCGGTCGACGAAATCTCGCGCCTGCGCAGCGCCGCGCATTGCGCCTCGGCGCTCAGGTCATGTAATTCGGCCATGGGGTTTCCAGCTAAGGTCAGGGGTTCCAGCCGCCGGCCTTGGGCCAGCGCGCCAGGATTTCAGGACTGCCCGCGCGCAGCACCTCGTAGTGCTCATAGGGCGCGGCGGTCATGCAGACGTGGTTGGGCAGGATGCGTACCCGCGCGCCGATCGGAAGCTCGCGGAACAGCGCCTCGGCCTTGCCGGTGCTCGCAATGAAGCCGTGCTCCTGATGGACCTCGGCGACGCGCAGGCCGGTCAGCGGCGCCTGGCCATCGGCGGCGCAGACGAGGCCGTAGCCCAGCTCGGCAAAGCCGGCGATGCCCTTGCCGAAGAAGCTGGCGCTGATGTCCTTCGACAAGGCCAGCGCGCCGGCATCGATCAGGACCCGCTGAGAACGGGGGTTATGTCCGATCACGCAGGCCAGCACCGAGGCGGCGATGTCCTCCAGGCCGCAGGCGCCGAGCACGACCTGGTCGAGGTCGAACAGCGTGTAGACGCCGGGCCGCATCTCGGTGACGCCAGCGAGGCTCTCGGCGAACACCGCCGTCGGCGTCGAACCGACGCTGACGACCGGCACCTCGAATCCCGCCGTACGCAGCCGGGTCGCGGCGAGCACCGCCGCGCTGCGTTCGGCCTCGGCAATCGCGGCGATCGCCTCGCGACCCTGCACGTTGTAGCTCTGGCCAGCATGGGTCAGCACGCCGCCGAGGCTCAGGTGCGAAGTGGCCGTGATCGCTTGCGCGAGCGCGAGCAAATCCTCACCGTCCGGTGACACGCCGCCGCGCCCGCCGCCGCAATCGACTTCGATCAGCAGACCGAAGCGCGTGTCGAGTTCCGCCGCGCGCTGCGCCACCGCGGCGACGGTGCCTGCGTGATCGGCAAGCAGTGAAAGGGTCAGGCCGTGCTGCCGCTGCAGCGCTGCCAGCGCTTCGAGCTTGTGCGCCGCGATGCCGACCGCATAGGTGATGTCGCGAAAGCCGTGCCGGCCGAAGTGATCGACCTCGGCCAAGGTCGAGACGGTGATGCCGCCCGGCTGGCCGCGCGTGGCGAGCCGCGCCACGTCCACCGATTTCGCGGTCTTCAAGTGCGGGCGCAGCGCGACGCCGAGTTGCTGCGCGCGATGGCTCATCGCCTCGCAGTTGCGCTCGACGCGGTCGAGGTCGAGCAGGAGGCTGGGGGTGGGCAGGTCGGTGAGCTTCATGGCTCGAGCTTAGCGAAGCGATGCGCGCTCGGCGACCTGTTCCATCAGCGCATCGACCTCGTCGGCAATCTGCGCCACGAACGGGGGCAGCACCGGCAGGCTCATGTGCTCGGAGCCGGCGACCGCGCGCTCGCGGCCGCGTGACGACAGCGCCGCGTGGGCGCGCTGGTACTGCGGCCACAGCTGCTGCACGGCGTCGATGCCCGCGTTGCCGGTCGACGACCCCTTCGGCGGGGCCCACAGCACGCTCAGCGGGCGATCGCCGAGGTCGGCGACGGCAGCGGCCTGCTCGGCGACCCGGCGCAGGCCCTGCGATTCGAGCACAACGGTGTCGAGCGTGTCCGGCGTGTAGACCGCCGCGATCTGCGCGATCACCTCGGGCATGTCGGCGAACACCGCCTCGATCATCGCGAACTCGGCCGGCCGCGTGCCGCTCAGGCGATAGGCCAGGCGCTTGGCGCGCTCGGTTTCCACGGCGGCTGCCATCTGCGAGTCCATCGCATCGCCGAGGACTTCGAACTGCGCCGGATGGCTGGCGTCCAGCATCATCAGGCCCTGGACCTGCTCGGGATACAGGCCCGCAAAGATCCGGTTCAGCAGCCCGCCCAGCGAGTGCCCGATCAGCACCAGCGGGCCGTGCACGCCGGCCGCGGCAAGAAGCGCGTGCAGGCGGCGCGCGTTGCGCTCGCCGTCGATTGGCTGGCCATCCGGCTCGCTCCAGCCTAGGCCGGGCCGGTCATAGGTGCACACCGGATACTTGCGCGCCAGCGTCTGCTGCAGACGGGCATAGACCGGAGAGACCGTGCCCGCGCCCGATTCGATGACCAGCGTCACGGGGGTCGATTCGCTGGGCGCCGGCCCGCTGCGGTGCAGATGCAGCTGCAGGCCGTCGACCTGGTGCAATTCACCCGGCGCCGGCATCGTCGGGCCCATGCGGTGCGGGTTGGCGATGCGCGGCCAGTAGTCGAGGCTGCGGATGCGGTAAGGCAGGCGGGCGAAGTCGGTATCGAGCGTCCCGGGCGAGGCGACGTAGATGACGGCCTTCGCCAGCGGCGCAAACTGCGCGTGGAAGTGCTGGGCCGACTTGACGACGATCAGCTTCTTGCCGCCCAGCTCGATGCCGAGGCGCGTGAAGATGCCCGGCGACATCACCTGGCTGCGCCGGCTGATCAGCACGATGTCGACGTCGCTATCGCCATCAAGCCGGACCCAGACGCTCGGCCCCAGCAGCGTGCGATGGTCGCCGTCGCCAAGGCCCTGCTGGTAGAAATCTTCGTCCACCGCCATGACGCTAACGGCCAGATCCAGCGGCATGCCCGAGGCCGGGCCGCACTTGCCGCCGAGGCGCAGCTGAATGCGCGCGCCGACGCCGGCATCGCGGCAGATCTGCACTGCGCCGAGATCCCAGAAGGCGCCTATGGCAATACCTCCGACCTTGGCGATGCGACGCTCCAGCAGTGCGCGCAGGACGAACGTGCTGTCGCTCATCGCGCCGCCGCCGGCGTTGTCGGCAACGTCGGCCAGCACCACCGGCCCGCCGTCCACGGCGAGTGCCTGCGTCAGCGCTTCCTCGATGCCGGGGCTGGGCGTGCGGGTCAATTCACGCAGCGCCCAGAACTCGCGGCCGAGCTGCTCGGCCAGGCGCGCGGCCAGGGCAGGGTCGTTGTCGGTCACGACCCAGAGCTTGGCGCCGGCCTCGGGCACGTCGGCCCAGGGGAATCCATGGCCTAGCGAGACCGAGAGCACGCCGGGCTGCTGCTCGACTTCCTGCATGCGGCGCACGAAGCCGGCCATCGGCTCGCGGGTCGTGTGCCAGAGGCCCACCATCCTGCAATCGAACACGGCGGTCGTCGGCTTCACGCGGTCATGCGCCGCGTCGAGCACGATGTGCAGCAGCTCCTGCATCCGCGGCACCGAGTCGGTGTGCGGATATTCCTTGTAGGCGACGATCACGTCGGCCGAGCTGCGCATCTTCTCGGTGAAGTGGCAGTGCAGGTCCAGCTCGACGCCGATCGGCACGCCGGGGCCGACGATCTCGCGCACGCGAGCCAGCAGGTCGCCCTCGCAGTCGTTGTATCCCTCGGCCACCATCGCGCCGTGAAGGATCAGCAGCGCGCCGTCGACCGGCCCCGCTGCCTTGGCCACGAGCAGGTCCGCCAGGATCTCGTCGCGCAGCGTCTCGTAGACCGCGCGGACCGTCACGCCGCCCGGCATCGCGAAGGCGGTGACGCTTTCGACCAGCTCATGGCCGGCTTCGGCCAGCCAGCGGCGCAAGGTCGCGGGGTACTGGCCATAGCCGTTCGTGTCGCGCGTGCTGGCGTCGCCGTGGAAGACGCCGTACTCGTTGAAGCTGCCCCAGCCCGACGGCGCAGCGGCGAAGGTGTTGGTTTCGGTGGCGAGGAAGGCGGTGAATATCTTCATGCAATGGCTCGGTCCAGAGTGAAAAGCAGGCGGCGGGTGCGTGCGCTGTCGTAGCGCAGACCGGTAACGCGGCGGCTGGCGTCGCGGTCGATGTTGATGAGGCTGCTGGTGGCCAGCGCGGCGAGCAGCGGGTCGGCCGGCGTGATGGTCATCACCGCGTCGGACAGGATCTTCAGCCGGCCCGCCATGCGGCCATAGCGACCTTGCACGGTCAGCAGCAGGCCGGCGGCATCAAGCTCGATCAGCGCGCTCGCATCGAGGTCGACGCTGCGGTAGTGGCCGCAGAGTTGCGACGCCAGCGCGGCGAGTTCCGGCGGCTGTGCTGGCAGGCGTTGCAGGCGCTGCGCCTGGCCGGCTTCGCGCAACGTCAGCGCGTCGGGCGTCTGCGCGGTATCCGCGCCTTCCAGGTCGATGTCGAGGCCGTTCTGCGCCAGGTCGGTGAAGCTCAGCCAGAGTCCTCCCGCGCGCTCGCGCAGCGGCAGCGGTGGGCCGCCGAGCCAGGACATCGCCAGCCGATCGCCCACCTTGGCGAAGCCGATCAGGTGGCCGGTCTCGGGCGAGTGGTAGCGGTGGCCGATCAGGCCTGCGTAGTCGCCAGCCGCTGCGCGCGGACCTTCGGGTGCCTGCAGCGCGTCGCCGAGCAGGATGTCGATGAACTTGAACGCCAGCTGCGCCGGTGCGACCGGCGCACCGTTGGCAATGATCATGATGTCCAGCCCATGCTCGGGCACGGTGATCATCTGCGAGCTGCCGCCGAGCACCGCGCCGTTGTGGTGGATCACCTCGACGCCGCGGTAGGCATGCTTCACCAGCCCGAAGCCGTAGGGCAGCACTTCGCCGGAGGGCAGCGTCGTCGGCGCCAGCATCTGCGCCCAGCTGCTCGCGCTCCCAACGGCCTTGCGCTCGCCGCGCAGATGGGCGAGCCAGGCCAGCATGTCGTCCAGGGTCGAGACCAGCGAGCCGCTGCCTTCGAACTCGCAGGGATAGAGGCCGCGCCGCCATCCGCCCGTCGGCCCGGCCGAGCCCAGCTCGGGCAGGTAGAGCGTGGCCATGCCGGGCCGCACGTCGAGGTCGCTGGCGACCGATTCGGTATCGACCATGCCCAGCGGCGCGAAGACGCGAGTGCGCAGGAACTCGGCAAAGCTCAGGCCGCTGATGCGCTCGATGGTCAGCGCGAGCAGCCGGTAGCCGCCGTTGCTGTAGATCATCCGCGTGCCGGGCTCGGCGCTGACCTCGGTCTGACGTGCCATCAGGGCCAGGCTGAGGCCGCGCGGTTGCGGCGCCAGGCCATGCGCCAGTGCCCACAGCTCGTCATGGCCGCGCCAGCCGCCGGTGTGGTTCATCAACTGGCGCAGGGTTGGGCCAGTGGCGCTCAGTTGCGGCAGTTCGGGCAGGTGCCGCTGCACGGCGTCATCGAGATCGAGCTTGCCGTCTTCGGCCAGCAGCATGATGCCGAGCGCGGTGAAGTGCTTGCTGGTCGAGGCGATTCGCATGCGCGTGCGCGGCGTGTTGGCCACGCCCAGCTCGATGCTGGCCAGGCCCAGGCCGCGGCGGTAGACCGAGCGGCCGTGATGCTTGATTCCGACGACGAGGCCGGGCGCATCGCTGCGATTGAACGGTTGCAGCAGGGCGTCGATCGCCGGGATCGGATCGGAATTCGAATCAGGCATGGGCTTCGCTCAGTGGGAGGACGGGTTGACGGCCTTCAGCAGCCGCACGAAGGCAGGCTCGGTGGCCCGCAACAGGGCGGCGCCAGCGAGGCAGCCGGTCATCGTCGAGGCGACGATGGCGATGGCCAGGCCGTTCGGCACGGACTTGACCGCATCGGAAATGATGCCGATGGCCAGCGGCCCCAGCACCGCGAAAGGCAGGCTGCCCATCGACAGCACGCCGATGACTCGGGCTCGCAGATGCGGCGGCGCAACGTCCTGCAGCACGTTCGGCAAGACGACCGCGCCGCAGATCAGCGGCACCACCAGCAGGCCGAGCAGCACGAACACATCGGTGCCCGAGCGCACGAAGAGCAGGCCGGTGGAGATGATTGCTGCGGTGGCGTAGCCGAGCGTTAGCACCCGGATCGGCGCCGCCGCGCCGATCCGGGGCCGCGCCACGCGCATCGCGTTGACGCCGAGCACGCCGCCGATCAGGGTGCCCACCATCGCCGCCAGGCCGATGCCCTGGCCGAGTTGCGCCGGCTGGAGGCCGAACTGCCGCGCCGCGACGATCGGAATCCAGCTGCCGACCGAGCTGAGCCCGACGGTAGCAAGACCTGACCCCGTGACCAGGCAGGCCAGCGTGCGCCATTGGGCGCGCAGGTAGTCACCGAAGCTGATGCCGTCTTGCTCAGCCGGCGCGGCAGCGCGCCGGACTGCAGGCCGTCCGCGCCGTGCGCCGCGGATCGTCAGCACCAGCAGCATCACCGGCAGGCCCAGCAGCGCCGTCGCGAAGAAGGTCAGGCGCCAGGTGTCGAGCGCCTGCATCGAGACCGGCAACAGGTGCCGCACCTTGTCGACGCCGGTCACGATGCTGCCGCCCAGCACCGCGCCGAGCGCGCCGCCGAAAATCGACGAGAGCGCGAAGATCGCGTTCGCCAGCACCCGCTGCGAGCGCGGGAACAGGTCGGGGATCAGGCTGTTGGTGATCGGCGAGAGCCCGGCTTCGCCGACACCGAGGCCGATGGACGCGACGAACAACATGCCGTAGTCCATGGCGGTGCCGCGCAGCCCGGTCGCCGCGCTCCACACCAGCACGCAGGCGGCGAGCACGTAGCGGCGGTCGAAGCGGTCGCCGAGCCAGCCCAGCGGCAGGGTGGCGAGGCCGGTGAACAGCACCAGCCCCGCACCTTTCAGCATGCCGATCTGCGTGTCAGAGAGTGACAGGCTGTGGCGCATCGGCTCCGTCAGCAGTGTGACGAGCATCGAGTCGACTGAGCCCAGCACCGTGGCGACCACCAGCACGCCGAGCGCATACCAGGCCGCTGCGCCGGCGCGCTCTGTCGAAGAAGCCGAAGCCGGAGCCGGAGCCGCGCCAGCATCAGGCAGGGCAGACCCCGCCGCATCCGCGGCGGACGGTGTGAGCGCGGCCATTTCAGAACGATGCGCTGACGGCCATGCCGATCGTGCGCGGCTCGATCACGACGGCCTTCGCTGCGGTTAGGGTCGTGAAGGCCACCGCTTCCAGGCCGCGGGTGTTCGTCAGGTTGCGCACATAGGCGGAGAGCTTGAAGCGATCGAAATCGATGCCCGCCTGCAGGCCGAAGGCGCTGTAGGCCGGAGTCGGATAGTCCGGGAGGCCGGTGCTGCCGGGGAAGCCCGCATGGCGCTCGCCGATGTGGCGCAGGTTCAGGCCCGCGTAGGCCGGGTGGCTGCCGACGCCGAAGGTACGCGTGAGCGCCAGCGTGCCGGAGTTGCGCGGCGTGTTCGGGATCGCGTCGCCGGCATGGCCGGTCAGGCCGGTGGCATCGGTGAGCAGGCGGGCATCGATCAGCGAGAGCGAGCCCTCCACGCGCCAGTCCGCGGTGGGCAGCCAGGTCAGGCTCAGCTCGCCGCCGGTGATGCGCGCCTTGCCGGCGTTGGTGAAGAAGCCGAAGCCCTTGTCGCTGATCGGCTGCAGGATGTCGCTCCACTCGATGTCATAGAGCGCCGCTTCGACCGACAGCGTTCGGTCCAGCAGGGTCGCCTTGTAGCCGGCCTCGTAGCTCCACAGCGAGTCGGAGGTGAACATCGGCTTGATCGCCGGCGAGGTGATCGGCAGCAGGCCGTTCGGGCCGCCGGGCCGGTAGCCACTGGCGATGCGGGCATAGACCGAACTCTGCGCATCAAGCGTGTAGCCTGCCGTGGCCAGCCAGGTCGTCGCGGTCTCCTTCGAGCTGCCGCCGTTGGAGGACGTGCCGCCGGCCAGCAGGCCCGAGGAGTTGTTCGTGTAGGTCTGCTCCATCCGGCCAACGCGCACGCCGCCGGTCAGCGCCAGCCTGGGCGTGGCGTGCCAGGTCACGTCGCCATAGGCGGCCAGGTCGCGGTAGGTGGTGGGCTTGTTGGTCTCGTAGAGATTGAGCGTGCCGGGTCCGGCGGCGGTGTCGAATCGATAGCCGCCTGCGGTGCTGGCGCGTTCGCGGTTGATATAGAGCCCTGCCAGCCATTCGAGTTCGCGCGAGCTGCGCGAGGTGAGGCGAAATTCCTGGCTGATGCGGTGCTGCGTGCCGAGGCTGTCCACCCAGCCCGAGGTGGCGGGAACGCCGTAGCCGTTGAGCAGCGGCACCAGCTGCGAGGTGACGTCGGCGAGGCCGTGCAGGTCCACGTCCTGCGCAGACGTGATCGCGTTCAGCCGGGCCCAGCCCATGTCGTATTCGATGTCCAGCCCGAACAGGTTCGTGCGCACGCTGTAGGGCTCGGGCGCGCCGATCCGCCGCGTGCGCTCGCCCGAGTTCGGCTGGCCAGTGACGGGATTGAGGTCTTCGTAGTCATAGCCGTTGCGCCGCGCTTCCTGGTTCATGGCTGTCAGGCGGATCGACAGGTTCTTCGTCGGCGTCAGCAGGCCCGAGATGCGCGCGCCGGTGGTGGTGCCGCTGTTGACGTTCTGCTGGGCGGCCCCGCCGATGGCGTCGACGTAGCCGCCGAAATGGGTGCTGTAGGCGGCCACCCGCACGGCGGCCATGTCCTGCTTGATCGGTACGTTGACCACGCCGCTGACCGTATTGCCGATGCCGCCGTACTGGGTCGACGACACGCCGAGGCGGACCTCGCCGGAGAACTCGCCGGTGTCGGGCTCGTTGGTCACGTACTTGACCACGCCGCCCATCGCGCCGGCGCCGTAGAGCGTGCCTTGGGGGCCGCGCAGGATTTCGATGTGGTTCAGGTCGAGGAGGCCCATGTCGAGCGGCGTCACCGCGCCCAGGCCGTAGGGCGCGCTGGAGCCGGTGGCGACGTCGTCCACATAGACGCCGACCGAGGCGGCACCGACCGAGGCCGTGGCCAGGCCGCGAATGCTCAGCGCGCCGGAAAAGGCGCCGCCGTGCGTCAGGCTGACCCCCGGCTGGTCGGCCACGTAGTCGGCCAGTTCGCGGGCGCCCTTGCGCTCCAGGGTCACGGTCGGCACGACGTTGACCGCCAGCGGCACCTCGCGCACCGGCTCGCGGCGGCGCGCGGCGGTGACGAAGACGGAATCCAGCTGCGACACATCGGCGCGCGGCTTGGGCTCCTCCGGCGTGACGTAGAGGACGATCGCACCGCTCGGGTCGCGCCGCACCTTCAGCCGCGTGCCGTCGAGCAACTGCGCCAGCGCGTCCTCGTTGGACAGATGGCCTTTCAGCCCCTTGGTCGCCAGGCCCTTGATGTCGTCGACCTTGTAGAGCAGTTGCACGCCGGCCTGGGCGATGTAGGCATCGAGCGCGGTCTTCAGATCGCCGGCCGCGACATTGAAATCACGGGCCTGCCCGTGCGCGGAAGCGGCAATCGCCAGCGTGCAGATCAGGGCCAGGTGTCGGAGCTTGTGGCCGCTGCGCTTGCTTGTCTTCATGGGGAATCCTCGGTTGGAAACGATGAACTGCTACCCACTGAGACGAGCGCGCCGTCATATTCCGGTAGCAATTTCATGAATCTTTTTTGATGGTGCGTTTGATTGCGCGTTCGATGGCCTCGACATGCCGGAAAGCGGGCGGCCATTCGTCTGAATGGAAACCACCCGCTCATCGGACCCCACATGACTCCTACCGATACTCCGTCTCCCACCGGCCTCGCGGCCGTCGATGCGCTGTTGCAGCCCTTCAACCGCAGCGATGCGCCAGGGCTCATTGTGGGCATCGCGCGAGACGGCCTAACCGGTTATCGCCGCGGTGTCGGCATGGCCTGCATCGAACAGGGCGTGACGATGTCCCCGCGCACGCGGGTGCGCATCGCGTCCACCAGCAAGCACTTCACCTCGCTGGCGATCCTGCTGCTGGCTGAGGAAGGCAAGCTGGCCATCGACGACCTGGTCTACACGCACCTGCCAGAGCTGCCGCGCCTGCATGCCGATGGGCCGACGCTGCGCCAGCTGATGCAGCACACCGGCGGCTGGCGCAGCGATGTAGCGGCCATCGCGCAAGGCCTGGCGCTGGAGCCGCTGGCCGACTGGACGACGCCGATCCAGGGCGTCAGCCGTGAACTGAACTTCGAGCCCGGCAGCCGGATGATCTATTCGAACGCGGGCTACCAGATGCTCGCGCGCGTGATTGAAAGAATCAGCGGCCAGACCTTCGGCGACTTCCTGCGCGAACGCATCTTCACGCCGCTGGGCATGGACGACACCGAATCGGTGAGCAGCGATTTCGAGGTCCGCCCCGGCATGGCGCTGCAGTACCAGGTCTTGCCTGCTGCGGCCGGTGGCGGGCTGCGGCGTGGCATGTACCCGGGCGAGCTGCGTGGCAGCGGCTCGCTGGTCTCGACCATCGACGACATGCTGCGCTGGCTGGCGCACATGCGCAGCGACGTGAAAACCGTGGGCAGCGCCGGCAGCTGGGCGCAGATGCTCGAACTGCCGACGCTCTCGACCGGCACCGCGCTGCCCTACGCACTGGGCCTGTTCCGCCACCCGTATCGCGGCGTCGAGGTGATCCACCATTCGGGCGCGGTGCTCGGCGCCACGTCTCAGATGATCACCGTGCCGAGCCATCGGCTGGACATCATCATCATGGCCAACGGCGCGCCGGTGTCGACGGTGGCGCTGGGCTACCAGATCATCGATGCGCTGCTCGGTGACGAGGTGCTCGGCCCCAAGGTGGAATATCTGCCTTCGGCGGACTTCGCGGCAGTGCTTGGCCAGCGCTATCACGCGCCGGCCACGGGCGCGGTGCTGGGCTTCGAGGATGTCGGCGGCAAGCTGGGCCTCGCCTGGATCGGCGGGCGCGGCATTCCCCTGCGGCGCGACGGCGAGCATGCGCTGATGGCTTGCGAGGACGTCGCTCTCAATCCGGTCTCGATCGCGCTTGAGCAGCTGCGTGGCGATGCTTCGCCGGCTGAGATCACGATCAGCGATGGCGGGCATCTGCTGCGCTGCGAGCGCCTGCCCGGCAGCGGCCCGGTGACTCTCGCCAAGGAGCTGGCCGGCCTGTATCGCGTCTCCGATCTGGAGATCGATGGACGCATTGAACCGGATGGTGACTTGATGACGATGCGCCTGCAGGGGCCGCACGGCCGCAGCGCCTATCGCCTGCGCCCGCTGTCCGACGAGGTGCTGTTCGCCGAACCGCTCGACTCGCTGTTCACCGCGATCGGCGGTGGCGGCATCGTCAACGTTGACCGCGAGGCCGGCCGTGTGGTGCGCCTGCGGATGGATGGAGGTCGCCTGCGCCGCCTCCGCCTGACCCGGGAAGAGGCCAGCGCATGAAGATCTTCGGCGCCTTCCTTGCCACCGAGACCAACACCTACGCTGCCGCGCCGACCGGCTGGGGAGGCTTCCGCGAATACGGCATCTTCCGCGGCGATGCGAGCACGCACGATCCGCAGGGCATCGGCGGCCCGATGCTTGATTTGCGCCGGTTGCTGGAGGACGGGAAGCACGAGTTCGTCGAGAGCGTCAGCGCCTTTGCGCAGCCGCTGGGCCGCACGGTGCGGGCCGTCTACGAGAGCCTGCGCGATGAGATCCTGGCCGATCTCGAAGCGGCGATGCCGGTCGATGGCGTGATCCTGATCCTGCACGGCGCCATGGTGGCGGACGGTTATGACGATTGCGAAGGCGACCTGATTGCGCGGGCGCGCCGGATCGTCGGGCCGAGCGTGCCGATCGGCGTTGAGCTGGACCTGCACTGCCACACCACGGCGCTGATGCAGCGTTCGGCCGACGTGATCATTGCCTACAAGGAATATCCGCACATCGATGCGCAGCCGCGTCTCGAGGAATTGCTGCGGATCGTGCTCGGGACGGCAACCGGAAAGCTGCGTCCGACCGCGGCGATGTTCGACTGCAAGATGGTCGGCCTCTGGCACACGACGCGCGAGCCGATGGCCGGCTTCGTACGCCGCATGCAAGAGGTCGAACGGCAGCCGGGTGTGCTCTCGGTCTCGCTGGGCCACGGCTTTCCCTGGGGCGATGTGCCGGAGTCCGGCGCGAAGCTGTGGGTCGTGACCGACAACGATGCGGCATTGGCCAAGCGGCTGGCTCAGCAGCTCGGACGCGAGTTCTGGGACCTGCGCGAGCAGACGGTCACGCCGATGCTGTCGATCGAGCAAGCGCTGCAACAGGCTGATGCCATCGAAGGCGGCCCCGTCGTCATCGCCGACATCGCCGACAACGCCGGCGGCGGTGCGATGAGCGACAGCAGCTTCATCCTGCAGGCGCTGCTGGCGCGGCGCACGCCCGATGTGGCGATCGGCGCCTTCTGGGATCTCGGTGCGATCCAGATCTGCCGCGATGCCGGCGCCGGTGCGCGCATAACGCTGCGGCTGGGCGGCAAGTGCGGGCCGGCATCCGGCGATCCGGTGGATATGAACCTCGTCGTGAAGGCGGTGCTGGCCGAGCACGAGCAGTTCGGCTTGAACTCGAGCGACGAGCGCGCGCCGCTCGGTCCCAGCGTCTGGGTGCAGGCGGAACATGGGCTCGACATCGTGCTCGTCAGCGTGCGCAGCCAGGTCTTCTCGCCGACCGTGTTCACCGGCCTGGGCATCCGGCTCGAAGACAAGAAGCTGATCGTCGTGAAGTCCACCCAGCACTTCCATGCGCAGTTCGCGCCGCTGGCCCGCGAGATCCTCTACGTGACGACGCCCGGCGCGATCAATATGGATTTCGCGACCCTGCCTTACGCGGTGCGCGATCTCGACTACTGGCCGCGCGTGGCCGATCCGCATGGCTTCGAAGCCGGCCAGGAGGCGTCATGACTGCCACCGTCCAGGCCGATTGCATCGTCATCGGCGGCGGCATCGCGGGCGCCTCGGTCGCGAACTGGCTCGCGCCGCATGCGCGCACGATCGTGCTCGAACGCGAGAGCCAGCCCGGCTATCACTCGACCGGCCGCTCGGCCGCGCTGTTCATGGAAAGCTATGGCAACGCACAAGTCCGCGCGCTGTCGCGGGCGAGCCGCAGGTTCTTCGACCAGCCGCCCGAAGGCTTTTCCGACCATCCGCTGCTGACGCCGCGCGGCGCCTTGTTCGTCGCCACGCACGAGCAACGCGAAGCCTACGAGCGGCACTGGGACGTGATGCGCTCGATCACTACAAACACCTGCCAGTTCACGCCGGCCGAAGCCTGCGCGAGGGTGCCGGTGCTGCGCGAGGAATTGCTGCTCGGCGCGATCGACGAGCCCGAGGCCGTCGACATGGATGTGCATGCGATCCACCACGGCTTCCTGCGCGAGATGCGCCGCGCCGGCGGCACGCTGGTTTGCAATGCCGAGGTGCTGGCCGTGCAGCGCGAGGGCGCCGACTGGTTCGTCCACACGGCCGAGGCCTGCTACCGCACGCCGGTCGTGATCAACGGGGCCGGCGCCTGGGCCGACGTGATCGCTCATCTCGCTGGCGTGCGGCCGATCGGCCTGGAACCGCGGCGCCGTTCGGCCTTCATGTTCGCGCCGCCGGCGGGGATCGACACTCACGCCTGGCCGCTGGTGATGGGGGCCGGCGAGGACTGGTACTTCAAGCCCGATGCGGGCCTGCTGCTGGGCTCGCCGGCCAATGCCGATCCAGTCGCGCCGCAAGACGTGCAGGCCGAGGAACTGGACGTCGCGCTGGCGATCCACCGCATCGAGGAGATGACCACCTTGACGATCCGGCGGCCGAGCCACTGCTGGGCCGGGCTGCGCTCCTTCTGCGCCGGCGGCGGACTGGTGGGCGGCTTCGACGCCGAGGCGCCGGGCTTCTTCTGGCTGGCCGCACAAGGCGGCTACGGCATTCAGACCTGCGCCGCGATGGGCGAGGCCTGCGCGGCGCTGGCGCGGGGCTTGCCGCTGCCGGACCGCATCGCCGACTTCGGGCTCAGCGCTGCGATGTTGTCACCGCAGCGCTTGCGTAGTTCTTAACCCCAGAGACCGGGCTCAGGCGGGTTGAGCTGAGCCCCGTCGTAACGCATCGCCGGGGCCCGGTCCGAGCGCGTCAACATCGGCGCGTCGAGATCGACGTAGCGGCAGTACTGCGCGATCAGATGGGCCGGTGCCATGGCCAGCGAACTGCCGCCCATATTCCCCACCATCAGGCCGAAGCCGAGCGCCTTGGCGCTGCGCAGCAGGGCCAGCGCCTCGGTCAGGCCGCCGGATTTGTCGAGCTTGATGTTGACGTACTGGTAGCGGCCCTGCAGCTCGGCCAGCGACGAGCGGTCGATGCAGGATTCGTCGGCCGCCAGAAGGATCGGGGAATCCAGGCCGTCCAGCTGCGCATCGGTGCCGCGCATCACCGGCTGCTCGATCAGCTCGACCCGCTGCGCCTGCAGCTCGGGCAGGATCCGCTCCAGCAGCTCGCGGCTCCAGGCCTGGTTGGCGTCGATGACAAGGCGGGCTTCGGGATGTTCCTCGCGGGCATAACGCACCATCTCGACGTGGCGTGTGGCATCGGCCTTCAGCTTGAGCAGCGGCAGGTGGCGTGCCGCGCGGATCTTGCGCCGCACGTCTGCTTCGGTGCCCAGGCCGATGGTGTAGGCCGTCAGCACCGGTTCGACGCTGGGCAGTCCGGCCAGCTGCCAGGCGCGCCGGCCGGACTGCTTGGCGCGCAAGTCCCACAGCGCGCAGTCCAGCGCATTGCGGGCGCCGCCGGGCGGCAGCAACTGCATCAGGTCCTCGCCGCTCAGGTCGGCATGCAGCCGCGGCGCGACGGCCTCGATCTGCGCGGCCATCGATTGCTGCGTCTCGCCTTTGTAGGGCACGCCCTTGGCTTCGCCGTAGCCGGTGTGGCCGAGCTGGTCGTCCAGGCGGACGACGAGCACATCGATGGCGGTCATGACGCCGCGCGAGATCTCGAACGGTTCCTGCAGATCCCAGCTTTCAAAAGTAACTGTGCATTCAAGCGGCATGGGAATGGTCCTTTTTCAAAGTGATGAGTCGTTGTCCAGGCGCTCGAACCAGAGCTGGCGCGTGCGCGGGGTGTCGATGCGGAAGCCGGTCACGCGGCCGGCGCGGCGCTCCAAGCGCAACACGGCGTTGCGCGGCTGGGGCTCGTGCGAGTCGAGTTCCTGGCAGCCGAAGGCATCGGCGGAGAAGGCCTGCAGGCCGATCTGGTTGCCGCCGTGGTGGCCGAAGATATTGAGCCGCAGCTGCTCGCCAAGCCAGTCCACGCAGGCATCGGCGGCCAGGTCGGCGCAGCGGTAGCGGCCGAGCAGCGGCGCGCCGGCGTCGGCCAACGGCGGCGGTGCTTGCGGCAGCAGGTCAAAGTGTTCGTTCCCGCCGGCCTCGCGAAGCTCAAGCTGTGGCGGCGCGGCACCCTCGGTCGCCAGGTCGGACGTCGACAGCAGGAAGGGGCCCAACGCCACATCCTCGAAGGCCTGGCGAAGCTGTGCGCCTTCGTCGCGCAGGGCCACCGGCGGACCGTTCAGCAGGCTCAAGCCCAGCTTCCCGTTCGCTGCTTCCACGAAGCCGAACACCAGGCCCGAGTCACGGCCCTGGTAGCGCCGTCCGAGCATCGGCGCGAAGCGCCCGCTGGCCGCGTGCACGTCCGTAGGGCCCAACAGTTGGTCGCCCAGCAGCGTGTCGACGATGCGGTTCGCCACCTCGCGCGGGCTCGCCGCCGCGCCATTGCTGATGACGATGACGTCCAGCCCCTCGCCCGGCACGGTCAGCATCTGGCACGCGCCGCCGGTCACGCCGCCGGGATGGTGGATCACCTCGACCCCGCGGTAGCGATGCCGCATCAGACCCAGCGCGTAGGGGTTCACGAGGCCGTTGTCG
>FSVW01001757.1_pt1 | contig 16508 bp, 19 predicted proteins | sample 1637551 | NCBI WGS metagenome assembly FSVW01 (sample SAMEA3914814, study PRJEB12502) | metagenome | biome: forest; material: soil | place: USA | collected 2011-09-16 | depth 0.1 m | reverse complement strand
TCGATGGCAAGCGTGTGGACAAAGTGCTGGTCAGTCGACTGGCCGAGATTGGAGTTCAAGAATGACGACCCCCCTGCTGTACAACAACCTGACCGCGCTGGACCGCGTGGTGCACAAGAACCTGCGCCTGCGGACCGACCTGTCGGTGGCCGATCGGGTGAGGAACCAGAACTCGCTGTTCCTGGCCGCCGTCGAGTTCGTCGAGGCCTGCAAGGAATTTCCCATCGTCTTCGTGCGCGTGGGTGAGCCGCCCAAGGACGGGGGCAAGCAGGCCGTGGCGCCGCTGGCGGTGCTGGGCCTGAAGCCGGGCCAGAACCTCTTCATCAAGGGCGACGAGTTCGTCTCCAGCTATGTGCCGGCGTATCTGCGCCGCTATCCGTTTGCGATGGCGCGTCTGGACCAGAGCAGCGACCAGATCGCCGTCTGCTACGACGCCGATTGGGCCGGCTTCAGCGAGACCGAAGGCCAGGCCCTGTTCACCGAGGCCGGCGAGCCGAGCGAATTCCTGCAGCAGGCCAAGGGCTTCCTCGAGAATTTCGAGAATGAAATCGAGCGCACGCGCATGCTCTGCGACCAGCTGATGGACCTGGGCCTGCTCGGCGACATGCGCTTTGACGCCACGCTGCAGAGCGGCGAGACGCTGGCGGTGGACGGCTTCCTGGCCGTGGACGAGAAGAAGCTGGCCGAGCTGCCCGACGCCAAGGTCCTCGAGCTCTATCGCAACGGCATCATGTCGCTGATCGAGATGCACCGTGTCTCGATGACGAACATGAACCGCCTGGCCGCCAAGAGCGCCGCCAACTGATCCCTTTCGGGCGCAAGCATCAAGGCGGGCCTCCGGGCCCGCTTTTTCTTTTTCAGATCCTGCGGCGGGCTGCGCCCGAATATCCCGAATGTCCTGAATACCCCCAGGAACATCGTCCCGTTGCCAATCGGAGAACGCCGGCCGAGGTGCGCCGGCTTTGCTGCATTCGTCCATCGAAGCAGGCCTTCATAGAGGCTGACACGCGCGCAGCGCCCCGACCTACAAACCGACGCGGCCAACGCGACTTGCAAGTTAGGGATATCAGTTGTTTCCAGTGGTTTCCGCTGTGAAAAAGAACGGAATGCGCCGCTAGACTCCCCCCCAAAGCGGGCTTCCAACAGGCCCGCGTCTGGTGTAAAGGGCAAGGAGTAGTAATGGATATCGATTTTTTTCGTGACGCGCCGGCCGAGACAGAAGACCTTGCCCCGATAACCGCCACGCGTGACGAGCAGCGAGAGCAGGCGCAGGCCCTGGTCGCCCGCCGCTACAGCGCTCGGGGTTACGCCAGCACCCGGCTCAGCACTTACAACGAAGAGGCCCTGACGGTGTGCTCTGCCTACCAGGGCACGCGCACGGTGGGCACGGTGGCTGTGCGCTTCGACTCCAGCATCGGCTTCAATGCCGATGCCACCTTCGGAGCCGAAATGCAGGAACTGCGCGCCAGCGGCGAGCGGATCTGCGAGTTCAGCCGCCTCGCCGTTGACGAAGACGCGGCGGACAACAAGCGCGTGCTGGCCCGGCTCTTCCATGTGGCCTACCTGCATGGACACCGTCTGGCTGCGTGCAACCTGCTGGTCATCGAAGTCAATCCGCGGCACGTCGCTTTCTACCGCCGGCTGCTGGGCTTCACCGTGCACTCGGAGCCGCGCGTGAACGAACGCGTCAATGCGCCGGCCGTGCTGATGACGATGGACATGCGGCGTGGCGCCGAAATGGTCGCCATGTACGGCGGCAACCCGGCCCTGGCCGCCAGTACGCGCACGCTCTATCCGTATTTCTATGGCGCGGCCGAAGAAGCGGCGGTGCTGGCCAAGCTGCGCCAGTGAGCCGGGCAGCCGGGCTCTTCAGCCGCCCAACTGGCGCGAGAGGGTTTCGGCCACCTGCTTGAGGACCGGCGCCACCTCGCCGTTCATCCGCAGATCGAAAGACCCGCTCGGGCCCAGCGCCGTCAGGCACAGGGCGATGCGCCGCTTGTCGTCGAAGACCGGTGCGGCCAGGGCGCTCACGCCGGGCACCACGGCGTCGTGCGTGCTGGCCATGCCATCGGCGCGCACCTGCGCCAACAGGGCCTCGAAGGCCGAATCCAGCGTCGCCCGCTCGCCCACCGCGCCCAGCGCGATCCGCACATCGCTGCGCGGCAGGTGTGCAGCGAAGATGCGGCCCGAGGCCGTTCCGCGCAGGCTCATCACCGTGCCGTGGCGCATGCTGATGTGCACCGGGCTCGGCGCCTCGGCCACGCGCACGACCGTGGGCCCGCGGTTGCCCCAGACCACGATGGCCACCGTGTGCCCCAACTGCATCGCCAGATCCTCGATTCGCGGCGTGGCCAGGCGCACCGGGTCGTATTGCTGAAGGCTGATCAAGCCCAGCTGCAGGGCCAGCGGCCCGAGGCCGTAGCGTCCCCCTTCCAGGTCTTGCGCCACCAGTCCCAGCTTGATGAAGCTGACCAGATAAGGGTGCGCCTTGGCCGGGGCCATCCCCGCGGCCTGCGCCAGATCCTTGAGCGCCAGCGGCCGGCCGTGGTGCGCCAAGGCAACAAGCAACTGCCCCCCTACCTCCACGCTCTGGATGCCTCGCGGGCTTTTGGGTTCGGCTTTGGACATGCGATGATTATTAGATATAGACAAATCAATTTGCAAACAGTAAATTTCATTTCCTGCAAGTGAATGGCCTGAATCGGAACGGGAAGGGCGCAACATGACGGGACTCAGCTATCAAAGCGGCTTTGGCAATGAACACGCCAGCGAGGCGCGCGCCGGGGCCTTGCCGGTCGGGCGCAACAGCCCGCAGAAAGTGGCGCATGGTCTCTATGCCGAGCTCTTGTCGGGCACGGCCTTCACCGCGCCGCGGGCCGAAAACCTGCGCACCTGGATGTACCGGCGCCAGCCCTCCGTCGTGGTCGGGCTCTATGCGCCGTTCGAGCAGGCCGGGCTCAAGAGCGGGGCGACGATGGGCGCCGTGGCGCCGCCCGATCCCCTGCGCTGGGCGCCGTGCCCCATTCCCGATGCGCCGCTGGACTTCATCGAGGGCCTGCGCACCCTGGTCCTCAACGGCGACCCTGACGCGCAGGTCGGCATGGCGGCGCATCTCTACCTCGCCAACCGCAGCATGGGCCGGCGCGCCTTCGTCAACGCGGATGGGGAAATGCTGATCGTGCCGCAGCAGGGTGCCTTGCGCTTGACCACCGAGTTAGGCCGGCTGGAGGTGGCTCCCGGCGAGATCGCCCTGATCCCGCGCGGCCTGGCCTTCAAGGTGGAGATCGACGGCCCTTCGCGCGGCTATGTGTGCGAGAACCATGGCGCGGCGTTCCGCCTGCCGGAGCTCGGTCCGATCGGCTCCAACGGCCTGGCCAATGCGCGCGATTTCCTCGCGCCGGTGGCGGCCTTCGAGGCCGATGCCGGCGAGTACGAGATCGTCAAGAAATTCGGCGCCCGCCTGTGGACGGCCAGGCAGGCGCACACGCCGTTCAACGTCGTCGCCTGGCACGGCAATCTCGCGCCGTACAAGTACGACACCGCGCACTTCATGACCATCGGCTCGATCAGCTTCGACCACCCCGACCCGAGCATCTTCACCGTGCTCACCAGCCCCAGCGACACGCCGGGCTGGGCCAACGCCGACTTCGTCATCTTCCCGCCGCGCTGGCTGGTGGCCGAGGACACCTTCCGCCCGCCCTGGTATCACCGCAACGTGATGAGCGAGTTCATGGGCCTCGTGACGGGTCAGTACGACGCCAAGCCCGAGGGCTTCAAGCCCGGTGGCGCGAGCCTGCACAACGCCATGGTGCCGCATGGCCCCGACGCGGAGGCCTTCACGCGCGCGAGCAGCGCCGCACTCGCGCCGCACAAGCTCGACAACACCCTGGCCTTCATGTTCGAGACGCGCTGGCGCTTGGCTCCCACCGACTTTGCGCTGAACGGCGGCCTGCTCGAGCGGACCTACGCCGACTGCTGGCGCGATCTGAAAGACCAATTCCAATGAGCCTCGATTTCACCCACGACCCGGCCGCAAGGAGCTGGGTCGAATCCGCCAACGCGGCCGGCACCGATTTCCCGCCGCAGAACCTGCCCTACGGCCGCATGCGCCGCGCCGGCCACAACGAGGATTGGCGTTGCGGCGTGGCCATCGGCGAGCAGATCCTGGACCTGCGCCGCGCTGCCAGCGCCGGCCGCTGGGAGACGCCGGTGCAGGTGCAGCTGCAAGCGCTCGCCGCCGGCGACATGAACCGCTTCATGGCCGCCAGCCCGGCCGCGCGCCGCGCCGTTCGCCAGGCCTTGTTCAAGGCCCTGCAGGCCGGCAGCCCGCAGCAGGCCGCGCTCGGCGCCTGCCTCGTGCCGCAAGCCGCGGCCGAGATGAGCCTGCCCTGCAGCATCGGCGACTACACCGACTTCTACACCGGCATCCACCACGCCACCGCCGTGGGCAAGCTCTTCCGCCCCGACAACCCGCTGCTGCCCAACTACAAGTGGCTGCCGATCGGCTATCACGGCCGCGCGTCGAGCGTCGTCGTCAGCGGCACCGCGCTGTGCCGCCCGCGCGGCCAGCTCAAGAGCCCGCAGGCCGAGGCGCCGAGTTTCGAACCCTGCCAGCGCCTGGACTACGAGCTCGAGCTGGGCGCCTACGTGGCCGGCGGCAATGTGCTGGGTGCGCCGATTGCGATGGCGCGGGCCGAGGAACATCTCTTCGGCCTTTCGCTGCTCAACGACTGGTCGGCGCGCGACATGCAGGGCTGGGAGTACCAGCCGCTCGGACCCTTCCTGGCCAAGAGCTTCGGCACCACGGTCTCGCCCTGGATCGTGACGATGGAGGCGCTGGAACCCTTTCGCTGTGCCGCGCCCGCGAGGTCGGCAGAGGATCCGCAACCGCTGCCGTATCTCGACTCCGCGCACAACCGCGCCGCGGGTGGCTGCGAGATCGAGCTGGAAGTCTGGCTGCAGACGGCGAAGATGCGCGCCGCCGGCCAGCCCAGCGTGCGCCTGATGCGCTCCAACTTCCGCCATGCCTACTGGACGCTGGCGCAGATGCTGGTTCATCACGCCAGCAATGGCTGCAATCTGCAAAGCGGTGACCTGCTGGGGACGGGGACGCAGTCCGGCCCCTTGGCCGAGGAAGCGGGCTCGCTGCTCGAACTGACCGAAGGCGGCAAGCGCGCGATCAGCCTGCCCAACGGCGAGCAGCGCGTCTTCCTGCAGGACGGCGATTGCGTGGAACTGCGCGCCTATGCCGAGAAGCCCGGCGCGCGGCGCATCGGCTTTGGGCGCTGTGCCGGCGAGGTGCTCCCGGCAGCCTGAACCGGCCCGCGCGCCCCAAAAAGCAAGCCGCGAAAAACCAAAGCCCTCGCATCGGGTTGAGCCGATGCGAGGGCCAGCGCTACTTCGCGCGCTAGGTGATGCTTACTTGCACAGCGAGCCCGAGGGCAGGTGCTGCGAGACGATGGCCAGATCGCGGACGTCGATCACACCGTCGCCGTTGACGTCGGCCGCCGCGCTGTAGCCGGCCTGGCCTGTGTGCTTGCCCAGCGCGGCGCGCACGGCGCTCATGTCCGCGCAGTTGATGGCGCCGTCGCCATTGGCATCGCCGTAGGGCGTGATCGTGAAGTTGGCGTCGGACACGTCGAAGAAGACATTGCCCACGGCCTCGATCTTGATGCGCGCAGTGCTCGTCACCACATCGGGCAGCGTGACGGTTTCACTGCCGTCGTTGGCGGTGCTTGCGGCCAGCACGTAGGGGAAGCTGGCGCCGCCGTCGGTGGAAAGCGTGATCTTGACGTTGGCCGCGCTGACCGGCGCCGCGCTCGTGCCGGCAACGGACCAGCTCACGGGCAACGCCCGGCCGCCCGTCACGCTCACCGCCGTGTTGGGCGAAGTGACGAGGAAGGGCCCCGACGCTGCGGCCAGGATCAGCTGCGTGGCGGAGCTGCCGAGGCCGCCGTGGCCGTCGCGTGCGGTGAGGCGGAAGTTCAGCGAAGCCGGGCTGGCATTGGTGCCCGCGAAGCCCACGTAAGCGGCAGTCGGCAGGTACTCCGAGAAGCACTCGATCTGGTCGGCCGTCGGCGTGGCGCTGGCCGTGGGGCAGGCGCCCGAGACGGCGTTGGTGTTGTTGGCCAGGATCTGCGCCATGTTCGGGAAGGTACGCGTCGGGTCGGTCGTTGTCGCATTTTCACCGGGCGAATGGAACAGCAGGGTGTCGGCGCTGCTGACGATGGCGGCCGTGCCGAACTGGCGGAACAGCGGGCCATTGAGCTTGGTGTTGTTGGTCAGCACCGTGCCAGCGTTGCCGCGGTCCGTCTGTTCCCACATGTAGGTGAGCGCGTCGCTGTCCGCATCGGTGGCGCTGCCGCTCAGCGTGAAGGGCGTGCGCACCGGGATGGTGTAGCTCGCCGTCGTGGTGACGACCGGTGCGCTGTTGCCCGTGTTGGTGACCGTGCCGCGGCGCGTGCTGGCGCCGCCCACGGTGATCTCGCCGACCGTGCCCGTGCAGCCGCCCGTGCAGCCGCTCAGGCTCAGCAGCGCAGTCTGCGTGTTGGCCAGGTTGCCGCCGAAGGTGACCGTGAACGCGGTGTCGCTGATGGACGAAACCGTCACCGTGCCACCGCTGGGCCAGCCGCTGATCGCCTCGATGGCGGCCTTGTAGCCGGCGGCCGTGTTGTTGGTGCCGCGCACGATGGGCGCCGAGGGCTGGCCGTTGTAGTTCAGCACGAACTGCTGGCCGTTCGTCGTGTAGCCGGTCAGCACGCCCATCTGGACTTCGCTGGTGTTGGTTTCCGCGCCGCTGGTGTACGTGGTGATTTCGTCGAAGCTCTTCATCGACCAGTACGGGTCGGAGTGCGGCTGCAGGTTGTCCACGCCGCAGATGCCGGCATAGGCCATCACCGAAGAGCCGCTGCCCGGTTCGACCGAGGTGCCGGCGTTGCGGTTGCCGCCGCCGCAGCTGCTGGTGGTGCCGTTGAAGGTGTGGTTGCCGGCGTACTCATGGCCCATCTCGTGCGCCACGTAGTCCACCGCGAAGAAGTCGCCGGTCGGTGTGGGGATGCCGGTGCAACCCTGTGCCTTGTTGGTCGTGCCGACCACGCCCAGCGAGGACAGGCCGCCCCCGTCGACGCCCATGCCGATGTGGCCGACGTCGAAATTGCGGGCGCCAACGAGCAGGCCGATGACCACTCGGGTGCGCGACAGCGTTGACGACGTGCACGAGCCGGCCTGCGAGGCCGTGAAGCAGGCCGAGCCGCCGCAGGGGCCATTGGTGCCCGTCATCTGCGCGGCGGTGTCGAGGTTGAGCGCGTCGTTGCCGGCGATCAGCACCATGCGGATCGAGGTCTCGGTCTCGTAGACCTGGGTCACACGGTTGATCAGCGTGACCTTGGCCGCCGTGACGTTGGCCGGGCCGCCGAAGTAGTTGGCGTAGCCCGGATCGGTCAGCAGGGCGAGGCGGTAGGTGCGCAGTTGCGAGCCCACCGAAGCGGCCGCAGGCTCCTGGGCCCCGAGCACGCGCAGCGGCATGCTCAGCGGTGCCACCGGCTCGGCGCTGTCGACGGTGACGGCACTGCCGCCGCGTGCCGTTCTCGCCGTCACGGTCCTGGCGGTCGCGGTGGGCGCCACGCTGGCGTCAACGCTGTAGTCGCCGGGAGCGCGCGTGCCGCTGAAGCTGACCTCCACCACGCCTTCGGCATCGGCGGCCAGCGTGCGGGCGTCCTGGTCGTTGCCCTGCGCGTCGCGCAGGGTCACCGTGACCATGCTGCCCGGCGTGAAGCCAACGCCGTGCATCTCGATGGCTTCGCTGGAACGCAGGCGGCTGTTGACGAGCGAGATCTGCGGCGCGTTGAGCACGGCTTCGCTGAAGGCGCTGCTGGCCACGCGGTCGCGTCCGCGGTAGCTGGCGTACAGGCTCTGGTCGGTGGGCTGCGGAGGTTCGACATACCAGGCGCCCTGGGCCGAGCGGACCGAGGCATGCAGGCCCAGCGGCGTGATGTCCATGCGCAGGCTGGCGCTCGGGTCGTCGATGCCACGGCCCGAGTAGGTCTTGATGTCCGGGTGCAGCGCGGCCAGGCCGGCTTCCATCACCGGCGACTCGACCACGGCAAAGCGTTGGAAGCTGCCGTCCGGGTGCGGCAGCGTGACGGTGGCCGGCGCCAGGCGCGCGGCCTCGGTGAACTCCATCGGCGCAGCCGCCACGGCGGCGCTGACGCTGTTGCGGTCCAGGGTCAGTGCGCGGAACTGGCTCAGTCCCGCAACGGCGCGCCCGGCGCTTTGCGTGCTCGCCGCGCGGCCGGCCTGGCCGGCGTCCTGCCAGTAGGCACCGCCGATGGTTTCGGCCTGCAGGGGCCATGCCGCCGCCATGCACAGCAGGCCGGCGGCCAGCGGAACGGCGCCGCGGGCGCGAAGAAAGGACGGGGGCTGATGCGAGGACTTGCGTGCCATGGGGGCTCCTGGTGCTGTGAGTGCCCACGGCGGCGGACCCCGATGGAATGGGGCCGAAAACGTCTCGCGAGCGATTTGCTAACGTTAACGTTCGGCTGACACTCGGCAATACGGGTCAATGCCAATGTGAAATATTTCACAAACTGCCAGCATGCTCGAAACCTCAGCAAACGCCTGAAGTAAGGAGTGGCCCATCATGATTCGCAGTGGATTCAAAAGTCTCAGCGCCGTTGTTCTCGGCTTTTTGTTGGCCGCAACGGCACATGCCGATGGCGCCAGCGTCACGCTGCATGCGAGCCCCGATCCCGTCCAGGCCGGTTCGCCGGTGAGCCTGAGTGTCGACCTCAGCACCATCAGCGATCTCTATGCCTGGCAGTTCACGCTCAACTTCGATCCGACGCTGTTGCAGGCCAGTGGCGTGAGCGAAGGCGCCTTTCTGAGCACGGCGGGCGCGACCTTCTTCATTCCGGGCGCGATCGACAACAGCACCGGCGTGATCAGTTTCAACGTTGACACCCTGCAGACCGCCATCCCCGGCGCCAACGGCAGCGGCACCTTGCTGACCATCAGTTTCAACGCAGTGGCGAGCGGCACCAGTGCGCTGAGCTTCGGCGATACGCTGGCGCTGGACTCGCAGGGCAACGACATTGCCGTGCAATGGAACAGCGGCAGCCTGACCGTGGTGTCCACCGTGCCCGAGCCCGTGCCGGCACTGATGCTGGCAGCCGGTCTGCTGGTGGTCGGTACGCGCCTGCGCCGTCGCGCGACACAGCAGGCCTGATCAGGGCGGCGGTGTGCTTGGCGAAGCCGCTGCTGCGCTGGCCGCGGGCAGGGGCTTGATCGGCGAGACGGTGACCTCGCCCGTGGCGTTCTGGCGGATCGACTTGTAGGCCGCTCGCTCGACCGTCTCCATCAGCTTGCCCATGATCTGCACCGGCGACATCTGGTCGCCCACGTCGAGTGCGGTGGACTGCGGATCGGCGTACTTGGTGTTGGAGAAGAAGCGCTGGCGCTTGATCAGTTCCAGCGTTCCGGCGTTGTAGCTGAGCCGCTCGAAGTACATGAAGGGCGCCACATAGACGGACGACTTTGCCGTCTCGCCGGTGTTCGGATTGATGGTCTTGAAGTCGCCATCGGTTTCGGTGAAGGCCACGTCCTTGTCGTTGATGTCGCCCAGCCCGATGCTCTGGTTGGCGAGCGGCTGGATGTAGACACCGATGCCCGAAAGCCGTGTGCCCATGCCGTGCATCGGCGTGTAGATGTAGGCCGGCACCAACAGCTCCACCTGGTCCCAGTCCTTGCGCTGCGGCAGTGCGCGCAGATAAGACAGCAGGGCCTCCAGCACCAGCGGCTGCCGGTCCTGGCCGTTGGCCTTTTCCACACGGGCGGACAGTTCCGCCGGCATGGTCCATTGCAGCAGCACGCGCGTGGCTTTCGGATCGTCTGCGGCCACGGCGGCGTCGAGCCCGCGCAGCACGGCGTAGTTGAGCGCCTGCGAAGGTACTTGCAGGGTCTTGCGCGTGAAGGGCTCGATATTGCTGCCCACCTGCTGGCGCTGGCGTATCACCTCGATGCGATCACCCACCGCGGCGATCAGCGCGATCACGCGTGAAGGGGGCTGCTCAGCAGGGACTTGTGCCTGTGCATTGAAGACGGCGATGGTCAGCAGGAACGTGGCAAGCGGCTTCATGGCTTGATCTTAGGACGGGCAAGTGAAGCAGCCGTGAAGTCATCTGCGGCGCGTCTGCAGCAGATGCCACAGCAGGGCGAACAGCGCCAGGCCGAGCACGATGCCCACGCCATCCGCGAGCAGGTCGGGCCACTCGCCGTCGCGCCCCGGGATGAAGCTCTGCACGATCTCGATCAAGCCGCCATAGGCCAGCAGGGCTGCCGGCGATGCGCGCAGCCATTGGGGCCAGGCACAGGCCGCGACCAGCATCAGCGTGGCAAAGGCGCTCGCATGGTTGGCCTTGTCCCAGCCGAGATCAGCGCCGGGCGGCGGGTTGGGGGTGAAGGCCAGCCAGCTGACGAGCAGCACGAGCCCTGCGAAAACCGCCTTGCACCAGGCGGAGCCCATCAGGCCGGCCAAGCTACCGCGCAAGCTCATGGGCCGACCGGGTGCGCGGCGTCAAAGTCCTGCTGTCGTTTTTCCAGCGTGAGCAGGTCCGACTCGCTGCGTGGCTCGCGGCCTTTCCACGGCGTCTTGCTGCGATACATGGCCACGATGTGGGCCGTGGCTTCGGCTTCCACGCCGGAAGCACGGTCGTACCAGCCGGCCGCGGCGGTCAGGCTGGCGGGAATCGCCGGCGGGCGGCCGGTCTCGTAGATCAGCCCCAGGCGCGTCAATGCCCAGACATTGCCGCCGCCGACAGCGCGCTCGTAGTAGCCGATGGCCTTGACGATATCCGGCGTGATCGGGCCGAAGCCATATTCGCCGAACAAGCCCAGCATCAGCAGCCCGAAGCCGTCGCCGTGCGCGGCAGCCGCGGTGTATTCGTCGATGAAGTTGCGGGCCATGGCGGGCTCGAAATTCAATTTGCCGTTTGTCAGCCAGTCCACCAGTTGCGCGCGAGCCGCGATGTCGCCACGGCGCACGTTCTGCACCACGCGGGTGAGGGCAGCGACCGGGTTGCCCGCCTGCATCTGGATGACCGCGGCGCTCAGCGAGGCTGCGTTGTCGGCGCGATTGCCCTGGTACAGCAGGGGCACGAGTTTCGAGAGATCGGGCAGGGGTTCGGCGGCCTGCGAGGGCAGGTTGGCTGCGAAGGCAAGCACCGTCGCGGCAGCCAGGGGGAACGTCAACTTCATCTTCTTCATCTCCGGATGAGAACGGCAAGGCCGCATTCTCGCTGCCTCAAAACTCCGGGCAGACCCTGTGGCCGAATCATCAAATCACCATGCTAGAATCTGCGGCTTCGGTTCAGGCGCTTGCCTGGATTTTGAAAAGCCGGTGTAGCTCAGTTGGTAGAGCAGCGCATTCGTAATGCGAAGGTCGAGGGTTCGACTCCTTTCACCGGCACCATTTGCTGCCAACATAGGGCCTCACAAGCCCACGTAAGCCCGCTAAATCTGATGCAGAATCAGCCACTTAGCGGGCTTTTTCGTGTTTGCTCGGCCACCTATCCCCACACGCCCACACGTATCTCCACTGGGCAGCGGTAGGCATCCGTGTAGGCATCGTCCGCGCCTGGAGCCGTGGATGCCTACAAACACTCTCACCGATGCACAGTGCCGCAAAGCGGCGGCCGCCGACAAGCCCGTCAAACTCTTCGACGGTGGCGGCCTGCATCTCTACGTCACGCCGAAAGGCGCGAAGGTCTGGCGCCTGGCGTATCGCGTGGCCGGCAAGCCGCAGACCATGAGCCTTGGGCCTTACCCATCGCTGGGACTCGCGGCCGCCAGGCTGCGGCGCGATGAGGTGAAGACGCAGCTGCGTGAGGGTGCAGACCCGATGGCGGAGCGGCGCGCGCAGCGCCCCAGCGGTGGCCACTCCTTCCGCGAGGCCTGCGAGGCGTACTGGGCCGGGCGCAAGGATCTGTCTGCCAGCTACCGGGATGGCGCGTTGCGCGGCCTGGAGCTGCATCTGTGGCCCAAGCTGGGAGGCCTGCGGGTGGACGGCATCACGCGCGAGCTGCTGCTGACCGAGTTGCTGCGCATGGATGCGGCCGGCCTGCAGGAGTACGTGCGCAAGGTGCGTCGGTGGGCTGGCCAGGTGTTCGACCAGGCGGTGGAGTTGGGCCAGGCCAAAATCAATCCGGCGGCACTGATCAGGCCCGAAAGGGCCTTCGGCCGCAACGAGGTGGAGCACCTCGCGGCGCTCAACCCGGCCGAGGTGCCGGCGCTGTTGGCCAGGCTGGCGATGGAGAACCCGGATCTGCAGAGCGTGCTGGCCTGCAGGCTGCTGGCCCTGACGTGGGTGCGGACGGCCGAGCTGCGGCAGATGGAGTGGACTGAGATCGAGGGCGATCTGTGGCGACTGCCGGCGGGCAAGATGAAGCGCCGGCAGGAGCACCTGGTGCCGCTGAGCATGCAAGCCCTGGCCATCCTCAAGAAGATGAAGGCGCGCAGCCGCGGCAGCCGCTATGTGTTCGAGGGCGAGCGGACGCTGGAGCGGCCGATGAGCGAGAACGCGGTTCTCTACCTTCTGCACCGCATCGGCTACAAGGGCCAGATGACGGGCCACGGCTGGCGTTCGGTGGGCAGCACCTGGGCCAATGAGCGGGGCTACCTGCCGGATGCCGTCGAGCGCCAGTTGGCGCACGTGCCGGCCGATGCGGTGCGCGCGGCGTACAACCGAGCGGCCTACCTGCCGCAGCGGCGGCAGATGCTGCAGGACTGGGCGGACTGGCTGGGTGCGGCCGAGGTATCAGCGGCGAGCTGATCGCGTCGCCTCGGCCGTTCTGATGCTTCGGCGCTCACTACGGCAAGCGGACGCCGGCCTGTTCGAGCGTCGAGCGTTTCCAGGCGAGCCGGCGAGACGAGATATCGATGTCGGGCTTCGGCAGCTTGCCGGCGCGCAGCCATCGGCGCATCGTCTCGGAACAGATCTGCATCTGCGTCTGGAGGTCTTGGCGCCAGACCAGCTTGTCGCCTGGCTCGATTGCGGTTGGAGCATTGACTTCAGCCATGGCCTACTCCACTGGATCGGCGCGCGGATGCGCGGTCCATTCGTTCGATTTCCGCCAAGATCAGCGCAGCCGCCCGCACGAGGTTGTGCCGTCGATCTTTCGGCTTCCACCATTGAACTGACCAGGGCCACTCCGCCGGCGCGATTGGCAACCGATCCGGCCAAGGAGGATCGGCAACGGCATAGCAGGCCGCGGCCTGAGCGAGAGCTGTGCCGTCTCCGTGCTCGGAATCGTCATGCCCCTCTGTCCAGCCTTCAACATCGACCTGGCGTTGACGTTCTGCCAGCACATCGCGCACTGCGGTCGTGGGTTGCGGGACTTGCCATGCTTCCAACCCAAACGGCGCGGCCTCTTGATCGGCGTCGTAGGTGCTGAGGGCTCGACGCGCAACGAGTACTTCATCCCGCGTGATTGCCTTGTCGGCGCCGATCATGGCGCCGCTGAAGAACGTGAAATTGCGGTCCACCAAAGCGCGCAGCGCCGCTGTGACCTGATCGATGGCGCTCATTGCGACTCCTTGGTGGGCTGCGAGGCTGTGCAGTCGCCTGCAGCTGAGGCCATGCAGCGGTGCGCAGCCTCAGCCTGCCGCACGCTGAGGCCGATGGCCAGGCCAATTGCGAAGGCGAAGAGCGAGCAGGCCACCAGCGTCAGCGGTGCGAGTCGGTTAGCCATCGACAGCCTCCGCAGTGGCGCGCTGACGAGGCAGCGCGCTTTTCTCGTTCAGTCGAAACACGAGCGTTGTGTCAACGAATTCGTCTTGCTTCGCGTGAGAGCGAACCACGACGTTGGACACGATCACCTGGCCCGTTTCGATCCGGTCGGCGAGGACGCGGAGTTGCACAGCGACGGGCGCCGGGGCGAGACCGAAGGCGAAGCCGCCTACGGTTTTCGGGTGGGCAAACTCATGGGCTGAGAAATGGTCAAGGGTCATGAGCCACTCCTTCGCAGCAGGTCATGCAGTGCGCTCAGTTCGTCATCCGTCAGCGCGCGCTCGAATGCCACAAGCACCGATCGCTGGCCAGGCGAGTCGGCATCGCGTGACACACCCCATGCCCTGGGCAGCGACGCATGCTCACCAGTAACCCGAATCTGGCGCAGATAGGACAGGTAGTCCGCATCGCTCACCAGGCCGACGCCCGACAGCAGGTATCGCCCGACGTACTCCTTGCTCCGGACTTCGAAGGGTTCGACGAATTCGAGCGCCTCGAAGGCAAGGCTGAAGACGAAGGTGGGCGCGGGTGGCAACTGCCGCACGTCGATGCGCATTGATCCAATGACCTTGGAGCGATCAAAGCCGAGCGTCACCGGTACGGTGAGAATCGACGCCGCTTCGTGCAGGCTCGGCGCGGGGTAACCGCCGTGATACGGCTTGGGCGGACTCGGTGGGACCGGCGGCCTGGTGGAGGGCGCAGGCGGATTGACGTTGCTGCCCTTCCGCGGGCCTCGCATCATCGCTGCTGATTGGCGGCGAAGACGCCAAGCCTGAATGCGGGAAAGAAGATTCTTCATGTTCATCCTTTCGCCGTGACGCGTTCCCAGATCTCGCCCAGGCGGTCGGCCTGTTTGACGGTCAGGGAGCGGCCGCTGGCCAGTTGGTTGGAGAGGCTGTCGATGAAGGAGCGCTCCCATTCGGTGAGCCGCTCCTCGCGGCGCTCGCAGTCCTCGATGAGTTGCTGTTGCTCGGTCATGCCGCCCCCTGCATCGCCGCGAGGCGCTTGCGGTAGGCCTTGCAGGGCTCGATGAGCGGCGGCAGCGTGGCCTCGCTCCACCGGGCGGCCTGCAGCGCGGTGGGCTTGTCCACCGCCTCGGCGAGGGCGTCCATCAGCTCGCGGCCGAGCTTGGCGGTCTGGTAGTCCGGGCCGGTGAAGAGCACGCGGCCGGTGAGCCGGAAGCGCTCCATCAGCCTGCAGGCCACCTCGAACTGCTCGCGCATCTCGTCGACGACCAGGTCGAGCAGCTCGGCGGTCTTTAGCCAGGTCAGCACGTTGCTGATGTAGTCCCACAGGATCTGCTCGGACGCCTGGCCGTTGGCGATCAGGTCCAGCGCATTGATGTGGCTGATGCCGATGTCGCGGATCTGCGCGGCCGTGAGGTGCCGCACGGGGACGCCGGGCATGCGGGCGAGCAGCTCGGCCTTGCTGAGTGGCTTGCGGCGGCGCTTCATCCGGCGATCCTCCGGTCTGCCCAGAGCGTGATCACCGGCTCGTGGCGGCCCATCGCCGGCGGCAAGAGCGGCCGCCGCTCGATGGTGACCACCACGCCGAGGTCCTTGGCCTGGTTGACCAATTGCTCGGCCATCACCTGGATCAGGGCGAAGTCCGCTGTGGTCGGGCCCGTGGAGGGGAGGGCGTGCCTGTTCATGCCGGCTCTCCCGCAGGTTCGACGCCGGCCAGGCCGGCGCCCTTCTTCTCCTTGCCGGCGGAGCCGGCCTGGCTCACATAGTCTTCGAGCCGGCCACCGGCAGAGATAGCAGCCTTGAGCCATTTCGGCTGCAACCCGCGGCCGCTCCAGGTTTCGCCGGTCGCGGCGTTGCGGTATTTCGCAGGCGGCACTTTGTTTTGCGGCCGCGCAGCGGCGGAAGGGGTAGAGGCGGCCGGCGCAGGTGCGGGGATGGCCTCCTCGGCGGCCACGCCGTAGTGCTTTGCCGTGGCTAGCAGCGCTTCCGGCATGCGCTTCAGGTCGTAGGCGTTCACCAGGACCTCGCCCACGAGCGCGCAGTCCATCAGCAACTGATTCAGCTCGGTGACGGGCATGGAGCCGATGTGCTTTTCGAGATCCTCGAAGGACCGCTTGTCCCACAGCTTCGCCAGGAGCGGACGATTGGGCCACTTCACGCCCTGCATGGTCGTGCGCACCACCAAGTACAGATCGTGGGCATCACGGGGGCGTTCGGCTGCCGCAGCGCGGACGCGGTCAAGCAACTGCAGGTATTGCTCGGTGAGCGCGGAGGCCTTGGCCTCGTTTGCCTTGCGTTCTTCGGCCTCACGCTTCTCGCGTTCGCGCGAGGGTTCTGCCGATGCCTTCTTGCCCTTGGGAAGAGCCTTGCGCGCGCCGGCCGCGACCAGATCAGAGACCTTGATGGCCTCAACCGTCTTGCCGGTGCGCGGGTCCTGGATGGTGACGACAGCCGGCGCGGCGATGCCCTTGGGCAGCTTGGCCAGCTCGGCCTTGGCGGTCTTGGCATCGACGTAGTCGCCCTTGATCTTGCCGTCGGCGCCGATGGCGTTGCGCCCCGCGTTGCCACCGATGACGTGCTTGCCCTTCTCGGCCAGCTTGGCTGCCTCGGCCTTCAGGTGCGCCGTCTTCTTGGCGGCGAAGCAGTCTGGGTCGGTGCAGAGGTCCTCGCTGCCCTTTGCTTCGATGCCGTACCTGTTCTCGCGTGCTTGCGTGAGATCGGCGAACTCGGGGGCATTGCCGCTACGCTTTGGGCAGTCCGTG
>FSVW01003135.1_pt1 | contig 16509 bp, 17 predicted proteins | sample 1637551 | NCBI WGS metagenome assembly FSVW01 (sample SAMEA3914814, study PRJEB12502) | metagenome | biome: forest; material: soil | place: USA | collected 2011-09-16 | depth 0.1 m | reverse complement strand
CGATGCCAAGGCGGAAGGCGACTACACGGTCGTCACCCGCGATGACGGCAGCAAGCAGTGGGCCTACAAGGGCAAGCCGCTCTACACCTACCAGAAGGACCAGAAGGCCGGCGAGATGGCGGGCGACAACTTCAAGGACGTGTGGCACGTCGTCAAGTAAGCCGCACCGCCGGCTGAGCCCGCCTTGACGACGATGCGCGCTCAGGACGAAGCCGCGATCCTCGCCTGCATTCCCAGCCTGCGCCGCTATGCGCGCGGGCTGGTGTCCGATCGCGACCGCGCGGATGACCTGGTGCAGGACACGCTGGAGCGCGCCTGGTCCCGCTTCTCGCTGTGGCAGCGCCGCGGCGAACTCCGCGCCTGGATGTTCGGCATCATGCACAACCAATTCATCGATCGCCTGCGGGCGCAGCGGGCTGCGCCGGACGACTTCCTCGGTGACCGCGAGGGCGAGGGCTGGCCCGAACAGGCCCAGCAGCGCCCGCAGCAGGCCGACGCGCTCGAAGTGCGCGACCTCGACCGCCTGCTGCAGCGCCTGCCTCCCGAGCAGCGCGAAGTGCTGCTGCTGGTTGCCGTCGAGGAACTCAGTTATGCGGAAGTCGCCCAGGCGCTAGGCCTGCCTATCGGCACGGTGATGTCGCGGCTGTCGCGAGCGCGGGCGCGGCTGCGAGAAGAGCTGACGTATCCGCAGCAGAACAACGCTGCTGCGCCCGCCCTATTCCAGCGGGTGAAGTGAACGAGCATGGACAAGACCCGACCCGAAGCCATTCCCGAGACCGCAGGTCCGCCGCCGATCACCGAGGCGGACCTGCATGCCTTCGTCGACCATCAGCTCGCACCGGAGCGCCTGGCGGAAGTCGTCCAGTACCTCGCTGCGCGGCCGGCGGAACGCGAACGCGTGCGCGACTGGCAGCAGCAGAACGAGCAACTGCGCGGCCTACTCGATCCAGTGCTCGGCGAGCCCTTGCCGCTGCGCCTGCCGCTGAAGCCGCCGGACTTCGCCTGGCCCTGGCGCGGCATGGCCGCGGCCTGCCTGCTCGCCTTGGGCAGCGCCGGCGGCGCCTGGTTCGCGCGCGGCGAGATCGATGCCGAAGCGACACGCAAGGCCTTCGCGAGCCTGGCCAATGACCAGGCGCTGAGCGGCTTCGCGCGGCGCGCCGCTGTGGCGCATGCGGTCTACAGCCCCGAGGTGCGCCGGCCGGTCGAGGTCGGCGCCGACCAGGAGCAGGCGCTGGCCACCTGGCTGACCAAGCGTATCGGCGCGCCGGTCCATGCGCCGACGCTCGCCGCGCTCGGCTACGAACTGATCGGCGGCCGACTGCTGCCCGGCGACAAGGGGCCCGTCGCGCAGTTCATGTACGGCGCGGCCGGCGGCCTGCGTCTGACGCTCTACGTCACCCGTGAGGCCGCGGGCCATGACACCGCCTTCCGGTTCGGCCACGATGGGCCGGTGAACGTCTTCTACTGGGTGGACGAGCACTTCGGCTATGCCATCTCGGCCGGCGCCGATCGGGACGCTTTGATGAAGGTCTCGCAGGAGGTCTACCGCCAGCTAACGTCGAAAACCAGCTGACACGGACGAAGGCCGACAGTGCCGCGTAGGCCCGAACCTACAGCCGCACGCTACCCATGCCGATGGCGTTGCAGGGCTCTCCACCTGAACATGAAACGGTACTGCGCGACACGTCGTCGCCAGACGATTCAGACAGGAGACTCCCATGAGCAACCTCGTGATTTCATCCGACAAGGTCGAAGGCACCGCCGTCTACAACCCCAACGGCGACAAGCTCGGCGCCATCGACGACCTCATCATCGACAAGCGCTCAGGCACGGTCCGCTACGCGGCGCTGGAGTTCGGCGGATTCCTCGGCATGGGCACGGACCGCTATCCGATTCCTTGGAGCATGCTGACCTATGACACCAACCTCGACGGCTACGTCGTGCCGCTGGCCAAGGCGCAACTCGAAAACGCACCCCACTACGCCGACAACGAAGATCAGGACTACAGCGACGACTACGGCCGCCGGGTCTACAACCACTACGGCCTGACCTGGCAGTGATCGGCCAAGCAGCTCAAGGTAGGACGCTTCCGACACGCCGGCGCGGCCTTGACCCCATGGCTGCCCCAGCGCCGAAGCACTATTCTTGAATTGTCGAATCCCAGCGGACTTCTCTTCAAATAGAACTCCCTCAGCGGATCCGACAAGGCCCAGTTGCTTACGCACTGGGCCTTTCTTTTGGGCCTTTCCTTTGGGCTATCTTCTGCGCCTTATTGGGCGCCTTTCCCGCGACCATAGCCATTCGCTAACCTTGATCCTCAGCGGATGCGATCGTCGGACTCTGGTGCCGGGCAATGCGTCAACTGCCTCAGCCATAAGCGCATCGAGCAAGCATTCTGGTTTCCCCTTATAATAGTTAGCAAGCTAACTAAATTAATGAGCCAGCCATGCCGAAGATGGACAAGCAGCAGCGCAATGCCGCCCTGATGCGCTTCGGCACGCTGCTGCCGACCCTGCAGCGCAGCTACCGCGCCGCGGTCGATCGGGCGATCGGGCACATCGGCCTCTCGCATGCGATCGGCGCGCCGCTGGTGATGCTCGGCCGGCTGGGCGCGCAGGGCGATACGGTGCGGCAGAGCGCGCTGGCCGATGTGCTGGGCATCGAAGCGCCCTCGCTGACCCGCTCGCTCGACCAACTGGTCGCCGCCGGCCTGGCCGAGCGGCGCGACGATCCCGACGACCGCCGCGCCAAGTCCCTGCACCTCACGGAAGCCGGCCAGGCCGCCCGCGACACCGCCGAGTCCGCGCTGCGCGACATGCGCACCGCGCTGTTCGACGGCATCTCCGACCGCGACCTGGCCACCTGCCTGCGTGTGTTCGCGACGCTCGGCGAGCGCCTGGGCAGCCCGTTGCCGGTGACCCCGGAAGCGTCATCGCAATCCTGAACATGCGGCCATGAAGTTCCCCGCCCTGCCCCCGCTGCCGCGTTTCTCGCGGGCCGAGATCCTCTTCTCCGCCAAGAGCTTCGCCAGCGCGATGCTGGCCCTCTACCTCGCGCAATGGATCGGCCTGCCGCGACCCTTCTGGGCGCTGCTGACGGCCTACGTGGTCTCGCAACCACTGGCCGGCACCGTGCGCTCGAAGGCGCTCTACCGCTTCTGCGGCACACTGGTGGGCAGCACGGCCACGGTGCTGATGGTGCCGGCTTTGTCGAACGCGCCCGAGTTGCTGGCCGGCGCACTGGCGCTGTGGGTGGCAGCCTGCCTCTACGTCTCGCTGCTGGACCGCACGCCGCGCGCCTACATCTTCATGCTGGCCGGCTACACCGCGGCGCTGATCGGCTTTCCCTCGGTCGAAACGCCGCAGCTGATCTTCGACACCGCCGTCGCGCGCACCGAGGAAATCTTGCTGGGCGTCAGTTGCGCCACCCTGATCCACAGCCTGGTCCTGCCCACAGGCCTGACGCCCAGCCTCATCGGCCTGCTCGACCGCACCCTCGGCGACGCGCGCCACTGGATCGACGATCTGCTGCGCATCGATGGCCAGGCCTTTGCCCACGAGGTCGACCGCCGGCGCCTGGCCACCGACATCACGCAGTTGCGCCTGCTCTCCACCCATGTGCCCTTCGACACCACTCACCTCGCGTGGACGGCGGGCGCCTTGCGTTCGATGCAGGATCGCGTGGCCGCATTGACGCCGATCTTCGCCGCCGTCGAGGATCGTCTGCAGGCCTTGCAGGAAGCCGAGGGCGCACTGGCGCCGGACGTGCGAGTGGTGCTGGGCCAGACCGCACGCTGGATCGAAGGCAGCGCGGACGACACGTCCTCGCTCAAGCAATCCTTGCGAAGCCTTGGCGAAGCGAAGCACTTTTCCGCCTGGAGCCGTGCGCTGCGGCTGGCCCTGGCCACGCGCCTCGAACAGCTGATCGACGGCTGGCAGGCCTGCGTGCAGTTGCGTGCCGACATCGACCTCGGCCTCGCCGGCGCCGCCATGCCGGCACGCTCGTCGCCATCAAGCGCCCAGCCTCTGCATCTGGACCGCGGCATGGCCCTGCTTTCCGCCTTCGCGGCCTTCGTCGCCATCGTGGCGGCATGTGTGTTCTGGATGCTCACTGCCTGGCCGATGGGCTCGGCCGCGGCCATGATGGCCGCCGTGTTCTGCAGCTTCTTCGCCTCGCAGGACGATCCGGTGCCGATGATCCACGGCTTCCTGAAGTTCACGCTCTGGTCGATGCCGATCTCGGCGATCTACGTGCTGGTGCTGATGCCGCTGGTGACCGACATGGCCAGCCTGGCCCTGGTCTGCGCACCGGTCTTCCTCGTGCTCGGCCTGTTCGTCGCGCGGGCCTCCACGGCGAGCGCCGCGATGGCGATGGTCTTTGGCGTGGCCGGCGTGCTGTCGGCACACGACACCGGCTCGTCGGATTTCGTCAGCTTCCTCAACAGCATGACCGGCCAGGCGCTGGGCATCGTGATCGCCGCGCGGACCACGCGGCTCGTCCGCTCGGTCGGTGCCGACTGGATGGCCCGCCGCATCCAGCGCACCACGCAGCGCGAGCTGGCCGAACTGGCCGCGCGCCGCGGCGACGCCACGCGCGCTGACGACGAAGGCTTCGCTGCCCGCTTGCTGGACCGCATCGGCCTGATCGCGCCGAGGGTCGCCGACGCCGACAGCAGCGCCACCCGCGATGCGCTGCGCGACCTGCGCCTCGGCGCGGATATCGCCGCGCTGCAAGACAGCCTCGCCGAGTTGCCCTTGTCGACGGCCCACAAGATCCGGGCGCTGCTGGCCGAGTTGGCCGGCGCCCTGCGCGCACGCGTTGCGATGCCGATGCCTGCTGACAACTCACCGCTTCTCGCCAAGCTCGATGCCGGGCCGACGGCGACGCTCGACGCCTCCGACGAGGCTGCCGAAAAACCTCTCGAAGGCCGCTCGGCGAGCCGCCTGGCAACAGCCGCGCTGGTCGGCCTGCGCCGCAACCTTTTCAACGTCGCACCGCCCTCTTTCACGAAGCCGGCGCTGCAGGAGATGTCCCCATGATCGGCGAAGCAAGTTTCTATGGCATCTACTTGCCCTGGCTCGGCGTATTGGCCCTGGCCGCGCTGCTCGGCCTCTGGGGCACCCGCCGCGTGCTGGCGGCCATCGGCTTCTACCGCTGGATCTGGCATCCGGCACTGTTTGACCTGGCGCTCTACGCGCTGCTGCTGTGGGGCTTCAGCCGCGCCACGGTGAATCTTTGAGCGAGCATTCCTCATGAACACGACCACGATGAACTCCCCTTCCAGGCGCACCGGGCGTTCCGGACGCCTTGGACGCTTCGGACGTTTCGCGGCACAAGGCCTGCGCGTCACCATCACCGGGCTGGCCGTGCTCGCTGCCCTCTACGCCGCCCGCCAGCTCTGGGATCACTATGAGCTCGCGCCATGGACGCGCGACGGACGGGTCAAGGCCAACGTCACGCTGATCGCACCCGATGTCTCGGGCCTCGTCACCGCAGTGCCGATCCACGATAATCAGCCGGTCAAGGCCGGCGCCCTGCTCTTCGACGTGGATCACGCCCGCTTCGAGTTGGCCCTGCGCCAGGCCCGCACGGCGCTGGACGCACAGCGCATTGCGCTGGCCCAGATGCAGCGCGAGGACGTGCGCAATGCGGGCCTCGGGGAGCTGATCTCGCTAGAAGTGCGCGAGCAGTCGCGCGCCCGCATGGATCAGGCGCAGGCCGGCGTGGCACAGGCCCAAGTGGCGCTCAGCGCAGCGCAACTGAACATGCAGCGTGCCCAGGTCCGCGCGCCGATCGACGGCCTGGTCACCAACCTTGACCTGCGCGAGGGCAGCTACGCCGCCGCCGGCCACCCTGCGCTGGCCCTCGTCGACACAGGCTCCTTCTACGTGGAAGGCTATTTCGAGGAGACGAAGCTGGCGCGCATCCATGTGGGCGACCGCGTGCGAGTGCTGCCGATGGGCGCTGCAAGCGCGCTCGAAGGGCAGGTCGAGAGCATTGCCGCCGGCATCGCCGACCGCGACCGCTCGACCAGCGCCAACCTGCTGCCCAGCGTCACGCCAAGCTTCAACTGGGTGCGGCTGGCTCAGCGGATTCCGGTGCGGGTGAAGCTCGATCCGCTGCCGGCGGGCACGCGGCTGGTGGCGGGCCAGACGGTCACTGTCGAAGTGACGAACGCTCCGGCAAAAAAGGGTTGATGTATGAATGCCAGCAAGCTCTTCGCGGCGACCGTATTCGCTGCAGCCTTGGCCGCCTGCAGCACCTCGCCGGTCGGGCCTGACTATCAGGTTCCCCGCACAGCGGTCATCAACAAGCCCGGCGCCGCCGAGCCCTTCATCGGCGCCGCCGATGCCGCCGCGCCCTACACCTCCGCGCCGCTGCCCGCGCACTGGTGGCGGCTCTATCAAGACCCGACCCTCGACCGCCTGATCGAGCGCGCGCTGGCCCACAACACCGACCTGCGCCAAGCAGCCGCCAACCTCGAACGGGTGCAGGCAATGGAGACCGAAACCCAGGGCGCCGCCAAGCCGAAGCTTTCGCTGACTGGTGGGCCGGGTTATGGCCACCTGTCCGGCATGGATGTATTGAGCCCGAACACCGTGCCGGTCAGCGAATTCAACTACGGCGTCTCGGCCCAGCTTTCGTACACGATCGACGCCGCCGGCCAGATCCGCCGCGCGATCGAGGCCGCGCAGGCCAGCGGCGAAGCGGCGCAAGCGGCTGTGGACCTGGTGCGCACGCAAGTCGTTGCGAGCACCGCGCGGGCTTATGCCGGCATCTGTGCCAGCGGTCTGCGCCTGCAGGCAACCGAGCATTCGGTGCAGCTGCAGCGCGAGGCCTTGCAAGTATCCGAAAAGTTACAAGGCGCCGGCAGGGTCGGACAGATCGACACCGCCCGCGCCCGCGGCCAGCTCGAACAGCTGCAGGCGCAGCTGCCGACTCTGCGCGCCGAACGCCAGGGCGGCCTCTACCGGCTGGCCACCTTGATGGGCGAGTTGCCGCGCGACTTTCCGGCCGAGCTGGCGACGTGCGCCACGCCGCCGCGCGTCACCGCGCTGTTGCCGGTCGGTGATGGCGCCGCCCTGCTGCGCCGACGCCCCGACATCCGCCAGGCCGAGCGCGAACTCGCGGCCTCCAGCGCCCACATCGGTGTGGCCGTGGCCGACCTGTATCCGAAGGTCACCTTGGGCCTTTCGGTCGATTCGGTCAGCACCTTGAACGACTTCGCCGGCAAGGACAGCTTCCGCTGGAATCTCGGGCCGCTGATCAGCTGGACCGTGCCGAACACCGGCGTCGCACGCGCCCGCATCGCCCAGGCCGAAGCCGGCCAGCGCGCGGCATTCGCCAAGTTCGACGGCACCGTGCTGACAGCCCTGCGCGAAACCGAAACGGCGCTCGATGCCTATGCCCACGAGTTGCAACGCGAGCAATCGCTGCAAGCCGCCCGCGACGCCGCGACCACCGTCGCCGAGCAGGCGCGCCGGCTCTACCGCAGCGGCAAGATCGGCTACCTCGACGCGCTCGATGCCGAACGCTCGCTCGCGGCCGCCGAAGGGATGCTCGCCGCATCGGCCGCGTCGCTGGCCGATGAGCAGGTCAGCTTGTTCCAGGCCCTGGGTGGCGGCTGGGAGGCGGATGGCGATCCGAAGGGTCTCACGGGTTCCAAAGGTTCCAAAGGCTCGTCACCCAGCGCCGAATGAGGCGGTAGCGCCTCAGCAAGACCTAACCCCTGACGGCTACGCCTTTCCGGTCTTCGAGAAGTTCGCGTTCACGCGGCGATACAGATAATCCCCCGCCGTGATCGGTTCGTACTTGCCCGAGGCGCTCTCGATCACGACCTCGCGGTTGGCCTGCGCGAAGAAGGCGAGGCTGTAGCGAGCGCCCTGGTATTCGTCCGGCCGCGGGTTCTTGACCCGGTGGAAGTTGGACTTCAGCCGGTCGTCGCTCCAGCGCATCAGCATGTCGCCGATATTGCAGGTGATCAGTTCCCCGGCCGGCTCGATCGGCGTCCATTCCTGCTTCTCGCGCTCCTTGCCCGGCAGCACCTGCAGTCCGCCCTGGCCGGCCTGCTGGAACAGCAGGGTCAGGCAGTCGAAATCGGTGTGCGCGCCGGCGCGCCACAGGCCCAGTTGCTCGCGCGTGGCCGGGTCGATGGCGAAGTAATGCAGCATCCGCAAGGTGCTTTGGTAGCCGGGCGACGCAGGATCGTGGGCTTCTGTGAAGAAGGCCGGATCGAGGCCCATCCTGTCGGCGAAGCAGGAGAGAATCTTCATCGCCACGCCCCAGGCCTTGGCTTCGAAATCGAGCATCACCGCCTGGAAGTCGGGCAACTCGGCTTCACCGGGCCACAGGCTTTCCATGTGCGGCCGCGTGATCTGGTAGGACTCCTTCTGGTCCGGCGTGCCGGTCGAAGGACGCACCTGCGCGCGGCTCTCCCAGCCGACGTTGAAGGCACGCTGATGCGGGTGGCGGGCCTTGACCTCGTCGGGCAGTGCGAAGAAGGCCTCGGCAAAGGCGAAGGCACGGCGGATCTCGGACAGCTCAATTCCATGATTGGTGACTTGAAAGAAACCGATGTCGGTGGCGGCGGCCCAGAGCTGGTCGGCGATCTCCGCCTTGCGGGTTTCGAAATTCGAGAGGTCGATGCGTCGGATCTCGCGATGGCTCGTCTCCGTGCCCATCGTGCCCATCGTCGTTTCGGTGTTCAGTTCATCAAGCGAATACATGATTTCGGATGCTTTCAACAATCAATCGGTCAATCAATCAATCAAAGTTTCCAGTAGGCGCGGTGCGGCACTGCGGCCTCCTCGGGCATGGTCGGGCCGATCGTCTCGATCGCGTGAGGCGCGGCGGCGAACACGTCGCGGCAGGACATCACCAGGTCGCTGGCACCGGCCTGGGTCGCGCGATAACTGCGAAGCTCGACGGCGCCGATGCCGAACACGACCCGCCGGATGTTCGACCAGAAGATCGCACCGGCGCACATGACGCAGGGCTCGCCGGAGGCGTACATCGTGGCGCCGGCCAGCACCTCGCGGCCATATTTCGGCGAGGCTTCGCGCAGCGCATTGACCTCGGCGTGCGAGGTGCAGTCGCCGCTGCTCATGGTGTCGTTGGTGCCGCTGCCGAGCACTTCGCCGTCAGCAGACACGATCAGCGCGCCGAAGGGGCGGTTGTGGCGGCGTCCGGCTTCGGCGCTGAGTTCGATGGCGCGGCGCAGGTAGATGGAATCGTCGTCGTTCATGGTGTGTTTTCCTTTCGAAGGTTTTGTGGTCAGCCTTGCGCCTGCTCGCTCGCATGCCAGGGCCCGAGCGCCACGCGCGTGAGCCAGGCCATCAACGCGAACAGCGCGACGCCGGTGAGCGAGATCAGCAGCAGCGCGGCGAACATGCGCGGGATGTCGAGCTGGAAGCCGGCCTGCAGGATCTGGTAGGCAAGACCTGCCCCCGTGCCGCCGGTGCCGGCGACGAACTCCGCGACGATCGCGCCGATCAGCGCCAGGCCGCTGGAGATGCGCAGGCCGCCGAAGAAGTACGGCAGCGCGCTCGGCAGGCGCAGCCGGATCAGCGTCTGCCAGCGCGAAGCCCGGTTCAGCCTGAAGTAGCTGAGCAGGTCCGGATCCACGCTGCGCAGGCCCAGGGTTGTGTTGCTGATGACCGGGAACAGCGCCACCAGCGCGGCGCAGACGGTCATCGCCGCGGTCGGATCCTTGACCCAGATGATGATCAGCGGCGCCACCGCGACGATCGGCGTCACCTGCAGCAGCACTGCGTACGGGAACAGCGCCATCTCGATGCGTTCGCTCTGCACGAACACGAAGGAGATCAAGGTGCCGACGACGACTGCGAGCACGAAGGCGAACACGGTGATCTTCAGCGTTATGAGCAGCGACAGGCCCAGCGGCGCCCAGTTCGCGACCAGCGTCTTCATCATCAGCAGCGGCGACGGCACCAGATAGGCCGGCAGATCGAAGCCGCTGACCAGGCCTTGCCACAGCGCGACCAGCACGGCGCCGATCAGCAGCGGATAGACGAGGCGCTGGACCTTCGGCCGGTTCATCAACGGGCGGCTCATGCTTGTGCTCCTTCGTTTTCGGCGCTCGCACGAACCAGGCTGTCATGCAGCTGCCGGGCGTAAGCAGCGAAGCGAGGTGTCAGCATGAAATCGGCGTTACGGGGATACGGCTCGTCGATGCGCAACTCCTCGACCACCCGACCCGGCCGCGTGGCCATCATGATCACGCGGCTGGACAGGAACACCGCCTCGTGGATCGAGTGGGTCACGAAGATCACCGTCAGCTTCTTTTTGCGCCAGAGTTCGAGCAGGTCGGCATCGAGCTTGTGCCGGGTGATCTCGTCGAGCGCGCCGAAGGGCTCGTCCATCAGCAGCAGGTCCGGCTGCATGACCAGGCCGCGCGCGATCGACACACGCATCTGCATGCCGCCTGACAAGGCGCGCGGCAGCGCCGTGGCGAACTTGTCGAGCCCGACCAGCGCGAGCGCTTCCTTGACCCGCTCGTCGGCTTCTGCCTTCGGCACGCCCGCCATGTCCAGCGGCAGGCGCACGTTCGCCTGCACGCTGGCCCAGGGCATCAAGGTCGGCGACTGGAAGACGAAGGCCAGCTTGCGCCCGCTCTCGTCAAGCCGATGCACCGGCTTGCGCCACAGCAGCAGGCGGCCGTCGCTGGGTTCGAGCAGGCCCGCCACGAGCTTGAGCAAGGTGCTCTTGCCGCAGCCCGACGGTCCGAGCAGGGTGATGAACTCGCCCTCCTCGATCGTCAGGTCCACCGGGCGCAGTGCCTGCACGCCGTTCGGGTAGGTCATCTCGGCCGACAGCAGGCTGATCGCGGGCGCTGCCGCCGCCGCCTCGGTCGCTGGCGCCGTGGCCATGGGGAGATCTCGTCGCATCTGGGGCCTCACCGTCCAGGTAATGGGGTTATCTGATCAGGGCCGGATCAGGGCAGAACCTTCGCGTCCTTGACGAAGGCGGTCGTGTAGGTCTTGTCCAGGCCGACCTTCGAGGCGTCCAGCAGGCCGGCGCCGACGAGGAAGTCGTAGCTCGCCTTGGCCCGCGCGTCGGTGATGACGCCTATGCCCAGCTTGCCCGCGTCGCCGCTGGTGACCAGGCCGGCTTCCTTCAGCTTGGCGACGCTGTAGGCGAGCTGCGCGTCGGTCATGTCCGGGTTGTCCTTCTTGATCAGCGCGTTGCCCGGTGCCGGATCTGCGAGGTAGCTCTTCCAGCCTTCGGCCGAAGCCTTGATGAACTCGGCCAGTTGCGGGCCGCGGTTCTTCAAGGTCGATTCCATGCAGGTCACGGTGGTTGCGTAGGCCGGGAAGCCGCGGTCGCTGAGCAGCAGCACCGTCTGCGCCACGCCGGCCTTCTCGATCGCGAATGGCTCGGAGGTCAGGTAGCCCTGCTGCGCCGAATTCTTGTCGGCCACGAAGGGCTGGATGTTGAAGGTGTAGGGTCGGGTCTGCTCATCCTTGAGGCCGTACTTGGCCTTCAGCCAGGGCCAGAAGCTGCGGCCGGACTGGCCGGCGATCAGCAGCGTCTTGCCTTTCAGGTCCTCGAGCTTCTTCACGTCGCTGTGCGCGATCAGCACCGACGGATCCTTCTGGAAAAAGGCCGCGACGTTGACCAGCGGCACGCCGCTTTCGCGCACCTGCATCATCTGGATGTCGGTCGAGCCCATGATGCAGTCGGCCTGACCGGCGGCCATGATCTGCACCGAGTTGACCTGCGGGCCGCCCATCTTGATGGTGACGTCCAGGCCATGCTTCTTGTAGAGGCCGAGCGCCTGCGCCTGGTAGAAGCCGCCGTGTTCGGCCTGGGCGAACCAACTGGTGAGATAGACGAACTTCGCGCCATCCTGGGCGTAGGCGCTGGGGCCAGCCAAGGAAGCGGAGATTGCAAAAGCGCTCAACAGCAGCGAGCGGATCGAGGATGAAACAGTGAGGTGAGGCACGATGAAATTCCCGGCTGAAGACAAGCGATCTGCAGCGCTGGACCCAGAGGCCCGGCGATGCAGGACTTGTACGCATCGGGTGTGTGCCAAGAGGAGCGGCAAGGAAATGGGAAAACCGCCGTCTCTTGATGCAGCACATCGCGCAAGCCCGACGATTGATCGGCAGGCCCGCGCGCCAAATGCGTACATCAAGAGCAATTTCCGAGCGCTTCAGCCGCCGATTTGCACCTTGCTCGTGCATCGCCGGGTGAAGCGATGAACGCTTCTACTCTTTGAATTCCTGCGATGCAGGAAGCGTGCCTGCCTGCGAGCACGATTGCGGCGCATACTTGAATCACCACCGCTGAGGCTCGCCGTTAGCACATGGAATTCAAGGACTACTACCAGACGCTGGGCGTCACGAAGACGGCGACGGCCGACGAGATCAAGAAGGCCTATCGCAAGCTGGCGCGCAAATACCATCCGGACGTCAGCAAGGCCGCCGATGCCAACGAGCAGATGGCGGCCTTGAACGAGGCCAACGCGGTGCTGTCCGACCCGGAAAAGCGCCTGGCTTATGACTCGCTGAGCGAGAGCGGCCCGGCTGCGCGGTCGCATGCCGGCCAGGAGTTCCGGCCACCGCCGAACTGGGACGCCGGCTTCGAGTTCTCCGACAGCCCCTCCGACAACGGCCAGTTCAGCGCCTTCTTCGAGGAACTTTTTGGCCGTGCCGCCCGGTCTCAGCGTTATGCCGGTGGTCAAGCCGGCGGCGATGCCGATGCCGGCAGCGCCAGGGCCTCGATGCGCGGCAACGATCATCACGCCCGGATCGAACTGGACTTGCTGGACGCCTATCTCGGCGCGCAGAGGATCGTCAGCCTGCGCGGCGCACGGCTGGACGAGAGCGGCCACGTCGTCCCGGAGGAGCGCAAGCTCGAGATCAGGATTCCGAAGGGGGTGTTCGAGGGCCAGCACATCCGCCTCGCCGGCCGCGGCGGCGCGGGCATCGGCGGCTCTCCAGCCGGCGACCTGCTGCTGGAGGTGCTGTTCAGACCTGACCCCCGCTGGCGTGCCGAAGGCCGCGACGTCCATCAGCGCGTGCCGGTCTCGCCGTGGGAAGCGATGCTGGGCGGCAGCATCAAGGTGCAGGCGCCCGGCGGCGAAACGGAAGTCACGCTGCCGCAGGGCTGGAAAGCCGGCCGCAAGCTGCGCCTGAAGGGCCGCGGCATCCCGGCTGCCACACCGGGAGACCTCTACCTCGAACTCGAACTGGCCCTGCCGCCCGCGCTCAGCGATGCCGACCGCGCGGCGTACGCCAGCCTGGCCAAGTCCTTTGCCAACTTCAACCCGCGCAACGCGGAAGGAGCGTGAGCATGAAGAAAGAATCCCACGCGGCGGCGGACGCGTCAGTCCATGCCGAGTTGCTGGGTGCAGTGTCAGTGTCCGACGCGGAGCTGGCGCAGGCCTGCGGCGTCGCTGTCGGCTGGGTGCATGAGCGCGTGGAGGCGGGCGTGCTGCAGGTCGACGCGCAGGGTGGGCGCTGGCGTTTCGACAGCATCACGCTGACCCGCGCACGCCGCATCGCCGACCTGGAGTCCACCTACGATGCCGATCCCCAACTGGCTGCCCTGACCGTCGACCTGATCGAGGAAGTGGGCCGGCTGCGCAGGCGTCTGGCCCTGATCCAGCCCGGCGACGTGCAGGACGCCTGACCGGGGACCGACAATTCGAGGACGGCGCTACAGCCGCTCGACGATGGTGACGTTCGCCATGCCGCCACCCTCGCACATCGTCTGCAGGCCATAGCGCTTGCCGCGCTGCTGAAGGGCATGGACCAGGGTCGCCATCAGCTTGGTGCCCGAGGCTCCGAGCGGGTGGCCAAGCGCGATCGCGCCGCCGTTGACGTTGAGCCGCGCGGGGTCGGCATCGAGCTGCTTCAGCCAGGCCAGCGGCACGCTGGCGAAGGCCTCGTTGACTTCGTACAGATCGATGTCGACCATCGACATGCCGGCGCGTTGCAACGCCCGTTCGGTCGCCGGGATCGGCGTCTCCAGCATGATGACCGGGTCGCTGCCGAGCACGCTCATGTGATGGATGCGAGCCAGCGGGCTGACGCCCAGCATCTTCAGGCCCTTCTCGCTGACGATCATCACGCCGCTGGCGCCGTCGCAGATCTGCGAGGCATTGGCCGCGCTGATGACGCCGCCCTCCTGCAGGAGCTTGACGCTGCCGATGCCGGCCAGGGTGGCGTCGAGCCGGATGCCTTCGTCGCGGTCGTGGATTTCCCCGGTCGACTGGCCGGCGGCGTCGCGAATCACCACCGGCAGGATCTCGTCGCGGAAGGCGCCGGCGGCGGTCGCCGCAGCGGCCTTCAGATGGCTGGCGAGCGCGTAGGCATCGAGCGCCTCGCGGTCGAAACCGTACTTGCGCGCGATCATCTCGGCGCCCATGAACTGGCTGAACTGCACGCCGTCATAACGCGCATTCACAGCGGGGCTTTGATAGCTGCCCATGCCGGCCTGCGCGGCCAGTGAGTTCGGGCTGAACATCGGCACTCGGGTCATCGATTCGACGCCGGCGGCGATGACGATGTCCATCGTGCCGGACATCACTGCCTGCGCCGCGAAATGGATCGCCTGCTGCGACGAGCCACACTGCCTGTCGATCGAGGTGCCGGGCACCGACTCGGGCAGACGCGAGGCCAGGACGGCGTTGCGCGCGACGTTGGTGGCCTGCTCGCCGACCTGGCTGACGCAGCCCATCAGCACGTCATCGACGGCGCTCGGATCGGCCCAGCTGCGCTCCAGCAATTCATCGATCACCTGCGCTGCCAGGTCGACCGGATGCCAGCCTGCCAGCCGGCCCTTGCGTTTGCCTCCGGCGGTGCGTACGGCGGCGACGATATAGGCTTCAGAGGCTTGAGGCATGGCGATCACTCCCGGCAGGGCCGACGAAGAAATGTGGATCAGCCGATTGTGCTTGCGATCCGCCAGGCTTGCGTGTGCGCGCGCAGCGCTTCGTCGAGCGCCGCGCCTGGTTTTGACAAGGCCTCCAGGCTCGTGCGGTCTTGGCCTGCCTTGTGCCAATGCGCAAGCATCCACGCGCCGCGCGCAGTGCCTTCAAGCGCGTCTGTCGAATGGAACAAGGGCCGCGGCGCGAGCGCGCTGGCCATCGCCAGCCGGTAAGCCTCGCTCTGCGCCATCGGACCTTCGAGAATGACTGGGCGGGTGGCCGCGTCTTCGCCATTGAGATCGCTGACCAGCAACGCGCTCATCTGCGCGCAATAGAGCGCCGCCAGCGCCGGGCGCAAGCCAGCGGGCACGGCAGCGATGCCGCCTTCGATCGGAACGCCCTGCCGCTCGATGCTGCCGCGCCGACCAATGAACGGGCCACCGCTCTCGGCAAACGCCGGCAAGGCCATCCAGCCTTCACGCAGCACTTGATCAAGCGCTTCGGCGCTGGCCAGTGCCGGATCGGCGCCATCGCACAGAGCCGCGAATTCGCGCCCGCCCATGAAGCGCGCGGTCGCGACGGGCCGGCCGTCGACCGCCACGTTCGCCAATTCGTCGCGCTCGGGCGAGAGCCGCGCCATGTCGGCGCCGGGCGCCATCACGATGCACCAGGTGCCGGTCGAGACGACAGTTGCGTCCGGCATCTCACGCAGGTAGCGGGCCAGGCAGGCATTGCTGTCGTGCACACCGGCGGTCACCTGAATCTCGGCGTTAGCGGGCAGGCCCCAGGCGCGCTGCAGTTCCGGCCGCAAGGTGCCGATCACCTCCCAGGCCTGACGCAGCGGCGCGAACTGCGCAGCGATGCCGCGAGCCATCGCCCAATCGCTGAAGCGGCGCTCGGCCGGTGCCCACAGTCCGGTGTGGCAACCCAGCGAAGACACCTCGCTGCTCGCCGCGCCGCTGAGCCACCAGGCCCAGTATTGCGGATAAGGCAGCCAGCAGCGGATCGGCAGAGCCGGCCAGCGGCGCTGCACATAGTCGATCTGCCGGCCGGCGTTCAGGCCCTGCGGGAGCCGCGGCGTGCCGTGATGGGCGAAGTTGGAGAGCGAGGCCTCGAAGGCGGCAGTGACCTCGCCATAGCCGTCCCATTCGTAGTCGATCGGCGGCAGGGCCAGACCTTGTTCGCCGAGCGCGCAGAAGGCCGCACCATGCGTCGTGACGCTGATCCTCGACGGTGCCCTGCCCTTCAGCAGGCCGGGCACGCTCTGCTCGAGCCAGGCCGTCAAGCGCTTTGTGCCCAGTGCGAGGAAGCCGAACGCCGGATCGACCACCGATTCATTCGCCGTCTTCGCCGAGGCCCGGACCTCGCCTTCAGCGTCGATCACGACCAGCTTGGCATTGCTCTTGCCGATGTCCAGCACCAGGGTCAGGTCTTGTCCGTCCATCATCGATCGTCGACTCAGTCCAGGTGAAACATGCAAGGCAGCGCTTCGACCGCAGGCGTGCCATCGGCGTTGTATTTCATGATGTCGGCCATGTGAGCCCACCAGCGCTTCATCACCGGATGCTGCGGCAAGCCGTCCATCATGTGGCCGGCGGCGCGGCGCAGCACGG
>FSVW01001186.1_pt1 | contig 16537 bp, 16 predicted proteins | sample 1637551 | NCBI WGS metagenome assembly FSVW01 (sample SAMEA3914814, study PRJEB12502) | metagenome | biome: forest; material: soil | place: USA | collected 2011-09-16 | depth 0.1 m | reverse complement strand
GGCGCGGTAGGCAAAGCCGGGGGCTTCAGGATCGGCATGCTGGCCGCATTCGAGCGTGATGCAGTAGCCGCCTTGCGAGCGCATGTATTCGGTCGTGCCGACGCCGTAGTGCGGGTCCTGCTGCAGGGCGGCCTCGCGCGTGCTGCCGCCCCGCGTGGCGCGGCGCTGCAGCCCCAGGGCGTAGGTGGAAAGCCAGCCTTCGACGATGCGCTCGGTGCCCACGCACAGCGCCAGCCGGCCTTCGGCCTGCTCGTGCGAGAAGGGCTCCAGCGGGCCGGTGTTGTCGCGCGGGCCCATCATGGCAAAGGGCTGGCCCTGGCCCTGGAAGCTGTGCAGGTCGAGCAGCACGTCGGCCCAGGCCAGCCAGGGGCAGAGCTGGCGCGCGATGCGGTCTTCAAAGTCCTGCACCACCACGGGCGGGCGCAGGTTGCGGTTGAGGTTGCGGTCACCCTCGCGGCGCTCCAATTGGTGGGCCAGCGGGTTGACGATGGGGATCAAGGTCAGCGTGCCGCGCAGCAGCGTCAGCGCGCCGCTGTCGAGCTGGGCCATGAGCTTCTGGATGGCACCCACGCCGGCAATCTCGTTGCCGTGCACGGCGGCGGAGATCAGCAGCTTGGGGCCGGGCTCCAGGCCGGCGAATTGGTGGACGCGGAGATGGGTGGGCGTGGTCATGGCCGTCATTTTCGCGCAGCCAGCAGCACACCCGCCAATGCCAATCCGTAGGCCAGCACCTGGGTCGAGCTCATGGACTCACCCAGCAACAGCCCGACCAGGGCCGTGGTGACAGGCAGGAAGACGATGAACACGCCGGCCTGGCTGGCAGGCACATGGCGCAGGCCCTGCATCCACAGCCAGACCGTCACGATGCTGGCTGCCACGGCGTAGAAGGCGACGAGCCCCCAGCTTGCCAGTGAGGGCTGGCTGAAATCGAAGCTCCAGGCCTGCCACAGCGCGAAGGGCAGGGTCAGGCCCAGGCCGCAGAGGTTCATCAGCGCGCTGATGCGCCTGGGCGAGACGCTGGCCGTGAGCCGTTTGCCGATCACCACATAGATGGCTTCGCAGACCACGGCGCACACGAGCAGGACAAGACCCAGCGGCGAGGTGCTGCTGGCGCCGCCGTCGCGCTGTGCAGCCACGATGGCGATGCCGGCCACGCTGAGCGCGATGGCCGCGGCCATGCGCGGCGTCACGTGCTCACGCAGGAAGAAGCGGCTCATCAAGGCGACGGCGGCAGGCATGCCCGCCATGATCACGCCGGCCGCAGCGGCCGATGCCTCGCGCATGCCGTACAGCAGGCAGACCGAGAACAGGAAGTTGCCGAAGAAGGACTCGAGGAACAGCAGGCGGCGCGTGTTGCGGTCCAACGGTGCTGCACCCGGCTTGCGCCGCAGCCAGGGCAGCATGAGGACGCCCGCGGCGCCGAAGCGCAATCCGGCCAGCAGGAAGACCGGGAACACCAGCACCAGCAATTTCGCCAGCCCGACATAGCAACCCACCAGGCCCATGCTGAGCGTGAGGAAGGCGTAGGCGCGCAGAGGCGGTGAAGCGGGGAAAGCGGGGGAGTGGGCTGTCATGGCCCCGGCATTCTCGGTGTGATGCCGGAGCCAGAAATCTTGGCGGCCTTCTCAGGCCGGCATCGGGCTCAAACCTGGGAGGCGATCACGGCGATCCAGAGGTAGGCAAAGGCGCCCAGCATCAGGGGAATGCCGAAACGCTCGACGAAGCTGCCGCGCAACTCGGGCGCAAAGGCGCCAGCGCGGGAATTGGATTCAAAGGGGGACTGGTTCAAAAACAGGGCGATCTTGCTCATGGCAACGGACTTTCTTCTTGGTTCTCCGCCCGATCAGGCGGCACAGTCCGGAGTATCGCAGGAGATTAGTGAAAACCCTGTGACGGGTTAATACCAAGTGCGCATCAAGTCATGCGCGAGCCCCGCAGGAGCGGCAGAACCTGGATGGAAAGCATGGCGGCCAGGATCAGGCCGCAGCCGATCAGCCCCAGCGTGCCCATGCGCTCGCCCAGCATGAGGTAGCCAAAGAGGGCGGCGAAGACGGTTTCGGCCGAAAGAATGATGGCGGCATCGGAAGCATGCGCATGGCGCTGCGCCACCACCTGCGCCGTGAAGGCCACGCCCACCGACAGCACGCCGCCGTAGAGCATCGGGCCCATGGCGGCTTGAACGCCGGCCAGGGTGATCGGCTCGGCCAGCAGGGCCCACGCCAGGGCCAGGGCGCCGCAGACCAGGAACTGGCCCAGGGCGACGAGGAAGGGCGCGTTCATCCGATCCGCCACGCGGCCGATCAGCAGTACATGGAAGGCCCAGGGCAGGGCGGACGCCGCCACCCAGAGGTCGCCCGTACTGATGCTCAGGTGCTCGGCACCGGAGAGCAGCCAGGCGCCGGCCACGCAGGCCAGTGCACCGGGCCAGACCGACCAATGCGGCAGGTGGCGCAGCAGCGCCCAGGAAAGCAGGGGCACGAGCGGCACGTACAGCGCCGTCAGGAAGCCGGCGTTGGTGACCGAGGTGTACTGGATGCCGATCTGCTGCAGGGCCGCGCCCATGAACATCAGCAGGCCCAGGCCCACGATGCTGGCACCGTCGCTGCGCGTGAGCGGTCCGCGCGGCTGCTTGCGCTCCCGCCAGGCCAGTGGCGCCACCACCAGGGCACCGATCAGGAAGCGCACGCCGGTGAACAGCAGCGGACCCACATGGCCCATGCCCCAGTTCTGCGCGATGAAGGCCGAGCCCCAGATCAGGGCGGTGGCGAGAAGAAGGAGGTTGGCTTGGATGCGGGACATAAAAAACGGGGCCGAAGCCCCGAATTCTATGGTTCAGCCGACCAGCCTCATTCGTCGCGGCCGCCGAAGATGCCCAGCAGCGAAAGCAGCGACTGGAACACGTTGTACAGGCTCAGGTAGACGCCCATCGTCGCGCTGATGTAGTTGGTCTCGTAGCCATCGCGCACGGCCTTGAGGTCATGCAGGATGAAGGCCGAGAAGATGCCGGCCATCAGCAGCGAGACCGTGATCATCAACGCGCTCGACTGCAGGAAGATGTTGGCGATGCCCGCCACCAGCACCAGCAGGGCGCCGATCATCAGGAACTTGCCCATATTGCTGAGGTCACGCTTGACCACGCTGGACAAGCCCGCCATGGCGAAGAACACCGTGGCCGTGCCGGCAAAGGCCAGCATCACCAGCTCCACGCCATTGGACAGATGCAGCACGAAGCCGATCAGGCGCGAGAGCATCAGGCCCATGAAGAAGGTGAAGCCCAGCAGCACGGGCACGCCGGCCGCCGAGTTCTTGGTGCGCTCCACCGCGAACATCAGGCCGTAGGCGCCGACCATGAAGACGATCAGGCTCATCATCGGCGACATCATGTGCGCGAGGCCGCTGGCCACGCCGATCCAGGCGCCGAGGATGGTCGGGATCATCGACAGCGCCAGCAATGCGTAGGTGTTGCGCAGCACGCGGTTGGTCTCGGCCGGGTTGGCGATGACCTGCGAGTTGGCATAGACATTGGGATTCATGAGAGGACTCCTTTGCTTCCGCATTAAGTGCGGGTTGCAGGTCAAATTTCAAGACGGCTGGCTTAAGTCAGCCTGATGGGCCGTGCGTTTCTTGCGGGCTCGGATATTGAGTGCCTCCACACCGAGCGAGAAGCACATGGCGGCGTACAGATAGCCCTTGGGCACATGTTGGTCGAAGGCCTCGGCGGTGAGCGCCATGCCCACCATCACGAGGAAGGCCAGGGCCAGCACCTTGACGGAAGGGTGCGTGTCCACGAAGTCGCCGATCGGCTTGGCGGCAAAGAGCATGATGCCCACCGAGGCGATGACGGCGGCCATCATCACGCCGATGCGGTCGACCATGCCCACGGCGGTGATCACCGAATCGAGCGAGAAGACGATGTCGATGACGCCGATCTGGGCAATGATGGACCAGAAGGCACCCTTGCCCTTGCCTTCGCCGGAAGCAGAGTCCTCCTCGCCGCCTTCCACCGCCACGAAGATCTCGTGCGAGGCCTTGTAGAGCAGGAAGAGGCCGCCCAGCAGCAGCACGATGTCGCGCCCGCTGAAGCCCTTGCCCAGCACCGAGAACAGCTCGGCCTTCAGCCCCATCACCCAGCTCAGGCTGGCGAGCAGGGCCAGCCGCGAGATCATGGCAAAGCCCAGGCCCAGGCGCCGCGCCTTGTCGCGCTGCGCAGCCGGCAGCCGGCCCACCAGGATCGAGATGAAGATGATGTTGTCCACGCCCAGGACGATTTCCAGGGCGGTCAGCATGGCAAAAGCCAGCCAGAGGTTGGGGTCGAGCAGTGTTTCCATGATGTCGGGGCAAGGCGGGTGCGCGATCTTTGCACAGCGCGCCGGTCAGGGCAGTGCGGGCTCGCCGCACTGGACTTCGTTCGGAAGAACGTTCAGGCGCAGGGCGGCCGTAGCGGCGCGCCGAGATACGGCGCCGCAGCCAGGCGGCTGGCGGGGGCTTGCGGAGCTGCGGACCCGGCCACGCTGAGCGGCCAGATGGCCGGCGCCGAGAAGAGCTCGGGCATTTCGATGCCGAGTTCCGGTGCCTGCGGGGGCTGGCCGTCGTCCGCGTCAGCGGCGAGGCTGACCGTCGCGCTGCCCGCCTGCTCGCAGGCCACGGCGGGCTGCAAGCTCACTGAGGCCAGCATCAATGCGGAGATGACAACGAGAAACCAACGGACCATGGCGCCATTGTAGGCGCTGCTCCCTGGGCCGATTCTTAAGCCTGTGTGCTGATGACGTTGCCGACGGCCAGGTTCTGCGGCGCCTGGCCGAGGTTTTGCTGCAAGGCCGTCAGAAAGCTCTGCAGCGTCGGCGCGCTGGACGACGAGGTCGAAGAGGACGCGCCGCCGGCGCTGCTGCTGCCTTGCAAGTCCGACAGCAACTGGTCATAGGCGCTTTGCAGGCCGGCCGGCGCCGAGCCGTTGGCCGCCGCAGTGCTCAGGCTGGCCAGGGCGGAATCCAGTCGCCCACCGGGGCCCTTGGCCGCGTTGCTGCCAGTGCTTGCGCTGTTGGCGTCGGAACCGGCATCGACCTGGCTGCGCATGGCCTGGAAGAGCTGGTTCATGAAGGCCGCCATGTCGCCGCCCAGGCTGCTTTGCGTGCCCGACGCGCTGCCGTCATCCGCGGTCGTGCTGCTGGCCGCGCTGCTGCTCGACGATGCCGACGAGCTGCCGTCATCGCTCAGCCCCATCTGCTGGAAGGTCTCCATCAACGCGCGGCCCATGTGGCCGCCACCATGGTGATGGGACTCGGGCGGCGCGGTCGTCGGGGCAACGCTGCCGTCCTCGCTGCTGCTGCCGCTGCTGTTGGTTACCGCCGTGCTGGCGCCGCTCGCCGCCAGATAGGCCTGCGGGTCGAAATTGGAAAGGCTGGAGATGCTGGTCATGGTGAGGGCTCCGCTGAGATGAAGGGCCAGCCCATGCTAGGCAGGCGCGGGGCCCTTCAAGCGACGAATAGATGGGCGGCTTTCCCCGCATTTATCGCGGGATTCAAGGAACAGCACAGTTGCTTCACAAAGCGGACGAAGCCGACACATTCCAGAGCCTCGGTTAGCATCGTTTGCATGATGTCCCTGCGTTCCCTGGCCCTGCGGCCACTGACCACGACCGACCCTGACGAGAAGGCTGCACTGACACGCCAGATCGACCTGAACGCTCCTCCCGCTCCCGAGGCCCGCCTGGAGCCTGGCGGCCCCATCCCCGGCCGGCCCGGGCGTCCGCAGCTCGTGCCACATACCGAGCTGAAGGCGCGCTCCATGCGCACCGTGGAAGGTCGCGCGGCGCTGATCCATGCCTTGGCGCACATCGAGCTCAACGCCATCGACCTGGCCCTGGACATCACCTGGCGCTTCCCGGACATGCCCGAGGAGTTCTATCGCCAATGGATGGGTGTGGCGCAGGAAGAGGCCCTGCATTTCGAGCTGCTGCGCGACCATCTGCGCAGCCTCGGCTTCGACTACGGCGACTTCCCCGCGCACAACACCCTGTGGGAGATGGCCGAAAAGACGCGGCACGACCTGCTGGCGCGCTTGGCGCTGGTGCCGCGCACGCTGGAGGCGCGCGGGCTCGACGCCTCGCTGCCGATCAAGGCCAAGCTCACCGGCGCGGGCGACCGCCGGGCCGGCGAGATCCTCGACATCATCCTGCGCGACGAGATCGGCCATGTGGCCGTGGGCAACCACTGGTACCGCTGGCTCTGCGCGCGGCGCGGTCTCGATCCCTTGAGTACCTACCCCTTGCTCGCCGTACAGTACGGCGCACCGCGTCCCCGCGGTCCTTTCAATCTGGAAGCGCGGCGTGCAGCCGGATTCCAGGAAGACGAACTGGCGGCGTTGATCGCCGATTGATTCAGGAGTTAGCCCCGATGTCCAAGCTCAAGGTCTGTGCATTTTCCGTGTCCATCGACGGCTTCGGCGCCGGTGCCGACCAGAGCCTGGAGAACCCGCTGGGCATCGGTGGCGAGCGGCTGCACGAGTGGTTCCGCCATACCCGCAGCTTCCGGCAGATGGTGGGCGGCGAGGGCGGCACGACCGGTGTCGACGACGGTTTTGCCCAGCGCAGCTTCGAGAACATCGGCGCCTGGATCCTCGGCCGCAACATGTTCGCGCCGAGCCGTGGCCCATGGCCTGTCGATGACCCATGGCAGGGCTGGTGGGGCGACGAGCCGCCCTACCACGTGCCCACCTTCGTGCTGACCCATCACGCGCGCGAGCCGCTCGTGATGAAGGGCGGCACGGTCTTTCATTTCGTCACGGGCGGCATCCACGAGGCGCTGCGCCTGGCGCGCGAGGCCGCGCAGGGCAGGGACGTGCGCGTGGGCGGCGGCGCGAACACCATCCGCCAGTATCTTCAGGCCGGCCTGATGGACGAAATGCATCTGGCCCTGGCGCCCACGCTGCTGGGCCGTGGCGAGCCGCTGCTGGCCGGCATCGATCTGGCCGCGCAAGGCTTTCAATGCGTGGAACAGGTGCCGACCGAAAAAGCCCTGCACGTGGTGCTGCGCAAAGGCTGAAGAAGAAGCTCAGGCGCGCGGCGTCGCCTTGCCCAGGCTCAGGCGCAATCGCAGCAGCGCTTCACGCGAGGCACTCTCGCGGCTTTGCACGCGCAGATGGGCCTCGTCCACGTCGAGCGGATAGCGGCGCATGTCGGCTTCCAGACCCTCGATCCAGTGCGAGATGCATGAATCGAGGAAGGCGCTGTCATGGTGTTCGCCGTCGTCGGGCCGATCCGTCCGGAACGCCTCCAGCAATGCCTGCAGGGGGAAATCCTGCAGCAGGACTTGCGCATCGGCGGCGGGAACTGCGGGCGGCAAGGACGGGGTGGTCACGACGGGACTCCTGGGCTGGAACCGAACGCCGAGATCCTAGTGGGCGAGCCGCCGTTTGTCGTGCCTCAAGTTGTAATAGCCCCAGCCAACATGGGGCCCCTCGGCCAGCGAGTACTTCGGGCGGTCCCCGGCGGGGACGGTGACGCCTGCCGGACTGACCGGCAAGCATCACCCAGGGATCACCCAGGGCCGGCTCGGAAGCGGACGCCGGATCAGCGGGGCTTGGCTGGCTTCTTGGCCCCACTTGCGTCGGCCGGTGCCGTGACGCCCTTGACCGCCGCCTGGGCCAGCTTGAAGAACACATCGGTGTTGTCGATCACGCCGGTGAAGGCCAGCGCCCCGGGACCGAAGGCCGAGAGCGGCACGTCGGTGGCCGTGTGCACGGCCGATTCGCCGGGCACCTGGCCGGTGACGAAGTAGTCGCCCAGCGCGTCGTCACGTTCAGACGGATTGGCCGGGTACCACTTGAGCGGCTCGGTCTTGGCAAAGGGCTGCTGCGGATCGCGCAGCGGCGTGTTGTTGCTGCGCCAGTCCTCATAACGGTCTGCATTGGCGCCATATCCGACGAGGATGCGGCGGTCCACGTCGGTGGTTTCGGGGTAGCCATCGGCGGCGATCTTGTAGCGCGGGAAGCCGGCTTTCTCGTAGACGCCGACCACCTTGTCGCGCAGGTTCGCCACGCCCTTGGCCTTGCCCAGTTCCACCAGCTTGCTGTCGCTGACCATCGATGCGCCGATCAGCGAGGTGCCGGCAGTCTCATGGTCGGCCGTGATGATGACCAGGGTGTCGCCGCGGCGTGCCGCGTAGTCCTGCGCGACGCGGATCGCACGGTCGAACTCCAGCACTTCCAGAATCCAGCGCTCGGTGTCCATCGCATGCGCCTGCTTGTCGATGGAGGCGCCCTCGGCCATCAGCACAAAGCCCTGCGGCTTCCTGTCCAGCACCTGCAGCGCGCTGCCGACCATCTCGTCGAGCATGGGCTGGTCAGGCAGGCCGAAGTCATCGACGACCGCGCCCTGGATGCCCGTCTTTACACCGCGCCGGCCGGCAATCTTGTCGAGCGCCACGTTCATGTTCGAGAAGGCGAACAGGCCCAGCAAGCGGTCGCCCTTGGCCGCGCGGTCGAGGTCCGATTTGGTGGCTGCATAGGCAAAGCCGGCGGACTGGAACTCCTGGATCAGGTCACGATCCGCGTCCAGCTTGCCCGGCGCCACGCCCCAGCGCCTGGCGATCTCCGCCGTGTGGGCGTCCGTGGCCGAGAAGGCGTAGTCGGTCTTGTCCGAGCGGCTCGAGCCCGGCGTGCTGGCCGGCAGGAACCACTGGCGGCCGCCGCCCATCAACACCGTCAGGCCGCTGCGTTCGCGGTCGTCGAAGAACTGGTCCACGATGCCGGTGCCCGCGCCGCGGTTGCTGGTGTGCACGGCATTGCCGGCGGGCGTGGCGTCGAACACATCGGCCGTGGTGACCACGCCCAGCGCCTTGCCCTGCGTGCGGTGCAGATACTCCGACAGGTACTCGATGCGCGGGTTGTCGAAGGCATCCACCGTGTCGTCCGGGAACACGCCCTCTTCATTGTTGTTGTTCTTGTTGCCCAGCACGTAAGACGTCATGCCGGGCGAGGAATCGGTGACGATGGAATTGAGCGAGGCCGTCTTGACCAGCGCCGTGGCCGGGAAGCTGTCCATGGACAGCGGCGCGATGGCCTTGCCCTGCGCGTAGCCGTGCACGATGCGCGCCGCCGTGCGCTGGGCCGCACCCATGCCGTCGCCGAGCATGATGATGATGTTCTTGACCTTGGGGCCGAAAGCCGCCGAGAAGGGCACGATCTCGAAATTGCCCTGGGCCGTGACATGCTGGCCGTCGTCCTGCAGGGCGCTGACGCTCAATTCGTGCAGACCGGGCTTGTCCAGGCTGGTGGCGCGCAGGGTCGCGATCAGTGCGTCCTTGGGCGCTTCGGGCAGGCAGCCGGCGGCGCAATCGCGCAGCGCCACGGCGGCGCCTTTCAGCTCACGGCCATCGATGGAGAAGCTCACAGCCGTGAAGCGATGGCCGGCATCCGGGCGGATCGTGGCCTGCAGATCGAAGCGCTGCCCCGGCAGAAAGCGCGCCACCACCGGAGCGGCGTTGCCGCTGGCAAACAGCTCGCTGGGCGGCGTCAGCCGGCTGACGGTGGGCGCGGCTGTGGCGGCGAGGCTGGCGGCGCTCAGCGCGACGAAGGGCAGGAGTTGGGCAAGAGTCTTCATGGTGCTTGGCTTGGCGAGGAATTCAGGGTTGGAGTGCGTCGGGCGCGAGCTGCAGCCGCAGCCAGCTCACGCTGCCGTCCGCCGCCTCGTTGCGTCCGATCTGCAGCACGCCGGTGAGCGCGATCGGGCCGTTGACCGGCATGACGATGCGTTGTGCCTGGCTCGGGTCCAGCAGCACGGTGAAGGTCGTGATCGGCAGATCGCTGGCCAGTCCGTCGGCCTGCTCGCTGAGCATGACCGGCGTCGGGCTCAGCAGAAAGCGGCCGGGCTCGGCGGCCTCCTGGTGGACCATGAAGCCGGCAATGCGCACGCGCCGACCCTGGGCGTGCAGCAATTTGTCTGAGAACTCGATGCCGCGCGCACCGATGGGCTGGCGCACGAGTTCGTCAAATTTCAGCTCGACGACGTCGGCCGAACGGGCCTGCCCCGCCAGCAAGGCCAGGACGAGAAGAAGAGGGCGCAGCGACAGGGTCATTGGACGAGCAGGGTGGACGACAACCCGCGAGTCTCTCCAAGGCGCGTGTCAATGGCGTGACGGCCACCCCACCTGCGCAAGGACTGGCGGACGACCCTTGAACGCAGCCCCGAGGCTGAATTCCATATCGGCCTTCATTCCAGGAATATGTCGGCTTCGTGCCTTTTCCGTGATATCCCAGGAAATTGGTGTAACTACCAAGAGGGTAATCAGTCGAATGCTGTCGCCTGGCTGTCCGCTCTGCGTAAGCAAGGGAATCTCAGAATCACAGCGCGATTTATCGCATCCAGGTTTAATTTAAAACAGCAACGGAGACTTTCAAATGCAAACTTTCATCAAGGGCGCGTGTAATTTGATTTCAGGCTTCAGCAGAAAATCCCGGCCCATACCCGCCACGGCCTTGTGCGCCTTGCTCGGACTGGGCGCCAGCGCGGCGCATGCTGACAATCTGGGCAAGATCTGGCTGGTGGGCGATTCCATCACTTCGGGCTTCACGATCGCCGGCGCATACCGGCCGCGTCTTTATACCGATCTCACGAACGCCGGAGATTCCTTTCTCTTCGTCGGCTCCGCCACCAATGATTCGACCACGCTGCTCAATAACGCCGGCCAGAATCACCAGGATGGGCACTCCGGCTATGCCATCGCCACGGCGCTCAATACCAACGGCACGACCCGCCAAGGTATTTACAACAATATCAACAGTTACTACAACACGGTGAGCAGCACGCAAGGCGTGCCGAACACGATCCTGCTGATGATCGGCACCAACGACATCAACTCCAACATCGATCCGACGAATGCCCCGGCGCGGCTGGATCTGCTGGTGTCGAGAATCATGAGCCTGGACCCGACCGCGCATTTGTTCGTCGCCTCCATCACGCCCGCAAAACAGGGCAATACCTATATGGACGCAGGCATGACCAACCTGGCTGCCTCCATCCAGACCTACAACGCCGCCATTCCGGGCATCGTGGCCGAACACGACGCGCTGGGCCAGAACGTCAGCTTCGTCGACATGTACTCGGCGCTGACCCTGTCCGACCTGGGCAGCGACGGCCTGCATCCAAACGCCACCGGCTACGCCAAGATCGGCGACACCTGGGCTTCGGCCGTCCTTGCCGCGGCCGTGCCGGAGCCTTCCAGCTATGCGCTGATGCTGCTGGGCGGCGTGCCGCTGCTTTGCTTCGTATCACGCCGGCGCGGTGCCAAGCTGTCGTGAGCGGACGGCCTGACCGGGGATAGAAAAGCTGCGGGACTCGTGGCGAGCTGCTGAGGCGGCTGCTCGGAGTGGCCGCAATGTTGGATACGATTCAGTAGGCGGCCGCAAAGTTCATGATGAGCCGAATGGAAAGTGCCGCAACAAGGCCGCCTATCCGGTGTTTGCATCCGGGGCTTCTACGGCGTGCCTCACCGCAACTGCTTGGCCAGCGGCTGTGACCTGGAGCAGCCGGCCACGCGGTGCGACTTACCTGAGTTGCTCTTGGCGAACGCGGGGATCGAGCTAGTAGACGGGAGACTTCCACGCGCTGCTCCGCCATCGCCCGTTCGTACGTCTCCTGCTGACGGCTAAGTGTGTGCCGACCGCATCTTGACTGCGAGAAAGGTCCAATGAAAGGAGATCGACCTCCGCCGACAGACGATCATTCGTTACCTCTAGCTAGGGCCTGACCCGAGCCGAACCAGGAGGCGTTTGGCGGAACCTTCTTTTCCCACTGGGACGCCTGGTGTCGCGCCAACCTGAGACACCGGCGCATCTTCAAAGCTAAGGAAACCATGGCACCAGCTTGACGGGAAGGCGCGATGATCGAGCCTAGAACCCGCTGGGATCGATGCCGTACTGCGTGGCCACGAGGTCGCTGTGGATCCTCGCGCGATCATCCTTCTTGGTGGTGCCCGTGATGATCACGCCGTTGAGCCGCAGATCGCTGGGCTGCTGCCGACCCATCAGAACCGTCACCTGGGTCAGGTCCTTGCTGACGCCGACCGCCATGATCCCGTAACCGTAGCTGCGCTGGTAGTAGGCAACGAGGTTGCCGACCCCTCTGTAGTTCCCGAGCCAGTCGGGCATGGTCCGACGCGAGAAATTCTGCGGGAAGACCTTCCCGAAAACAGCCAGCGTGCAAAACTTCGTAGGCCTGTCGCCGCCCTGTTTGTTGCCGAGCATCAGATAGCCCACGGGCGACGCTGTTCCGCCCGACAGGATGATCTCGTTGAACTCCCCGTAGGTCTGGCGAAGCTTTTGTCGGCTGGTGAGTTCCACGTACTCGAGCATCTCGCTGCGGCCCTTGGCCATCTCCCCCGCGCTGACGCCTTGCGCGGCCATGCGGGCGTCGATCTTGTCGAGCACTTCGGGGTCGCGATTGCTGTCCAGGATCTCGTCCAGCTCGATGCCGTTGAGCTTGCTGCCCCCGTACTGATGAAGCGAGGTATTCCAGGCCTGCAGGCGATCCGGGTCGTACTCGACCCGGTTGGCCTTGACCACCACGACCTGCTTTTCCGTGTTCATGCGCTGGATGACGACGGCCGCATCCTCGCACTTGGAAAAGTCGGTCGCCGCGGTGGCCATGGATGCGCTGCCGAGCGCGAGGCCGAGCAGCACCTTCAAACCGAAGATTGCGATCTCTCGACGTACCGGGTGCATGGCGCCTCGCAAGCTCTGTTCATCTGAGGCGCGAGCATAGAGCGGCGGGCTCGCGCAGTCATGACGGTGTTTCTACTTCGTCGACATTGCGGCCGATGCATCGAGCAGCCATGACCTGGCCTTGCCGCGGACAGGCTCCTTCGCCTCGCCAGGGTCCGTTCGCCTGGCAGGTGGCTTCGACGACACAGCCGCAGCGATTCCGAAGGCAGCTCCGCGGACGCGGTTTCCATCGTCACCGACGTCGGCGCTGCCACGCGGCAACCCGACGGCGCTCCACCTGGACAAACGGCAGCCTGGCATGGACATCCTTGTCCGGGTCCTGCCGCCGGATGACGGGCGCTGCGGCCCGCGCCGTACCAGGACCATTTCGCCCACTCGCCATCAAGCAGCGAGAAAACCCTCAAGCCCGACAAGCACTTGTGCCGCGCACCAGCCGGCACGCCCCTTGCGACATTCCGCCTGCAATCCAGGAGGCCTTCAATGGACCGTCGATTTCAAGGGCAGCGAACCGAGTTGGGCTGCGGCGATCGTGGACTACCTTCGACGCACACCACGCGCCGGCGACACGGCGGACGGGATCACGCGCTGGTGGCTCGGTGCACCGGCGGAAGCCCTGCCCCAGGTGGCGGCGGCGCTCGACGGCCTGGTGCGCGAAGGTCTCGTGGAACGGTGGGTCGCGCCCGATGGGCGCGAGCAGTACCGGATCGGGCCCGCGCTGCTCGGCCAAATGCAGCGGCAGCAGCATCGCTGAAGTCCTGAGCGCGCGCCCATGTACACCTCGATTGTCGCCACCAGCGAGAGCCTGCGCGAGTTCCTGCGCGCGAGCTTTCTGGCCGACGTCGGCGCGGGCGGCCTGGGGCCGCTGTTCAGCGCTGGCGGACTGGACATCTCTCTGGCCACGCCGCGCGAGATGCGCGGCCAGCAGCAGGGACTCTCGATGTGGCTCTACCGGGTCGTGCGCGACGAGACCCGACTGAATGATCTGCCGGTGCGGCGTCCGCTGCCCGGTGGCGGGGTCGAGCTGGTGCCGCCGCCGTTGCCGCTGCGCCTGCACTACCTGATGACGCCGCTGGTGGACCGCGGGCCGGACACCGAGCAGCGCATCCTCGGCCGCGTGCTGCAGTGCCTGCACATGCAGCCGCAGCTCTCCGGCGCCGACCTGCGCGGCGACCTGACGGGCAGCGACGCGACGATTTCCGCCCGGCTCGAGGCGCTGTCGCTCGACGAGACCTCGCGCGTCTGGGAGGCGCTGGACGGCAGCTTCCAGCTCAGTGTGTCCTACGAGGTCGCGCTCGCCAACATCGACAGCCTGCTGATGCCCGCGCGCGCGCCGCTGGTGGAGTCGGTGCGGGCGGACCATGCCCTCGTCGTCGGGGAGCCGGTCTGATGGCGCGCCGCCAGATCCAGGTCGCCGGGCAGATGCGCTGGGTCGCCGACGACGATGCCGTCGCGCCCGAACTCGGCTGGTGGGCGGTGCTGCGCACGCGGGTGATCGACGAGATCACCGAGGCGCCGCCGCGGGTGCCGCCGCGGCTGCGCAGCGACACGCCGCGCTGCCTGCCGCGGATCGGCGAGGACGGCGTCTGCGGTCTCGTCGCCCGGCCGCGCGACGTATCGACGGCCCTGGTTCAGCCAGGCGCCCTGCGCGCCACGATCGAGGTCGAGGGCTACCTGCCGCAGGTGCTCGACGCCGCCATCGATCTCTCACGGCGCCAGTTGCCCGGCGGCACCGCGGCCGGCGCCACCAGCCTCACGATCAGCCCGCCCGAGCCGGCGGCGCGGCCGCAGTTCCAGCCCGGCCGCGGCGTGATGATTGAGCGCGAGCTGCCCACCAGCCCGGAGCAGTTCACGCTGCACGCCGATCCGGCCGTGGCGCCGGGGACGAACCAGGTGCCGCTCGTCGATGCCGTCGCCGCCGCGCGTGCGCCCAATGCCCGTGTCGCGGGCGTGCCGGTGCTGCTGGACGATCAGCGCCTGCACCGCGCCCAGCCATCGGTGATCCGCGGCCGCGCGATGCGGCAGCCCGCCGTGGGCGGCGCGGTGATCGCCGCGCCCGGCGCACGCATCGGCATCCGCGGCGTCTGGTGGACCACCGCGGAGGTGGTGGCCAGCAGCGTGCCGCCGCATCCGGCGCGCATCGTCAGCTTCTCCGCGCCGCTGGCCTTCCCGCATGCGAACAACACTGTGCTGGAGCAGGTGACGCTGCTACCCGATGGCATCATCCGCAGCACGCGCATGGCAGCGCCGGCCGGTGCCACCACGCTCGCCGTCCACCCCTGGACCAGCCTGAAGCCAGGCGGCGGCGACGTGCTGCAGATCGAGGCCGACAACTGCCACGAGCGCGAGCTGCTGGTCACCGACGGCTTCGACAACACCATCGATGCACGCCGGCCGGCACAGCTGCGCCTGAAGACACCGCTGGCCTTCCCGCACGCGGCATCGGCGCCCGTCGTGTGCGCAGGGCTGAACATCACCGCCCTGGGCAGTCTTGAACGCGAGGCGGTCGCAGGCGATCGGGTGCTGTTCTCCACCACGCTGAGCGGCGTGCTCACGCAAGACCTGTTTCGCGTCGGCGGCGCCGCAGCGGATGCGGAGCTGCGCTTCGTGAGCTGCGTGCCGATCTTCGATGGCGTCGCTTACGGGCACGAGACCAGCCTCGAATCCGACGGCAGCTTCGTCCTGCCGCCGATCGCCCGGATCGCCCAGGCGCAGTTCGTCGTCGCCCACGCGGGCCACCCGGCCCAGCTCCCGATCGAATTCGTGCCCGAGCCTGGGGACGCACGCACGCTCCAGGTCCTGATCACGCCGTAACCGAAGCCCCAGTGCCTTCAACAAGGAGAGACCGCGATGCCTGAATACCTTGCCCCAGCGGTGTACGTCGAGGAGGTCGACACCGGATCGAAGCCGATCGAAGGCGTCAGCACCAGCACCTGCGGCGTGGTCGGCGTGACCGAGCGCGGCCCGGCCAACGTGCCGATCCTCGTGACCAGCTACGGCGAATACCGCCGCTGGTTCGGCGAGGCGCTGAGCCAGGATCTGTACCAGGAGCACCGCTTCCTGCCGCACGCGGTGGAAGGCTTCTTCACCAACGGCGGCAAGCGGATCTACGTGACGCGCGTGGTCGCTGCGGCGGCCGCGCCGGCCGAGACGCACCTGCTCGCCGTGGACCCGGCCGCACCGACGGCGACGCAGCTGGCCCTCGGCGCCGCGGTGAACGACACCACGGTGCTGGTGCTGGACGGTACCGGCCTGGCGCCGCCCGCAACGGTGCAGATCGGCGCTGGCGTCGGCGCCGAGTTTCCCGACGTCGGCGCCGCACCGGCGCCCGGCAACGTGCTGGCTCTGGACCTGCCGCTGGCGTTCGCCCATGCGGCGGCGGTGCCGAACGGCGTGGAGGCGATCCCCATTCCCGTGCCCGCGGTGGCGCCCAACGACTACATCGCCACGCTGGCCGACCCGGCCGCGGCCGGCGATGCCGCCGTGGTGGCCGGCGGCATCGTCGCCACTACGGCGCTGGCCGCTGGCGACCTGCTCGCCATCGACAGCGGCGGCAGTCTCGAATACGCCGTCGTCTCCGGGCCGGCCGTGGGCAACACGGTCCCGCTGAGCACCGGCCTGCAGTTCGACCACGCGAGCGGCGCCACTCTCACGCGCGTTGCCTCGCCGGCGGCGGCCACGCAGACGCAACTGCTGGCCGCGAGCACGCCCGGCGCCACGCTCGTCCGCCTGCAGGCGACGGCGGGCTTCGTCGCGGGCGGCCTGGTCCGCTTCAACGATGCCAACCCGGCCCATCTCGAGATCCGCCGCATCGGCGCGCTGG
>FSVW01003595.1_pt1 | contig 16594 bp, 10 predicted proteins | sample 1637551 | NCBI WGS metagenome assembly FSVW01 (sample SAMEA3914814, study PRJEB12502) | metagenome | biome: forest; material: soil | place: USA | collected 2011-09-16 | depth 0.1 m | reverse complement strand
GTGTCGAACTCGTCGACCAGCAGCACGGCCGGGCGCTGCGCGGCAGCGAAGGCGTCGAAGACATCCTGCAGATCGTAGAGATCCAGCTGGCCATCGGAAATCCGCGCCGTCGCGACCTTCAGCGCCTCATCGATCTTCGGGTCCGCCGCGACCAGCTCCTTCGCGCCGGCGGCCGCCTTCAGTTCACGGAACACCTGCTTCCAGAACTGGATCGGCGTGGACGTTGCGGCGCTCAACGGCGCGGCATCGATGTAGACGCGGATCATCCGCTGCGCGCTGCCGAGCACCTCGTCGGCCTGCGGGCTGGCGAGGTAGCCCAGCAGCGAGGTCTTGCCGCTGCGCGGGCCGCCGACCAGCTCGCTGCTGAGCATCTCGGCCTGGCGCAGCCGGCCGCAGACCGGGTCCAGCAGTGCGCGGCGGCCGAGGAAGCGCTGCGGGGCCAGCGGTGCATCGACGGCGGGGAGCTGGTCCAGCGCGGGAATGCTCATGGCTTTTTCTCCTCATCGGCCTTCTCGGTACGGCGGGCATAACGCTGAAGCACAGCGGCAAGGTTCAGCGCCATGTCGGCCAGCGGACGCTGTTCCTTCCTGCGGGAATTCTTCGTTGCCGGCGCGCTCAGCTCGGGCGGCTCCTTCGGTTGCGGCAGCAACTGGTCGGATACGAAGGCGCCGATGAAGAAGCCTGCAAAACTGCAGATCACCAGGTTGATGCCGAAACCCGCCGCAATGAGCGTGAGCCCGGCCATGCCCAGCGCCACCAACGCAAGCCGCGCATCGCGCCCGGGCACGTAGACCCGGTCGACCAGCGGCACCGCGCCGACGCTGGCTGCCACCAGCGCGCGCCGCAGCCAAAGCAATGCCTGTTCCGGCACCCAGTGCGCGTTGGCCACGCCGTCGATCGAAAGCAGGCCCGCCAGCACGAAGCCGAGCAACATGACCATCACGGCGATGCCGTCCGCGCGCCGCCTCGGCGCCTGGGCCACCAGGGCGGCTTTTGCAGCATCGGCATTGAGCTGGTCTCCCAGCACGCGGAAGATCCTCTCGGCTTCGTCCAGGCGCCTGGGCATCTGCAGCCGCGCCCCAGCCAGGCGGATGAGCTGGCGGCGCGCTTGCGAAACGGCGGCGCCCTCGGGGTCGAGTTCCCGGATGCGCGTGAAGGCCTTTACCAGCGCCGAGTCGTCATGCCCGCTGCGCTCGATCTTCTCCGCCAGCGCCGCCAGCAGCGCCGTGCGCGGCCCGGCCGGATCGAGATCCTGAGCGCGCTCGAAGGCTTCGATCGCGCGGTCCAAGTCGCCTTCCTCGTCGCGCTGGCGGAACAGCGCACCGAGGCTCAGGAAGCCTTCGATCAGCGCTGGGTTCGCGGCCACCGTCTCCTCGAACAGGCCGATAGCCTCGTCGGTGGCGCCGCTCTCCTGGCTTGCCACCGCCAGCTCGTAGAGCCGCCAGGCACGCGGGTTCGCGAGCCGCGCCTGCGCCTCCAGCGCGACCAGCGGACGGTTCGCATGGATCCAGGCGCCGACCAGCGGCACGGCAAAGGTGTAGCCCTCGGCCGTGCCGTCCACCACGTCCCAGTTCGCCAGCTTCTCGGGCGCCATGCGCAGCTGCACCGCGTCAATCGGTGCGCCCTTGCGAAACAGGCGCTTCTCGATCTCGGCCATGCCCGGCGTAGCGCCGGGATGCTCGCCCTGCAGCTCGGCCAGCGCGGCAAGGAACAGGCGATGGGCCGGCACGTCCAGCCCGTCGTAGATCCAGTTGAGGCCGCTGGTGCCGTATTCGATGGCCGGCGCGAGCGCGGCCTGCACGTCCGGCCCACCCACGCTAACGGGCAGGCTCGACGCATGCCTCACCCGGCGCTGCCACAGCACGTTGCACAGCAGCTGGGTGCAATACGGATGACCGGCTGCGAGCGAATACAAGGCGGCCAGCGATGGTTCGTCGAAGGCCAGCTTGCCCGCGCCGAGCTCCACCGCCAGCGCGTCGGACTGCGGCCGCGTCAGCCGCGCCAGCCGGTGCTGGACGGCGCCGCGCAGGATCGTGCCGACAAAGGCTTCGGACAGCTCACTGACCTTGCGGCCGATCACCATCACCACGCCCAGCTGCGGCATCGCCTCGATCATCCGCGCCAGGTAGCCGAGGAAGGCCGAAGCCGCGGCGTTCGTCGCCATGCCCACGTCGATCACATCGAATTCATCGAACAGCAGGACCAGCCGCCGCGGCGAGCCGAGTGCGGCGCAGGCCTGGTCGAGGAAGCCGAGGAAGCTCTCCGCATCGATGCTGTCGCGGGCGGGCCGCGGCAGGCCGCAGCGCGGCGCGATCTCGCGAGCCAGGCCGTAGAGCACCACCTCCAGCGGCAGCGCAGCCTGGCCTTGCAGGTCAAAGAAGACACTGACGGTGCCGGCAGGCAGGTGGCGCGGCAGCTGGCGCAGCACCGAGGACTTGCCGATGCGGCGCTGACCGTAGAGCAGAACCGGCGCTCGCTGCACCGATTGCAGCGACTGCAGGACGAAGTCGAAGACGTCCTCGCGGCCGAAGAAGCCGACGCCGCGCGGGTCGCCCAGCGAACCGCCGACGCTGTAGGGATTCAGCAGCTCTTCATCGCGAATCTCTGCTTCACTCATCGGCTTCGCTCATCCGCTATGCCCGCGGGCGCAGCCATTCGTCTTCGTCAGCGCTTGGGAACATCGCGGTCGGCTCTCCTGATCGCCAGCTTGGAATGCTAACTTCGGATTCGATCGCATGGTGAAAATCAGGAACACCGCGACTTCCAACGCCTTTCCGTTCGCGCGACACTGTCCGTTGCCCTTGCCGAAGCATCGATCCGAAGCCAGCTGAAACGAAGACATGACCTCTGTGCACCCCACCCACCCGACTCACTCCTCCCACGCGTTCATCCAGGCTCGCGACCTGCTGCTGTCCCTGCGCGAAGACTATGACGCCGCGGTCCGCGACTTCCGCTGGCCCCAGCTCGACCGCTTCAACTGGGCGCTCGATTACTTCGATCCGATGGCCGACGGCAACGGTGCGCCGGCGCTGTGGATCCTGGAGGAAGACGGCCGCGAGCTCAAGCTCAGCTTCGACACGCTGCGCCGCAGCTCCAACGCCGTGGCCAACCATCTGCGCGGCCTGGGCGTGCAGCGCGGCCACCGCGTGCTGCTGATGATGGGCAATCAGCGCGAGCTGTGGGACACGATGCTGGCCTGCTGCAAGCTCGGCGCGGTGGTCGTGCCGGCCACGCCGCTGCTGACGCGCGACGACCTGCTCGACCGCTTCGAACGCGGCGGCGTCAAGCATGTGATCGTGCATGAGGCGCAGACCGCCAAGTTCGCCGACCTGCCCGGCGACTACACCCGCATCGCCACCGGTATCGTTGCTGAAAATGCACCGCTCGGCTGGCTGCCTTTCGACGCCGGCTATGCCGCTTCAGAAGACTTCTCGCCCGAAGGCGAAACGCTCGCCACCGATCCACTGCTGCTGTACTTCACCTCCGGCACCACGGCCAAGCCCAAGCTGGTGATCCACACGCAGCAGAGCTATCCGGTCGGCCACCTATCCACGCTGTACTGGCTGGGCCTGCGGCCCGGCGATGTCCACCTGAACATTTCCTCGCCCGGCTGGGCCAAGCATGCCTGGAGCTGCTTCTTCGCGCCCTGGAATGCGGAGGCCTGCATCTTCATCTTCAACCAGGCCCGCTTCAGCGCGAGCGCCTTGCTGGAGACGCTGGCGACCCGTCCGGTTTCATCGTTATGCGCGCCGCCGACCGTGTGGCGCATGCTGATCCAGGAGAAGCTCGCCGAGTACGCGCCGCGCCTGTCGCTGCGCGAATTGATCGGCGCTGGCGAACCGCTGAATCCTGAAGTCATCGACCAGGTGCAGGCCGCCTGGGGCCTGGTGATCCGCGACGGCTTCGGCCAGACCGAGACCACTGCGCAGATCGGCAACTCGCCCGGCCAGCCGCTGGTGCCAGGCTCGATGGGCCGGCCCTTGCCGGGCTACGAGATCGCGCTGCTGGATGCGGATGGAAATCCGGCCGAGGAGGGCGAGATCTCCATTCGACTGAACCCTGCGCCGGTGCCGCTGACTCCCGGATACGAAGGCGACGAGGCACGCACCGTGGCATCGATGCAGGGGGGCTGGTACCGCACCGGCGACGTGGCGCTGCGCGACGCCAGCGGCTACATCACCTACGTCGGCCGGGCCGACGATGTGTTCAAGTCTTCCGACTACCGCATCAGCCCGTTCGAGCTGGAGAGCGTGCTGATCGAGCATCCGGCGGTGGCCGAAGCCGCGATCGTGCCCAGCCCCGATCCGCTGCGCCTGTCGGTGCCCAAGGCCTTCATCAGCCTGCGCGCCGGACATGCGCCGGACGCTGACATGGCGGCGGCGATCTTCGCCTTCGTGCGCGAACGCCTGGCGCCATACAAGCGCATCCGCAAGATCGAGTTCGCCGAGCTGCCCAAGACCATCTCCGGCAAGATCCGCCGCGTGCAGCTGCGCGAACAGGAGAAGCGTGCGGTGGCTGCGGGGCAGCAGCCGGCGGGGGAGTTCCGCGAACAACAGCCGTAGGCGGCAAGCAAGCCGAAGGTCGCCGGATCGTACAGACTCACTGCCGTTCACTGCCCCGCCGGCGGCTCCCACAACTCGACCTTGTTGCCCTCGGGATCGATGACCCAGCCGAACTTGCCGTATTCGGAATCGTCGATCTTGTCGACGACGTTGCAGCCTTCGTCCCGAAGGGCCTGCAGCAGTGCCGCGAGGTCTGCGACGCGGTAGTTGACCATGAAGCTCGCCGTGCTGGGCGCGAACTGGTCGCTGCCGGCTGAGGCGATCGACCACGCCGTCGTGCCGCCCACCGGCTTGCCGTCGCCATCGCTCCAGTCGAATGCGGCGCCGCCCCAGGGCTTCACGTCGATGCCGAGGTGCGTCCTGTACCAGGCCTGCAAGGCAACCGGATCCTGCGCCTTGAAGAAGATTCCGCCGATGCCGGTGACTCGTTTCATGTCCGTCCTCTCGTCGTTGCAAGGCGTCCAGCCTAGCGCTTTGCGGCCTGCCGTGCTGCAAGGAACACGGATTGCCCGGCCGTTCAACGGCGTCAACGATGCCGATGAAGCCTGGATGGTCAATCAATACGAAATGCTCCTGCGCCTTGTGCTGGCCGTCCTGCTGGGCGGCGTGATCGGGCTCGAACGCGAGCGCCTGCAGTGGGCCGCCGGGCTGCGGACGCACATCCTGGTCTGTGTCGGCGCGACGCTGTTCATGATCGTCTCCAGCTTTGGCTTCGCGGAGCCCTTGCTGCGGCAGAACGTGATGCTCGACCCTTCGCGCGTCGCGGCCCAGGTCGTCAGCGGCATTGGCTTCCTCGGCGCCGGAACGATCCTCTTTCGCCGGGACAAGATCCGCGGCCTGACCACGGCGGCGAGCCTGTGGACCGTCGCGGCCATCGGGCTGGCGGTGGGCGGCGGGCTCTACACGACGGCGATCGGCGGCACGCTGATCATCTTCGGCGTGCTGGCCGGTTTGAAGCCGCTGGAGCGGCGCTTCTTCGGTGCAGCGAACGAGGCGCGCCTGGTCATCACGGTCGAGCAGAACATTGCGTCGCTGGCTTCCATCGAGGCCGAGCTGACCACCGCGGGGTACGCCATTCGCAGCCTTTCGATCTCATCCTCGCCCAAGCGCAACGAGGACGAAATCACGGTACTGATCCGGCCGGGGAATTCCGGCACCTTGAGCGGGATGCTGGAGCGGCTCAAGCAGATGCCCGGGGTGCTCTCGGCGGCGTTGTCGAGATGAGGGAAAGGCGAGGGGCCTGCCGAGTTCAGCGCGCGCTTGCCAGCCATCGCCTCAGCCCCCAGGTGCCCGCCCCGAGCAGCGCCACGATCACCCCGATCAGCAACCAGCGCTGCGGCCCCGGGTTCAGCAAGGCGTCAAGTATCTGATCGGTGAATAAAGCGATCAGCACGATGCCGGGCAGCATGCCGATGGCGGAGCCGAGCAGCATGTCGCGGCGGCGCAGGTGGGTGGTGCCGGCCACCATATTGGCGATGGCAAAAGGCGCGGCGGGCACCAGGCGCAGCGCGATGACGGCAACCAGGCCGCGGCGCTCCAGGCTTTCGCTGATGCGCATCAGCTTCGGGCCGGCCATGCGCAGCAGCGCCGCGTGGCCGAGGCTGCGGCCCAAGGTCTGGCTGATGAGGGCCGAGATCAGCGCGCTGGCGATCAGGCAGGCGCTGCCCAGCCATGGGCCCAGCGCCACCTGGCTGACCAGCGTCAGCAGGCCCAGCGGCATCGCCAGGCTCAAGGCAAGGGTCAGGCCCAGCACTGCGCCCCAGGGTCCGACCGCGTCGCCGGTCTCGTGGAGGGTGTCGATCAGCCGGTCGGGCGTGAGCCACTCGTGCAGCGGCGACCACTGCCAGGTGGCGGTCAGGCCCAGCAGGATCAGCAACACACAGGCGAGGCCGATCAGGCGGCGGCGCAGTGCGGGGTCAGGTCTTGCCAATGGATGTTCTGCTCCGCAATTCGTTCTTCGGGATCAGCTCTTTTCGCCCGTGATGGTCGCCCGGGCCAATGTGAACTGCTGGATTGTCCGTGCCAGTTCGCCCACCCGCGCGGCCTCGAACATCGAGCCGTGCAGGCCGCTGACCTCGGCCGTCTGCAACTGCGGAATCAACTGGCGCCAGGCGCGGAAGAAGAGGCTGCCCCAGCCGTTCAGCCCGCTGGACTTCACCAGCAGGGTCGGCCCGCTGAGGCCGGCGCAGCGGTAGCCGCGCAGCGCCATCACCTGGGCGACGAGGCCGGGGTCGCTGAACATCGCACCGAGCCGCCGGCCGTTCATGCTCAGGTCCTCGACATGCAGCCGGTGCACCAGCCAGCCGAGCGTGCGCCAGGAGCTGGTGCCGCCGAGCACGGCATCGGGGTGGATGGTGTCCAGCAGCAGCAGGCCCAGAGGCGGCTGGCCGCGCTGCTGCAGCACGCGCGCGGTTTCGAGCGCGGCCACGCCGGCCACCGAGAAGCCGGCCAGCCAGCCCGAGGGCAGCCCGCGCGCGGCGATGCTGTCGGCATAGCGCTCGGCCAGCTCCTGCGGCGTGCGCGGCAGCTTCTCGCGCGGCGGCTGCAGCATGTGCACGTCGAGCAGGCCGTGCAGCGCGCGGGCCAGGGTCTGAAAGCGCAGCACGTCGCCGTAGCCCGAGGCGGCGATATAGAGCGGCGTGCTTGCGCTGCTGCCCGCGCTGAGCGCCTGGATCACGCCGGCCAGCGGCTGCGGGCGGGCCAGCGCCTGGGCCAGCTCCTCGATCGTCGGATGCTGGCTGATCAGCTGCAGCGAGAGGCTGCGGCCAAGCCGCTCCTCCATCGCGCCGAGGATCTCCAGCGCGGCCAGCGAGTCGCCGCCGAGGTCGAAGAAATTGTCTTGCGGGCCGATCGCGACCTTGCGGTTCAACGCCTGCTGCCAGAGCGAACGCAACTGTTCCTCCAGCGTATTGAGCACCCCGCGTGGCGGGCTCGCGTTCAGCGGCAAGGCCTGCGGCGCGGGCAACGCGCGGGCGTCGATCTTGCCGGTCGCGGTCAGCGGCAGCGCGGCCAGCAGGCTGATGCTGGCCGGCAGCATGTAGTCGGGCAGGCGATCGCGCAGCGCGGTCAGCAAGGTAGCACTGGTCAGTGCAGGCTGGCCGTCAGGGGCGATCCAGGCATGCAGGCGAGGCACGCCGTCGCGTTCGATCTTCTGCACGAAGGCCTGTTCGACGCCGGGCACGGCCAGGCAGGCCAGCTCGATGTCGCCGGGCTCGATGCGGTAGCCGCGCAGCTTGATCTGACGGTCGGCCCGGCCGCCGAAATGCAGCAGGCCCTGCGCGTCGAGCCAGCCGCGGTCGCCGGTGCGATACATGCGGCCGCCGGGGAGGAAGGGATCCGACAGGAACTGCTCGCGGTCCAGCTCCGGCCGGCCCAGATAGCCGCGAGCCAGCGCGCCGCCGCCGATGTAGATCTCGCCGCTGACGCCGAAAGGCAGCGAGCGCAGCGCCGCGTCCAGCACGTAGATGCGCGTGTCGTCGATCGGGCGGCCCAGCGGCAGGGCCGCGTTCGTCGCACTGGGCACGCAGGGCCAGGCGGTGGCGAAGATCGCGGCCTCGGTCGGGCCATAGACGTTGTAGAGCCGCGCGCCGGTCTCGGCGATGAAGCGGTTGGCCAGCTCGGGTGGCAGCACCTCGCCGCCGCAGCAGGCTACGCGCAGCTTCAGGCCCTCGCGGCCCTGGATGCCGCTGAGGAGGCCGGCCACCGTCGACGGCACCAGCGCGCAGAAGGTGGCGCCGTGGCGGAGGATGAATTCGGCCAGGCGCCGCGGATGCAGGCGGCCGGGCGGCGGCAGCGCGACGCTGGCGCCGACCGTCAGCGGCAGGAGCAGCTCGATCAGCGCGGGATCGAAGCTTGGCTGCGTCGTCTGAGCGGCGCGGTCGTTGGAGTCGATACCCCAGGCGCGCGCCAGCCAGGCCAGGCGCCGCGAGAGGCTCGCATGCGGCATGAGCACGCCCTTGGCGCCGCCCGTCGAGCCCGAGGTGTAGAGCACGTAGGCCAGCTCGTGCGGGCCGGCGTGGCGCCAGGCCGGGTGCAGCGGCACATGCGCAGGAGGCTCGGCCAGCTGCATCGGCCTGACGCGCAAAGTCAGCGGATGCAGCTCGTTCAGCGCGCTGTCGCTGACGTAGGGCAGCATCAGCGCCAGCGCGCCGCTGTCCTGGAGGATCTCGCGCAGCCGCGCCGGCGGCATCTCGGGGTTCAATGGCAGGAAAGCCGCGCCGGCCTTGGCGATCGCCAGCAGCGCCACCACCAGCTCGGGCGAACGCGGCAGCGCGGTGGCGACGATGCGCTCGGGCGCCGCGCCAGCCGCATGCAGGGCCATCGCGAGGCGATCGGCCCGCTGGTTGAGTTCCGCATAGTTGAGGCTGCCCTCGTCCCACACCAAGGCCGTGGCTTGCGGACGCAGCGCGGCCTGCTGCTCGAACTGCTCGATGAACGACGGCGGCGCCGCGCGTTGCGCGACGTCCTTGTGCAGGCCGTTGATCAGCGCCGAGGCCTCCGCGGGCGGCATGATGCTCAGCTCGCTCAAATGACGCTCGGGCGGGCCCATCACCAACTGCTGCGCGGTCCACCACAGACGTTGCGCCAGCAGCGCGGTTTCGTCAGCACTGAAGCAGGCTGCGCTGGCCTCGACGACCAGCGCCGGATCGCGGCTGCCGTCCGCATCGCCGGCCGCGAACTCGCAAACGGTGATCGCCAGCGGATAGCGCGCCCAGCCGTTGAACAGCTGGTAGGGCTCGGTCAGTCGGGCCTCGCCATAATGCAGGCCGTAGTCCTGGCGCTCGAAGGAGATCATGACCTCCAGCAGGCTGTCTCGCCCCAGGCGCATCAGCCGCAGTTGGCGGCCCAGTTCGCTCAAGGGATAACGGGCATGGCGCAGGCCTTCCTGCAACCGGTGGGCAACGTGCGCCAGCAGCTCGCCGGCGCTCATCTCCTCGCTGAGCGCCAGGCGCAGCGGCATCACGCCGACGAACATGCCCAGCGTCTGCTTGAAGCGCGGGCCCAGGCGGTTCAGGCAGGGGACGCCGATCAACAGCTCCTGCCTGCCGGAACTGCGTGAGAGATAGAGCGCCAGGCCGGCCAGGAAGCAGATGAAGGGCGTGAGCCCGCGCTCGGCCGCCGCGGCGCTCAGTTGCGCATAACGACCGTGTTCGACGGCATGGCTGACGAGATGGGCAGCCGGCAGGCCGCCATGCGCGGCTGCGCCATGGTGGCGCCGTTCGATCACCGGCTCCGGCAGCGGTTCGAGCTGGCGCAGCCAGTATTCGCCATCGCGGGTGAAGCCGGGCGAGGCGTGGTACTTGCGGCTCTCCTCGATGAACTGCAGATACGAGGCGCCGCGCGGCGGAGGCGCCTCGCCGCGGCGCAAGGCGTTGTAGTGCTCGGCCCAGCGCTTGAGCACCAGCGTCGTGCCCCAGCCGTCCATGATCGTGTGGTGGAACAGGATCGTCACGCCGTGCAGTTCGGGGCCGCCGTGCAGTAGCGCGAAGCGCCAGGGCGGCGTCACGCTGCCGTGGCCTAACTCGTATTCCGAGCGGATGCGTTGCGAGCCCCATTCGCGCATCGCGTGGCGCGGATGGGGGAAGTGGCTGAGGTCGGCCTCTTCCAGCACCGGCTCGTATTGCGCCAGCAGCACCTGGCTGCCGTCGGCCTGTGGCAGCAGGCGTAAGGCCTCGGATTCGTTCACCAGCGCCCGCAAGGCGCGACGGAACAGTGGCCGGTCCAGCTGGCCGACCAGGAAACAGCCGCCGCCGATATTCAGGTGCGCGCTGCCGGGCCAGGCGCAGTGGTCCAGCCAGACCTCGCGCTGGCTCATCGCCAGCGGCAAGGTGCCGGGCGCGGCCTCGACGCGGCTCAGTTCGAGCTCGTCGTCTTCAACTGATGGTCCCATGTCACGATCTTTTCCATCGCGTAGCGGTAGCCTACTTCGGCGATTTCGGCACCGCAGTGGTAGGCCATGAGGGGAAAGTTGCCAACTGGCGGCTCGAAATAATGGTCGGCCTGCGCGATCGTGCGCGGGCGCTGGTTGAGGCTGCCAACGTGGCTGGCGCTGTAGAGGATGCCGGCGATGCTCGGCGACTCCGGCGCGCTGGCCATGAACTTGCGCTTGAGCGTGGTCATCGGTGTGATGCGGCTGAGGCTTGGATGGGCGCGCAGGTTCTCGGGCACGTCCACGTCCACCGCGATGATGGTGCCGTTGCCACGCCGTCGTTCCAACGGTGTACCCAAGCGCAGCCGCATCGGCTGGACCGGCACGTTCTCGAGGATCGCGCCGTCGACCATCAGGTCGCCGTCGATCACCACCGGCGGGAACAGGCCGGCCGGCGAATTGCTGGCCAGCACCGCGCGCCACAGCGGACCCTGCGCCTGCGCGGTGGTGCAGCCGCGGCTCAGGTTGCAGGCGGCCGCGAAGTAGGGGCGCCAGAGCTGTTCGATCAGGCGGTCGCCGAACATGCGCTGCAGGTCGCGTTCGACCCGCCGGCCGGCGACGATCGAGACGAGCGGGATCGTCAGCCATTCGCCGCCGCTGGCGAAGCGAACCGTCTGCGACAGTATTTGCTCCAGCGGATGGTCGCAGGCCAGTTGCGCGCCGATCAGCGCGCCCATGCTGTTGCCGCCGATCAGGTCGACCGGTACCTTCGCTTCGGCCAGGGCACGCAACACTCCCAGGTGCGCGAAGCCGCGCGCGCCGCCGCCGCCCAGCACCACGCCGACGGCATTGCCGGTGAGGAAGCGGGCCAGGTGCTCGGCATCGTGGCGCCGGCCGGCGCGCAAGGGGTAGATGCGTTCCAGGTCGCGGCCTTCGGCCCAAGGCAGCGGCGAGACCGGCATCGAGGCGCCGCCGCCGTGCATCAGCACCAGGTGCTTGCGCTTGAGCGCGTAGCCGGGCACGCCCTGCAGTTGTCGCTCCAGCGGTGTCAGTGCAGGTAACGCATCAGCTGAACTGACAAAGACGACCTGGTCGGCCTGGCGGATCGCAAAGCGTGCCCAGGCGTCATCGGCCACGCCAGCTTCGAACACGAGCACCGCATAGCGGTCTTCGAGCTGTTCGCGGTCTGGCCCGTCGGGTTCGGCGTCCATGCCTCGCAGCAACTGCTGGCCGGCCGGTAAATCGCTGCGGAGGTGGCCGACCTGCTGGCCGCGGGGACCGGCCAGACCTTGCAGCGCCGTCACCAGCGCCGGGGCCAGGACATCCGCGCCGGCACGGGCGTCCAGGGGCACGACGGCGATCGTTTGCGCCAGGTATTTCTCCTGGACCTCGCTGCCCAAGCGCAACTGGTCGTGCACGGCTTTGAGGAAGACGCGGTTCAACTCGATCGGATGGCGCAGCAGCAGCGCTTCGTAGTCGGCGCGGCCGAGGACTGCCAGGGTCGAGTCGCGCACCGCGGTGACGTCTTGCGAACGCGGCTGCTGCAGGATCATCGCCAGCTCGCCGATGCTCTGGCCGGGATGGATCTGGTTGTAGACGAGGAGCCTGCCGTCGCGCCCGCGACGCGACACGCGCAGGCCCCCGCTGATGACGAAGATCGTGCTGTCGGCGCTTTCGCCTTCGCGGAACACCGGTTCGCCGCTCTCGACCTGGCGCCACTGCACGGCATGAGCCAGTTCGTCGATCACCTCGGCGCGGAGCGAGCCGAACACCGCGCTGGCGCGCAAGGCCTCGACCATGCGTGCGCGAGTCCGTTGCTGAGGCAGATCCATTCGGCGCAGTCTACGGGGACTCCGCTGAATTTGGGGGTTCGGGAAAACTGCCGCTCGATATGGGCGTTACTTATCGACGAATCGCAACAGATGCGATCACGCACTCTAGGCGCAAAGCCCGCCGCGCCGCCGCTTACGGTCTCTTTAATCGGGTGCCTGCAGCCAGAGCAGGGCGAACCAGTTCCGTTCGTCCTTCCACACCGGCCCGGCGCCGAAGCCCACCTGGGCAGCCAGGCGCTGGAAACCCTCGACGCTGTACTTGTGCGAGTTTTCCGTATGCAGCGTCTCGCCTGCGGCGAATTCGTAGCGGGTGCCGCCGAGATTAAGCACCTGCGCGCGGCGGCTTTGCAGGTGCATCTCTATGCGCTGAAATGGAGAGTTATAGAAGGCGCTGTGGCTGAAGCCGTCGGGCTCGAACTCGGCGCCCAGCTCGCGCCGTGCACGCTCCAGCAGGTTCAGGTTGAAAGCGGCGGTGACGCCGGCAGCGTCGTTGTAGGCGGCATGCAGCACGGCCGGATCCTTGACCAGGTCGATGCCGATCAGCAGGCCGCCGCCGCGCAGTTCGTGTGCGGCCATGCGCAAGAAATCCTGCGCCTCGGCCGGCGAGAAGTTGCCGATGCTTGAGCCGGGGAAGAAGCCGACGCGCCGGCCTGGCTGCGAACCAGCCAGGCGCGCGGGCAGGTCATGCGGCTGGGTGAAGTCGGCCACCACCGGCGCGATGCGCAGCGCCGGGTAGCTCTGCTGCAGTTCGGCGCAGGCGGCTAGCAGGTGGACGCCGGAAATGTCCACCGGCACGAAGGCCTGCGGCTCGCGCAGATGGTCGAGCAGGTGCCGGACCTTGCGCAGAGCCCCGGCGCCGTACTCGACCAACTGCGCGTGGGCACCGATGCATTCGGCCATCTCGCCGCCGTACTGCTGCAGCAGTGCGAGTTCGGTCCGCGTCGGGTAGTACTCCGGCAACTCGCAGATCTGCTCGAACAGGCGCGAACCGATCTCGTCGTAGAAATACTTCGGCGAGATGCCGCGCGGGCTCGCGCTCAAGGCGGCGTGCAGGTCGGCGGCGAATTGCTGGCGGGGGCTGATGTGCTGGTTCATTTGCTTGTCCATTCCGGGATGGGTGTGTCTTTGTCTTCCGGGCCGAGCGCAGGGCCGCCCCGAGCCGGCCCGCCAAGGCGATGTGCTTGCCGCTTGGCTGGCCGGCGTACTCGCTGGACGAGGAGTTTCATCACTTGGCCAGACGCAGGCCGCTGAACTGCCAGCGTGTGGCTGGCGGGAAGAAGTTGCGATAGCTGGGGCGCGCGTGGCCTGGAGGCGTGGCCAGGCTGCCACCGCGGAGCACCAGTTGCCCGACCATGAACTTGCCGTTGTACTCACCGACGGCGCCGGCCATCGGCTTGAAGCCGGGATACGGGTGATAGGCGGAACGGGTCCATTGCCAGGCCTGGTCGCTGCGTTGGGCGAAGCCCGGCAATTGGCATGCCGCTTCCCATTCGAATTCGGTCGGCAGCCTTGCGCCGGCCCATTCAGCATAGGCGGCGGCCTCGTAGAAGCTCAACTGCATCACCGGCGCCTCGCGATCCAGCAGCTGTACGCCATCCAGGCCGAAGACCTGCCAGTGCTCAGCCGGCGCGCGCGGGTCACCGGGGGCGAGCCAGTAGGCCGGATGCTGCCAGCCCTGCGCCTGCGCGAGCGCCCAGCCGTCGGACAGCCACAGCGCAGCTCGCCGGTAGCCGCCATCGGCAATGAAGTCGGCAAACTCTCCGCACGTGACCAGGCGATTGGCGATCTCGAAGGCCGGCAGCAGGACCGTGTGGCGCGGTGATTCGTTGTCGAACGCGAAGGCCGGCCCGCGATGGCCGATGTCGACCTGGCCGCCCGGATGAGCCAGCCATTGCAAGGGCGGTGCATGCGCCGGCTGCGGGGGACGGGCGTCGTACGTCGGCAGCAGCGGATTGCAGGAGAAGGCATGCAGGATGTCGGTCAGCAGAAGTTCCTGGTGTTGCTGCTCGTGCTGCAAACCGAGTTCGACAAGGGTCAGGTCTTGCGCGGAGGCCGATGCCATGCCGCCCAGCAGGTCGAGCATCGCTGCGTCGACGTGGCGACGATAGGCCAGGATCTCGCTTAGCGCCGGCCGGCTCAGCAGGCCGCGCTGGGGCCGCGGATGGCGCGGGCCGAGCGTCTCGTAGTAGGAATTAAAGAGGTACTGGAACCGCGGGTTGAACGGCCGGTAGCCGGGCAGCTGCGCCTGCAGGATGAGGGTCTCGAAGAACCAGCTCGTGTGGGCCTGGTGCCATTTGGCCGGGCTGGCATCGGGCATCGATTGAAGCGCCTGGTCCTCGGGCGAGAGCGGCGCCGCCAGCGCCTCGGTTTGGGCACGTGTCGCGCGGTAGGCCCCGGCTAGGGACGAATGGGCGGCCTTGTTGTCAGCGGTTGGGCTCAAACTCATAGGTGCACGGTAGCGCAATTTGCTGCCACCGTGGTGTCACCAGGGGCAGCTTCCGTGCCTGCGCCGGGGTCTGGCCTTGCACGGCCTTGTTCGGCGTGCTTGGGCCCGGTGGGCCTTCAGCCGCGCGCTGCGTGCCGGCCCAGCCGCTGCAGCAGGGCGTGCACGGCCAGGCCGATGCTGATGCCGACCGCATCGGCCAGCAGATCCAGCCATTCGCCGTCGCGCTCCGGGATCTGCGACTGGATCAGCTCGATGGCGCCGCCGTAGGCCAGCATGGCGAGCGCCACTAACTTCCAAGATCGACGGGGCCACGCGAGCCTGGCCAGCAGCGTCAATGCAGCGAAGGCCGATGCGTGGTTGGCTTTGTCCCAGCCGAGGCTGGCGCCGCGCGGTGGGTGGGGCGTCAATGCCAGCCAGGTCACGGTCAGCCAGACCAGCGCGAAGCCGGCTATGCGCAGCGGAGCCCAGCGGGGGCTGAACAGGAGCGAGTCGAGAAATGGAGGCATCTTCATCATGAGGGCGCGATTATGGGCGGGAGCGCTGGCAGAGCGGGCGCATTGCGCGCGGCGCACGGTCGAGGAGGGTGATGACGAATGGCTGCGCCCATTGGCCTCGGCTACCCTTGCGCCCTCGCATCATTCCGCCCCTATACGCGATGAAAATCTCCCTCATCCTGGCCGCCGCGCTGACGCTACCCGCGTTCGCGCAGGATCCGGCTTCCGTCGACTCCGCCAACGTCCTGCTGAAACCCAGCCCGTTGCCGCTGCACTACCCGCCCTTCGACAAGATCCGCGACACCGACTTCGCGCCCGCGCTGGACCTGGGCATGGCCCGGGAGCTGGCGGAAGTCGCGGCGATTGCGGACAACCCGGCCGCGCCGAGCTTCGACAACACGATCGTCGCGCTGGAAAAATCCGGCGACCTGCTCGATCGCGCGAACACCGTGCTCTCCAGCCTGCTCGGTGCGGATTCCAACGAGGCTCGCCGGAAGGTGCAGGCCGACTACGCGACGAAGCTAGCCGCGCATCACGATGCGATCAGCCTGAATCCGAAACTTTTCGCGCGCATCGACGCGCTCTACCAGCGCCGCGACAAGCTCGGCCTGGAGCCCGATGCCGTTCGCCTGATCGAGCGCTACCGGCTGAACTTCGTCCGTGCCGGCGCGCAGCTAGACGAAGCGCAGAAGACGCAGATGAAGGCGATCAATGCCGAACTGGCATCGCTCTCCGCCAAGTTCACGACGCAAGTGCTGGCCGAGGTCAACGACTCGGCGGTGATCGTCCACAGCAAGGCAGAACTTGCCGGTTACTCGGAAGAGCAGATCAGCGCAGCCGCCGCCGCGGCCAAGGCCCGCAAGCTCGACGGCAAGTATCTGATCGCGCTGCTGAATACGACCGGCCAGCCGCCTCTGGCCCAGTTGGAGAACCGCGCGCTGCGCGAGCGCATCTTCAAGGCCTCGATTGCCCGAGGCAGCCGCGGCAACGAGTTCGACACCACCGGCGTCGTCTCCCGCACGATGGCGCTACGCGCCGAGCGCGCGCAGCTGCTGGGCTTCGCCACGTATGCCGACTTCTCGCTCAGCGACCAGACCGCCAAGGACAAGGAAACCGTCAACAAGCTGCTGCGGCAGCTGGCACCCGCCGCGGTGGCCACGGCGCGTCGTGAAGGCTCGGACATGCAGGCGGTGGTCGACGCCGCGCAGGCCGCCAAGAAGGAGCCGACCTTCAAGCTCGCCGCCTGGGATTGGGACTTCTACAGCGAGAAGCTGCGCGCCGAGAAGTACGGCTTCGACGAGTCCCAGCTCAAGCCCTATTTCGAGCTGAAGAACGTCCAGGAGCAGGGGGTGTTCTATGCAGCTAACCAGTTATATGGACTGACCTTCAAG
>FSVW01004112.1_pt1 | contig 16672 bp, 15 predicted proteins | sample 1637551 | NCBI WGS metagenome assembly FSVW01 (sample SAMEA3914814, study PRJEB12502) | metagenome | biome: forest; material: soil | place: USA | collected 2011-09-16 | depth 0.1 m | reverse complement strand
CGACATGAAGAAGGGCACCAGCGCCGACCAGACCCTGGCCGTGGTGGAGAAGTGCCGCGAGAACGGCGTGGTGCCCGAGCTGTCCTTCATGCTCGCGCCGCCGCAAGATCCGGAGGGCGAGACCGAGCGCACCTTCGAGTTCATCCGCCGCATCAAGCGCCTGCATCCGGCCACCGAGGTGATGCTGTACGTCAACACGCCGCTGCCGCCGCGCCGCCACGCGATCAACGGCATGAAGCCGATCAGCCTCGGCGCGCCGCTGGGCATGCAGTTTCCCGAGACCGCCGAGGCCTGGGCCGCACCCGAGTGGGTGGACTACTGGTGCCACAAGGACGCGCCCTGGGTCAGCGAGAAGCTGCGCCAGCGCATCAACGATTTCCGCGCCGTGCTGGGCTGCCGCTTCCCCACCGTCACCGACGTGCGCACGCCGGCCTGGCAGAAGACCGCGCTGCGCAGCTTCGCGTCCTGGCGCTACGGCCTGCGCCGTTATGACAAGCCCTGGGAGCTCGAGCTGCTGCGGCGCGCCGTGCGCCTGTGGGACCCGCAGCTCAAGGGCTTGTGAGCGCGATGGCCATCAGCGTCGCGCAGATCAGTTTCTTCAGTGACCCACGGGGCCGCGCGCCGGCGCAGCTGCTGCAGGACTGGCACACGGTGCCGATGCTGGCCGAGGCCGCCGCGCTGGGCGGCGCGCGCGTGTCCGTGATCCAGGCCAGCGCCCACACGGCGCGCTTCAGCCGCGGCGGCATCGACTACCACTTCCTGCCTTGCGAGCGCGAGCCCGCCGCACTGCAAGCGCTGCTTCAAACGCTGCAGCCCGAGGTCCTGCACGTGCAGGGCCTGGGCTTTGCGCGCGAGGTCCTGAGCCTCGCGGCCATGGCGCCGGGCTGCCCCATCGTGCTGCAGGACCGCGCCGACCGGCCGCAGCGCCGGCCCTGGGCCTGGCTGCTGCAGCGCCGGGCCTTGTCGGCGGCGCGCGGCCTGATGTTCAGCGCCGATGCGCAGGCCGAGTCCTTCCGCCGCCACCGCCTGATCCGCGCCGGCACGCGCATCTACGAGCTGCCGGGATCGAGCTGCAGCTTCGTGCCGCGCGACCCGGATGAAGCGCGCCGAACGACCGGCATCCACGGCGATCCCTGCCTGCTGTGGGTCGCGCATCTGGATCGCAACAAGGATCCGCTGACGGTGCTGGACGGCGTGGCGATGGCGGCTGAACGGCTGCCCGGCCTGCAGCTCTGGTGCTGCTTCGGCAATGCGCCCTTGCTCGACGCCGTGCAGGCCCGCATCGCCGGTGATCCGCGCCTGGCGGGCCGCGTGCATCTGCTCGGCGCGCTGCCGCATGCGCGTGTGGAGCTGCTGATGTCGGCCGCCGACTTTCTGGTGCAGGGCAGCCACCACGAGAGCACCGGCTACAGCCTGCTGGAGGCCCTGGCCTGCGGCCTGCCGCCGCTGGTGACCGACATTCCCTCGTTCCGCGCGCTGACGGGCGACGGCACCGCGGGTGCGCTGTGGTCGCCGGGCCGTCCCGAGACCCTGGCCGCGGCCCTGCTGCAACTCGCAAGCGAGCCGCGCGCCGCACAGCGCACCGCCGCGCGGGCCTGCTTCGAGGCGCGCGGCTCCGTCGAGGCGCTCGGCGCGAAGCTTGCCGCGGCCTATGCCGACCTGCTGGCATGAGCACGCTCGACACGCCGTGGAGCGGGCTGCGCGCGGCCTTCTTCATCAACCTGGGCTCGGCCATCGGCGGCAATCTGCTGCGCTTCGGCGTCTCCCTGGTGCTGGCCCGGCTGCTCGTGCCGGCCGAGCTGGGCCTGGTGGCGATCGCGCTGGCGCTGCTCGGCGTGGCCCAGATGCTGCGCGACCTGGGCGTCGGCAACTACCTGCAGCGCGAGGCCGAACTGAGCCCCGGGCGCTTCGCCAGCTGCTGGGGTTTCCTGATCGGCTCGACCGCGCTGCTGGGCCTGCTGCTGCTGGGCGCTTCAGGGCCGCTGGCCCGGCACTTCGGCCAGCCCGCGCTGCAGCCGCTGCTGGTCGTTCTGCTGCTCGGCTTTGCCCTGTCGCCCTTCAGCCTGGTGATGGCGGCGCTGATGCAGCGCGAGCTGGCCGCCGCGCGCATCGCCTACGTCTCGCGCCTGGGCGCGCTGGCCCATGCGCTGAGCGCGGTGGGCCTGGCGGCGGCGGGCTTCGGGGCCATGAGCCTGGCCTGGGCCTATGTCGTCAACATCCTCGTCTGCTCCTGCGCCTACTGGCCGATGCGGCCGATGCGGCCGGACGGCTTCGCATGGAAACCCTCCGCGCAAGGCTGGCGGCCGCTGCTGCGCTTTGGCGCCGGCACGCTGCTGGTGAACGGCCTGGCCAGCGTCAACAACGCGCTGCCCGACCTGCTGCTCGGGCGCCTGGGCACGGCGGCCCAGGTGGGCCTGATGGGGCGGGCCAATGCGGTGGTCAATCTCTTCAATGCCATGCTCGGCAATGCCGCGAATTTCGGCGCCCTGCGCAGCCTGGCCGAGCTGCACCACCGCCGCGCCGCGCTCGCCCCGCTGCTGCTGCGAGCCACGGCCTTGCTGACCGGCGCGGGCTGGCCGGTGCTGGCCCTGATCGCGCTGTTCAAGCAGGAGGTCGTGCGCCTGCTCTACGGGCCGGCCTGGCTGGGCGGCGCGCCGGCCGTGCTGCCGCTGGCGGCGGCGGCGGCGCTGGGCCTGCTCTTCAACTACACGGGCGCGGCACTCGCCGCCATCGGCCGGCCACAGCTGGCCGCGCTGCCGCTGGCCATCACCCTGCTGGCGCGCCTGGGCCTGGTGGCCTGCTTCTTCGATGGCGAAGGGCTCAGCAGCTTTGCCTGGGCCCTGCTGGGCGCGGCGCTGGCTGCGCTGCCGCTGCAGGTGTGGCTGCTGCTGCGCACGCTGGAGCTCGGTGCCGCCGCGCTGCTGGCCTGCGTGCTGCGCAGCCTGCTGCCCAGCCTGGCCGCGCTGGCCGTGGCCGCCTTGCTGCGGCCGATCTCGGTGCCGCTCGCCCTGCTTGCCGCGGGCCCGGCCTGGTGGCTGGCCCTGCACGCCGTGCGCCACGAGCTGCGGGCCGAACTGCTCGATCAGCTGCTGCCGCGCCTGCGCAGCACGATCAGAAAATGATCGCCCAGATTGCGCAACAGCGGCCAGCCGGCCACGCGCCGGTCCAGGCGCCACAGGCGCTCGAACCAGCGCGGGTGCCTGTCCTTCAACCCGGTGAGATAGGGCGGCGGCACGAAGACGCACAGGCCGCGGTAGTGCTGCAGCTCGAACTGCGCTTCGAAGTCGCGGTAGAACTCGGTGGGCGTGAAGTAGCGCGTCCAGATCGTGCGGCTGTTCATGCCCACGGCCACGGTGCCGCGCGCGAAGCGCACCTTCAGCCGTGCCCAGCGGCCCAGGCGCGCGTAATGGGCCATCTCCCACGGGCAGTAGCGGCCGATGACGGTGAACACCAGGGTGCCGCCGGGCTTGAGCAGGCGCGCGCATTCGCGCGAGACCGCGGTCAGGTCGGGCACGCAGTTGAGCGGGCCGAGGTTGGAATAGGCGCCGTCGAACCGGCCCTCGCCTTCGAGCAGGCGCAGCTCCTGCGCGCCGATGGGCAGGGCCTCGACCTGCGCCGAAAGGCCGGCCCGTTCGGCACGCTCGCGCGTGCGTCCGACCATCTGCGGCGACCAGTCCGTGGCCGTCACGCGGTGGCCGAGGCCGGCCATGCGCACGGCGTCCAGGCCGGTGCCGCAGCCGAGGTCGATCAGCCGGCCCGGCGTGGCGAAGCTCGCGTCGAGCCAGCGCCACATCTCGGCGCGCATGTCCTGGATCGGCTCGTTGTTGCCGCGCGGGCCGTCGTAGTCGGCGGCCACGCTGTCGAAGGCCTGTTGCGTGTCGCGCAGTTGCGCCTGGAGATCAGCGGGTGCTTGTGTCATCGGAATTTGGGAGTTGGCTCGTGAAGATCGCACTGGTCGTGCCCGGCGGGGTGGACCGCAGCGGCGAGGTCCGCGTGGTGCCCGCGCTGCTGGCCTTGATCCAACGCCTGGCCGAGCGGCACGAGGTGCATGTGTATGCGCTGCGCCAGGAAGCCGCGCCGGGCCACTGGCCGCTGCTGGGCGCGCAGGTGCACAACATCGGCGGGCGCAGCACCTGGCTGGGCCTGGCGCGCGCCGTGGCGGCCATTCGCGCCGAGCATCGCGCCGCACCTTTCGATCTCGTGCAGTCGGTCTGGTCGGGGCCTTGCGGCCTGGTGGCGGTGGCCGCCGCGCGGCTGCTCGGCCGGCCCAGCGCCATCCATCTGGCCGGCGGCGAACTGGTGGCGATCAAGCGCATCGGCTACGGCGGCCGGCAGACCTGGCGCGGCCGCCTGCGCGAGGCCCTGGTGCTGCGCGCCGCCACGCAGCTGACGGCGGCCAGCGCGCCGATGCTGGACCAGCTCGCCGCGCTGGGCCACGGCCGCGCACGGCGCATTCCGCTCGGCGTGGACCTCGACACCTGGCCGGCGCGCGCACCGCAGCCGCGCGAGCCGCAGGCACCGCTGCGCCTGGTGCACGTGGCCAGCATCAACCGCGTCAAGGACCCGTTCACCCTGCTGTATGCAATGGCGCTGCTGCTGCGCATGGGCGTGGACTTCCATCTCGACATCGTCGGCGAGGACACGCTGCATGGCCAGATCCAGGCCCTGGCGCGGCGCCTGGGGCTGGCGGAGCAGATCCGTTTCCGCGGCTTCCTGAGCCGCGCGCAAGCCTGGCCGGTGGTGGCCGCCGCCCATGTGCACCTGGTCACCTCGCTGCACGAGGCCGGCCCGCTGGCGCTGCTGGAGGCCGCCGTGGCGGGCGTGCCCAGCGTGGGCACGCGCGTGGGCCATCTGGCGGAATGGGCCGGCGAGGCGGCGCTGGCCGTGGACGTCGGCGACGCGCAGGCGCTGGCCGGGGCCGTCGCGCAGCTCGGCCGCGACGAGGGCCTGCGGCTGCGGCTGGCGCACGAGGCACAGCGGCGCGCCCTGCGCGAGGACGCCGATCACAGCGCGGCCCTCATGGAGGCGATGTTCGAGGAGGCCTTGCTGGCGGCGCCATCGCCGCGATAGCTCAGGGCGCGCTGGATCGAGTACAGCGTGGTGGCGCGCGGCGCGCTGCCGGCCAGCACGAGCAGGCCCTTCTCCCAGCGCGAGGTCTGCGCCCAGCCGGTCGTCGTCAGCGCATGCTGGCTCAGCGCGATCTGCTTGCTCAAGGCCGCGGCCTTGCGGCCCGGGTAGAGGCGGGAGAGCACCCAGGCGCAGGCTTCGCCGGGCGAATGCGCCCACATCAGGCCGGGGAACATCGGGATGCTCAGGCGCGACAGCGAATGCTCGGCCAGCCGGTAGCGCGCCGAGGCACGGCGCAGATGCGCGGGGCAGGCCTGGGCGGCACGGGCCAGGGCGGCTTGCGAGACACGGCCGGGAAAGCAGCGATCGGCAAAGGCCAGCGGCGGCAGCATCCACCACGACGCGGCGGGCCGCAGCAGCTCGTCCCAGTCAGCGGCGCGCATGCGATCGGCCAGCGCGGCGATGTCGTGCAGATGGATCAGCCGGATGCCCTGGGCGCAGACATTGCCGGCGGCGTGCAGAAGCAGGTGGCGCATCAGCGCGGCCAGCGAGGGATAGGGGTTGAGCCCCGGCTGCGCGTCGGGCGGGAACAGCTGCGCGGTGATCTCCGCCTCGCGCATCGGCAACCGCTCCAGGATGCGGCCATGCAGCTCGATCTTGACCGGGTTGCTGCTGTGCTCGCCAAAGGCGCGGTCGGGGCCGATGCCGGCCGGCGCGTACTCGCGGTGCTTCCACATCGTCGCGCCCGCTTCATAGCCGAGCGACTCGATGAGGCGGCCCGCGGCCTCGAAGTCCGGCCCGCGGCAGAGCAGGTCGACATCGCTCATCGGCCGCTCGCCCGGCGCGTACAGGCGCAGGTTCAGCAGCGCGGAGCCCTTCAGGCCCAGCAGCGGCAGCTGCGCCTGGACGGCGGCGATGTCGATGTCGGCCAGCAGCTGGCGCGTGCGCTGCTGGCGCAGCCGGCCCTGCTGCAGCTGCTCGGCCAGAAAGGCCTGCCAGGCCTCCGGGCCGGTCCAGCGCAGGCGCCCGGCCAGCAGGCCGGACACGCCGTGCATGACGGCCACGGCCATGGCCACGCGCCACTCGAACTCGCTCCAGGCGGGTGCTTGCGAGGGCGCTTGCGGCGCGGCGAGTTCGCTGGCGAGGCGCTCGGTCGTCAGCTTCAGGGCCGCGCGGATGAACGGCGCCGGCGGCAGCGGGAACTCATCAGTTCGCACCATCTTCTGCTCCCCTCCTATCATGCCGACCATGACCGACGCGCACGTCTTCGATCCCTTTGGTGAACGCTCGCCCGGCCGCTGGAGCCGGCAGCTGCAGCTGCTGGGCGGGCGGTTTGAATTCCGCAGCGACAGCGAGGAGCTGCTGGCCCTGGTGGACCACGCTTACCGCGGCCTGCCGGCGCATCGCATGGCCGAGGGCGGGGCCGATTTCCTGATCGAGCTGCGGCTCAACGACAGCACGAGCCTGGCCGCCATGGCGGAGCCGCCCGAGGCGCGCATGCAGGGCGGTGCGGGCTTTTTGTGCGTGCTGATGGACGCGGCCCATCTCGCCATCGCCTGCCCCGCATCGCGCCGCGGCCTGGTGTCCGTCTCGCGCGAGATGCTGCAGCGCTTTGCCTATCACGCGCGCTACGAGCTGATCGAGTTCCTCGTCTTCACGCTGGCCAGCCGCGCGCAGGGCCTGGTGCCGCTGCACGCGGGCTGCGTCGGCGCACAGGGCCGCGGCGCGCTGCTGGTGGGCGAGAGCGGCGCGGGCAAGTCGACGCTGGGCCTGCACTGCATGCTGGAGGGGCTGGACTTCTTGACCGAGGACGCGAGCTTCGTGGCGCCGCAGGACTTGCGCGTGACGGGCGTGGCCAACTTCCTGCACCTGCGCTTCGATGCGCTGGGTTTTCTCGATGACAGCTTGCGCGCCCTCGCCGCGGCCTCGCCCGTCATCCGCCGCCGCAGCGGGGTCGAGAAATACGAGCTCGACCTGCGCCAGGGCTGGGCGCGGCTGGCGCCGGAGGCGCTGCGGCTGGAGCACATCGTGATGGTCAGCACGGAGAGCGCCGGCCCGCTGCTGAGCCCGCTGGCGCCGGACGAGCTGCTCGCGCGGCTCACGCGCAGCCAGCCCTATGCCGCGCACCAGCCGGGCTGGCCGCTGTTCGTGGAGCGTGTTCGGCGTCTGCATGGCCATCAGTTGCGCAGAGGCTCACACCCCCGCGAGGCGGCCCAGGCGCTGCGCGGCTTGCTGCTGATGGCTTGAGGCCGAAGCGAGCAGGCCGGCCCAGCGCTGCTGCAGCGCCTGCCGGTCGCAGGCGCCGGCGCTCTTCGACTTGCCCAGGTCCACCTGCGCATGCAGCAGGTCGCGAAAGGCGCGGTAGAACTCGGTGCTGAAGCTGCCCTTGAACATCATGGCCAGGTCGGCGCTGTCGTCCCAATGCGTTTTCTCGCCGAGCTGCGCGCGCACCTGCTCGTGGAAGGCCGTGCCCGGCAGCGGGTAGGAGACGCTGACGCCGATCTCGTCGGGCTGCGCGGTCTCGATCAGCTGGCGCGTGGCCAGCAGCTCGTCGAGGCCCTCGCCCAGGTAGCCGAGCTGGATGAAGAAGCCCACGCTCACGCCGTGTTCGCCCAGGCGGTCGCGCGCGGTGAGGATCTCGTCGACGGTCGTGCCCTTGTTCATGGCGTCGAGCACCTGCTGGCTGCCGCTCTCGGCGCCGATCCAGGCCTCGCGGCAGCCGGCGCGGGCCAGGGCCGGCGCCATCCCGCCGGTGATGAGGTCGGCCCGCGTCTGGATGGTGAAGGGGATGCCGCCGCCCTCGGCCTGCAGCGCATCCGCGAAGCGCTCCACCCAGTCGGTGCGGAAACCGAAGATGTCGTCGGCGAACCAGATGTGTTCGGGTGCGAAGTGCTGCTTGAGGTAGGCCATCTCGGCCGCCACGGCCTGCGCGCTGCGCTGCTGGTAGCGGTTGCCCCAGATCGGCTTGGCGCACCAGGAGCAGCGGAAGGAGCAGCCCTTGGAGGCCGCCATGTTCAGGCTGAAGTAGCCATGCTTGTCGCGCCACACCCTGCGGTAGCGCTCGATGTCCAGCAGGTCCCAGGCGGCGGGCGCGTGCAGCGGCTCCTCGGCCTTGGCTTGCGCGCCGGCGGCCGGCAGGGCGATGACCTTCGCCGATTCGCCCTGCAGCAGCCGCCCCTTGCCCAGCGCCACCGTGCCGGCGATGCCGTCGATCAGGCTGACGGCGTCCCTCAGCGGATCGGCGTCCAGGCGTTCGACCAGGCAGGCCAGCGCCGCAAGGCCCTCGCCGCGCAGGACCACGTCGGCGCCGGCCTGCAGATAGGGCTCGGGCGCATCGCTGGCATCCGAGCCGGCCACGATCACGCGCACGCCGGCGCGGTGGGCGTGCGCCACCATCTCGCAACAGGCCTGGCGCATCTTGCCCAGGCACATCTTGGTCAGGAAGTTGTAGTTGTCCTCGTACAGCAGCACCAGCTGCGGCCGGGCGGCGGCGAGGCTGGCCTCGAACTCCTGCGTGCCCTCGGCCAGCATGGCGTCGAACAGGGCCAGCCCGTGGCCCTGGGCGCGCAGCTGCGCGGCAACTTGCAGGGTGGCCAGCGGCGGGTAGGGCTTGGCCCGATCAAACTGCTTGCGATCGAAACGCAGGAAATAGGAATGGCCGATCAGGATCGAAAGCATGCACTCTCTCGCGGGTGGTTCGCGAGGGGTAAGTGCCTGCGGCGGCCGCCCAGGTTCAATGCGGTGTCAATTGCCGGTACACCTCGCCGGAGACCCGCGCCAGCGTCGCCCGATCTGCCTCGGCCGACAGGGCGTAGCCGAACGGGCCGTCCACCCAGTAGAAGACATTGACCGCGCCTTCGCGGGCGAAGCGGAAGGCCAGCTCGGGCTGCGCCTTGGCAGGCTGGCTCTCGGGCTTGCCCGCCGGCGGCTTGCCGCCGATTTCGTGCGTCACATAGAGCGTGAGCCGGCTGCCCGCGTCGTCGCGGTACATGAACTGCGCCACCGGCCCCTCGCCGCCGGGCAGCAGCCGGCCGCCTTCGAGCGCGTAGCCCAGGGCCTGCAGATGCGGCGGCTGCATCGGCGAGCCCATGCGCTTGGAGAGCCAGGCCACCAGCTGGTCCTCGTGCGCGGCGTCCACCTCCACCGGCCGGCGCAGCTCGGGGCTGTACACGGCGTGGGCGATGGCCGCGCGGCGCGCGAAGGCGGCGTCATCGGCCTGGGCCAGCACGGCGGCGATGTCGGGCGGCGCAGCCAGGCGCGCATGCACGCCCCAGCCGGCCGCGCCGCTGACCAGTGCGAGCGCCACGCCCGCCGCCACGCGCTGCAAGACCCAGGGCCGGCGCGGCTGCGCGGCCCGCTGCAGGCGCGCGGGAATGGCTTCGTCCAGCACCGGCTTGAACAGCATCTGCAGCGCGCGCTTGTGCGTGCGGTACTCGGCCACGCGCTGCGCTTCCTCGGGCCGCTCGGCCAGCCAGGCCTCGACCTCGACCTGGCGCTCCAGGGTCAGCTGCCCGTCGATCAGCGCGTGCAGCTCGGCTTCGGTGATGGTGGTGTTCAACTTCATTTGACAACCTTCAGATGCACCGGTTCTGCGCGGCCCGCCAGCAGGCCGCGCAGGCGCTCACGCCCGCGCGACAGCCGCGACATGACGGTGCCGACCGGGATGCCCAGCGCCTGGGCCACCTCGACATAACTCATCTCTTCCAGTGACACGAGCAGCAGCACTTCCTTCTGCTCGCGCGGCAGCAGGTCGAGCGCGGCCTGCAGGTCGAGCACGGCCAGTCCTTCGTCCTGCCTGGGCGGCACGGGGATCTCCGGCGTGTCCTCGCCCAGGCTCTCGGTGTGCAGGTGCGGGCGGCGCAGGCCGTCCACATGGAGGTTGTGCATGATGCCGAAGAGCCAGGCTCGCATGTCGTTCACGCCCGGCCACAGCGCGGCCTTGGCCCAGGCGCGCTCCAGCGTGTCCTGCACCAGGTCGTCCGCATCGCCGCTGCCCGCCAGCGCCCGCGCGTAGCGGCGCAGGCGCGGCACCCAGCTCAGCAGCTGCGGCGCTTCGTCGTCACGCATGGACGGCAACGGCGGTGATGCAGCAGCGCCGCAGCCAGGCGGCCGCGGCGGGGCCTTGCTTGCAAGGCTTCAGTCCTTGATGACGTGCCACACATCCTTGAAGTTATCCCCCGTGCGATCACCGGCCTTCTGGTCGGACTTGAAGGTGTACACCGGCTTGCCCTTGTACGCCCATTGGCGGCCGCCGTCATCGCGGGTGACGATGCTGTAGTCGCCCATGGGCTTGTCGTCGGCCGTGGCCATCAGGGGCGGCCAGTTGGTGGCGCAGGGGCCGTTGCAGGCGCTCTTGCCGCTGTTGGCGGCGTCCTTGTCGAAGACGTAGAGCGTCATGCCGCTGGGCGCGGTGAGCACGCCGCTGGACATCTTGGCGGGGGCGTCGGCATGGGCGACGGGAGACAGCAGCAGAACAGCGAGCGATGCGGCGAGCGTCAGGGGCTTGATGTGCATGGAGAACCTCGGCTTGGGTTGGGGGTTGAATGCATGACAGGGCTTGTCTGAGGGTAGACGCAGGGAACCCGGCCGGTATTCCCGAAGGCCGAATTTTTTTAATGCGATGCGGGCCGCCGAGGCCACGGCCCGCGGCAATGGCGCCATGGATTCCGTAGTTTGTTCGGCAATTTCTACCGGGTCGATGCTGCGCAAACCTCGCATCCGCCGCGGCCGGCGGCAAGCAGGGGTACCGCGCCACCCGGGCGTCCTGCAGGCTTCATGCCCGCCGAGCGCGGCATGCACGCTGCCTGGCATGCGGCTTGCGATTGTGCCCATGGGCTCGTCTCGCAGAACCGCTGTGCAGTGACTCATTGCCTGCGACGGTCTGCTGAACCTGGCCGGGTGGCGTCGATCCAGATTCGGGTCAGGCGCCGAACGCATCGAACGGTCCGCAACGCGGACAGAAACGGAGAGACCTCATGGACATTCAATCGAGCTTCCGGGGCGCAGCCGCCCTCAGGCACGCCGGCATGGCGCTTGCACTCGCCACCGTCTCGGCGGGCGCTTTCGCCGACCTGCCCGACTTCACGGTGAACCCGGCCGCCGCCGGCCTGGCGGGCAGCAGCTTCACCGCCGACAACCTCCTGATGTCGAACTTCTCGACGGTCATGAACGATCCCAGCGGCGCCTTCACCGAAACCGGCTATCTGGCCGTGACCGGCGCGCAGCTCGGCGGCAGCCTCGCCACGACCACCGGCCTCAACGACGGCTACGGCCTGTACGTGCAGTTCACCGGCACCGGGCAGACGACTTTCGGCGCCGACCCGACGACGGGCCCGACCTTCGGCGTCATCAACACGATGACCTACACGCTGTACGGCTACAACGGCACGGCCGACTTCGGCTTCGATGCCAGCCACATGCCCACGACCACGGCCACCGGCGCGATCGTGCTGGCCACCGGCCATCTGGTGGGCGGGACCGTGGCCACCACGCCGATGGGACCTTCGTTCTCGCCGTCTACCAACGCGACGCTGACGATGGACACCTCGGCCGCGCCGGGCTTCTGGACCGCGCCGACACCGTTCCTGAACGAGGCCCTGGCCTCCTTCACGAACACCAGCTCGCAGGTCGTCCGCTTCGATGGCGGCTTCATGATCCAGCAGGGTGGCGGCTCGATCAACTTCGCGACGACGGTGCCCGAGCCGAAGTCCTACGCCATGCTGGCGGCAGGCCTGATCGCCATCGGTTTCATCGCACGTCGGCGCGACGGGCGCACCGAAAGGCGCTGATTCGCGCAATCGCCCCGAGCGGGTGCTGCGCAAGAGTGCCGGCGCGTCCGGCACCTCATGCGACTCCGACAGCGGGACCGCCTGTTCTCCTACAAGCACGCACAGGCGGCGCATTCACACTGACATTTCGGCGCGATGAGCGCCTTCCGGACGCGTCGGCTGCGCCGATCGCGACACCCCGTCAGTGGAGAACGCCGTCGTGGCCCATGCTTTGAGCATCGATGATCGTGATGATGATGAACATGGCGCTCGCGCACGCTCGGCGCGCCCGCCCGGGACCGAGCTGGTCGAGTTCAACGCACTGCTGGCGGGCAGCGAGCATTTCGGCCACCTGTGGGGCCGCGCGCCGACGATGCTGCGGCTGTATCAGCAGATCTCGCGCGTTGCCAACACCCACGTCAGCGTGTTCATCAGCGGAGAGAGCGGCACCGGCAAGGAGCTCGTCGCGCAGACCGTGCACGACCTCAGCCCGCGGCGGCACAAGCCCTTCCTGGCGGTCAACTGCGGCGCCATCTCCCCGCAGCTGATCGAGAGCGAGATCTTCGGCCACGAGAAGGGCAGCTTCACCGGCGCGGAACGCCAGCACCAGGGCTTCTTCGAACGCGCGGACGGCGGCACGCTGTTCCTCGACGAGATCACCGAGATGCCGCTGGACCTGCAGGTCAAGCTCTTGCGCGTGCTGGAAACCGGACGCTTCATGCGCGTGGGCTCCACGCAGAGCCTGGCCGCCGATGTGCGCATGATCGCCGCGTCCAACCGCCCGCTGCAGCAGGCCGTGACGGCCGGCCGCCTGCGCGAGGACCTGCTCTACCGGCTCAATGTCTTCCCGCTCGAACTCCCGCCACTGCGCGAGCGGCTCAGCGACGTGCCGCTGCTGGCCACGCACTTCCTGGCCGAGATCAGCACGCGCGAAGGCACGGCCAAGCACTTCAGGCCCGCAGCGCTCCAAGTATTGAGTGCCTACGCCTGGCCCGGCAATGTGCGCGAATTGCGCAACGCGGTTCAACGCGCCTATGTGATGACGGCCGGCGCGTGGGTGGACGAGGTCTGGCTGCCGCGCCCGCCGATGCAGGCCGTCGACGGCCGCGGCGCCGCGGCTTCTTCTTCTTCATTTCTTGAAGCGTCCTCGCTGCCGACCGGGGGCTTCAGGGGCCTGGCGACGGCGGCCCTGCCCGGGCCGGCGCTGGCCAATATCACGCTGCCCATCGGCAGCACGATGGCCGAGGTTGAACGCACGGTGATCCTGGCCACGCTGCGCCACTACAAGCATCACAAGGAGCGCACCGCAGCGGCACTCGGCATCAGCCTGAAGACGCTGTACAACCGCCTGAAGGAGTACGCGCAAGCCGTCAACAACGCGCCGCCGCCGAACAGCGGGCGCCGCCTCTCAGACCGGCTGGGTGCGGCGGCCGATGGCCATGCGGGCGACGGACGCTAGCTAGCGCCGCTCGGCCAGCGACATCAGCTCACTGCTGCTTCTGCTTCAACTGCTGCTTCGGGCGCTGTCTTGCGCGCGTGCTGGGCGCACAGCAGCGCCGCCAACTGCTCCGGCACATCGCTGTCAAAACTCATCAGCAAGTCAGACGACTGGCTTGCCGCGACGGCCTTCAGGACTTCAGCCACGCAGGCCTTCTGCGCCGCGCTGGCCGGCTGCCTGAGCTTGGCCTCCAGCAGCGCCACGGTCTCGTCGCGCAGGCGGTCCGAACCCAGCACCTGCCACGCGTAGTCGATCTCGTAGCGCTCCACCGCGTCCTTCAGGCTTTCACCGTCCAGGCGCGACTCTTCGGCAAAAAGATTCAGCGTGCGGGTGCAGAGGCTCTGGGTGGCGAGAGCGAGCAGCTCGGCGTGGTCGGCATCCTCGCGAAGCACGGCGGTATTTCCAGCAGCAACCATTCTTGGTGAGTCCTCGATAGATCGATCAATCAATAACCCACGGGATTTGAAGCTGTCGAAGGTCCATGGGCGGACCAGCGAACACCGGAAGCAGGGCCGGAAGAACAAAAAAGCCCATCGCGATGGATGGGCCTTTTGAGAGATGGCGAAGTGTACTTCACGCGGTACGGGGCTCACACTTCACACCGATGCGGTGGGCCTTGGCATTGCGGAAGGGGTCCCAAGGAATCGGGGCGCGACCGCTATGTGCGCGACGACGAGTTCCGGGCCGTGTGTGAGAAGGCCGGTCAGACCCTGCGCGACGCGATGGACCTGGCGCTGCTGACGGGCCAGCGGCCGGACGACGTGCTGAAGGTTCAGCGGGGCGACATCCACAACGGGGCGCTGTGGATCGTGCAGGACAAGACCGAGGCCAAACGGGCCATCGAGATCACGGGCGAGTTGGCCGCGCTGATCGAGCGGATCAAGGCCAGGCCGCGCGAGCGGCTGAGCGACTGGCTGATTCAGGACGACAGCGGGAAGCCGCTGGGCACCTTCGCTATGCGATCACGCTTCGACAAGGCGCGGCGCGCGGCCGGCGTGGAGTTTCAGTTTCGGGACATCCGGGCTAAAGCCGCGACCGACACGGGCGACTTGGCACATTCACAGAAGCTGCTAGGGCATCGCAATCGGGAAATGACCGAGCATTACGTCCGCATGCGGGTAGGCGAGAGAGTGAGTCCGCTTCGCTGAGCCAGTGGCGCGTACTCAAGCCATTTCTTCGCCAGTATTGAAATTTGCGCCGGCAGGCGAAGCGGGGTTCCGAATCGCGAACACCTGCGCCGTAGCCTTCACGTCCCATCGGTCACCGCCAATGGCGATTTCAGGCGTCTGGGCCAAATTGACAAATGCCACGCCAGCTATTCGAGCAGATAGCCGTGCTGCGCGTATGGCGGCGGAAACTGGAGCGCGCACATCCATGACATCAATGGAGGCGCCGATAACAAGAATGCCGCCCTCCCCGTCATTGAGTTGCCCTTTCGTCGCCTTCGCGCAAGTCTCAACTGCTTTGACAAGAAGCTCGTGCCGAGGTATCTCCTTGCGCCACCTCAACTCCGTGGGTGCCTTGACCTCAAGCGGGCGAGGTGCGCCATCGAACCCGAGGTAAACCATATCCGGAGTTCTCCCCTGTTGAGTCGGGGGAAGCAGTTCAACACGGTTGCCTTTGTCGATTAGATATCCCGCACTGATCAAAAGCGCCATCGCATGGTGATAGTCATTCAAAACTTCTGCGTGCATTTGAGCGAAAAGCGGGTGTTCCGCCTAGCGATCAAGCATGTGCTGCAAAAAGAACAAACAGCCTATGGCAACCGTGTCATCAGCACTTAGCTGGACAACCTCATCATCAGTTGCGAACGCCACCTGAAGGCGGTTCAGCGCCCATGCAGGCGGGCACCGCACAAACCTCCTATTTCCGCCGCTATGCGCCCTTCGCGCGGCCAAGAGGCGGACTTGAAAGTCCGGGAATATGCCGGCGAGGCGACGTTCAATCGACTCTAGACCTTCTCGTGAGAGCTCCATATGCCGACCCCTGAAAACCTCCCGCCGGGGAGCCATCGCTTCGAGCGCGTTTGTAGACGCGCAGGCGAATTGTAGAAAAGCCCCGGACAGTCAAACTGCGCGGGGCTTGCTCTAAGTGCCTGTGAGCACTGCTAAATTTTGGTGGCCTGGGGCGGAATCGAACCACCGACACGCGGATTTTCAAGACAAAGTACAGCCTGCCCCGAGCAGCCACCAACTCTAAGAATTGTAACGCCTTTTCTATTGGCTGGCCTCTGCTCGTCCTGACTCACCGAACCTGCCGCCGAACCTCACCGCCCCCGTCGGGTTGGATCGCCATACGCTTTTTCTATGCGGATCAATGCCATAGCCCGGCCGAACACCGAACCCCACCGATTCGCCCGCATGGCGCGCGGCCGGCGACTGGCCGAGCAGACGGTCTGCCTGCCCGGGGTCGCTGCTCTATCAGACGGCTATGCCGCCTTGGGTCCAGCTCTCGGCACGATCACTGATCCAGCGTTCGCCGCTTCCTGTAGCGCCTTTGCCGAAACGTGCATGTACCTGAGGCTAGATCTTGGGTCTCGGTGGCCAAGCACGCGGGAGATCACGAGCGCGCTCTGGCCGCTAGAGGCAAGCATCGAAGCAAACCCGTGCCGCAAGTCATGAATGCGCACCTTAACGCCGGCCGCCTTGCGCAGTCTGTACCAAGCCCTGGTGATAGACGTATAAGGCTTGCCGGTAATCGGCGACGGGAACAGGTAGTCGGACTTGCCTTTGGACGGCAACTGCTCCAATACCCACAGTGCCGAATCGTTCAACGGGATCGATCTGATCTGCTTCGACTTTGACCGAACGGCGTCCACCTTCCAGGCACAACCCTCCACGTTCACGTTCTTCCAGGTGGCGGTCAGGGCTTCGTTCAGCCGCGCGCCCGTGCTGAGCAGTAACATCAAGATGTGGCAGACGCTGCGATTGGCATCACTCCTCAGCACTTCCAGCAGTCGCTGAGTCTGATCCTCGTCGAGGTAATTTTCGACTTCGTTGTTCACGAGCAGCAGCTGGATACCGTTCAACGGGTTCTTCTCCAGAAACTCCCACTGCAAAGCCAGATTCAACACCCGACGCATCAGTTTGACGTGATGGTCGGCCGAGGCCGGAGACAAGCCCTCTTTCAGCAGGCCGTTCTGGAAGGCCTGAACGTCGCGACGGCTGATGGCCGACAGCACCAGATCACCAAACTTCGGCTTGATACGGATACGGTACAGCTGGTCATCGCGCTTGTGGCTGCGCTTATGGATCTTTGCGTGCGGAAAATAGTGATCGACCATGAATGCGTCGAGCGTCAATTCAGCCTTCGGCGCGACCACAATATCTTCCTGCTTGGG